>ENA-OQDW01000894-OQDW01000894.1-human-gut-metagenome-genome-assembly--contig:-NODE-894-length-11729-cov-1.824254_pt1 | contig 11729 bp, 15 predicted proteins | sample MGYA00242784_ERZ504613 | MGnify/ENA primary metagenome ERZ504613 (study PRJEB26092, sample SAMD00036330) | human gut metagenome | host: Homo sapiens | study: EMG produced TPA metagenomics assembly of... | reverse complement strand
CGTTACTGTTCACTCCGTTCACAGTAACGTAGCCAAAATTCATCCAGATTGCTCGCGGCAATGGAATTTTGGCTTGTATGTCTCGGGATTTTGGCATATTCATGCCAAAACACCTCGCGGGATAGTGGTGTGTGAACAGTAACATTTTCCACCCCATCCTTCACGGAATCTTCATAAACCATGTTGCTTCTATGATTTCTATATGCTATAGTAAAATTATCAGAATTCTATTCTGCCTTACGAAAGATAAGATAAAATATAAATATTTTTTCGTAAAGGAGTGAGAAATCTGGAAATTAAATATTCAAAACAAGCCCTTAAATTTTTAAAGAAACAAGATACTATTACTCAAAAGAGGATTCTTAATGCAATATCAGTGCTCCCAAAGGGAGATGTTAAAGCATTGCAAGGCAAAGACGGTTATCGACTACGAATAGGCGATTATCGTGTAATTTTTAATAATATTGACAATATTATTTTTATTAGAATGATTGGCAATCGTGGACAGATTTATAAAGGAGTGTGATTTTATGACTGCTGTTAAAGAACGTATTATAGGTGCTGTATCAATTATGAGTGATAAAGATGCTAATATATTCTGGCATATTATTCAAAAACATTTTAAACTGCCTGATACATTCGCAGATATAGAAAAAGTAGAACCCGATGAAACAGATTTAATAATGTTAAAGGAAATCGAAAACAACCCTGACTGTCACGAATTCATTTCTCAGGAAGAATTAATGAAAGAACTTAATATGTAAGTATTGTTCCCTGAAAAGTGCCAATTTCAGCACTTTTCAGGGAGTCATAATTTTTCAATAAAACCATTATATAAAATTTCAAAATAAATAAAAAAACATTTGACAAACTCCACTGCATATAGTATTATATATTTTGTCGCTGAGGTAATCACTCAATTGACATCATAAATGCGATAGTGGCGTAGTTGGTAACGCGCGACCTTGCCAAGGTCGAGACCGCGGGTTCGAGCCCCGTCTATCGCTCTTAAAGCATCAGCTAAGGCTGATGCTTTTTTCATCCCCTTTTATTAACTTTCCATAACTATAGCAATTCCATATCTGCGAATAACATCTATAGCCAATGTCCTTGATTAACATCCCTGAGTCAAGCGTATATTCGCAATCCGCTTCGCTGCGCGGCTATACACCAGCGCAGGACATTATATGTTTTTGCCCGCATTTGCAGGAGTCTTAGAAAAAGTTAGCGCCAGGAAATCTGCGTTATGTAAATTTCACTGTCTGAGCCGCATTTGCGGCGAGTTTGAAATTTTTTTACATGTTTTTAGCAGATTTCCTGGCGCTTAGTTTTTCTTAGGCTCCGAAACCGCGGACAAAAACATATAATGTCCTGCGCGTCCCCATACCAGCACCTTAGTGATGGAACAATCTGATACCAGTAAAACTCATCACCATTCCATATTTATTGCAAGTCTCGATCACAGCATCATCACGCACAGATCCACCCGGCTGCGCAATATACTTCACGCCACTCTTATGAGCACGCTCAATATTATCACTGAATGGGAAGAATGCATCAGATCCAGTGTAACATCCGTCATCTGATCCAGCCATGCACGTTTCTCTTCCTTTGTAAATACTTCCGGTTTCTCTGTGAAAGTTTTCTCCCACATACCATCAGCAAGTACATCCATATATTCATCCCCGATATAAACATCAATGGCATTGTCACGTTCCGCACGTGAAATTGTATCTTTAAATGGCAGATTCAGCACTTTCGGGCACTGGCGAAGGAACCAGTTGTCTGCCTTCTGTCCTGCAAGTCTTGTACAATGTACACGTGACTGCTGTCCTGCACCAACACCGATAGCCTGTCCATCTTTTACGAAACATACAGAGTTGGACTGTGTATATTTCAGGATGATCAGAGAAATCTTCATATCTCGTTTTGCTTCCTCTGTAAGCTCTTTATTCTCTGTCACAATATTGGAAAGCATTGCATCATCGATTTCAAGCTCCTGACGGCCCTGCTCAAAAGTTACACCAAATACTTCTTTGTGTTCCAGCGGAGCCGGTACAAAGTTCTCATCGATCTGGATCACATTGTAGTTTCCTTTTTTCTTCTGCTTCAGGATCTCCAGTGCTTCCTCTGTGTATCCAGGTGCAATAACACCGTCAGATACCTCTCTCTTGATCAGAAGTGCTGTATCTTTATCACACACATCAGAAAGAGAAATAAAATCACCAAAAGAGGACATTCTGTCAGCACCGCGAGCTCTTGCATAAGCGCATGCTAATGGCGAAAAATTCTTCCAGTCCATATCATTTACCCAGTAGATCTTTGCCAGAGTCTCTGTAAGAGGAAGTCCTACAGCAGCACCGGCAGGAGATACATGTTTAAAAGATGTAGCTGCAGGAAGTCCTGTTGCTTTCTTCAGATTGGATACCAGCTGCCAGCCATTAAAAGCATCCAGGAAATTGATATATCCCGGTCTCCCGGAAAGGATCTTTACCGGAAGCTCAGATCCGTCTGCCATATAAATTTTTGCAGGTTTCTGATTCGGGTTACAGCCATATTTTAATTCGAATTCTTTCATTATATAAATCCTCCGTATGAACCAAATAAGTATTTTAAAATTAATTCCTGTAAATAATTTCTTACTGCGAAAGCATCGTCTTATGTTCACAATAATCTATGAGCACTATCTGTACTCAGTAAGTGACTATTATTTATTCTTATTAATGATCTTGCTTTCGTACTTACCTGTCTCAATATCAATATATCTTACAAACAGAGATACTTTGTTATCTTCGTTCAGGCTGTTCCAGAGAAGTTCTGCAAACTCATCCATATCATCCGGAATTGCTACCAGTTTCGGTTCGCCTTCAAAGCTTGGAAGTGGATTTCCGTCACATTTATAAGTATGGATGAAATGTCCCTCTCCTGCAATGGCATTCTCGTATGCAAATGTGTATCTGTTACATGCATCCGGATTTCCGTTGTTGCTCTTGAGAATTGACATTGCATAGTTGAATTTTCCGTTCTCTACGTGCATAACACCGGAGATACGAGGTGTATAGTTCGGACCGTCCGGCTCGAATTCTCTGCTTCTTAAGGACTGCTCAAAAGTAAGCTGATGATCCATTCCCTCATAAATGGTATCTGTCTGATCTCCGTTAGTTACGATTGTTTTGTTTCCCAGTACACGTACAGGTGCATAGATGATCAGACTCGGATCTGTAAGTTTGGACGGATCAAATGCCTGGGTACGGATTCCCTCACCATCCTCTACAAATACTCTGTTTCTGCTGTTCTCGCTTCTGCCCATGATGAAATAAGCTGTCACTGCTTTCTTACCGTCTGCGGAACGTCCAATCACAATTCCTCTGCCAGGATAGGAATTCTCTTTCAGTTCTTTTTCCAGTGATAACATTTCCATAATTTTTCTCCTTTTCGTTAAAAATAAGGTTAAAAAAAGCCTGGGAAACCTATTTATTCATTGAATAATTTCCAGGCTGCCCAGGCGGTCGGCTCATATACTCGCTGCACTCCCTGTAGGTAATCCTACTTCCGCCAGTCATGCAGGCACTGTCGTGAAAAAAATCACACGTTGTTATTATAGTACAATACTTCTTTGTGGATTTCAAGGCAAATTTTTTTGTACTGTGCTGAATTTTCGTTTTACTAACATCCTGCAAACCATAATCAACATCAATCTGCGCCGCAATATCCGATTTCATCTGTATCCATGCATCCGGATTCTCCACATAATATTTCGGACAGTTTTTTCCGGTAACATCATAATGCCGGATCACGTTCTCTGAGGTAAGCCCAAACCGCACGCACAACCACGCAGAAAGCTTCACTGCCGAATCATAAGTTGCCTCATTGAATTTCCCCGTCTCATCCGGATGACAGCACTCGATGGACAAAGTATCTACATTACGTGAGTTCGTCGCATAGGACATCTCTGACGTAGGAATACACTGCACCACTTCCCCATCCAGCCCCACTACAAAATGACTGCTCACCTTTGTGTCATGAGTAGTCGCCAGATTCTCGAAGTAGTTCCTGTTTGCAATGGCTGTTGCCCCCGGATTTGCAGTATAATGAATGGCAATATACTGTACACTCTCAATAGGAATCTGCGGTCTGGAATATTCATTCGGTGTCAGCAGTTCCACATCTATGTACGGCGCCCCTTCTTTCTGCCATTGTTCCGGTCCGCCTGAAGAATCCGTATTATCTGTTCCTGACTGTTCCGCATCAGAAATCATCGTGTCAGAATTATGTAAAAAGTCCCCAATACTCCATCCATTTTCACTGGCCCGATTTATTATGATCCACCCAATCAGAACTATGATCACGAGCAGCATAAGGCTCATAAGAATTCTCTGATTTCTCTGCCTTACTCTGCTGCTCTTTCGTCTTTTCGACCTGCTGTTTTTCTTTTTTACTGCAGTTTTCCCTGTTCTGGTATCTGTTTTTTTCTTTTTGTTTATATGCTTTTGCATTTTTACCTTCTCTTACGGGATTTTACTCCCTGCAAAAAATACCCCGGCCGGCATGCCTGGAAATCTTATTTCTTTCCATCAGCAGCCAGCCGGGGCATATATTACACCTGAAATTTATTATTTGTCATCTACGCTATAGTTCGGAGCTTCTTTTGTGATATGAATATCATGTGGATGAGATTCCTTAAGAGATGCAGCAGAAATCTTGATGAATCTGCCTGTTTCTTTAAGCTTCTCAATAGTTTCTGCTCCACAATATCCCATACCGGAACGGAGACCGCCCATGAGCTGGAATACAGTATCCTCAACATGTCCTTTGTAAGCAACACGTCCTTCTACACCTTCCGGAACAAGTTTCTTCGCATTCTCCTGGAAGTAACGGTCTTTACTTCCGTTCTCCATAGCTGCGATAGATCCCATACCGCGGTATACTTTATATTTTCTGCCCTGATACAGTTCGAATGTTCCCGGGCTCTCGTCGCATCCTGCAAACATGCTTCCCATCATGCAGACATTCGCACCGGCTGCGATTGCCTTTGTGACATCTCCGGAATACTTGATACCACCGTCTGCAATGATCGGGATTCCGTATTCTTTTGCAGCTTCGTAGCAGTCCATAACAGCAGTGATCTGCGGAACACCGATACCTGCAACAACTCGTGTGGTACAGATAGATCCAGGTCCGATACCAACCTTAACTGCATCTACACCGGCCTCGATCAGAGCCTTTGTCGCAGCACCTGTTGCTACGTTACCTGCGATCACCTGCAATTCCGGATATGCCGCCTTGATCTCGCGTACAGCCTTCAGAATGTTCTCTGAATGTCCATGTGCAGAATCAATTACGATCACGTCTACAGATGCCTTTACAAGTGCATCAACACGCGCAAGTACATTAGCAGTGATTCCTACCGCAGCACCGCAGAGAAGACGTCCCTGCTCATCCTTTGCAGCCAGAGGATATTTGATCTGTTTCTCAATATCTTTAATAGTAATTAAGCCTTTTAAGTTAAAGTCATCATCTACAATAGGTAATTTCTCTTTACGTGATTTTGCCAGAATCTTCTTGGCATCTTCCAGTGTAATTCCTTCTTTGGCTGTGATCAGTCCCTCAGAAGTCATGCACTCTTTGATCTTCTTGCTGAAATCTGTCTCAAACTTCAGATCACGATTAGTAATGATTCCGACCAGTTTTCTGCCTCTGTGATCGGCACACCGGAGATACGGAACTTTGCCATTAACTCATCTGCGTCCTTAAGTGTATGTTCAGGAGATAAATAGAAAGGATCTGTGATAACACCGTTCTCAGAACGTTTTACCTTGTCTACCTCTTCTGCCTGCGCTTCAATGGACATATTCTTATGAATAATACCAATACCACCCTGTCTCGCCATAGCGATCGCCATGCGATGCTCGGTTACTGTATCCATTCCTGCACTCATCATAGGAATGTTCAGTTTAACCTTCTTTGTTAAGTAAGTTGTGACATCTACCTGATTCGGAATTACCTTTGAATATGCCGGAACTAACAGCACGTCATCAAAAGTAATGCCTTCACCAATGATAGTACCCATTGCATTTCCTCCCTTGCGTATATGAAATTAAATTACTATTGTAATGTAAAAAGGAACCAGCAACTGGTCCTTTTATTTTCAACAAGTGTAACAAAAATCAGATTCTATGTCAATCCAAAAAAACTTTGCTCGGTGCTGAATTTTTCATAGCCTGTGCAAGTGCCTCATCCGGTTCCAGGATGATCTTGCATAAATTTCCGTCCAGTCTTGTGATAACACCAAAGCGTTTATGCTCCGGATTTCCTGATGAAAAGTCCAGTACTTTCATGTTCTGGTTTCCGTTGTAATAGTCCATTCTGTGGGAATCCAGCGGTGCTGCCAGATCTGCTTCTGATAATTTGAAGCTCTTTACTTTCTTTCTTTTTGTCTTTGACATGATCATGTCGATGTCAAAATCGCCATTGATAAACAGATATTCATATTCTACATCTGTTTTCGGAATTACAAAGTAGCATGCAATTCCAAGTGCTACGGCAATGATCAGTGCCAGCGGTGTGATGATAAGTCCGGCAAATACTGCCAGCACTGTCAAAACGATCAGACCGTATTTGAGCAGGCTGTCTTTAGCCGTCTTATCTTTCTTTACCAGTAATTCTGAATACAAATCGCCCATTGTTTCGTCTCCTTTTCACTTGTTCAGCTGTTGAAAGCAGCTTTTTTTGCACAGCATATTTAACAATTATATTTTATTCATCATGCTGTTTTTCTGCATTATATCACAAAACGGAACCATCGTCTATGACGACGGTTCCGTTTCACATATTTCCGCCTATGCTGTTTTTATCTATAGTAATCCTCGTAAATAATGCATTTAAGACAGTTCAGCAGAGTGCGAAAGACAAGGAAGATATCTGCAGGCGTGCTGACGCACGGCAAAGATATCTGACGCAGGATTTCACACTCTGATGGGCTGGATTAAGATGCATTATTTTAGAGAATTGCTATAATAAAGATGCAGCCACTCTCAACATAAAGAGAGGATAGCTGCATCTTCATCACTTCCTATTTTCGATTATAATTAATCAGGCATCCCTTAAGGATAATCTCACGCTCATCATCCGTAAGCTCCCCAAGAGCCACTTCAAACTCCTTCAGTCCCTCAGCACCAACAACATATCCCCGGATCACATCATCCTTTTCTTCCACTGCCTTACGAATCTGTGGGAAGAACAGATAATCTCCGTTTGCAAACGGAAGCTCCCCTTCTTTAATCAGGAATGGAAGCATACCCCAGTTGATCAGATTGGAACGGTACCTCTTTGTCGCATACTCATTGGCAATATTTGCCCATCCGCCAAGCACTTTCTGACAGGAAGCAGCCTGCTCACGCGCAGAACCATCACCTGGTTTCACTGCAAAGATCGTACTTCCCACACCAAGATTTTCCTTGCTTACATTCGGATAATCCTTTTTGATCACATCCATTACAGGTTTCATCTCCGGTAATGCCTCAACCGGACATTTTCCTTCCTGAATAGCCTTCTGAGCTTTCTGAACTTCTTTCGCACGTCCTACATAAGCAGGATCTTTTCTGGAAAGTGTAAACTCAGCCAGTCCAAGTGGATTGGAACGATAAGAAGATGTCTCACCGGATGGGATCAGTTCATCTGTTGTAGTAACCGGATCATGGATCTCAGAAACAACCTTCACGATCAGATTCTCCGGAAGTGCAGCCATCTCCGGCCAGTCCTTAATATTCGGACCAAACTGGATCTCTACACCCGGATCAGCTATACCCTTGCTGTCAAATACACGATTGTCATAAATTGTCTTATCAAAGAAATATTTCTGTCCTGTATAACCACCCGTATAATCCTCTGCTGAAGTCAGGAAACCTTTGTTTGCTGCAGTTGCCGCAATAGAACGTGCGTCCATAAGTGCAACAGAAGAAATCTGGCCATTCTGGATTTTGGAACCTTCGCGGTTCGGGAAGTTTCTGGTTGTATGACGGATACTGAATGCATTATTTGCAGGAGTATCCCCTGCACCAAAGCAAGGTCCGCAAAAAGCAGTCTTCACAACAGCTCCCGTTTCAAGAAGTCCTGCCAGAACGCCATTCTTAGCCAGTTCCATATAAATCGGAGTACTTGCCGGATATACACTCAATGTGAAGGCATCTGCACCAATGCTCTTGCCTTTAAGGATATCAGCTGCTGCACAGATATTTTCAAATCCACCACCTGCACATCCTGCGATGATTCCCTGTTCTACATAAAGTTTACCATCAATTACTTTGTCTCTTAATGTATATGGAACTTTTCCATCAAGGCTGATCTGTGCTTTTTCTCAACATCTGCCAAATATCATCAGATTTGCTTTCAGTTCATCAATTGTATATGTATTGCTTGGATGGAACGGCATGGCGATCATTGGTCTGATCTCACTCAGATCAATCTCTACACAGCCATCATAGTATGCTGTTTCACCTGGTTTCAGTTCTTTGTAATCTTCACTTCTGCCATGGATCTCATAGAATTCCTGAATCTTCTCATCTGTCTGCCAGATAGAGGAAAGGCAGGTGGTCTCTGTTGTCATTACATCTACACCAATTCGGAAATCAGCACTTAAATTTGCAACACCGGTCCTACAAATTCCATAACTTTATTCTTCACATATCCGTTTGCAAAAACCTTGCCGATAATCGCAAGCGCAACGTCCTGAGGACCTACGCCCGGACGAGGAGAACCGGTAAGATAAATGGCAACGACGCCTGGCATATTGATATCATAAGTCTGGGAAAGAAGCTGCTTTACAAGCTCCGGTCCGCCCTCACCCATTGCCATGGTTCCCAGTGCGCCATATCGTGTATGGCTGTCTGAACCGAGGATCATTTTACCGCCTGCTGCAAGCATTTCTCTTGCAACTGATGGATAACCGCCTGATGGGGCGGTACATATACGCCGCCATATTTCTTGGCACAGGTAAGTCCAAACATATGATCATCTTCATTAATAGTTCCGCCTACTGCACAGAGTGAATTATGGCAGTTTGTCAGTACATATGGCACCGGAAATTTCTCAAGGCCTGAAGCACGTGCAGTCTGGATAATTCCGACAAAAGTGATATCATGAGAAGTCAGTTTATCAAATTTAATCTGAAGTTTCTCCATATTTCCGGAAGTATTGTGTGCTCTCAGAATTGAATAGGCAATTGTACTCTTTGCAGCTTCCTCTTTGGAAACAGGAAAATCTGCCTGATTCTCCGGAACAATCTTCTGACCATTCAGCAAATACACACCGGTATCGTATAATTTCATAATGTCTCCTCCATTCTGTTTTTTTGCATATCACAAATGCAGTTATGGAACTCACCTTATCCACACCAGTCTTCAAATTTCCAGATGAAAACTGATTTTCTCCTGAACCGGCACTTTGACACGCTAATTTATGGAAATTTAGGTTTTATTATAGAATATTCCACCGGAATAATCAAGCCTAAGACTATAAGTATTTTAGTTACTACAAGCAGTAGCATTTTTTTACTTTCTTTACTTTCCTACCAAAATCCGCTATACTGGGAATCACTTAGACAATGAGATTTCTGCCGCCTGTGGCAGTTCTGACAGGGAGGTATTACCGATATGTTCCGTTTATGGGGAAAATATGGAAAGATAATCATTTACTGAAAGATACTGTAATCTGCGATGACTCCGAAGATACGCGGACCCACAAGATTTTTCGTGGTCTGGAAAGTATCTGTTATGAAATGGATCTGGGAAACCCAATCTGGCTGGAATCTACAGTCAGACATTTTAAGAAACATGGAAAAGCCAGATTTTATCAGGATAATTTTATAGAGCAGATTGATTTTGATTATCTGGAGATCCAGGTAATTGAAGAGGATGACGAATAATAAATTATTCTGTCTTAAAATGTGTACAGGATCAGAAACTTTACATTGCCATATTGTTTCTATCCTGTGTATCTCATTTGCAGTGAATTTTCATGTCTTTATTTCATAAATTCTCTTATGATTTCTCTCATAATCTCATCTTCCTCGGGTGTAAGCATTCCGCTGAAATGGCTTCCTGCTGCTGCAGTCTGGCGGATACTGTCCGCAATATGTTCAACGATTTCCTCTTTTACAGCTTCGTCAGCCTTCTCCGGCACCGGCACTTCTTCTACATGTGCGGGCATGTTCCACATAATCAGAAAAAGAATTCATCAGAAGTTCTTCTCTGTATGTAAATCCAGCGCCTGTCTCAGCAAAAGCAATGCTGTCGGAATGATCGCAGCCACATAAAGATATGCCAGCGGCATTCCGTCCCATCGTGCATCTTTGGAATACAGAAAAAAAGCCAGTCCAAGAAAGGCGATACAGAAAAGTGACGGATACCAGACAAACCGGTTCATACGGTTCAACAGCCTGTCTCTTGTTTTCCAAAGATTTGTCCATTTCTCTTTGAGATTTGATTTAACCTCTGTATTTTTTCTGATCATTCTTCGGTAGGTAAGATGTGTGGTCAGCATCCCCAGTGCTCCCAGTCCGCCCATTAACATCATGGCATACAGCAGGAAATGCAGTTCCATAACTTTCTCCAGCATAACATCCTCCTCACTTGAACAGATAAAACTATCTGCTTCGCTGCCTGCTCATAAACTGACAGGATTATTATACTGCTGTTTCCGGTATCATGGAACTAAAATCGCTCATCAAATTCTCTCATAAAAAGACAAAAGTGTTTACATATTTTCCAGTTTCGTAACTACCTCTTCAAACTTCATAAAATGGGAAGCTTTCACAAGAATAGTGTCACCATCCTGTACATAACCTTCCAGATGCTCCAGCAGACTTTCTCTGTCCGGCTCATAGATTACTTTCAGGTCCGGATTTGTCCGCTGTGCTCTCTCTGCCATATTTCTGCACAGTTTACCTGTACAGATAAGAACATCAATATCACATTTTCCGGCATGCTCTCCTACCTCCTCATGAAGCTGAACTTCATTCTCTCCAAGTTCACCCATATCGCCAAGGACTGCTATTCTGCGTCCTGCACCATCCTGCAGAACATCCAGAGAGGCTTTCATGGACATGGGATTTGCATTATAGCAGTCATCTACGATCAGAAATTTATCTGTTTCGATCATTCTGAAACGACCGCTGATCGGCTCCAGGCTCTCGATTCCGGCTTTGATCTGCTCAGTTGTAAGTCCGTAAATATTTCCAACTGCAGCTGCTGCCAGCGCATTATATACATATGGCGCCCCGGCATCGGGATATCAACTGTAAATGCAGTATCCCCCAGATGAATGGTGCAGGTCATTCCCTTTAAACCTCTGCTTACAATCTTATCGCCGTAAACCTGACATTCATTACTCATTCCGAAAAATACAGGTTTTATATTTTCATATTCTTTACTGTGATAAGCTTGTCATCATCGCCATTTAATACAATATGTCCCTCTGGTCTGAGGAATTTAAAAATCTCTGTCTTTGCTTTCAGAACACCATTTCTGTCTCCCAGATTCTCCAGATGGCAGGTACCGATATTCGTGATCACGCAGGTGTCCGGTCTTGCAATCTGCGCAAGTCTGGTCATCTCACCGAAATCACTGATTCCCATTTCCAGAACTGCAATTTCATCTCCATCACGCAAACGGAAAACTGTGAGAGGCAGACCAAGTTCATTGTTAAAGTTGCCTGTGTTTTCAGAGTATGGT
>ENA-OQDW01000893-OQDW01000893.1-human-gut-metagenome-genome-assembly--contig:-NODE-893-length-11736-cov-1.617969_pt1 | contig 11736 bp, 15 predicted proteins | sample MGYA00242784_ERZ504613 | MGnify/ENA primary metagenome ERZ504613 (study PRJEB26092, sample SAMD00036330) | human gut metagenome | host: Homo sapiens | study: EMG produced TPA metagenomics assembly of... | reverse complement strand
CGGAACCTCTTCCAGCGTATACGCCTTTTTCGCCTGTTTGATCGCTTCCCGCATATATTTCTGATCGATCGCTTCCTGATCGGCACACTTCAAATCTTCTGTTTTTTGATCCATTGCTTTCTCCTTCCACGGCATTTTCTTCTATTCTTTTCACTTTCTGCTTTCCCGTTCTTTTTCCCTACCTGTCCGAATACAATAATACCAGAACAGACAAAAGGAGTATCATGAACAGCGGAACTTACTATCTATACGAATATAAACACGACCGGCGGATTCGCACCGCCGGATTTCTGAAACTGACCTGCGCCGCTGCCGGCTCACAGCTTCAGCTTCACGCACGGGGGCTTCCCCCCACACGAAATGAATCTCTGAAATTATGTTCTTTCCATACAAACGACACCGTTATTTTACCAGAATTTTTGACAGGATATGAATTTCTCAAGTTTTATATTGATATCAATAAAGATAAGATTAAGGATAAAAAAGTCAATTCCGGAGTACTTTGATATGATTAAGATCAAAGAAGAAGACTGGTACCGTCTGATTAAGGATTACTCGCATGGAATGAAAAATAAAATGCAGATGATCTGCTTTTTGATTACGAAGCCTCCGGTGATTCTGCTGGATGAGCCTTTGACTTCTTTTGATGTCGTTGTGGCGCATGAGATTAAGCAGATGTTAAAAGCGATGAAGCAAGATCACATCATTATTTTTTCGACACATATTTTGGAACTTGCAGAGGATCTATGTGATGAGATTGTCATTTTGAATCAGGGAAAACTGGAGGCAATTGACCACAATATGATTGGGGCGCCTGAATTTGAAGAGAAGATTTTTGAGGCGCTGAAGGAGGAACAGCATGATTAATACCATCATTCAGGGAAGGATGCTTGTCTTTGTGCAGCAGGTCAATGTTCTGCTCTATTATGTGAGAAAATTACCGCTTGTCGGAGAGAAAATACCGTACCGTCTGTATGGAGAGACGGATATCAAGAAGGCGATTGGTGCCATACCGGTTGTGTTTTCCGTGATAGGTGCATTTGTTGGTACATTTTTGTACTTTTTGCTGATGATTAAGCTGCCGGCGAATTGGATTCAGGGATTTTGGGAAAAAGAAGGGATTTTTGTAGATCAAAAAGCAGTAATGGTCTACTTGTTTTTAATTTTCTCTTTTTTGCCGGGAAGTTTTTTGGTGTCAAACCTGACGGAAGGGGCAAAAAAGGATTATGTGTTGCTGCATGTGATGCGGATTCCGGCGGCACAGCATTATCGCTCCAAGATGGTACTAAAAGGAGTGAAAGATACCATCTGCTTTTAGTACCGCTATTGTGGTTTGGATTTGGAGCGGAATCTGCGTTGTTTGTTGTATCATTGTTTTTTACACGATACATTGGGCATGCCGGAATTTTACAACACTATCGACATTCCGAGAAAAAAGGGAAAAAAGTATTTTGGAAATCTTTAGGAAAAACATTTTTAATGTTTGGAATCATATTAGCACTCGGATATGGAGTGGCGGCAGCAGTCCCAAGGTTGTTTTTTGATAGATATGTGATGGCAGAAGTTGTTGTCTTTTTGAGTTTCACGTTAGTAGGAATGTTTTGTTTCTCGAAAGTGTGGAAGTATGGGGGATATACGATTTTTGCGAAAAAGATGGTCAGCCTGAAAGATTTTTTAGAGCAGGATGATGCGGTAAAAGAGGCTCGGGCTGCAGATGTGCAGATTCAGGATAAGGATATTTCCAAAGAGGAACTGCGCTCGAGAAAATACGAGGAAAAAGAAGGGTATGACTATTTGAATGCCATTTTCTTTGAACGCCATAAAAGAATTGTTTCAAGAGCGGTCAAAAGCAGAATCATCATCATCTTGGCAGTTGGACTGATTGGGGCAGTGGCATTGTTATTTGTGGGAGAGCAGATGAAACAAAAGACATTTGAGGCGATGACGCAGATGATGCCGGTCATGGTATTTGTCATGTATTTGGAGTCCACAGGTGGAAGAATTTGTAAGGCAATGTTTTTAACTGTGATATCAGTCTGCTGAAATATGGATATTACCGGGAAGCAGATGCAATCTTGAAAAATTTTAAGATACGCCTTAGAAAATTATTGATGCTAGATGCAGTTCCGGCGGCTATAATCTGCGGGATGATTCTTCTTTGGACTCTTCTGTGTGGTGAGATACTAGCTGTTTGGAAAGTGATACCGTTGATGGCAGGCTCCTTGCTATTATCCGCATTTTTCTGTCTGTTTCATCTGTTTATGTACTATATCACGCAGCCATATACAGAAGAAAAGACGGTGAAAAGCCCTATTTTTTCGGTGGTAAATGCACTGGTGTATTTTGGATGCTATCTTTGTCTGCAGATACAGACAGGTTCATGGCTGTTTACATTGGGAGTGCTTGCTGTGACAATCATCTTTATTCCGCTGTCATATTTTTGCGTGTTTCGGTTTGCACCGAAGACATTTAAAATTCGTTAGAAGAGGAGAAGACAATTATGAAATTTTATCTGGCGCCGTTGGAGGGGCTGACGACATATGTTTATCGGAATGTATACCATCATTTTTTCCATCCAATGGATAAATATTTTACTCCGTTTATCGTACCGCATCCAAATCGTGGATTCAAACCGAAAGAGTTGAAAGAAATTCTGCCACAGCACAATCAAGGGCTTTGTGTGGTCCCGCAGATTCTGACTAATAATGCGGAGGATTTTATCCGGACGGCACAGGAGTTTCGGGAGTATGGATATGAAGAAATCAATTGAATTTGGGATGTCCGTCTGGGACAGTTACCGCAAAGAAAAAAGGATCCGGCTTTTTGGGATATCCGGATGAGCTGGAACGCTTTCTATACGAAATTTTTGAGCGGACAGAATCAAAGATTTCCATCAAGACAAGAATCGGGGTGGAGCATCCAGAAGAATTTGAGCGGCTTTTAAACATTTATAATAAGTTCGAGATGGAAGAACTGATTATCCATCCGAGGGTGAGGGCAGATTTTTATAAGAACAAACCAAATATGGAAGTATTTGGACAGGCAGTGAAAGAAAGCAAAAATCGGCTTTGCTATAATGGGGACCTGTTTATTAAGTCGCATTTTGAAGCGTTTGAAAAGGAGTATCCGCAGGTGGAGCGTGTGATGCTTGGGCGCGGGGTGATGGTAAATCCAGGACTTTTGAATCTGATTTGTGAGGGTAAAAGCTTAGATAAAGAAGTATTGCGTGCATTTCAAGATGAATTTTACAGGAAGAATCAGGAAGTTCTTTCGGGAGACCGGGCGGTTCTTTTTAAGATGAAAGAATTGTGGTTTTTCATGATACATTTATTTGAAGGAGCAGAGAAGGCTGCCAAGAAGATCAAAAAGGCAGAAAAACGGCATGTGTATGAGGAATGTATCGAAAGGTTGTTTTCAGATTACCCGCTGAATCAAAAATTAGTAAAATAAAGAATGGAGTCAGAATCAAATTGATCTGGCTCCTTCTTTTTAAATAGAAAATGCCCAAAGATTATTAATCTGTGGAGAAAGTCGTTCGTAGCTCCACAACTTTTCACTGTTTGCATTGCTGTTTGGGTCCAAGACATGAAACTGTCCATTCTCATATCCGTTCAACACAATAAAGTGTCCGGTAGTAGTAAAATCTCCGGGACGCATACTACAGATAATCGGGTGCCCAGAAGCGAGTTGGTTTGCCATAACAGATTCATCTAATACAAGTTCCTGAGAGGTGATTCCATATTGCTTGGCGCCTATCCGCATCAGTTCCCAGCTGGAACCGGATTCCGGAACATAGAGTCCGTTGGAAGCTGCATATTGTGCAATCTTATATGGGGTGATCGTATTGTCTCCGGTCAGTCCGGAAACTACCATTGCAAGGGAAGTTGGTCCGCAGCCGTTGATGGCTAGAAAATTATCCCCGTAGATTCCGTAGCCCCATCGTGTATCCCATTGAAGAAGGTGCGGAATTACCCCTTTTGTGACATCGCCGATTGTATCGGCGCAAGGCTTGTCCTTTTCAGATGGGTAATTTAGAACGAAATCAGTTGCCTCGGTATTTTTTGAGAGCAGTTCCAGCAAATCAGCAGGATACTGGTCGTAGTGGTTCACAATTTCTGCGACACGCTTGTCGCTTGCGGCCATGTTATTCAAGTTTGTCACGACATCGGAAGGCAATGAAGCAGTGTCAGATGGGATCGGTGTGAATTCAATTTTTTTCTTTGCTTTATTTGCAGAAGTATTGTTCCCTTCGGAAGACGTTATCTTTGGAAATAATTTTTCTTTGATAGAGAATACTGTTTTTCCCAAGAGTATCAGAAAAAGCAGGGCGATGAGAAAAAAGACGCATCTTTGTATGAGAAGCTGCTTTCTTCTGCGTTTTTTTAGCGCGTTTCTTTTAGCGCGTTCTGAATCAGTGTAACTGTAATTTATATGATCTAAATTTCTTGAATCCATAAATAAAATCCTCTCTTGTACATAGTAAAAATATTATAACGCACGTAACAAAAAAAGTGTTTAATGAAAAGTGATAAATTTATTAAAATAAATTAAGATTACATTGCAGAATTTCTGCAGGTTGTGTTACTGCATGAAATTGGCTATAATAAAAAATAGTGTAAAAGAATGCCGAAAGGGGCAGGAAATGAGGAAACAAAATGCAGGAAGAAAACAAACAGATAGATCCAGGAACAATGGAAAGATTGGTTCAGGGAAATGAACAGATTGGTTACTATAGAAGTATCAGCAACTATGAGGAGGCGCTAAAGATTTCAAAAGAGATGCTGGAACTGGTGAAAGAGCTTGGTTTACAAGGAGAGTGAGGCGCATGGGACGACACTTTTGAATGCGGCGACCGCATATCGAGCAGCAGGTATGTGCGAAAAGGCGATTGCGATGTACCGGGCAGCGGAACAGATTTTCAAAAATCTTGGAATTCAAGATGAGCGTTTGGCGGGACTTTATAATAATATGAGTATGGCATTTCAGCAAAAAGAAGACTATGGGACGGCAGAGAGCTGTCTTTTGCAGGCGCTTGCAATTGTTAGAAACCTTCCGGATCATAAAGTGGAAGAGGCGACAACCTATGCAAATCTGGCGTCAGTCTGCTATGAAAAGGAAGAATTTGCACAAGGGATTGAATATGTGCAGAGGGCGATTGAACGATTTGAGGAATGTGAAGAAAAAGATGCGCACTATTGCGGTGCGTTGGCACTTCTTGCACAGGGGCACTATGAGCAGGGAGAATTGGAAAAAGCAATTTCGGCCTATACAGAAGCATTGCGGGAGATTTTGGCGCATTTTGGGAAGAATGAGTCTTATGCAATGACTTGTGAAAACTGCGCAATTGTGCTTTCGAAAGCTGGATTTGCAAAAGAGGCAGAGTATCTGAAAAAAGAGGCGAAAGAAACTTATGAGAACATACGAAGACCGAAAAAAGAGATTTCAGGTCTCGAATTGTCAAAATGCTACTATGAGACTTACGGGAAAGCGATGCTAAAAGAGCAATTTCCAGAATATGCAGATCGTGTGGCAGCAGGTCTTGTTGGGCATGGCTCAGAGTGTCTCGGGTTTGACGACATGTGGTCAAAGGATCATGATTTTGGACCGGGATTCTGTCTTTGGCTTACGGAGAAAGACTATGAAAAAGTAGGTCAAAAGATGCAGGAAGCATATGAGGCGCTCCCGAAGGCTTTTATGGGTTATCCGGCACGAATACTTCAAAGCGAGGAGGCGGACGTGTGGGAGTGCTAAGTATTCCTGAATTTTATGAAGAGTTTACCGGAAACGGTGCATGGAGTGAGATGGAAGACGAAAAACTTGCCATGGCAGTGAATGGAGATGTTTGATGACCCATTGGGAGAATTTTCGGCAATTCGGGAACAACTGCAAAATGGAATGCCATTTGCTGTCTGGAAACGAAGACTTGCAAATGCCGTTGCGCTGACAGCACAAGCCGGGCAGTATAATTATGGAAGATGTAAAAAACGAAATGATATTGTAGCAGCAAATCTTGCGCTAGACGAATTTGTGCGGGAAGGAATGCGGACAGCATATCTTTTGAATCGAAGGTATATGCCGTATTATAAATGGGCGTGGAGAGGTCTTGAAAATCTAGAACGCTTAAGTGAATTGAAACCGCTGTTTGAACAGGTACTTTCTTCAGAAGGAGAACGGGAGAGCGTGGTGGAAGAAATTTGTGCAAGGCTGTTAGAAGAACTGAAACGACAAAACCTGACATATGGGGAGGAGACGTTTTTGGAATTGCATGTGGAAAGAATTTTGGAGGCGAAAGAAGAGATGAATCCGATAATAGAACAAATTGTAGAAATGGAGTGGGAGATGTTTCAAAATGTGAGAAATACAGGCGGGCGTGCTGCGTGTCAGGATGATTTTGAGACGTTTGATGTGATGCGCAAAAGCCAGTTTTTGATATGGGATCTGCCTCTTTTGGAGAGTTACTGGCAGGATCTTCAAGAGGGAAAAGCGCAGGGAAGAAATCTGGTGATGGAAAAGTATGCTTATATGATGGAGTCTACAGCTCCAAAAGAATACGAAGCGATTGCCACGGGACTTCCGAAGATTTCAGAAGAAAAACAGGCTATGGTTGAGCAGATTGTGGCGATTCAGGTTGGATGGCGAGAGGAGTTTGCTGAAAAATATCCGCACCTGTCCGGACAGGCAAGAATCATCCACACATCGGAAGATACACTGTATGATATTTCTTTTGAGACTTATCTGCGGGGAGAACTTAAGACATATTCTATGCAGACATTGGTGCTCTATGGAAGACGTATTGTGGCGTTTGTGCAGGAACAAAAAAATATGACAGAAGAAATCATGCGCTATACAACGGCATTTTATGGCTATAAAACGTTGGAAGATGCAGAAATAAAATAGGAGTGAGAGAAAAGTGAAAAAGGATACGTCGTACGTTCTAAACAGAGCGGAACGATTTCATATGGTGTTGATTGGAGAAGGTCTTCTAGTTGGAGCAGTGGCGGGGGGAATTGTGCTGCTATACCGGCTTGTGCTGGCATATGTAGGAGAGTGGCTGCAGATGATTTTGCATTATGCAAAAGGTTCTCCGGTCAAGATGTGTTTGTGGTTCGTTATTTTGGTACTGTTTGCGGTTATTGTAGGCTTGCTTGTGAAGTGGGAGCGATGATCTCAGGAAGTGGAATTCCACAGCTTGAAGGAGAGATGATCGGGAAACTGAATCAGCGGTGGTATAGAGTGCTGCCAGCAAAGTTCTTAGGAGGATTTTTATCTTTGTTTGCCGGACTTTCTCTTGGAAGAGAGGGCCCGTCCATTCAGCTTGGCGCAATGACGGGAAAAGGAATTTCCAAAATGCTTGACAGGGGAAAGACAGAAGAAAAATTTTTGCTGACTTGTGGTGCCAGTGCGGGACTATCTGCGGCATTTCATGCACCTCTTGCAGGGGTGATGTTTTCACTTGAAGAAATTCATAAGAATTTTTCAGTGTCTGTGCTCGTGTCTGTCATGACCTCATCGATTACGGCAGATTATATTTCTTCAAAGGTATTTGGACTGGATCCGGTATTTCAATTTGATATTGGGCATGCATTACCACAGAGTTATTATTGGATGATTCTGCTGCTTGGTGTCATCTTGGTGTGATGGGAGCTTTTTATAATTGGTTTACGTTAACTGTACAAGGACTTTATAAAAAGACAAAAGGATTAAACGAAATCACAAAAGTTATGCTCCCATTTTTGTTAGCGGGTGTTTTGGGATTTATCATGCCGGAACTTCTTGGAAGCGGGCATAATCTGATCGATGCTTTGACCCATGGAGAGTTGGCTCTTACAAGTGTTGTTTTTTTGCTTGTCGCAAAGTTTGTGTTCTCTGCCATTTGTTTTGGCAGTGGTGCACCTGGAGGAATATTTTTTTCCGCTTCTGGTGTTAGGGGCATTTATCGGCGGTATTTTTGGAATGGTCGGAACGACATATTTCGGAATGAGCCGGAGTATATCAATAACTTTGTCCTGCTTGCTATGGCCGGGTATTTTACTGCGATAGTAAGAGCGCCGATTACCGGAATTATCTTGATTTTTGAGATGACCGGATCGCTAAGTCAGATGCTGTCGCTGTCAGTTGTCTCGATTGTGGCATATGTGGTCGCAAGTTTGATGAAATCAGAGCCGATTTATGAAAGCTTGCTGGGCAGACTTTTGAAAAATCGGGGGGAAGAGCAGGTGAAAACAACGGGTCAGAAGATATTATCTGAGCATGTTATCATGCATGGCTCTTTGTTGGTACATAAAGCGGTAGCGCAGATTGACTGGCCAAAACACTGCCTTTTAGTTGCGATTAAGCGTGGCGAAAAAGAGATCATCCCAAAAGGAGGGACTATTTTGTCCGCAAGCGATGTGATTGTTACGATAAATGACGAGAGGGATTTTTCTTATGTACATGAGAAATGGAGGCGTTGTGTGCAGAACAAATACAGGAGTAAAAATAGCATCGGTTCACAGAGCTGTGTACCGATGCTGATTTTTAACTTGTCCGTGTGAATTCTGTCTTACATTTTGGACAGGTAATGCAGATACGTCCTTTTCCTTTTGGAATACGGATCTTTTGTTTACATGTCGGACAAGTATAAATATGATGTGTTTTCCGCTGCTGCATGTGTGATTTTTCACGCTGGAATCTTGCTAAAAGCTTATTCTTTATCTGTAAGAATCTCATATTTTCCTGATACCGTTTGCTATGGTTCTTTGAGAACACACGGTAATAGGTATAAATGAGTAAAAGCAGTGTCCAGGAATTCAAAACGACGCTATGAAAAAACAAATCTATGGCACAGAAGAAAACAGTCACTCCAAGCAAAAATTTGGAAAATGAATCGATGCCATAGCGTCCCATCATAAAATGTTGTAATTTTTCCTTCATATTGTTCACCTCTGAAAGTATCATAGCATGTTTGGATGGGAAAAAATATGGTTTAAATATAAATAAAAGTTAAAATTTTCTAAAAGGATAGCAAAATAGACTGTGCACGAAGAAAGCTTTATGATATAATAATGAAACACAAGAGGAAAAAATAGAATAAGGAGCAGACATATGAAAAGAGTGTTATTAAAGCTGAGCGGGGAAGCTTTAGCAGGAGATAAAAAGACTGGTTTTGATGAGGCAACTTGTATCGGGGTTGCAATCAGGTAAAGCAGCTGGTAAACGATGGGATCCAGGTCGCAATCGTGACAGGCGGCGGGAACTTCTGGAGAGGAAGAACAAGTGAGACGATCGACCGCACAAAGGCAGACCAGATTGGAATGCTTGCAACGGTTATGAACTGTATTTACGTATCTGATATTTTCAGACATGTTGGAATGAAGACAGAGATTTTCACACCGTTACATGCGGCGCATTTACAAGTCTGTTTTCAAAAGACGCAGCAGTTGAGGCGTTAAACAGTGGAAAGGTTATTTTCTTTGCAGGAGGAACAGGACATCCATATTTTTCAACAGATACAGGAGCAGTTCTTCGGGCGATTGAGATTGAGGCGGATGCAATGCTGCTTGCAAAGGCAATTGACGGTATTTACGACAGCGATCCGAAGTTGAACCCGGATGCGAAAAAATATGATGAGATCACAATTCAGGAGACGGTTGACAAACGTCTTGCGGCTGTAGATCTTGCGGCGTCTATTTTATGTATGGAGAATAAGATGCCGATGTTAGTCTTCGGATTGAATGAAGAAAACAGTATTGTTGAGACAATGAAAGGTACATTCACAGGAACAAAAGTGACAGTATAAGAGAGATTTTGGAGGATATGATTATGAACGAAAAATTACAGGTATATGATACAAAGATGCAGAAAACATTACACAGTCTGGATGCAGAGCTTGCAACAATCCGTGCAGGGCGCGCTAACCCACACATTTTAGATAAGCTGACAGTAGATTATTATGGTTCAGCAACACCGATTCAGCAGGTGGCAAATATCTCTGTTCCAGAGGCTCGTATGATTCAGATTCAGCCATGGGAAAAGAGTATGGTAAAAGAGATTGAAAAAGCAATCCTGACATCAGATATCGGAATCAATCCGACAAATGACGGTACAGTAATTCGCCTTGTGTTCCCGGAACTGACAGAAGAACGAAGAAAAGAACTTGTAAAAGATGTTAAGAAAAAAGGTGAGGCAGCAAAAGTTGCAGTCAGAAATATCCGTCGTGATGGAAATGACGCATTTAAGAAGTTAAAAGGAAGCGATGTTTCTGAAGACGAGATCAAAGGATTAGAAGAAGAATTACAAAAATTAACAGATAAATACATCAAAGAAGTAGATAAATCAGTAGAAGCAAAATCAAAAGAAGTTCTTACTGTTTAAGAGATAAGATGAGCAAGAAGATAAGTGAGGAATGCTAAGATGCAGACTTTGCTTATCTTCTTTGACAGTATGCACCAAAAGAAAAGGAGGACGTTGTATGAACGTACCACAGCACGTGGCGATTATTTTAGATGGAAATGGTCGTTGGGCAAAGAAAAAAGGGATGCCAAGAAACTATGGGCATGCACAGGGAAGCAAGAATGTGGAGCGCATCTGTAAAGAGGCATATAAGATGGGAATCAAATATCTGACAGTCTATGCGTTTTCGACGGAGAACTGGAGCAGACCGAAAAGTGAAGTGGATGCATTGATGAAACTTCTCAGAAATTATATGAAGACCTGCCTGAAAACGGCAGAGAAAAACCGTATGAAAGTCCGGGTGATTGGCGACAAGACCGCCCTGGATGATGATATTCGAAAAAGAATCGATGAGCTTGAGGAAGCGTCAAAGAATAATGATGGATTGAATTTTCAAATTGCATTAAATTACGGAAGCCGTGATGAGATGATCCGTGCGATGAAAAGGATGTGTACAGACTGTGAGGACGGACGCTTGCATGCAGACGAAATCAGCGAAACAGTATTTGAACAGTATTTGGATACACATGATATTCCGGATCCGGATCTTCTGATCCGCACAAGTGGGGAACAGCGGTTATCGAACTATTTGTTATGGCAGCTTGCGTACAGTGAATTTTATTTTACAGATGTATTGTGGCCGGATTTTACGAAAGAGGAATTGAAAAAAGCCATTGAGCATTATAATAGTAGAGACAGACGTTTTGGGGGCGTGAAGGAAGGAGAAGAATAGATGTTTAAGACAAGATTACTGAGTGGAATTTTGCTTGTCCTAATCGCATTGGTGACAATCATCAGTGGAGGTGATATCCTGTTCGCAACAGTGCTGCTGATCAGTCTGATTGGAATGAGTGAATTATATAAAGTGCTGAAAGGGCACAACACATTACTTGGTGTGGTAGGTTATGCGGCGTGTATCGTCTATTATGGGATGATCCGTATGGGAAGAGCTGATATGGTGACATTACTTACGATTGCATTTTTAGTTGCCATTATGGCGGTGTATGTATTTTCATATCCGAAGTATCGATCAGAACAGATTATGATTACGTTTTTCGGACTGTTTTATGTGGCAGTGATGTTATCTTATGTTTACCAGACGCGAGAGCTTACACAGGGGGCATATTTAGTGTGGCTCATTATCCTTTGTTCATGGGGATGTGACACTTGTGCTTACTGTGTCGGAATGCTGATTGGAAAGCATAAGATGGCGCCGAAGCTCAGCCCGAAAAAATCTATTGAGGGCGGTATCGGGGGGAATTCTCGGGGCAGCACTTTTTGGGGAGTAATTTATGCACTTGCAAA
>ENA-OQDW01000892-OQDW01000892.1-human-gut-metagenome-genome-assembly--contig:-NODE-892-length-11746-cov-1.399174_pt1 | contig 11746 bp, 15 predicted proteins | sample MGYA00242784_ERZ504613 | MGnify/ENA primary metagenome ERZ504613 (study PRJEB26092, sample SAMD00036330) | human gut metagenome | host: Homo sapiens | study: EMG produced TPA metagenomics assembly of... | reverse complement strand
AGTAAGCTGCGACCGACGGTGTATACGACAATACAGGAACCTCTGCCTTGCTTCCTCCCGATTCCCGCCATCACCTGATGCGGGCGTATATTTTCCATGAATACACATCAAAAAACGACGCATCGCTTTGTCTATTCTTATATTTTACCTAACTTTAGTCTAAAAAAATACCGCACTTACACACAAATACTCTAAACAGCTTTTAAAATGAAAAATTTCCTATTGCCGGTATTGGCAGCGATGCTGATGATACCGACGGCCTGCAGCAAAAGCGGCCATGCTGAACCGCCGGAACGCTTCCGCGGGGACTGAGCTACTTTTATGTACAGAACAATCTGGATATAGACCTTGAGTTTTCAGGGCCTCATTATCAAGAGCCGGGAACTAATATCGTTCTGGAAGGATATTTTAGACCGGGAACGCCTGACCTCCCGAAAAGGTTCCAAGTCAATTTATACCGTAAAATACTTTTACCTGCACATACCAAAACGCTCGTAAAAGTATTTGAAAGCCCGGACAATACCGAACCGTTCAACTGTTTCTACTACTCCGATATCATCACGTTCCATGGAATATGCCAAGTATATCCGAAAGGAGATTGGGATTGGCGTCATAAAAATATATGGTCTTACGAACATTGGTACTATACGCGTACCGGTCAATGGACGGCCGAGTACGTTATGACCGTCGACCACGATATCTGGAACGATTGGTAGCAACCGATAATGCCTAAACACATCTTTAAACCCTAAAATTATGAAACCTGTTTCCAAATCCATTGCAGCATCCATTCTGTTTTCTTGTACCGCAAACGAGAAAGAACATCAGGCAATACCAACGACGATTACGAAACCATAGCCGTCCTCGGACCGAACGAAGATACTTATTTCGACACATCCATCAACGTCAAGGCCGGATACAAATACAAAGAAGTCATCGAGTTAGGGGTAGCAGCACAAATCACACTGCATTTCCCGCAAACGGACAAGTACTGCGGGGAGAGTTCCATGCTCTATTTCGAGAATCCGGAACAATGGCTGGATTTCCCGAATTACGGGGCCCGGATACTGCTCAGCGAACAACCGTAAATCCAACTCGCATCGGTACGGGATATGCAAAAGGCCGGCAGACAGCCGGCCTTTTGCATTCGGTGCGTCGTGCGCAGCAGGAGCGGCGGACGCAAGGACGAAACAAACGGGGGAAAGCGGTATCGCTTCCCCCCGAATGACGCTGTCGGCCGTTCTGACCGGACATGACTTTATGCTGTCATTTCGCCTGTTCTTCGAAATACTTGTCCGCCACACGCGGCATCTCCTTCTGGTACTCGCCCTTGAGGAGCTTCTCGCGGCAGGCTTCGAAACAGTTGAGCGTGTACTCCACATCTTCGAGGGTATGCACCGCCGTCGGAATGATGCGCAGGATGATTTCGCCCTTGGGTATCACCGGATAGGTCACGACGGAGCAGAAGAGGTTGAACCGCTCGCGCAGGTCGTACACGAGGTTCGTGGCCTCGTTCACGCCTCCTTTCATATAGACGGGCGTCACGGGCGAGAGCGTACCGCCGATATCGAATCCCTTGTCGCGGAATCCCTGCTGCAGGGCGCGGGTTATCGTCCAGAGCCGCTCGCGGTATTCGGGATGCGTTTCGATAAGCTCGAGGCGCTTGAGCGCACCGATTACCATCGGCATCGGAAGGCTTTTGGCAAACTGCTGCGAACGCATGTTGTAACGGAAGAAATCTATCAGATATTTGTCACCGCAGACGAAGGCGCCGATACCGGCCATCGACTTGGCGAAAGTGTTGAAGAGGACATCCACCCCGTCCACGCAGTTGAAATGGTGGGCGGTACCGCGTCCGTCGGGGCCCATCGTCCCGAAACCGTGGGCATCGTCCACGAGGAAGGTGAAATCGAAATCCTTCTTCATCGCCACGATTTCGTCCAGCTTGCCGAGGTCGCCCTTCATGCCGAACACACCCTCCGTAATGACGAGAATGCCGCCGCCGGTCTCCTTCACCAGTTCCGACGCCCGGGCGAGCTCCACGCGGAGCCGCTCCATGTCGTTGTGCGGATAGACGAAACGTTTGCCCATGTGCATGCGCAGTCCGTCGATGATGCAGGCGTGCGCCTCGGAATCGTAAACTACGGCGTCGCGGCGCGTCAGCAGGCAGTCGATAATGGATATCATCCCCTGATAGCCGAAGTTGAGCAGGAACGCATCCTTCTTGCCCACGAATTTCGCCAGACGGCGCTCCAGTTCCTCATGGTATTTGGTCTGCCCGCTCATCATGCGTGCGCCCATGGGAGCGGCCATGCCGAACTCCACGGCGCCGATGGCGTCGGCCTTGCGTACCTCCGGATGGTTGGCCAGTCCGAGGTAGTTGTTGAGGCTCCAGTTGAGAACCTCCTTGCCGCGGAACTTCATGCGGGGCCCTATGTCGCCCTCCAGCTTGGGGAATGCGAAATAGCCGTGTGCATAATCGATATACTGCCCAATCGGGCCGCCGGAATTATTCCTGATTCTCTCTAAGATGTTCACTTGAATTATGTTTTTGAGGTTATATATCAAACCGTTCGGCGAATCGCCGAAGAGACCGGACAAATTTAGCCATTATTACCGAAAGTAAGAGAAAATGCAATAAACTTTTTTGCATCTCGTTAAAGTTACGTAACTTGTGCGCATTTGTACCGTGCGCGCCTGCAAACCATCACAGCCATGACAAAACCGGTCCTGAAAATAACGGTCTGTTCCGCAGTCCTGCTTTTGGCAGCAGGCTGCAGCGGTTATAACAAACTGCTGAAAAGCAACGACAGGGAGCAGATGTACAAGGCAGCGCTCGACTACTTCGAGAAGGGGAAATTCGACAAAACGCTGCAGCTCTTCGAGGAGATAGCGCCCTACTATCAGGGTACCGTCCGCGAAGACACCATCCTGTTCTACACGGCCGACGCACACTTCCGGTCGCGTGATTACCAGTCAGCTCCATGGAGTTCGACGACTTCAGGCGCCGCTTCGGACGGAGTCCTTTCGTGGAGGAGGCGGAATACAAATACGCCATGGGTTTCTATTACATGTCGCCGCCGGCCAACCGCGACCAGACATCGACCTACATGGCGATAACCAGCATCAACGAATACCTGCAACGCTATCCCAACTCGCTGAAGAAGCAACTGTGCCTCATACGTCTCGACGAACTGCAGCAGACGCTGTACGACAAATCGTTCATCAACGCACGGACGTATTACAAGATAGGCCGTTACAAATCGGCGGTCGTCGCCCTGCGGAATGCGCTCAGGGAGTACCCCGAAACACCGCACCGGGAGGAGATACTCTACCTCACCGTGAAATCGTGCTACGAACTGGCGGCCAACTCGGTCCATGCGCTGCAAACGGACCGTTACCTCGATATGCTGGACGCATATTACACGTTCATTTCCGAATTTCCGGAGAGCGGATACCGCCGCGAACTCGACCGGTTGCAGAAAACCGCGAGGGAATACCTCGACAAACACCAGAGCGAAGCAACAGAATAAGAACAAGTATACCATGGACATCAAGAAAAATAACGTGCCCAACAACACGGTGACGCGAAAACTCACCGACATCGACGCACAGACAGGCAACATATACGAATCCGTCGTGGTCATATCGCGCCGCGCCAACCAGATAGCCACGCAGCTCAAACAGGAACTCAACCGGAAGCTCGCCGATTTTCAAGCACCACCGACACGCTGGAGGAGACTTTCGAGAACAGGGAACAGATAGAGATATCCCGCTACTACGAAAGGCTTCCGAAGCCTACCCTCATCGCAACGGAGGAGTTCCTCGAAGGAGAAGTCTATTTCCGCAACGCGACGCCCGAGACAGAGCAGCAGTAACCGCCGGCTTCGGGAGCCTGCGGAAGAACGGACCCTCTGCCGTCGTGCGGCAGAAAGTACGGAATGTTACACTCCGCCGTCCGTTCGGCACAGTCCCATGAACCCATGTTTTCAGGAAAACACATACTGTTGGGCGTAACGGGCAGCATCGCAGCTACAAGGCCGCCGTGCTCACGCGCAGCTCGTCAAAGAGGGAGCGAGGTCAAGGTTGTCATGACGCCGCTGGCCAAACAGTTCATCACCCCCCTCACGATGGCCACGCTCTCCCGCCACCCCATCCTCGTGGATTTCTTCAATCCGGAGAACGGGGAGTGGAACAGTCATGTGAGCCTGGGAACGTGGGCCGACCTCTACCTAATCGCGCCCGCCACGGCCAACACCATCGGGAAAATGGCCCACGGAATCGCCGACAACCTGCTGTTGACATGCTATCTGTCGGCACGCTGCCCTGTCGCTCTCGCTCCGGCCATGGACCTCGACATGTACGCCCACCCCACAACGCAGGAGAACATCGAAAAACTGCGGAACCTCGGCGTACGCATCATCGAACCGGGCTCCGGAGAGCTGGCGAGCGGCCTGACGGGAAAGGGCCGCATGGCCGAACCGGAAGAAATCATCGAACAGGTGCGCGGACTCCTTCCCTGACCATGTCGCTCCAAGGCAGATACCTCATCGTTACGGCAGGCCCGACCATCGAGCCGCTGGACCCCGTACGCTTTCTCTCCAACCACTCCTCCGGGAAGATGGGCTATGCGATAGCCGGCGCACTCGCCGCCCGCGGAGCGCATGTCGCACTCGTGAGCGGCCGTACCTGCTTCCGACTCCGGCCGGCACCGAACGCATCGACGTACTCTCCGCCGAAGAGATGTACCGTGCAGTGATGGAACGTTTCCCGCAGGCGGACGGCGCCGTGATGTGCGCAGCAGTGGCCGACTATACTCCTGCGGAGGTCAGTCCGACAAAAATCAAGAAAGGGGACGGCGAAATGGTCGTCCGCCTGAAACGCACGAAGGATATCGCAGCGGAAGCAGGCCGGGTGAAGGGCAACCGGCTGCTGGTCGGTTTCGCACTCGAAACGGACAACGAGCGGAACAACGCCCTCGACAAGATGCGCCGCAAGAACTTCGACTTCATCGTGCTCAACTCCCTACGCGACAAAGGAGCCGGATTCTCCGGCGACACGAACAAAATCACCGTCATAGACAGGCAGGGACACACCGACGAATACCCGCTGGAGGCAAAAACCGCCGCCGCCGAACGCATCGCCGAACGCATCGAAGCGTGGTTCGCCGCCGTGCCGGAAAAACGGTAATCCCGACGAGCGGGGAAGGCCTCCCCTGTCCCGCATTTCCGTATCCGCCGCCGAACGCCGGCCTTTTCGTGCCGTTCAAAAAACAAGATTGCGCCCGAACGGAAATCGGTTTGCCATTATCCGGTTTTTATCACTATTTTTACGGGGTAAATTTCCAAGGCAGAGTCATGAGAAAAGGATTAACCGTTTTAGCTATGGCAATCGTTTCATTAGGGGCACCCTCCTGCATCGAACTGAAACAACCTCAGGAGCAGGTACAGACGGAGGAGTTCAAATGGGTAGTGGATACGTTCGACGACATCAAAGTATTGCAGTACAAAGTACCCGGCTTCGAGAACCTCTCCCTTGACCAGAAGAAACTCATCTACTACCTCAACCAGGCCGCCCTGAGCGGACGGGATATCATCTTCGACCAGAATTTCAAATACAATCTTCCCATACGCCGAACACTGGAGGCGATTTACACGAACTACCGCGGCGACCGCACTACAGCCGAATGGAAGGCCTTCGAGAAGTATCTCAAGAAGGTGTGGTTCGCCAACGGCATCCATCACCACTATTCGAGCGACAAGTTCACTCCGGAATTCAGCGAAGCCTATTTCGATACGCTCGTGGCATCGGTTCCGGCAGAGAAGCTGCCGCACGACTTCGGTTCCGCGGAACAGCTGATGGCAATCATCAAGCCGGTCATCTTCGACCCCGCTCTCTATCCGGTACGGGTGAATCAAGCAGCCGGAGCCGACCTGCTGAAGAGTTCGGCGATGAATTACTACGACGGGGTATCGCAGCGCGAGGCGGAGGCATTCTACGCACGCATGGCCAAACCGGGCGACCGCAGCCGATTTCTTACGGTCTCAACTCACAGCTCGTCAAGCAGAACGGAAAACTTACGGAACGTGTCTGGAAGACAGACGGCATGTATGCGCCCGCCCTCGAAAAGATAGTCTATTGGCTCGAAAAGGCCGCCGAAGTGGCCTCCCCCGTCCAAAAGGAAACGATAGAGGCGCTCATCTCGTTCTATAATACCGGCGACCTGAAAGAGTACGACCGGTTCAACATCCTCTGGGTGCAGGATACGGCCAGCATGGTGGATTTCGTGAACGGCTTTACGGAAGTGTATGGCGACCCCCTGGGGTACAAGGCATCGAGTGGGAAGCATGGTGAACTTCAAAGATATGGATGCCACCCGTCGCACAGAAATCATCAGCGCCAATGCACAGTGGTTCGAAGACCACTCGCCCATACAGGAGAAATACAGGAAAAAGGAGGTGAAAGGGGTATCGGCGAAAGTCATCAATGCCGCGATACTCGGCGGCGACTGCTATCCTGCCACGCCGATAGGCATCAACCTCCCCAACGCCGACTGGATAAGGAAGGACTATGGTTCCAAATCCGTCACGATACAAAACATCACGCAGCATACGCCGAGAGCAGCAAGGGCAACGGGTTCATCGAGGAGTTCATCTTCCGGCCCGAAGACCGCGAACGCATCACATTGTACGGAACCATCGGCGACAACATGCACACCGACCTGCACGAATGCCTCGGCCACGGTTCGGGGCAGCTCGCACCGGGCGTGAAGGGCGACGAGCTGAAACAGTACGGCTCGGTGCTGGAGGAGGCGCGTGCCGACCTTTTCAGCCTCTACTACATGGCCGACCCGAAGATGGAGGAGCTGGGGCTGCTGCCGGACGCGGAGGTGGCTAAGGCACAGTACGCCTCCTACATCTCGAACGGCATGATGACGCAGCTCGCACGCGTGGAACTGGGCAAAGACATCGAACAGACGCACATGCGCAACCGCAAAATGATAAGCGAATGGGCTTACGAACTGGGGCGCAGGGAGAATGTCATCGAGAAGGTAGTCAGCGACGGGAAGACCTATATCGTCGTCAACGACTTCGACAAGCTGCGTACCCTCTTCGGAAAGATGCTCCGCGAAGTGCAGCGCATCAATCGGAGGCGATTTCGTGGCGGGACGCGACCTGGTGGAACGGTACGGCGTCAAGGTGGACCGCAAACTGCACGAAGAGGTGCTCGAACGCTACGGCAAACTCGGTATCCAGCCTTACAGCGGCTTCGTGAACCCGATATACACTCCTGTCATGGAGGGCGGCGAAATCGTGGACATCATCTACGAGTACCCGAAAAGTTACACGGAACAGATGCTGGACTACTCGTCAAGGTACTCTTTCCTCCCTTCGGTGAACTGACGCGGGGTACGTTTTTTCGAATGCCGGCATACCCCGGAAGGTATTCCCGCGTTCTTACGGAGACAACCCTTGTCGCCTCAGCGGGCGATTGAGTATACGGACCTTATGAAAAAGATGAAGATAAAAAAAGAAACACTGAAGCGGGCGGGCATCATCGCCGGCGGGGCTGCCGTTGCCGCGGCCATCGTCCTGCTCCTCCTCTTCGGGACGAAACGGTGCTCACACCCGACGGAGAGAGGTCTCCTCTCCGAAGAGGAAGAGATGTCGGCCCCCAATCTCATGTACGGCATCGAATATGAAAACTACGACGTCATCACGGAGAAGGTCGGCAGCGGACAAACCCTGTCGCACATCCTCGACGGCCTCGGCGTAGGCCCGGCCACGGTGGACCGCATCGACCGCGAAAGCAGGTCGGTATTCGACATGCGCGGCATGCGGCGGGACAGCCCTACACGGCCTTCATGGAACACGATTCGCTCGGACGGAGCTGCGCCACTTCGTTTACGAGAAAAATCCCACGGATTACATCGTGGTATCGCTCGCAGGTGACTCCGTAACGGTCAGGCAGGAGAGCAAGGAGGTGAAACTGGTACGCCGCAAGGAGACGGCGAAGATAGACAAGACGAACAATTCGCTGTGGAACGCCACGATTGCTGCCGGCATGCCGGCAAGCATCCCATGCGAAATGGAGGACATATTCGGCTGGAGCGTGGATTTCTTCGGGCTTCAGGAGGGCGACGAATTCACGGTCATCTTCGACGAGCGGTGGATTGACACCGTTCGGGTAGGTACCGGCATGGTGTGGGGAGCAGAGTTCCGGCACAACGGCAAACTTTACCGTGCCATCCCCTTCCGGCAGGACGGACGGGTGGCTTATTGGGACGAGAACGGCAACAGCCTGCGCCGACAGTTCCTGAAGGCCCCGCTGAAATACACGCGCATCAGTTCGCGTTTCTCCCCCTCGCGCCTGCACCCGATATACAAAGTGCGCCGACCGCACCTCGGCGTCGACTACGCCGCTCCTGCGGGGACGGAAGTGGTAGCCATCGCCGACGGCGTGGTAACCGAAAAACGGTGGGACAGCAAGGGCGGCGGCAATATCCTCAAGATAAAACACGCCAACAACTACATTTCAGGCTACCTGCACCTGAAGGGATACGCCAGAGGAATAACCGTTGGCAAACGGGTATCGCAAGGCGAACCGATAGCTTACGTCGGAAGTACCGGAGCATCGACCGGCCCGCACCTCGACTTCCGCATCTGGAAGAACGGGACGGCCATCGACCCGCTCAAAATTCCCTCCGACCCGGTGGAACCGATAAGCCCGGCGAATCGGGAAGCCTTCGAATATTTCAAAACCAACATAATCGCCGAACTGGAGGGAGAGTTCCCGACGATGAAAAAATCGTCAGCCTCGACTATACGCCCGTGCAGCAGCACCGGATAGAAGACCTCGCCGGCAGCGACGAATAGCCCCACCGGGGGCCGGTACCTCCTTTCCCGAGGAGAGCCCGCGGGATGAGCGCTCCGCAGCACTGGAAGCCAGAGGCCGATTACGTCAGCGCCCCTGCACAAAACCGCAACTGCTGCACCGGGCGGCAGATAAAAAGCAGGAGGCAACAACGAACCGGACAAGAAGCCGAAAACAGCCGGGAAGAAAATCCCGGCCTGAACCGATTCGGCTCCGGGTCTTCGGTCAGAATATCGGGCAGGAAAGAGCACGATTACGTACATGGCAAACGGGAAACATACGGACAACGGGGTAGACCAACGCATCGTCAAGTTCATCGGCCGCCACCACGTCATGACAATCGCGTCGGCGGCAACCGAGTGCGGGCCCTACTGCGCCAACCTCTTCTATGCCTACATCCCGGAACGCAACCTTTTCGTATTCACCTCCGACGACCGCACGAGCACTACCGCGAAATGTACCTGAACGGACGCGTAGCGGCACCATCGTCCTCGAAACGCGCACCGTCGGTCAGGTGCAGGGTCTCCAGATACTCGGCCGCGCCGCCCTCGCCGAAGGAGAAGTTGCAGGAGAGGCCCGCAGTGCCTACCTGCGGAGATTTCCTTACGCCGTCGTGGCCGACCTCACGCTGTGGACGATGCGTCCGACCTCCATGAAATTCACCGACAACCGGCTCGGTTTCGGCAAAAAACTCCTGTGGCATGAATAACGCACGGAACACCGCCCCCGACCTTGGAAAATTTCACGGCCGACGCATCGCAGTCACCGGGGCGACGGGTATGCTCGGCAGCCATCTCGTGGCAGAACTGCTCCGTGCCGGTTACACCGACATCACGCTTCCGGTACGCGATGCGGCCCGCATCGCCGTCACGGAGGCCGCCCTCCGAAGGCTCGGCGTACACGCCCCCGAAGCGCGCTGAAAATCATCGAAACACCGCTGACCGACCCCGTCCGGCTGGACGAAAAGGTACGGGACATCGATACGGTATTCAACTGTGCGGCGCGTATCATGTCGGGCGACATGACCACGGAACAGCTCATCGCCAACAACGTGGCCATCGCCCGTTCCGTCACCGACTGGTGCCTGACCACCGGCGTACGCAAACTGATACACGTGAGTTCCATCTCCGCCCTCGGCAATCCGACGGCCCCGGCCTCCCTGTCACGGAGGAGTGCGACCCCGAAAGCGTGACGGATTATGCGGCTTACGGACAGAGCAAATACTACTCCGAACAGGAGGTACGCCGGGGTGCGGCGGCAGGACTCCCGACCGTTATCGTTTCGCCGGGCGTCATACTCGGCGAGGGCGATACAACAGGCAACAACAGCGCGGCGCTCATCCCCGCCATCAGCTGCGGACAGCCCTTTTATACCGAAGGGCTGATGTCCTACGTCGATGTACGCGACGTAGCGAGGGCCATGGTGCTGCTCGACGCAGCCCCGCAGGCCGTCGGAGAGCGGTTCATCCTCTCGGCCGGCGACCTGAGCTATCGGGAACTCATCACCCTCGGCGCCAGGGCCGCCCATCGGCCGCGTCCTTTCATCCGCATCGGGAAGGGGGCCGTCGATTTCGCATACGGCTGTATGCGAACAGGCATCGCACTGCATCTGATACGCGACCGGGGCGTCACACGGGAGAACCTCGGCAGCGTCCTGCGGACGACACGTTACGACGGTTCAAAGATAACGAGGTACTGCGACTTCACCTATACGCCGCTCCCCGAAACGGTGGAACGGGTGGTCGCAGCCTCCCGAAACAGAAAAAAGAAGAGAGAGGCATGACGAACATCTCGGTCATCATCGTGGCTGGCGGTTCGGGCACACGAATGGGAGCCGCCGTACCGAAACAGTTTCTCCCTCTGGAGGAAGAGGAGACCATACTGGAAGCGACGCTGCGGAGATTTCTCGCGGCGCTGCCGGACAGCGAAATCGTCGTCGTACTTCCCGCCGCCGAAACGGAACGCTGGCGGGAGATATGCCGGCAGCGGAACATATCGGAGACCCACCGGCTATGCTCCGGCGGGGCAACGCGCTTCGAATCGGTCCGGAACGGAATCGCAGCGCTCGGTCCGTGCGACTATATCGCCGTGCACGACGGCGTAAGACCGCTCGTCACGGAACGCCTCATCCATACATGCGTCGCAACGGCGGAACGGTACGGGACGGCCGTCCCCGCCATACGCCCCGCCGATTCGTTCCGGAGGGTCGATGCGACGACGGGGAAGAGCAGGCCGGTAGACCGCGAGACGCTGCGGGCGGTACAGACGCCGCAGGTCTTCCGCGCCGACCTGCTGCGCAGGGCCTACAAGGCCGACTACCGCCCGGAATTCACCGACGACGCTTCGGTGGTGGAGGCGAACGGAGAACAGGTAACGCTCTGCGAGGGCGAACGCACCAACATCAAGATAACCTCGCCCGCAGACCTCCTCATAGCACGTATCCTGCGGCATGCGGGGGACAGGAAAGAGACGGACAGCCTATGAAACGACACACAACGGTAAAAGACACCTTCCGCACTTTCGACTACGGCCGGATGGACCGCAGGGGCTGCCCGGCTTACGGTATGTTGGCTTCTGCTACTGGCCGCCATCCTGGCGCCGTATGGTTCTTCTGGGGGGAGGGGGGCTACATCACGGCATGGGCCGCTCCCTGCTCGGGGCAGTCGTCCTGCTCTACGTCATGTCCATTCCCCGCAGGGTGGTGGTGGGCGATACGGCGCTGGAAATACGCTGTATCGTGGAGATAACCCATATCAAATACGCCGACCTGCGGAGTATCCGGCGCATCCCGCCCGAAGCGATGAAAAGAAGTTCGTCTTCTTCGGCAGTTACGGTTTTTTCGGTTACTACGGCTACTACATCGACGGCAAAAG
>ENA-OQDW01000890-OQDW01000890.1-human-gut-metagenome-genome-assembly--contig:-NODE-890-length-11754-cov-4.459964_pt1 | contig 11754 bp, 12 predicted proteins | sample MGYA00242784_ERZ504613 | MGnify/ENA primary metagenome ERZ504613 (study PRJEB26092, sample SAMD00036330) | human gut metagenome | host: Homo sapiens | study: EMG produced TPA metagenomics assembly of... | reverse complement strand
ACAGAATACGGGTCTGGGCCTGCACGCCATCTTTAGCGGAGATCACCAAGATGGCCCCATCTAAAACAGCCAAAGAGCGGTACACCTCCGCCAAAAAATCCATGTGGCCGGGCGTATCCACAATGTTAACTTTACATCTGTGCCACTGGAAGGAAGTGACTGCCGCTTGAATGGTAATCCCACGCTGCCGCTCCAAAAACATGGTGTCCGTCCTCGTTGTCCCTTTTTCGACGCTCCCCGGTTCTGAAATGGCTCCGCTGGCATATAGCAGGCTCTCCGTCAAGGTCGTCTTTCCAGCGTCTACATGGGCAAGAATTCCAATATTGATTATTTTCATGTGATTGTCCTCCCTTTACAGCCCCAAAGGCATAAAAATCCCCAGCAGTAAAATACTTTTACCACTGGGGATTATAAGTTGCGGACATACACATATACAGCATACACCTGTTTGTGATTGCTGTTTTGGGGATATGTCAAAATTGATAAGGCAAAAGTATTCTTAAATTGGGTACAAAAAACTAAGCCCCTACAAAAGGGACTATCATAATCCTTTGTTCCCACTATTTGATTATAGTTTTATTTAAGAATACCTTGCCGCATATTTTTTACTCCTTTTCTGGAATTGAATTATTATATCACATCAGTTTTAGGAAAACAAGTATCTAAAAGAAATTTTTCTTCCCCTTATATGTAACAATCATACCGGCTTCCTAACGTTCAGAATGGTTTCTACTGTCTGCTGCGGTGTTTGGTTGGAATTGTCCAGCCAAAAGCCGATCCGTGGTGTTGTCTGCATTTTACTAAATACAAATTCAATGTATACAGAAAGAAATATATAAGGAGTGGGAGGGATTCCGCCGTAGTCGGCATTGTAGGAAAATCCAAAAGTTTAGATTTTCTCAAAATGCTTATCTTTTGGTCTTTGGTTCGGAATAGTGTAGTGCTGGCGGTCTATCTATTGTTTTCGGTTGCTTGCTTCTTTACCGTACATGAGCATTCAGGGGAGCTTATAACAGCAGATTTGCAAACGCCGTATCAAATAAAGTTGACCACCTGCACCATAAAAAAGAGCAAACCATATTTCGTGATTTGCTCTTTTCTGCGTTGGTGACCCGTACGGGAATTGAACCCATGATTCCGCCGTGAAAGGGCGGCGTCTTAACCTCTTGACCAACGGGCATATGGTAGCGGCAGCAGGATTCGAACCAGCGACCAATCGGGTATGAACCGAGTACTCTAGCCAACTGAGCTATGCCGCCACATCGAAACAGGTTTCGTTCAGTGCTTTTTGTTTACTCCTGAATTCCTGCGACTATGATAGTATACTACATTTTCGGAGAAATGTCAAGCACTTTTTCGAAAAACGGCAATTTATACAACTGTACAACAAAATCAAAATAAATTCTACAGCATGTTGCATAAATTCCGAGGCTGTTTCGCTGAAAAAAGGCCTATTTTTGCTTCGGGCGAAAATTGCGGCACAGACGACACCGAACACCATTGCCGCAGTGATGCCGGCGGAAGATGCAGTCAGACCGCCCATGAAGATGCCCAGCAGTCCCTTTTCGTCCACGGATTCCCGCACGCCCTCTGCCAACAGATTCCCGAAGCCCGTCAGCGGCACGCTGGCACCGCCGCCTGCCAGTTCCACCAGTTTCGTAGATGCCTACTGCCGACAGTGCCACGCCGGCAACCACATACGCCGTGAGGATTCGTGCCGGTGTCAGCTTGGTGTAGTCGATCAGCACCTGCCCCACGGCACAGAGTGCACCGCCAACCAGAAATGCCCAGAATAGATCCATTGCCATTGTTGTTCCTCCTATTCATCGCCGCAGAAGTGTCAGGGCAACACCGCACAAAGCTTGTGCGTAAGATGCGTAGTCAGATTTTTCGGCAGATTGCTTAGAAATTCCGCAGGCATACTTTCGTATGACAAGGGATTTCTGGGTAATATGACGGAAAATCTGCACGCAGATTGCGTGCCAAGCCGTCAGGCGGGCTTTGTACGGTGTTGCCTTAATTCTACCAAATGTGAAATACCCGGAATGCTCTCGCCCTGCTGAGAAGCAGTAGGGACATCAGGCACCGGTTGCCGCAAACAGGATCTGCTTCATGGCTCCGGTTTGCAGAGCCGGCAGAAAGTGCCCGCACAGCATGCTGGCACTGCACCCGCAGCCAGAGCCGCCGGCGTGAGTGTCCTGCGTTTTCCGGTCGTACAGCATTGCACCGCAGTCCCGATGCACCGCAGAAATATCATAGCCCTGCTTCATCACCAGATCGCAGAGCAGCTCGCTGCCGATCAGCCCCAGATCGCCGGTGACAATGGCGTCATACGTGTCCGGTGCTGTGTTGGTGCCTTTGAAGTACCGGACAAGGGTATCTGCTGCCGCAGGAGCCATTGCTGCTCCCATGTGGTTGGCATCTGTCACGCCCAGGTCTACCATAGTGCCAATGCAGCCGCCGGTGACACACACGCCGTCTGGTATGCCGTCGGGCTGCTGTAGGATCACGGCTCCGGAGCGGTGCATGTCCACTGTGCTGTAGGCGGACGCTGCCCGCCGTAGGACAGGGGAAACCGGAACTGACGTTCTGCGGTGGAGAAGTGGGAAGATGTCACGGCGGCAGTGTACTCGCCTACGCCGCCGGCTGCCAGAAACGATGCCAGCAGCAGCCCCTCCGCCATGGTGGAGCAGGCCCCGTAAATGCCAGCAGGGGAATCTCCAGCGGACGCATGCCGTAGGTAGAGCCGATGCACTGGTTCATCAGGTCGCCGGCACAGATGCAGGAGAGGGCGCTGTCCTGTAAGCCGCACTTATCCAGTGCCAGCTGGACGGTTCGCCGCTGCATCACGCTTTCCGCCTGTTCCCATGTGTCCTGTCCGAAATGAGCGTCCGGCTCCACGCAGTCGAAGCAGGCACCAAAAGGACCGTCGCCCTCTTTTTGTCCGACGGTGCTGGCGTAGCTGATGATGCGGGGCGGCTGGGCGTATTGGAATACGCCGCGGGATAAATTGCGTACCATTCGAATCACCTCGCAGATAGTATGTGTTGGGTTTGAGGAATTATGCAAGGTATAACTTGAGGAGTTTTGTTGGTGGAAATCTGTAGTACTGAATTACGTCCACAGTTTTCTGTGTAATCTTCGTGTGATACGTTGCCGTGTAGTACAAGGGTAGGCGAACTCTTTTCTTTTTTTGCTTCTTTTTCTTTTCAGTAAAGAAAAAAAGAAGCGTAACTCCTTGTGAAACCGGTTGTACATGAAAGACGATAAACAGATAAACTTGCAAACGCCGTATGAAATAAAGTTACCCACTTGCATAAGAAAAACAATCGAATATCAACATTACCGATACAGGCAAGGGCAACAACCGGCGTTGGCAAGCCCCAGGCGGACAGCGAGTGCAACGAGCGAATTCCGCCGGACGGTTCCGGTGTGGCTGCACTAGAAAGTACACTTTACGGGTGAACCCTCCACCGCCTAACGGCGGTCCCCCTCGTACTGAGCGGTCCCCTCTGCCCTGCGGGCATCTCCCCACCCCGTGGGGAGTCACCCCTTTCAGGGGAGGCTTATGCATAAGTCCGCGGGGCGATGTGGGCATCGCCTTCTACACATTCCAAACAGATACAACAAAACGGACTGCATTGCTACAATCCGTTCTGTGATCTGCGTTCAGTTTCCGATCAGAATTCGATCTTGCCGTACAAGCCGGTGTTAAGTTCGTCCTCCGGCTTCGGCTTTTTATAATCCCGTTCGAAGCTGGTCTTCATGGAATCCAGATTCTTCCGGCGGAAATCTTCCGGCTTCTTTTCCCGATAGGGACGCTTGCCCCCGCGGTTCTGACCGCCCTTGCCGCCGCGGTTTCCGCCGCTGCGTCTGCCGGTGGTAGAAGAAACTACGACCTTCCGGTACGGATCTTCACCGACGCTCTTGGAAGTCACGCCCTCGATCTCCGAGATCTTGCTGTGAATGATGCGGCGTTCATAGGGATTCATGGGTTCCAGCGTGGTGGAACGACCGCTGCGGAGCACACTCCGTGCGATTTTTTCTGCCAGCTGTTCCAGTGTCTTGCGACGCTTTTCCCGATAGCCGTTGCTGTCCAGCAGCAGGCGGCAGTAATCCTCGCTGTCCTTATTCACCAGAATCGATGCCAGATACTGAATGGAATCCAGTGTTTCGCCTCGTCTGCCGATGATCGTGCCGCTTTTATTATCGCTGCGAAGTTCCATGCGAATGCCGTTTGCGGTACGCATGGTGCTGATGGTCACGGTGATGCCCATGGCAGCGTAGATGTCTGCGATATACTGTCTTGCACGGAGCAGGTTCGGGGACATTTCGCCCTCGGTCAGAATGGTTTCAATCGCTTCGGACTCCATGCCCCGTGTGGGCGAATTGTCGTCCTTGTCAATAATGATCTCCTCCACGGAAGAAACCGCTTCCTGTACCGGTCGGGAAACCGGCATTGCCGGTGTGGCTTCTGCCTGCGGCTGCGGGGCTTCCGGCTGTTCCGGAGCCTTGGCTTCTGTGGTTTCTGCCGGTGCAGCTTCTTCTGCTGCTTCGTACACTGCTTCTACCTGTGCTTCCCGCTTTACCTTTCCGAAAATTCCTTTTTTCGGTTCTTCCAGAATGCGGAACACGATCTGGTCTTCAGAAACGCCGAACTTTTCGACCGCCAGATGCTTTGCTTCTTCGATGCTTTTTGCAGTGAAAATCTCTTTCATTCTCATTCATCCCTTTCCTTGGTAATGGGATTTCACAGGGCGGTTCCCTGTGAACTGTGGTAATTGATTTTTCGCAGACGATTATTTCTGATCGCCGCTGCCTCGGTGCTGTCGGATTCGTCATACGTTTCGCCGTACTTTTCTGCCATGCGTTTCCGTGCGTCTTTCAGCACCTGCTGGTTATACTTGTTCAGTTCCGAACGGGACATATCCTTGGTTTCCTCTGCATATTTTTCCCGCTGGTTCATGACGTCATTGCCCTGCTGTACGTCCATCATACGCTGCATGAAGCTCTTTTTGCCGTTAGCGTATTTCTTGGCGTTCTTCTGGTTTTCCTTTTCGCAGATCGCCTCGATACGCTCCTTGGTGAAGTAGCAGTTCAGACCGACGCTCTGGATCAGGGAGAAGAAGGACGAGCATACCCAGTAGAAGCCGACACCTGCCGGCACCTGAAATGCGAACCAGACGGAGAAGATCGGCATTGCATAGAGCATGATGTTCATGCAGCCATATTCGGCATGCCGGGATTCTTTTTCTTCTGGTAGATCTGCATATAAATGGTCAGTGCCAGCTGGAGCACGCCGGACAGCACCGGAATCAGGAACAAGCCGATCGCGGTAGCGTTCCACACGTCAGGGTGCCACGACGGCACTTCGCCCAGATTGATGCCGAACAGGTTGAACTTGTCATAGAATTCGGTCATCTTTGCGGAGAGGTTGTCCCCCAGCACGCTCTGGAATGCACCGGCATCGCTGTGCTGTGCACTCAGGATCGCCAGTTCCCGCCGGAGGCTGGTGCCCTGCTTGGCGAGTTCCGGATTGACATTCTGGACGATCTCAAAGGCACTGGAGATCACGCTGTCTTTCATCTTGAGGATAAAGGACAGCGGCTTATATACAACGTCCAGAATGCCGAACAGGATAAAGAACTGGAGGAACATGGGCAGGCAGGAAGCACCGGGGTTGATGTTTTCCTCCTGATACAGTTTCATCTGTTCTTCCTGCATCTTCTTGGGGTCGTCCTTATACTTTTTCCGCAGCTTTTCCAGCTTCGGATTGAACCGCTGCATTTTTGCGGAATTTTTCTGCTGCTTATACGAAATGGGAAACAGGATCAGCTTGGTGAAGATCGTGAACAACAGGATCGCCAAAGCATAGTTGTCTACCAAGTCGTAGATCAGACGCATGATCCAGCCGAACGGCTTTCCGCACAGATCATATAAAAAATCACTCATAAAATTGTTTAACCCTTTCTGTTGTGTCGTATTGCCCGCACATACCGCCCGAAGACTTCCCGCGGCGGATCCAGATGTTCCGGAACGTAATCGATACCGCCGGGATTCCACGGGTGACAGTGCAGCAGACGCCGCAGAGCGAGAAAGCCGCCCCGCAGCACACCAAACCGCAAAATTGCAGTCTGTGCATAACAGGAACAGGTCGGATAAAACCGGCACACAGCCGGAGTTAGGCGGGAGAATTTCTGGTACAGGCGGATCAGTGCCGCCGCCAGATACCTCATTTCAGTTTTCCCCCTTCCGACGGCGGTTCCACCAGTTTACGGATACGGCGAACGCCGCTTCCTGCCAGATAGTCACGCAGTTGTGTGGAGCGAATGCCCACAATAGAGGGCAACGCCACAATGACCATGTCCATTCCCACCGGCATCAGGTGTTCGGTTTCCCGATATGCCTGCCGGATCACACGGCGGGCACGGCTGCGTTTTACGGCACACCCGACTTTTTTCCCTACGGTAATGCCCAGCCGGTTATACTTTCGTCTGGTCTTTCGCAGATAAATGATCGCATACGGCGATGCAATCTTTTTTCCCCGCTGATACAGCAGCTGAAAGTCCCGATTCTGGTTGAGGATCACTGTTTTCTCCATTGCTTGCACTCCATCTTTTTGTGTTCAGAGCCTGTTGACGGTTTTTACCGGAAAAAGCAAAAGCGTACTCCGAATCTTCCGTGTGCCGGCGGCGGACTGTCTGACCTTGTACCATGGCGGTATGGGTCAGTTTTCCGCAGCCGGCACATCGGCGAATTCAGAATACGCTCCTCGAAAAAACAAAAGACCACAAACCAATGGCGTTGTGGTCCGACTTCGATCAGTGGCTCAGTCTTGCTCTGCCCCGTGCTCTTCTGCGAGCTAAAACCTTTCTACCGTTCGCAGTGGCCATTCTCTTGCGGAAGCCATGCACCTTTTTCCGATGAATCTTCTTCGGCTGATATGTTCTCTTCAAAACAGTACCTCCTTTCTCGCTCAGACGGCAGAACTGCCGTCCACAGATTCCTTGGAAGTCCACCCAGACCGGACGAGCCTGTCTGCGTGAATCCATTTACCATATATTATAGCGGATTCCGTTTTATTTGTCAAGCCCTCCGGCAAACTTTTTTGCGAAATTTTCGGCTTTTTTTCTTTTTCCACAGGTTCTCCACAGCTGTTTTGGGCAGGCTGCACGGATTTTTTGTCGGTTTTTGGCGTTTTTTACAAAGGCAATTCCGCCGGCTGCCCCAGCGTTCCGGAGCAGGACGGCATTCCGGCAACGCGGCAGACGGCTCCGGTGCCTGCGTTTTGCCGTTACTGCCCGAACCATTTTCCACGCTCCACCGCCTGTGGAAAACGCCCGTTTTTTGTCCGTTTTTGCTCTCCACAGTTTCCTCAGGTTTCCACGTGGAAATTTTGTGGAATTCATAAAGTTTTCCACAATAGGGGTTGATTTTCCACAAATGATGTGGTATACTATTATATTAAGAATACCTGTTGAAAGACAGGTGGAAAGTCTGCGGAAAACGGTTTTCCACAACCACCGTTCCGCAGAATTCGCCTGTCCGGCAGACCACGGAGATCCCCGCAGATCCTGCCGGACAGGCTTTGAAGTTACATAAGGAGGATCCCCCATTTATGAATTCAATTGATGAAGCCTTCTCCAGTGTCAAACAGTACTGCCGGAAAGAGGGCCGGATCTCAGAGGCTGCCATGAAGCTCTGGATCGATATTATGAAGCCGGTACAGCTGGACGGCTCGGTGGCAGTGTTCACCGTACAGTCAGAGTTCCAGAAAACCGTTGTTATGAACACCTACAATGCCCTGCTGAAAGAGGCATTTCTCAACGTGCTGGGACTGGATGTCAAGATCCAGATCAATGTCGTCACACCGGAAGAAAATGACAACCCGCTTTCCGAAAACAGCAACGCCAAGGATTACGACGAGCTGGCACGCCGCCACGAGGAACTGGAGCACAGCTTTGAGGGTGCCAACTATGAGTACACCTTCGCCACATTCATTGTCGGCGGCTCCAATGAGTTCGCCTACGCTGCCTGCACCGCCGTGGCAAAAGAACCGGGCAAGAACTACAACCCCCTGTTCATCTACGGTCCCTCCGGTCTGGGAAAGACCCACCTGATGCACGCCATTGCCAACCAGGTGCACGAAAATCACCCTGAATACAAGATCATTTACGTCACCAGTGAAGAATTCGGCAACGACTTCCTCTCCTGCATCAACGACAACAACATGGCTCGGTTCCACGACAAGTACCGGAACGCCGACGTGCTGCTGATCGACGACATTCAGTTTTTCAGCAACAAGGAACGCATGCAGGAGGAATTCTTCCACACGTTCAACAAGCTCCACGCTGAGGGCAAGCAGATCGTGATCACTTCGGATAAGCCGCCCAAGGAACTGAAAACGCTGGAAGAACGGATCCGCAGCCGGTTCGAGTGGGGCCTGATCACCGACATCAGCACACCGGACTTTGAAACCCGTATCGCCATTATCCGCCGCAAGGCAGAACTGCTGGATCTGTACATTCCTGACGATGTGGCAGAGTTTATTGCCAACCGCCTGAAAACCAACATCCGGCAGCTGGAGGGTGCCGTCAAGAAGCTGAAAGCCCTGAAGCATCTGGCAGGTTCGCCCCCGTCCATTTCCATGGCACAGAGCGTCATCAAGGACATTCTCAGCGACGACCAGCCGGCTCCGATCACCGTGGAGAAGATCATTCTGGAAGTGGCTGACGTGTACGGCGTTTCTCCGGAGGACATTCGCAGCAGCAAACGCTCCAGCCAGATCTCCACTGCCCGCAAGGTGGCGATCTATGTGGTCCGTGAGATCACCCAGATGCCACTACAGGCGATCGGCACGGAATTCGGCGGCCGTGACCACTCCACCATTGTCTACTCCATCAGCAACATTGAAACGGCAATGAAGCACGATGACCATCTGAAGCAGCTAGTCGAGGACACCATCAAAAATATCCGCAACAAAAGCCACGCATAGAGAACTGGGAAAGGACACTGCAGAACATGTGGAAAACAGGATTTTGCAGTGCTTTTTGCCGATTCCACAGGAATTCCACCGGCATCAAAGAGTTTTCCACATGCGTTTCAACAGTCTGTTGAAAATTCATGTGCAGAAAAAGTGCCTGCTGTGTCCGCGGCATTTGACAACTGCAAAAGAGGGCTTGTGGAATCTGTGGTAGAAAGCTGTGGAATGTGTTTTCCACAGCTTGTGGAAGCGGTATTTCGAGTGCGGCAGGTTTTCCACGATTTTTTCCACAAACTTTTGTTTTCCACTCCACAAACTTTCCACTTTTCCCGTGTGGAAAAAGCTTTCCACTTTTCCGGAAACTTTCAACAGACGGTCTGTGGGAAAGATCTGCCCGAAATTCCAAGGAGAATCTGCGGTTTCCACTTTTCCGGAGCCTCTATTATTACTACTATATATTCTTTTCTTTGTATTCTGTCTTTTCGCAGCTTCGCTGCAAAAAACAGCGGATAGCATGTGCTGTACGCTATGGACGGACAGCACAAAACTGTTCGTGATACAGCTGCAAAAGTAAGAAACGCGGCTGAACTGCGTGATGTTTTCTGTCCGCGAAGTGGCTGCAAAAGGACAATCGGAAAGACCTCGGACAACACAGATACAAAACGGATACAGCGTTGTCCGGGACACTCATTCCGAACCCCATTTAAAATTGACCGATCCATTGGATCTGAATAAAGGAAGACGACCCATGATAAAATTTACTTGTGACCGACAAACATTCTATACTGCCATTACCCATGTGGCAAAGGGTGTTTCTCAAAAATCCACCATTCCGGCACTGGAACGCCTGAAGCTGCGGCTGGATCACGACAATCTGGAACTGACCGGCTATGATCTGGAATTCGGGATCCAGCGGAGCATTGAAGTCGAATCAGACTGCTCCGGCGAATTTGTGATCCTTCCCCGCCTGCTGAGTGAGGCTGTCCGCCGGTTCTCCGGCAATATGGTAACCATGGAAGTGGATGACAACTATGTGGTAAAACTGTTCTGTGATGCCACCGAGTTTCAGATCTCCGCCATGTCCTCTGAGGAATATCCGGCTCTGCCCAGTCTGGATCTGAACGTCGGTATGCAGATCGAACAGCCGGTATTGAATTCCATGATTCGCCAGACAAGTTATGCAACTTCTGTCAGCGAGGCGAAACCAGTGCTCACCGGCGAATTGTTTGAGGTGGAGGGAGATACCCTTCATGTGGCAGCCATTGACGGCTACCGGCTGGCAGTCCGGCAGGAACCCATTTCCAGTGCGGAGAATTACCGTTTTGTGGTTCCCAAACGAATGCTGCTGGAAGTGGCAAACATGCTCCACGATGACGCAGAGGAACTCTGCACCATTTCTGCGGACCGGCGGCACGTGGTATTCGAATTCAACGGCTATACGGTATTCTCCCGCCTGCTGGAGGGCGAGTTCCACAACTACCGCAGCAGCATTCCTGCCAGCTATGAAACTGAGATCACCGTGGACACCAGTGCCCTGACCCGTTGCCTGGAACGCTGCTCCCTGCTGATCAGCGGTAAGTACAACGCACCGGTTCGCTGCACGTTTGCCAACGGCAGTCTTGGCGTGTGGTGCAAGACCGGTATTGGTGAGATCAACGACAAAATTCCGGTGGAGATCAGCGGCAAAGATGTCACCATCGGCTTTGATAACCGTTTTCTGCTGGACGCTGTCCGTGCGGCAGACTGCGACAAGGTAAAAATCCAGCTGAGCGGCGGCAATCGCGTGGCAAAACTGGTTCCGCCGCAGGGCGAAAGCTTCATTTTCCTGCTGATGCCGATCCAGCTGCGGGGATAAGCGTGTCACACAGAATGTTTCACGTGAAACAAGGACAGTGTTGCTGAGGGAAATTCTTTTCTTAATGTGTTGGATTTTACGGAGAAATCTCTTGGAACGTGTAGGGGACGATGCCCACATCGCCCCGCGGACTTGCCCGAGGACAGCAATTTTCTAGGGCAGCCGCATCGAAACCGTTCGGCGGAATTCGCTCGTTGCACTCGCTGTCCGCCTGGGGCTTGCCAACGCCGGTTGCCAATAGCCGCTCCTGATATGTTGGGCTTTATGGCAGAATCTCTTGGAACGTGTAGGGGGCGATGCCACATCGCCCCGCGGACTTGCCCGAGGACAGCAATTTTCTAGGGCTGCCGTGTCGAAATTGTCCGGCGGAATTCGCTCGTTCCTCGCTGTCCGCCTGGGGCTTGCCAACGCCGGTTGTTGCCCTTGCCTGTACATGTAGTGTTGATATTCAAGTATTTTTCTTATGTAAGTGGGGTAACTTTATTTCATACGGCGTTTGCAAGCTTGTATTGCTAGGCTCCTCTTTAGGGCACCCGAAGGGCGTGCCTTGTGCTGAGCTGGCAAGCCGCAGGCTTGACTGAGGGGTTACTCTCTACAGCAGCCAACCGGTTTCACAAAGAGTTACGCTTCTTTTTTTCTTTACTGAAAAAGAAAAGAAGCAAAAAAAAGAAAAGAGTTCGCGTTTCACCTGTTCTACAAGATTCAAGTATCACCCGAAGATTACAAAAGAAACTTTCCTTCATAGATTCTTATCAACAAAAATCCCCCGGCGGGGCGAACAGGCGGCTGCTGCCGCCGTAACACTACCCTTTTCACAGTTGAAATTGGGGCGTAGGGTCAGCGGCGACCCGCCGCAATCCCCCGGAGGGGCATACAGGCGGCTGCTGCCGCCGTAACATTACCCTTTTCACAGTTG
>ENA-OQDW01000889-OQDW01000889.1-human-gut-metagenome-genome-assembly--contig:-NODE-889-length-11765-cov-2.059117_pt1 | contig 11765 bp, 16 predicted proteins | sample MGYA00242784_ERZ504613 | MGnify/ENA primary metagenome ERZ504613 (study PRJEB26092, sample SAMD00036330) | human gut metagenome | host: Homo sapiens | study: EMG produced TPA metagenomics assembly of... | reverse complement strand
ATGTAGTCAATGCCAAGCTGCTCCATTGCAGTAAGCTGCTCCTGCGTCTCGATTCCCTCGGAGACAATACCGAGCTTCATGTCCTGAATCATATGCATGGCAGCGTTCATGACAAAACGGCCTTTCTGGCTGCTAAAATATGCCTGGGTCATTACCCGGTCAAATTTGACGATCTGAACAGGCATCTCGACAATATAGTTCAGATTAGACTGACCGGTTCCAAAATCATCCAGTGAGAAGCTGACACCGTAGGCAATCAGCTTTTCCATGTTGGCAAGCAGTGTCTGCTTCATCTCCATAGTTGCGGATTCAGTGATTTCCAGATTGATATTGGAAGGATCAATCTGATAACGTTCCATGATGCGGATATAGCGCTCGGCAAGTTTTTCGTCGGAACACTGTGCAACAGAGAGATTGACTTCAATGTAATGAAGCCCATATTGTGCAAGCTGTTCGTTGCGGATGGCATGGCATACTTTTTCAAATACGATCTCACCGATCTGATGAATGCGATCGCTCTCTTCGGCAGCGCAGATAGAATCATATACCGGCAGCAGATCTCCGTGGGCATCGTACATGCGCACCAGTGCTTCAGCGCAGGTAAAAGCCTTCTGCCTTGTGGAATAGATGGGCTGAAAAAATACTTCTATCCGGTTTTGCGATATGGCATCGTCGATTTTCTGGATCAGATCATTTTCGGCGTACATGCGTGCTGCGACAGAGGCATCCACGGGAATAAAACGCTGCACAGTCTGCTTGATTTTTGTCCTGCGGCAATAGCGCAGCAGAGAAAAGAAGTCTTCCTGGCAGGGCGTTAAAAGACAGTCTTCCAGAAAAGAATTTTCAGATTGCTGTCCGAGGAAGCTGACAGGTAGGTGTCCAGCGCAAATTTTTGGATGGAAGCAGTATCGGCATGATTCCACATGGACGCGGGGGTCAGCATTACGATCTCATCATCTGCGGTCTTAAAAATGTATGCACCGTCAGTAGACAGCAGTTTTTTTGCCAGATCCTGCATCGTCTGCTGTGAGTCGTCCCCCGAAAATCGGTGATCATTGATGAATACAAAGGCGGTATAAGCAGACCTGTCATAATAGATCTGATGAATGAATTCATAAAAAGCAGTCTGGTTATACATACCGCTTGCACGGTCGAGATTGATTTCAGGATTTTCAAATTGCAGGTAAATGATGACAACGCCAAGGCAGCTGCCAAATCCCACAACCAGGATTTCAGGATTTAAAAACTGGATGATTGCTGAGAGTATCCATACGAGCATCCAGAGTAACATTCCTGTGCGTCTGCGCACACGGATCTGTCTGCGATATTTCAGGATGAGGGCAAAATTCAGCAGGATCAGTCCGACCGCACCAAGATACGTCATGAGTGCAGAAGAACCATAAGTGTATACGATGTGTGTAACAGGATCACAGTATATGGAAATCGGAAGAAGATAGATGGAAAGACAGACGACGGAGGTGATAAGCAGGATAAGGTGCTCTGTTTTCCGGAAGCTTTGTTGGAGAGCAGAATATCCACGCCGATATACATAACACCGCATAAAGCGGTCAGCACCAGGGTGATAAGGTAGGTTTTGCACACAAATGTTACAAAGAGTGCAGGCAGATGGGAAGCGGATTCAATTGCGACAATGGAAAGGATGTCCATCAGGATGCATAACACCGTGACCGCATAGAAACGCAAAAAAGCGCGCCGCGAATACGTCTGCAGCGTGTGCTGCTGATGGTAGAGCAGATATAGAATCACTAATAAAACAAATCCACATGCCTGTACTTTTATATTCATAACTCCATTACCTCATTCGTATAGAAACATCTATGTAAGTGGCTTTCTCCCTGAATTTATGGTATCATAAATGACAGCGGATGGGAACGGAAAATCTGTGGAATTGATAGAAAATGACGGAGGTTTTCTCAGAATATTATAGATCAGGAGGAAGCAGATATGGACATGTCCCTGCTTCAGACAAAAATGAAGCCTGCAACACCGCTGCCAGAACTTCAGACAGTGGAAGATATCTATAGATGGATCGATGAAAATATTGCATATGGATGGCAGGATAAAGACGGAGGAACGCATACCAGCGAAATGAAAGATTTCCGGAGATTGTACCGGACAATGTCTGTGACGGAAACCCTGCGGCAGAAGATCGGAACCTGCATTGAACAGGTTGCACTTATGCATGAACTACTGGATGCAATCGGCATTCCGAACCAGATGTACTGCTGTCGGATATTTGAGCCGGATGATTACGGAAATCTGGAGGAAGAGGAGCATATGCACTGCTTTCTTTTGTATTTCCAAAATGGAAAAACATATCACATGGAGCATCCGAATGTAGAACAAAAGGGAATTTATGAGTATCCGACAGAAGAAGACGCGCTCCGGACAATTACGGAATATTATGTGAAGCTGCGCGGTGGAAAAGAGAGTCCTACCACCTGTTTTTCCGGCGTGCCGGCAGGGGTATCATTCCGGGAGTTCAACGCATTTATCAACCATCTGGCATAGGAACGGAGCAATGCTCGGAAACACGCGCTGTGGCGTCACCAGAAAAAGGGGTATGCATATAATATGCATACCCCTTTTGGTAAAATAATGGATGGTGTTTTACTTAGCCGAAGTATCTCTTGAGAAGTCCCTCGAAAGCCTTGCCGTGTCTGGCTCATCTCTGGCCATCTCATGAACGGTATCGTGGATTGCATCGAGGTTGGCAGCCTTAGCTCTCTTTGCAAGATCAGTCTTGCCAGCAGTCGCGCCGTTCTCTGCATCGACTCTCATCTGCAGGTTCTTCTTCGTGCTGTCCGTTACCACTTCGCCGAGAAGTTCTGCAAACTTTGCAGCGTGCTCAGCCTCTTCGTAAGCGGCCTTCTCATAGTACATTCCGATCTCCGGGTATCCCTCGCGGTGTGCAACCCGTGCCATTGCAAGATACATACCAACCTCGGAGCACTCGCCCTCGAAGTTTGCTCTCAGATCAGAAAGAATATCTTCGCTGACGCCTGTGCAACGCCGACTACATGCTCGGCAGCCCATACCTTCTCGCCTTCCTGAAGTTTGAACTTCTCGGCCGGCGCCTTACAGACCGGGCAGAACTCCGGAGCTGCATCTCCCTCATAAACATAACCGCATACTGTGCATACATACTTTGCCATAATTCATTCTCCTTTTCTTATAAAAATTTTAATTGGAATCAATAATAGTAACTGTTACTGATTTTAAACTCAAAAAGCTTTTGTCAAAGATTCTTTTTTGCAATTTTTTGATCAGGATGAGCATTTTTCAGATGCCTTGCAGGAAGGCAGGCACCGTAAAAATAGGTAATATGCCCTTCAATCTCACCGTCAAAGTCCTGACCGGCAAGAATGTTGATATGATCTAAGCCACTCACCGTAAGATCCATCACACAGCCGCAATGACGGCAGATGAAATGATAATGGGGAGCAGGGTTGCCGTCGAAACGATCCGGTCCGATTCCCGGGGAAAGCTTCTGGATCTCTCCGATTTCCGCAAGCAGGTTCAGGTTGCGGTAGACGGTTCCAAGGCTGATATTCGGAAATTCCTTGCGGATATTCAGGTATACGGTCTCGGCGGTAGGGTGATCATACCGGGTTACAAGAAAGTTCTTGATAGCCTCCCGCTGTTTACTGTACTTCAGCATGGATACGATACATCCTTTCCTTAAAACTAGTAATTGTTACTGATATCATCTTACACGCACAGAAAGAATTTGTCAAGAGAAAAATAGGAATAATAATTATTTTTTGAAAGAATTCTATTTATGGAATGCGTGCATATATGCGTGCATATATATGAAGATAAGGATAGAAGCATCAGGGAGTGCCCATGGCGGGAATGAAGCGGTTTGTTACATATATATATGCCTATGAGGAGGAAAAGAAGGGAAGCAATGTCGGTTTTGCAAGGATTGAGATCCGGGGACAGGATGCAAGAATTGAGATTCATCTGCGTGGCGTCTATGCGGCGTCTGCGGCATGCAGAGTGTATCTGTTCCAGCGGGAAGCGTCAGGCGGGAAGGAAGCAACCGGTGTGACTGGGGTATTGGTCGGCGAGATGAAGCTGGCGAACGGAAGCGGTGATGGCGCCGTTGTCTTAAAAGGCGGCAGAGTCGGAGCATCTCCTTATGGCATTACAGAGATGGAGGGATTGTTTTTTGTCATCGGAGAAGAGCGGATTCTGATGAGCCGGTGGCGCGAGGGTGCTCCGTTTAAGGTGGGGGCTGTCCGGATTCCGGGAGTGGAAGCCGGAGGAGACGAAGGAGAAGACCGCAGAAAAAGGGCTGGCAGCAGAAACTGCGGCGCAAAACGAAGTGCGGGAAGCAGCCGCGGTGCAGCCGGAACAGAATAGCCGGATGGCGGTAAAAGGGATGGCACAGGGAAAGCAGGGGGAAGCAGCCGCGGCGCAGCCGGAACAGAAAGAACAGACACCGGCACAGGATGTGCGTCCGGATCCAGAGTGGAGACGGCAGCGGCGGGGGAGGAGATGGAGGCGATTCATGCCACTGAGCTTCCCATGCGCAATCTGTTCCCGGAATACGACTGGAATGCCGTGTGGGAGGAGCTCTGCAGAGAACATAAGCCGGTGGCTCTGTTTGAGGAGTGGGATATGCAGTGCATCCAGCTGGAATTAAAGGATCTGCGGAGTCTGCCGAAAAAATACTGGTATCTGGGCAACAACAGCTTTCTGCTGCATGGGTTTTTCAATTATCGGTATCTGCTGCTTGGCAGGACGGCGGAAGAACGCTGGTTCCTTGGCGTGCCGGGAGTGTATCAGAGACAGGAACGCGTGATGGCAGCTATTTTCGGATTCCCGGAATTCTTTGCCGCCGGTCCGGGCGGTGAGCGCGGGGGCGGCAGGGAACCGGTCAACCATTTTGGCTGCTGGGTGCGTTATATCGAAGAGTAAGGGTTTAAAAGGGCATAGCGGATGTGGTCTTTCCATTTTCCCTGAATCTGTGTGCAGGCGTATTCGGTGCCCTCACATGTGAAGCCAATGTCCTCCAAAAGCCGTAGAGAGGGAGTATTTTCCGGCATCACGCGGGCAAACACGCGGTGCAGCGAAAGATCGGTAAAAGCGATGTTTAGAACCTTTGTCACGGCTTCCCTGGCGTAGCCTGATGCTGGAATGCGGCATCGAGCTTGTAGCCGATCTCGCTGCAGCAGTACGGCATGCGCAGAATATCGTGCAGGCAGACGGTTCCGATGATGATCCGCGGGTTGGTTTTTAAGAAGACATAAAAACGGATCGAGGCACATTTCCGTGCGAGATCATACTCACATTTTAGAATGGCCTGCTGATGCGCCGGGGTCAGAAAATAAGGGGGACGTGTCGGCTCATAGCGCTCAAAGAGTTCACGGTTGCGGCACTGGAAAGCCAGAACCTCGTTCGTGTCATCAGGGGTCAGTATTTTTAAGATCAGACGATCGGTTGTATACATGGTATGGACAGGAAGACTGCCGGTCATATGGTTGCTGCAGTTCATACAATACTCCCTCTGCCGAAAATGTTCCATCGACAAAATGCATCAAATCGGCTAAAATAAGTCTATACTATAGTATAGCATTTCTGGAGAAACTGTCCATGACACAGGAAGAAAAATATATGAAAGCGGCAATCCGCGAGGCAAAAAAGGCATATGCGCTCGAGGAGGTGCCGATCGGCTGCGTGATTGTCCAGAATGACAGGATCATTGCGCGGGGTTACAACAGGAGAAATACAGAAGGAAATACACTGGCGCACGCGGAGCTTACCGCGATCAAAAAGGCGAGCAAAAAGACTGGCGACTGGCGGCTGGAAGACTGCACAATGTATGTCACATTAGAGCCGTGCCAGATGTGTGCGGGAGCCATTGTACAGAGCCGCATGAAAAGGTCGTGATCGGCAGCATGAACCCGAAGGCGGGGTGCGCCGGGTCGGTGCTGAACCTGCTTCAGATGGCACAGTTCAACCATCAGGTCGAGATCGAGAGAGGCGTGCTGGAAGAGGAATGTTCGACGATGCTCTCCGGCTTCTTCCGGGAACTGCGCGATAAGAAAAAGAGCTTGCGTGAAAACACGCAGAATGCTTGACAATCGGGCGTCAGATAGGATATACTTAAGTCTCCGAGCAGCCGGGGTGGTAGCGGTACCCTGTACCAACAATCCGCTATAGTTGGGGTGATGCCGAACAGAGGATCAGGTAAGCTGTAAAGCTGCCCACCATAAGTGGCGTTGACGTCTGGGTCTTACGCAACAGGAATCTGTGAACCGGGTCAGGTCAGGAATGGAGCAGCCCTAAGCAGAAGCTCTTGTGTGCCGTGAGGGTGCCTGGGCTGAGCTAACTGTGGTGGTAACGTTTATGGTTTTGGATTCGAAGCGAGGCGCTCGGATTTTGCGTTTTATAAGTGTTTTCTAAATGAATTCTGGCAGATGACTTTTTGAGAGAAGGAGAGATACCATGTGGGATAAGGCGAGAAAGATACTTTACCGTGGCGGAGAGATCTTAGAGCTTCTGATGGCGGCAGCGTCGTGGCGGGGATTCTGGTGGCGATGATCACGCTTGTGCCGGAACTGGCACGCTACTGGGAACACCGGACGATGACCGGTGCATTTATGGAGTATCTGGATGCCGTGTTTAACGTTGTCATCGGAATTGAGTTTTTAAAGATGCTCTGCAAGCCGAGTTCGGCGAACATCATTGAGGTGCTGATTTTCCTGATCGCGCGACATATGATTGTCCAGACGACCACGCCGCTCGAGGATCTGCTCTCGGTGGTCAGCATCGGTATCCTGTTCTTCTTCCGGCGTTTTATGCTGATGACCAAACCGGATAAGGATCAGAACGTGCCAAAGCTTTTTGGCGTGATAAAATCGTCACAGAGCAGCGGGACAGCTCAGGCGGCGCATGTGGATACAGAGAAAAATGCAGAAGGCAGCAAAGGCGCCGGGGAAAAATAGTACATTGATTGACAGATGCATGACGGTGTTGTATGCTGGGAGTTAGAGATGACTAACAAAAAGCACAACCCGTCATGCATTTATTTTCGTACAAGCATTGCTTTTTGTAAAAAGCGCTATATAATAAAAGCATAACGGGGGCGCAGCCCGCATGAACAAGGGAAGTAAGCGCTTACATTAAACACAATGTCAAAGGAGAGAGTATACTATGTTCGGATTTGGTCAGTTGATCGATATCTTGAAGAAAGATCCAAAGAAAATTGTTTTTACAGAGGGAAATGACCCGCGTATTTTAGAGGCAGCATCCAGATTACTGGCAGGTACCTTCCTGCACCCGATTCTGGTTGGTAACCCGGATGAGATTTTTAAGGCTGCTGAGGAGAGCGGATTCAATATTCGTGGCGCTGAGATCATTGATCCGGCAAACTATGACAGATTTGACGAGATGGTAGATCTGTTCTGTGAACTCAGAAAGAGCAAAGGTGTGACACCGGAGCAGGCAAAGGGCATTCTGTCCCAGGCAAACTACTTCGGAACCATGCTTGTAAGATGGGCGTTGCTGATGCACTTCTTGGCGGAGCAACCTACTCTACCGCAGATACGGTACGTCCTGCATTACAGCTGATTAAGACAAAGCCGGGCAACTCCATCGTATCTTCCTGCTTCATTCTGGTTCGTCCGTCTGCAACCGGTGAGAACGAGGTTCTTGCAATGGGTGACTGTGCCATCAACATTCATCCGACCGAGGATGAGCTGGTTGAGATCGCAGGCGAGTCTGCAGAGTGTGCGAAGATCTTCGGTGTAGATCCGAAGGTTGCATTCTTAAGCTACTCTACCTTAGGCTCCGGCAAGGGTGAGGATGTAGACAAGATGCGCAATGCAGCAGCAAAGGCAAAGGCAAAATATCCGTCTCTTCCGATCGAGGGGGAGTTACAGTTTGATGCAGCAGTATCCCCGCGTGTTGCACGTACCAAGTGCCCTGGCAACGAAGTGGCAGGACATGCAAACACCTTTATTTTCCCGGATATCAACGCCGGAAATATCGGTTACAAGATTGCACAGCGTCTTGGTAATTTCGAGGCATATGGTCCGATCCTGCTTGGCTTAAATGCGCCGATCAACGATCTGTCCCGCGGATGCAACGCTTCCGAGGTATATTCCATGGCAATCATCACAGCTGCACTGGCATAATCCGGACACTGCACAGAACAATAGAATGACAGTTATTTGTGGCATGGCGTGACGCTGTGCCACATTTTTTGAGGGAAAAATGGAATCATTACTTTTTACCAGAGAAGATTTGAAAAAACTGATTGTACCGCTCATTATCGAGCAGGCACTTGCTTTGAGCATCGGGCTGTTTGACACGCTGATGGTCTCCTCGTGCGGCGAAGCGGCGGTGTCGGGTGTGTCGTTAGTGGACAGCATCAGCACGCTGCTGATCCAGATCCTATCGGCACTTGCAACCGGTGGCGCTGTGGTGTGCAGCCAGTATATCGGCAAGAAGATGCCGGAGCGGGCAAAACTGTCCGCCGGACAGCTGATGCTTATCATGCTGTTGTCCGCGGGGACGGTGATGGTGGTCATCCTGCTGTCTTACCGGTTTCTGCTCCGGGCAATTTTCGGACAGATTGATGCGGACGTCATGCAGAATGCGGAGATTTATTTTATCATTTCCGCCATATCCTACCCGTTTCTGGGCGTCTACAACGCGGGAGCGGCGTTGTTCCGGGCAATCGGAAACAGCAAGGTCAGCATGTATACAAGTCTGGTCATGAACGTGATCAATATCGGCGGTAACGCGGTGCTGATCTTCGGGCTTAAGATGGGCGTGATGGGCGCAGCGCTTGCAACGCTCACGGCGCGGATTGTATCGGCGCTTGTCATGGTTGTGCTGCTTTCAGGGAAGGACAACCCGCTGTGCATTGCGACGCCGGGCTGTATGAAGCCGCAGAGGGATGTGATCGGAAAAATATTAAAGATCGGTATTCCGAGCGGTGTGGAAAACGGAATGTTCCAGATTGGAAAACTTCTGGTGTCGAGTCTGACCGCGACGTTTGGAACTGCGGCAATCGCGGCGAATGCGGTTGCAAACAGTGTGGCAGGATTTGCCAATATTCCGGGGATTGCGATCGGACTTGCGATCGTGACGGTCATTGGCAGATGCATTGGAGCCGGGGAAAAAGAACAGGCGAAATACTACAGCAGGCGTCTGCTTGGTCTGGCTTATGCGGGAATGGTGCTGGCGGATCTGGCACTGTTTGCACTTGTAAAACCAATCATTGCCTGCTTCGCGCTATCGGCGGAAGCGGCACGGATTGCCACACAGCTTCTGGTAAGTTTCGCAATCTGCGCGGCGCTGATCTGGCCGCTCAGCTTTACCCTTCCGAATGTGCTGCGCGCCGCAGGGGATGCAAAGTACACGATGGAGGTCAGCGTTTTTTCCATGTGGGTCTTCCGTGTGGCAAGCAGTTACTTTTTTGCGGGAACGATGGGACTTGGCGTGCTCGGTGTCTGGATCGGCATGTATGTGGACTGGGCGTTCCGCACGCTGCTTTTCGTGATCCGCTATCGGCGCGGGAAGTGGCTGGAAAAGCGCGTGGTATGATGCCGCAAGGGAATTGATTCCTAATATTTTCTTATTTTTTGATAATAGAGTTTCATTTTTGCGGGAAATACGGTAGAATATCAGAGAAATACGTTCAGATGATGAGGATTTTGAAGAAATGTACAAGAATATGGGAAAAGTAAAACGCACACTGGAGGAGTATGCCATTCTGACGGTTGCCACGCTGATTCTGGTGGTGGGTGTTTATGTGTTCAAGTTCCCGAATAATTTTTCGTTTGGAGGAGTCACGGGTATCGCGGTGGTCTTAAGTGCCATTATGCCGGCAACTCCGGGAAATATCACATTTATCATCAATATGGCGCTGCTGGTGGTGGGATTTATTTTCCTCGGGAAAAGTTTTGGTATCCGCACTGTGTATGTGAGCGTGTTGATGTCTGTGGGGCTAAGCCTTGCGGAAGTGTGGTTTCCGATGGAGCATCCGCTGACAACGCAGCCGGTACTGGAACTGATGTATGCGATTGTGCTGCCGGCGTTCAGCGCGGCGATCATGTTCAATATCGGAGCATCCGGAGGCGGTACGGATATTATCGCCATGATCCTTAAAAAGTATACGAAGCTGAACATAGGAGGCGCGCTGTTTCTGGTGGATCTGGGGATTGTCATAGCTTCGTGTTTTGTGTTTGATGCACAGACAGGACTTTGTTCGCTCTGCGGACTTCTGGCAAAGTCGCTTGTTGTGGACAATGTCATTGAGAGTATCAACCTGTGCAAGTATTTTACGATCATCTGCAATGATCCGGAGCCCATCTGTGATTTTATCACGAATGAGCTGCACCGCAGTGCGACGATCTATAAAGCCGAGGGGGCATATGAGCACAACCAGAAGACGATCATTATCACTATTATGAAGCGCTCCCAGGCGGTAGAATTACGAAATTATATCCGTATCCATCAGCCGACGGCATTTATTGCCATCACGAACAGCAGTGAGATTATCGGCAAGGGATTCCGCGGATTTAATTGATATCAGGAAGGAGAAAGTTTTTTATGAAGATTTGGGAAGAGGAAAAGCAGTGCTATATCCGTGCTGCCATGGAGATGAATTCAGAGGCGGAGAATGAGGCGCTGAAGGCACAGCTGGAGGCGATCGACTGGTCTGTATTAGAACAGATTGAGCGCAAGGAAACGGTGAATGAGCGAGGCGTGTTCGCACCGCTTGAGGCGGTTGAGGTGGAGGAGATTGCACGACGTAAGGACGAGTTTTTAGAACTTGGCATAAAGGCGATTCAGGAAGGAAAAGTCGGAGCGGTTCTTCTGGCGGGGGGACAGGGAACGCGTCTCGGACTGGACAGACCGAAGGGAACACTCAATATCGGAATCCACCGGGAGCTGTTTTTGTTTCAGCAGCTTATCCGTAATCTGATGGACGTAACGGATGAAGCCGGCGCTTATGTTCCGCTTTATATCATGACAAGCAACATTAACCATGACGACACGCAGGCATTTTTTGAGGAGCACAGTTTCTTTGGCTACCCGAAGGAGTATGTGAAATTTTTCGTGCAGGAGATGGAACCTGCATGTGATCATCAGGGGCGCGTATATATGGAATCCCGCACCAGGGTTGCCATGTCTCCGAACGGCAATGGCGGCTGGTTCGGCTCCATGGTGAATGCAGGGCTGCTCTCCGATATCCGTTCCCACGGAATTGAGTGGATCAATGTATTTGCGGTGGATAACTGCCTGCAGAGAATCGCAGACCCGCTGTTCATCGGTGCGACGATTGCCTACGGTTGCGAGAGCGGCGCGAAGGTTGTCAGAAAGGCAGCGCCGGATGAAAAGGTGGGGGTACTCTGTACCGAGGACGGCAAGCCGTCGATCGCGGAGTATTACGAGATGACGGAAGAGATGGCGACTGCACGGAAAGCAAACGGCGACCTGCTCTATGGATTTGGTGTGATTCTGAATTACGTTTTCTCCGAGAAGCGTCTGGAGGAGATTGCAGATGCACATATGCCGATCCATGTGGTAGAGAAGAAGATTCCGTATATGGACGAGTCCGGCAGTCTGGTGAAGCCGGATGCACCGAACGGATGCAACGAGGTGAAATGGGAGACCTACACCAAGAAGATTCAGATTGAGGCTCGTGTGATGGGCGACTTGAGCATGAACCACATCATCCCAGTAGCTACTCACTATCAGAGTCAGTTGGCCAAGAATGT
>ENA-OQDW01000887-OQDW01000887.1-human-gut-metagenome-genome-assembly--contig:-NODE-887-length-11790-cov-1.441653_pt1 | contig 11790 bp, 17 predicted proteins | sample MGYA00242784_ERZ504613 | MGnify/ENA primary metagenome ERZ504613 (study PRJEB26092, sample SAMD00036330) | human gut metagenome | host: Homo sapiens | study: EMG produced TPA metagenomics assembly of... | reverse complement strand
GGAACCACTTCAATATGAAGACGTTGCATACCTGCATACCCAGTGGAAAGAGCTAAAACGAAATACCGAAGAGTTCCGCACGTTCATTCAGCAGTTTGTGAAGGCGATTCACGTGAGACCCTATGATTTTGACATTGTGCTGGATGTGGGTTTTGGTGTAGTAGAGTTGACAGAAACCATTCCCATGCGGCGTGGTGAACTGTACGAGATGTTTGATTCCAAAGTAAAGGAGCAAAGAATATGTTTGAAAAATCAAAAGGCAGATACCTGACACGAGGCGTGGATGCAGAGATACCGCTGTACTTGCAAATGTTTCTTTGGGATGCAGTGGACAACATGCCCGAACCGAAAGACTACTTACAGGTGTTTCGGCTCAGCGAGAAGAACGGTTTGCAGATCGTGCATCATACCTCGGAACAGCCGCAGTTTGAAATGACGTACATTGCGGAGCAGAAAAGCCGGTCACAGCAAAAGTGTACATCATCGATGATGGGGAGCACTGCACCATGTTGTTGGCGGAAGAGTACTGATCATAAAACAAGTCCAAACGAACATAAAAATCCCAGTCACAATTTCATTTTGTGGCTGGGATTTTTTTTGCTATGAAAAACTGATGGCTTCTTTGCTTTTTTATATTATCCGTGAATAAACTGTGGAAACTCCTTGAGAAGTGCTGATCGGAACAATTCCTTATATCAATGCAGAAATAAGGAGGTTCCTATCATGGAGAAAAAGCAGGCGATTAAAGAAAAATTTTCCATATTACACAATGAGGTCTATTGTCAAATGACAAATGCAGAAAAGAACGAGTTTGATCCGGAGGTTGAACTGCCAGTACTTAAGGAAATGTTTATCGATCTCAAAAAAAAACTACAATTTATCAAATCGGGAAGACACTTTTGAGAACAGGAGGCGAAGAGAAAACGCTGCAGCGGTGTTAATGAAAAATTGGAAAGATGGCGATTTTAAGGAGGCAAAAAAGGAAATCAAATCTCATTACTTTAGATCGATCAATGCAATATCCGTGGACATAACGGATCTATCAGGTGATCTTCAGTGCAGATGCTGTGAAAAGACGGTAAGAGAAAAGCTGCGTCTTTGTTTCGACTTGGTGAAATACAAAAGTGTTAAGGGGATTCCTTTTGCAATGAAGAATGATGTGATTGTCCTTATAAATCAGTGGCTTGATCATGCAAAGACACTTAAAAAATGTGCTAAGTCAACAGAAAATATCTTCGATCATTTGAAAACGGACGAAGTTTTACTGGTGTACCGTACCTATCTGTTTGTGAAAAAGATCATTCTGGTTGAATGCACAGATAAGGCAGATTACGATGCAAAAGTTGCTGAACTCCATAAGGACAAAAGTCTGTGTGCTGTTTATGCTGCTGCACGGGTATTAAGCCACTTTGATAAATCAGCGTTAGGAGACATACCATTCGTTCGGTAAGAAATTCGCAAAAACTCGCATTAGACAATGGTGGTGCAGAATGCGATAATTGTTATAGTAAAGGAGGTGATGGAGCCGCCATTTGTTCGGCAAAATTTCCACGAAAATTTGGGCTAGGCAATGGCAGCGTAGAATGCGATAATTGTTATAGCAGAAAGGGGGTGGCATCTTACAACAAAGTTCATCGGAATTCATCAAAAAATTACATTTTCAAAAAGGAAAAATTTTTATGGCAAAGTACATTGACTTCAAAAAGGTTGAATCATCATCTGAATCCTATATTGACCTCTCTGGTTTTCGGGAAGCTACGTCAGAGAAACAGAGAACCGGCTGCATGTCAGTAATCTGCACAAATGGAACCAAGCGTCTAAAGCTGAACCGTGATTTATATACGGCTCTGGGAGAACCATCCGATATTAAAATTCTTTTAGCCGAAAGTAAAATTGCTATCATTTCTGTTGCAGATGATACACTGGGTGCACTTTCAGTGGGGAAAGGTGCGGTAATATACAATACCAGTCTTGTCAATCAGATCATCAATCTGATTCCAGACGTAGAGTTCCCAGAAAATGCCTCTACCCGTTGCGGACGGCTGGAGCAACTACAAGAAGATCAAGACGGCAACATCGCTGCGATTATCACCCTCTAACCTAACGGACTTTTTTAAATGATTCATTGCTGCCGCAGCTCCACGCCGTGCTGCGGCAGTTTTTGTAAGAAAATGGAAAGGAGAAAATTTTATGGGTGTACGAAAACTATCACGTACCGCCGGGACACGGAAAGAGATGTCAGCGGAAGAGTGGAAACAGATCCTGAACAGCATTGAAACGTTCGACATGAAGCCGCTTTCATCTGATCAGCTGCAGCAGCTGCAATACAAAGAAAACTGCTACCCTGTCATTCCGGTACCGAACAAGTTCCTTTTGCTTGCAGTCCACTCCACCCGCTTTACCGGTTTGGTCTGGCTGTCCAACTGGTTTCTGGTGGACTCCACTTACCGAGATAAATACAACGAGTACCATGTACGCTTCAGCGTCAACGGCAGTCTTGTCGATGTGGATTATGACCTGCTGTATCCCAAGGAAGTCACGAAAATCTCCAAATACGGTCTCATTTTCAACTTTGATCATGCAGATGCTTTCAGCCGATACCTGTTCCGCTGTATCACAAAGCTGGAAATCGAGGAACAGTACTGCGGTATGGGATTTATGATGAAAGAGAAAAAACTGCAATTCATGGCATATGAAGAAGGAGCGAAGATCTTGCAGTATCAAAAGCTGTTCCCATGGAGGTGTATACAGAAGGATTGAATCGGCTGCTCACCAACACTGCTGTCATGTTTGCTCTTTGCTGCAGCTGTGCTTCCCTTTTTCTGGCGTATCTCAGTATACAGTGCGGTATGGCATTACAGTCATTTATTATTTCCTTTTACGGCAGGACAACAACTGGAAAGAGCACTGCACAAGCACTGATGGCTTCGGTGTTCACGAACCCGAACGACAAGAAAATCTATGTTCCCTTTTTGGTACGTTAAATGCCATCGTCAGAAATTTTGCTCAAAAGTTCGGGATACCGCAGATTTTTGATGAAGCGACTGTATCGTCAGGTGTGAACATGGAAAATCTGTTTTATACAGTGACGCTGGAACAAGATAAAAGCCGCTGTAATACCAATGCTGACCTGCGGGAATCGGATACCTGGAAGCTGATCATGATCACGTCTTCGGAGTGCCGGCTTCTGATCGATGCACACATGCACAACAAGGGCTTGGATGCACGTCTGCTCAGCTTTGAACTGGCATTTACTGACAGCCGGGAGCACAGCGAAAAAATCCATGACTTTTGCGGAAAACAGTACGGCATTCTGGGAAAAACACTGTCTGAATACTTACTGAAAGCGGAACCGGAAACCATTCAGGCAAAGTACGAGGAATGCAGAACCGCCATGAGGGATGCCATTCCAGAAACAGAACATTTTGATCTTACCGAACGGCTGATCAATGAATATGCACTGCTCCTTCTGGCAGCAATGGTCCTTTCTGATCATGGCGTAGCGATGGACGTGGAAGGGATCACAGCCATTCTGACAGAGAACATGGATCGATCCGTGAGAAAACGAATGTCGCTGACAAGTACTATCAGCACCTGGTGACCTATGCTGCAATGCACCCGTACCAGGAGGGCATCAAGAAGAATGAAGCCAATCATACAGTCGCATTCATAGATGAGCTGTGTCTGCGAATCTTGTCAGAATACGGGGCTTCCAACACTGATCTGGTAGTAAAAGAACTGGATGCAGCTGGCTATCTGCTTCGACGTAAGAAAAATGCCCTGAAAAATCGGCAGCGGTTTAACGGGACGCTGGTAAATTGTTACGAGATCATCCTGCCGGACGAGGGAACGGGAGATGACGATTGTATGACACTGGAATTTGTTTTAACACATTATGAAGGGTTAGATGAAGCATGAAAGCAAAGGAATTCGTATTTGATAGAAATTTCCTAAAACATACAAATTACAAAAACGGCTGCCATGTCTATACCGGCATGGAAACCGTATTAGATAAATCAGGGGCAGAACTGCCCGAAAGCGTGATAAAGCTACTCTACAGAATTTACGTAGAAACAGCAGAAAAACCGGAAGAAATGGATGAAGCATATTTTGTCTGAAGGGTGCAGAAAAGCACTTTCAGCTTAATATAGATAAGATGTTTTTTTGAGAAAGGAATGAGATTGTTATGACGATGGATCGATCTGCACATTCCCGGCTCGCTGTGACGTACCGCAGGATCAGTTCTCTGAATCAGGTGGACAACAACAGCATGTGTGCTCAGGAACAGGCAATCAAAGATTACGCAAAGAAAAACCACTTAAAAATTGTGGAAGCCTTTCATGATCTGGCGAAGAGTGGTACTTCTGTGCAAAACAGAACGGGCTATCAGCAAATGATGGAATATCTGGAGAAGCATCCGGAAGTGACCTGCGTGCTGCTCCATCACCTTGACCGCCTTCACAGAAACGTCCGCAATCAGCTGAATGATATCTATACCCTGAAATGCAAAGGAATTGCTGTTATTACCACAGACGGGCTGAATTCTATGGATGAGGATTGTATGTCAGAGATCCTTGATGAAGCCGCCTCTGCTGAAAAATACTCCCGAAGATTGAGCAAGGAAACAATGAAGGGGCTTCGGGTCAACGCAGAAACAAATGCTTCAATAATGCGGACTTCCGCCATACGGGTATACAGTTGGTTCGGATAAAAGCTTTATATCGATGAAGCCAAGGCACCGGCAGTTCGAAAATGTTCGAAGATGTATGCAGCTGGCATGAGTTACAAGCAGATCGCTCAATGGCTCGATGACAACGGTTTCACAACTGTAAAGGGCGGTAAATTCAAAAGCACCTCCATTAAAACGATTTTGGAGAACGAAAAGTACTGCGGCACATACTTCTGGAACAAACGGGCATCCAAAGATTTCCGTGGGATGCGGAACAGCCATCAGCAAAAAGAGGACTACTATCAGGTGCACGGTGCAATAGAGCCGATTGTAAGCGAAGAGTTGTTTGACAAGGTGCAGGAGCGGCTCCATGACAACAAGAACCGGATCCGCAACTACAACGGCAAGAATTACTATCCGTTTAACGGAAAGGTCTTCTGCGGAAAATGCGGCAAAAAGCTCAGCGGTCATGTACAGTACAGCAGGACCAGCAAAAACAATGCCCCTGTCAAACAGTACCGGTTCAGCTGCAGCTGCCCTGCTGTAAAGACTGTAAACGAAAAGTATCTGGATGATATGGTCATCAACGGACTCCGGGCATGTATCTTCTCTCCCGAGAATTATGAGGAGCTTGTCGATAAGCTCAACGCATACGGCAAGATACAAGAACGTGTGATCGACCTGCAGATAGAAGTCCTGCGGAGTGATAAGGAAAATGCAGAAAAACGGTGCAGCAATCTGATGGATATCGCTGAGAACGGAGACGGTACAAAATCCATCATCGACAAGATCAAAAGACTGGATAAGCGGATAGCAAAGATCGACCGTCGGATCAGCGAATATGAGGCTGCCAAAAAGGTGTTTACAGCGGAGGACATTGACCAGATCCGTGACAGATTTACAGAATATGTTATGGAAAACCGAAACGAGGACGTACTCGGCTTTCTGGAAGATACGGTCGATCGGATAGAGGTCGATGATACAGTTCGTATACATCTCAAGAAAAACATTCGTGTGGATCGGGAGACCAAGAAGGGTTTCCGCCAGGAAAGGAGCATAAAAAAATGAAACAGATCACCATAGATAATTGAAACGGCATCTGACGAGAATATCAAGGACTGCGGTGTATACCGTTATGCAGAGTCGGAGTGTTTCGACTTGCTGCTGGTCTCTTACGCTGTGGACAATGGTCCGGTAGCAACCTGTGACATTGCCAACGGTGAAACATTGCCAGACGATGTCCGGAATGCACTCACAGACAAGACTGTCATCAAAAAGGCGTTCCATGTCAATTTCGAACGCATCTGCTCTCTGTATACCTACGCAGAAAGTATCCGGAGATGCTTGATTTTGAGGATTCCACAGGCAGCTATCTGGATCCGGTATCATGGCAGTGTGACATGATACACTGCCGTTACCTCGGTATGCTGTCCTCACTGGACGACATGGGAAGACTTCTCCGGCTAAAAGAAAAGAAGATGGCAGAGGGCAAGGAGCTGATCCGATTCTTCTGCATCACTGCACCAGGAAGCGGATGGAAGTATTTTATTTCATGATAAATCGGATGCTCTAAGAAAGTGGGAAAAATTCAAGGCATACAACCGGCGTGATGTGGAAGTGGAACTGAAAATACAGCGGTATCTCTCTGAATTTCCGGTGCCGGAATTTGTGTGGGAGGAGTTCTACATCGATCAGGAGATCAATGACCGGGGCATTCTGGTGGATACATCGTTTGCGAAAAAAGCAGTTGAACTGGACGGACAGGTAAAGAAAGCACTTCTGCCGAAGCTCAAAGAGCTTACCGGACTGGACAATCCCAACTCTCCGGTGCAAATGAAAGAATGGCTGATGTGCAGGGACATTGAAACGGATACGCTGGACAAAAAGTTCATGCAGAAAATTTCCGGATCAGCTCCGGAGGAAGTACAGGAAGTGCTTCGCCTATATCAGCAGCTTTCTAAGTCTTCCGTTCAGAAATATACCACGATGCTTCGTGTCGTTTGTGCAGATGGTCGTGCAAGAGGAATGTTCAGCTTCTATGGTGCTAACCGCACCGGCAGATTTGCAGGACGGCTGATCCAGCTGCAGAACCTGCCGCAGAATCATCTGGACGACTTAGCAGAGCTGAAAGAACAGATCAGGACTGGTGAATTTGATACCATAAAGGAAAATTATGATGACGTTCCGGATGTGCTTTCCCAGCTTATCCGCACAGCATTCATCCCGCCGGAAGGAAAGAAATACGTGGTCGCAGACTTCTCCGCCATAGAAGCAAGAGTCCTTGCATGGCTGGCAGATGAGAAGTGGCGAATGCAGGCATTTGCTAACGGTGAGGATATCTACTGTGCATCGGCATCGAAAATGTTCGGTGTCCCAGTGGAGAAAAACGGTACAAACGGACATCTGCGGCAGAAGGGAAAAATAGCAGAGTTAGCTTGCGGTTACGGCGGTTCCATTGGTGCGATCAAGGCAATGGGCGGCACGGAATTAAAGCTTTCTGACGATGATCTGTTCAAACTGGTAGACGATTGGAGGAACTCTTCACCCAACATTGTAAAGTTCTGGGGTGATGTACAGCGTGCAGCAGAAAAGGTCATCACAGACCAGTGCGGCATGACCTGCGGCAAATTACGTTTCTCATATGAGTCCGGTATCTTCTTTATCGAATTGCCCTCCAGACGCCGGCTTGCTTACGTAAGACCAAAGGTTGAGAAAGATGACAACGGCAAGAATATCATCACTTACGAGGCATAGACAACAGCCACAAGTGGAACCGGTTAAAGACATACGGAGCAAAGCTTGCGGAGAACATTACACAGGGTTGTGGCAAGAGACCTGCTCCTATATGCGATGCAGAACATGCAGGACATGGAGATCGTCGGTCATGTACACGATGAAGTTATCATAGAATGCACGCCGGATGTTTCTGTGGAACAGGTTTGTGAGTTGATGGGACAAACGCCGGAATGGCAGAAGGTCTGCTTTTACGTGCAGATGGATACGAGTGTGCGTTTTATATGAAGCAGTGAAATAAAGACTGCTCTACAACGGGAAAGCCTTGCAGAAATGCAGGCTTTTCTTGTATTGTAAGAATAGTTACAATGTTGATACTTGCGCCTTGTTAAATTGCATATATTCTTCTTCTTTTTTAGAAAAAATGTTATATAAGATATTGAAAACGGCTGAGACTTGTGATATAATTATATTATAAGATATTATAATTGTGTTTAGTTAAATGAAAAAGAGCTAATTGTGCTTAGAATGTGATCTGCAAGCACATTAGAAAGGATGGTGAAGTACTGATAATTTAGTCTTTTATTGTTAAAACTCAAAAACAATTATGAAAAGGAATGATAAATATGCGTTTGAAAAAGGTTTTATCTTTAGTGACGGCTATTTCAACAATGCTTGTTACAAGCAGTTATCAGATTGCTTTTGCAGAGCCGGATTTCACTTCCGAGTCTAAAATTTCAAGAAGAATTAGTTGTGAATACCGATGTTTCTGTAGCATCGGTCGTGCTGGTATACCAGGCAATGTCCCGGGCAGACTATTTGGAAATGTACAACGACTGTTACGATACGGCAAAAACCGAAGCATCGGAAAATACAGACGGGTCGAGTGCTGCCTTCGAAGAAATATTCGAGAAAATGCTGGCAGATCGCATCGAAACATATGCACTGCAAGCACTGGCAGATTTGAACTTGGAAAGAGAGAATTGTACGTTTGACTCTGTCTATCCCGTTGTACAGTGTAGTTTGACAGAGGAGCAGCTCCAGGCGGCAGAAAGCATGGCATCTGTAGCAAAGGTGCTCCCTTTGGATGTGTGGACAACGCCGGAAGATGCCGGTGTCCAGCCTTTCGATTACGTTGCGCAAAGTGATCCCTCTTCCGTTATTTCAGATAAGCTGATGGCTCAGATCAATGCCGGAAAACAAGCAATTGAAGTGACCATGCTTTACAAGGATATTGACCTTTCCGATATCATTGAAGAAGTTCGTCAAAAGGGAGAGGCATATGAGGGCTCTTTGGATCCAGATGTCTACACCCCGGATGAAATCAACGAAATGACTGGTTCCTACAAAGGAAAAGCTGAATGCAGAGTTGGTGGCTGCCGCTACAGCTGCACGGCAAAAAGAAATTTGTGATTCTCTGGGAATCGCAGTGGAGGATGTTACTTTTGTTGGGATCACCAGAATGATATGCACATTAACGCCGGAACAAATCTATAAGGCGGCAGAAAGCGATTGGCTCTACAAAGGTATCACACTGCGAGAGGAATTCGTTTCCTCGGACGACCTTGGGCTTGTCACAACAGCACCGGCAGATGAAATCACAACAACGGAAACCTCTGCTGTGACTACTGCTTCTTCCACCGAAAAGCCAACTGTAACCACAACAGAAACTTGCCCAGCAGAGGAATTGGTTACAACTACGGAAACAACTGTTACGATCACCACAACCACCACAGCAGAAACGTCTGCAACAGAAATCATCACAACCACAACGGAAACAGCAGTTCCTTCTGGTAATATTGAATTTCAGGTGGTCAGCGGACATGGCTGGGATACGGATTATCGCAATGAGTCTCCAGCAGTCTATCGGGATGCAGAAATTTGCCGTCAGTCTTTATCAGCATGAGGACTACGCAAAATATGATACAGCATTTTTCAAAGATCACGCACTCATTTATCTGAAACTTGCGGAACCCAGTGGTTCCATTACAGAAACTGTGAAATCTGTGACAGTGGATGAAAGCGGCACATGGCACATTACAGTGGAAAGCCGCATTCCAGATAATCAGACAGCGGATATGATGGCATGGGTGCATTATATTGCAGTTCCCAGCACATTACCAGACGATGTGAAAATTGTTGTAGACCGTGTAAAAACAGATGCAGACGGCAATCAACTCCCTCAGACAGGATACTCCAATTTCTACAAAACAATAGTAGAATTGGCAGCACTGATGGTAGCCGGCGGCGTGATACTTGTTGTCAAATCCAAAAAAGAAAGCAAATAATCAAAAATTGTAAGCGTGCCATTTGCAAAAACGGCACGCTTACTTGTCGTGAGGATTACTATGAGGAAAAAGATAGTCAGGATCACCGGAATCATTATGATTCTTTTGGGTGCAGCGGTATTGGCTTTGTTTGCATACAAAAAAATAAGCAGAGAGTTATATCTCAGAAAATTGTTGGACGAGAATATTGTGTTTGAAATACCACGTTTGAACATCCGGGTTCCGGTTCTGGAAGGTACGGATTCCAAGGCACTCCAAGTATCTGCCGGGCATTTTCCAGGCACCGGTGGTCTCGGTGAGGGTAACTATTGCATAGCAGGGCATAACAGTACCATATATGCGGAGATATTCAACGATCTCGATCAAATCCAGATCGGCGATGAAATGTATTTGATCGACAACGACGAAAACCGTACTCGGTATACTTACATCGCGGCAGAATACCAGATCGTTGATCCTTCTTCTGTTGAGGTGCTGGAGGATTACGGGGATGATCGTCTGACAGTCATATCCTGTACAGATGACGGAGAGTATCGACAAGTGGTTACTGGTATGCTGGAATGATAAACTTGCAAATGGAATTTACTGAAAACTGCACTGCTTGATGCCTGATTGCATCGAGCAATGCTGGCATACACTCTACAACGGAAAAGCCTTGCAGAAATGCAGGGCTTTTCTTGTATCTTTGGGCAAAATATGATATACTATTAGTAAGGAAATCAGAAGGAATAGAGGTGTCACGATGGCAGCGTACATTTGCATTGATCTGAAGAGCTTTTACGCATCTGTGGAGTGCGTGGAACGAGGTCTTGACCCGCTGAATACCAATCTGGTGGTAGCAGATGCTGGTAGAACGGAAAAGACGATCTGCCTTGCGGTCACGCCCGCCTTAAAACAGTACGGCATTCCGGGCAGAGCGAGACTGTTTGAGGTGATCGAAACAGTGAGACGAGTCAATGCACAACGTCTGCAAAGGCTGCCAAATCACGAATTTATGGGAAAATCCTGTCTTGCTTCGGAACTCAGTCAGAATCCGTCTTTGCAGTTGGATTTCATCATTGCACCGCCACAGATGGCACACTATATGGAGATCAGCACAAAGATTTATGAGATCTACCTCCGGTACATTGCGCCGGAAGATATTCATGTGTATTCCATTGATGAGGTCTTTATCGATGCAACAGGTTACTTGAAAACCTATCACTGCACACCGCAGGAACTGGCGAGAAAGATGATCCGGGAAGTACTGCAAGAGACGGGCATTACAGCGACTGCCGGCATTGGGACCAATCTGTACCTTGCTAAGATCGCCATGGATATCGTTGCAAAGAAAATTCCTGCGGATGAGAATGGGGTGCGAATCGCTGAACTAGACGAAATGTCCTACCGGGAAAAGCTGTGGAGTCATACCCCACTGACTGATTTCTGGAGAATTGGCAGCGGCTATGCCAGGCGATTGGAAAAGATGCAGATCTTTACCATGGGTGATCTGGCACGTTTTTCAGAGCATGGAGAAGACCTGCTGTTCCGGATGTTTGGCGTGGCTGCGGAACTGCTGATCGACCATGCCTGGGGGTATGAACCTTGTACCATGCAGGCAATCAAAAGCTATCAGCCCAAAGGGCATAGCATCAGTCAGGGACAGGTGCTTCCTTGTCCCTACGACTTTGAGAAGGGACGGCTGATCGTTCGGGAAATGACCGAGTTGCTGGTGTTAGATCTGGTGCGAAAGAAAATGGTTGCAGATCAGATTGTTTTGATGGTGGGATACGATCACACCGGAATCCCGGAAACATATCGGGGTGAACTGAAAAAAGACCGTTACGGCAAGAAAGTCCCCAAAGCCGCACACGGTTCGGTGAATCTCGGAAAGCAGACTTCCTCTACCAAATGCATCATGGAAAAAGTACTTTCTCTCTACGACCAGATTGTTGATCCGGAATTGCAGGTGCGGAGAATGAGCATCACGGCGAATCATGTAATTCCAGAGGGCGAAGTGCAGGATGAAGTGATGCAGTACAGTCTGTTTGATGATGTGGAGGCACAGGAACAAAAGCGAAAACAGGAACAAGAGTCCTTGAAGAAAGAGCACCAGTTGCA
>ENA-OQDW01000885-OQDW01000885.1-human-gut-metagenome-genome-assembly--contig:-NODE-885-length-11795-cov-1.762170_pt1 | contig 11795 bp, 16 predicted proteins | sample MGYA00242784_ERZ504613 | MGnify/ENA primary metagenome ERZ504613 (study PRJEB26092, sample SAMD00036330) | human gut metagenome | host: Homo sapiens | study: EMG produced TPA metagenomics assembly of... | reverse complement strand
CGGTGCCACACCGATCTCTCCGGTCTTGCCGTGACGTTCCACCACACAGATCTTATTGTATACTTCATTCGGGACAAAATATCCGTTTTCTGTCGGCACTTCTTCCACCAGATGCGTCGTCACGATCTGATGCGCATTCATCTGTATCACATCGGTCTTTCCGTTGCATGCAAGCTGAATCCGCTCTCTGGAAAGCTCCCCGACATGAACCGTGTGAAGCAGTTCCTCCGGCACTGGAACCCAGTAATCTTTCTTATAGTCTTCCTCTCCCAGGATCCTGCCGTCCTTCATCACATCGGTCGGACGCACCTCCTCCAGATTATCGAGGAACACAATGTCGGCGTGATATCCGGCTCCGATGGCACCGTATCCCTTGAGCCCGTAAAACATTGCCGGCTGGTAGCTTCCCATCTTGTAGGCCTTTGCCACCGGAACCCCAAGTGCAATCGCCTTGCGGATACAGGTGCTGATATGTCCTTCCTTGCGGATTTCCTCGATATGCTTATCGTCGGTGCAGAATGCGCACTGGTCGAGCGCCACATTGGCATCTAAAAGCGTGCGGATTAACGTTTCAAGATTCTTGGCACCGCTTCCCTCACGGATATAGATGTGAAAACCGGCGCGCAGCTTGTCGAGCACTTCCTCGGAGTTCGCACACTCATGATCATTCTCCACGCCAGCCAGACGGTACGCCTGTACCGCCTTTCCTGTAATGCCCGGTGCATGTCCGTCGATGTGCTTCTTTGCAAAAAGTTCCAGCTTATCCGACATCCGGCGCTCGCCTGGTAACACTCCACAAAACGCATGGTCTCCCCGAGTCCCAGCACTCGTGCATCATCCACATACTTCATCATATCGGACGCCAGAAACTCCCCGCATCCGTTTGTCTCCACATCGGTTGCCGGAACAGAGGACGGAATCATGAAGAAAATATGTACCAGCGCCTTGCCCGCACATTTCAGAAAATAATCCATTCCCTTCACACCGCACACATTGACAATCTCGTGCGGATCCGCAACAATGGTCGTCGTTCCCGCCTGCACCAGCACCTTGGACAATTCGCCCGGAGATACCATACTGGATTCAATATGCATATGGGCATCCAGAAATCCCGGTACCAGATATTTTCCGGTACAGTCGATCTCCCGCTCACCCTCGTAGGAACCGACTCCCACGATCGTATCGCCGCAGATTGCCACATCCGCTTCCAGAATCTCCTCCGTGAATACGTTCAATACTTTGCCGTGCTTTAATACAATGTCTGCTTTCCGGATTCCGTTCGCGCAATCCAGCCGTCTCTTTCTGTCTACCATAGATTCCTTCCTCTCCTCCGTTTACGAAAACAATCCCTTAAAGAAGTCCGCGATCGAGCTGAATACATTTGAGAAAAAATGTGCCTACGCTCGAGAGCACGCTACTGTCTCCTCCGCCGTCCTTAAAGGATGGTACAGTGACTCCGCATAATCCACAAGGCTGTCAAGATTGATTCCCAGGGATGTAATCTTTAAGAGCAGATCCACGATCTGCTGACGCTCGGAATCTGACAGTGTCACATTATATTTGCTGCAGGCATCATCAATTGCCTGATTGATGCTCGCCTCATCTTTCAGATCATTCTGTGCAATGACCGACTTGATGTAAGCGATAAACTCTTCCACTTCCTCATCGGAAAGTCCGGCAATCGACTGTTCTAACTGCCCAGTAACCACGAGCTCATTTAAGGATGCGTCGATGATATCCGCATTGATCGTCTCACCTGTCATCTCCTGGTATGCCTTGAATACGCCGACAAGCGCCGCCGTACCGGAGATCTCCTGCGGTCCTGCAACGATGATATCCGCATCGGTAATACCCGCCGTTGTCAACGCATTTTTGTACATGCCGACTGTACAGTAATTGATATTCCTGGTTGAAATATTTAATCCGTTTCCCTTATCGCGTTTTACGATCACAACGGAAGACCATGACTTGCTTCCGATCTGTGAGGAACTGATATAGGAATCCAGATACTGATGCTCCTCTGCATTCGTTGTGTAGACCACATCATAATTGCCAAGGTTCGCCGGATCAATCCCCATCAGGGAAAGCACCGTATTCTTCTGGGCATCCGTCAGATCCGCTCCCAGCGCAAGATATGGCTTATCATCCGCCTGGATTGTCACGTTATCACTGTTTGCTCCCGTGGCAGCGTCCTCCGCTGCCGAAGCCTGTGACTGATCCTGCGCCTCTGCCGAAGTCTGATCCTGCCCTGCCTGATTCTGCGACTCTGCTGAAGTCTGATCCTGACTTGTCTGGTCTACGACAACCTCTCCCTCTACATTCGCTGATGTATCCGCCGCGGATGCCGTCACAGGCGCCGATGCAAGCATCACCGCAGCCAGAAATAAACTGGTAACTCTCATTCCATTCTTTTTCATGTGAAATCCTCCTTCCAAAACAAGTCTCTATTTTACTACGAACTTCCCTAAAAACAACCGGCGTTTTCCCTCCAGTAGTTTTATTTATATAAATTTAAGAAACCTGTCCGGCAAGATTACAGTTCCACATGCACGTTCAGCCAGGCCGCAATATCCGCCATGACCTGATCGCGGTCTGTCTCGTTTAAAATCTCATGGACGGTCATCCTCGTACAGGCGGTAGGTAATATCCGAAACCCCCGCATCTTTGTACATCCCGTACACCTTCTTAACTCCCTCTCCCAGATCTCCGACCGGGTCATCCGCACCGGATACAAAAAACAGCGGCAGATTTTTCGGGACCTTTTTTATATTCTCCATCTGATTATCAAACAATACCGCCTCCATCAGGCCTTTGTAGCCGTTTACGGTAAACAGAAAAGTACAGCGCGGATCAGCATAGTATGTCTTGACATTCTCCACGTTCTTGGAAAGCCAGCTGTTGGCATAATCCTTTCCATATAAATCGTAGCGCTTGTACGGCTTGCTGTAGGAAAGGCTCTGCATCAAGCGGCTTCTGTAATGCCATCCACGGAATAGTGCGATCGTACGGCATAAAAACAGTCCAAACTTCATCGTGCTATCCGGCATTGCCCCGGTTCCCATGATGACGGCGCCAGCCACTCCCTCCGGGTGAATACACAGGTATTTGCGCAGCATGTAACGATCCCATGCTGTGTCCCATCATAAAATACGGCACGCCGGGGTTCTCTGCCTGGACCGTCGTGCGCAGCGTGTGCATATCCTCGACGAGCGTGTCACTCGGATCCGGCTCTGCAAAATATCCCAATTCCTCCTCGGATGTAACCGACGCACCATGTCCCAGATGATCATGTCCGACCACAAGGACCCCCTGGTCATTTAAAAATTCCGCGAACGGCTTATAGCGTTCAATATACTCCACCATGCCGTGCGTGATCTGCAAGACCGCCCGGTACTCTCCGCTCTCCGGCATCCACTTTACCGCATGAATCTTCGTCTTCCCGTCCTTTGATAAAAAACTGAACTGTTTTTCTTTTGTCATAACATTGTTCCCTCACTTTTTATTATTTATACTCTCTGATTCCTACTCTCTGCTCTGTATTCTTTGCAGCAAAACCGGCATCATCCGGCTTCCCCTGCCGACTGCAGGATGCTCTTGCAGACATTCTCCAGTTCATCCGCGCTGCTCTTCTGCTCTGCCAGTTCCTCCTGCATGCCGGATACATATTTCAGGAATGCCTCCCTGGCGCGCACATTTTCGTCCGCCGACTGCTGCAGCACATCTGCTCTCGCGACCGCCGTATCCTGGATCAGCCCCCTCAGCCCGATCTGTCCGGTCTCATAAGCCACCATATTCTGCGCACAGTCGCGGTAGAGTTTCCCCATGGAAATATTATTCTCCTTGAGCAGCTCGTTTAAGTGGTGTACCTGCTCCTCCAGCGACGTGATCCGTTCTTCTGCCTCCCCAAGCTGGCTTTTAACGCCAGCGCCTCCTGCTCATAATCGTCCGCATATGCACGCACCTGCTCTGCCGCCGTCACAAACCGGTTCCGCTCTCCCCCATTCTTCCTGCTTCGATCGCAGAATTGAGCGCCAGCACCCCCATCGTTTTCGACAGTTCCTCCATGCGCTCTGCCCTCTCACCAAGTGCCTGGCGCATCTCGCGAAGCGCCTGCGGAGCCTCCGAAATATGCTTCATCGGCGTCGTAAAGTGCTTGTTGTTCTCCACGATCTCGACGACCTTTTCATTCTGCCCCTTCACCTGCTCCATAAAAACGCTGTGGTTGGCATCGAACGTCGCGATTCCGTTATTCATTGTGATCAACGTATTGTGAAGTTCTCCCGCCGCCTGCGCGCCGTTCTCCGACAACTCCCCGTTCTGCTGCATCTGCTGTTCGATCTCTTCGATCTCTTTTTCCATCTGTGCACGCGAGGCTGTCATGCGTGCAAACTGTTCCTCCGCGGTATCCTTCTGTCCTGCGATCTTATGGAGCAGCTCCCTCTCGCGCTTCTCCGTCTCCCTTAATGCCGCAAGTTCCTCTTCTAATAAAGCCTTTTCTCTCTTTCCACTAAACATAGCTACTCCTTCTGTCCACCCGCCACGTTCTATTTATAATTGCGAATGATGAGCTGGACACTCTCCATTCCCTGATATACATTGATTTCCGGATAGTAAATCACCGACATCCGGATGGCATTCGCCCTTCCGCGAAGCGCAGCGTCCACCTCCGTCTGCCCGTATTTTTCGCTGTAATACTGCTTCCATGCCTCCACATCCCCAAAATAGACCGCAGAGACATGTTCTCCCGCCGCCGTCATAAGGGACAGCTTCAACACATTCTGGTTCCTGCCCACCACAGACGCCCGCAGAAGCGCAAGCTCCCTGTCCGCGAACTGTGGCTTACTGTTGCCATTTCCAAACGGCTCTAAGCGCGCCAGCTCCCGGATCAGCCCGATCGTCGGATACGCGGCAGGCATTGCCATATCTATCTTTATCTTAGGTATAAAATCATCTTCTGTCAATTCACAGCAGGCATTTATTTTGCCGCGGAATACCGCCACATCCTCGCGCAGCGACAGCCCTGCCGCCATCGGATGTCCGCCAAATTTTGAAAAACATTCCCGGCACTTGCACATCTCGTCATACATCGAGTACGCTTCCGTGGATCTGCCGGACCCCTTCACTCCCTCCTCGCCGTCCGTCAGAACAAATACCGGCTTGTGGTAGGACTCCCGGATTCTCCCCGCAATGATCCCCGCCAGGCTTTCATGCACCCCGGGCAAATAGATCACCAGCACCTTCTCGCCCGCTGTTCCCTCGTCGACGATCTGTTTTGCCAGTTCCACGCCGTCTGCCGTCATGCTTTTGCGCTGTGCGTTCAGTTCCACGAGTTCTTTTGCAATTTTTCCTGCATCAATCTCGTTTTTTTGCAAGAAAAGATTCAGCGCAATTTTGGCTGTCTCCAGCCGCCCGCTGGCGTTGACGCAGGGACCAAGCACAAATCCGATATGGTACGATGTGATCTGCTCCGGCGTCAGCTGATTCTGTAAAATCAAGCGCGCATGCCAAGGTTCGCTGTCCGGTGCAGCCGCTTTAATCCCTCCCGCACCAGAATCCGGTTCTCATCCGTCAGTTCCATGACATCGCCCACTGTCGCAAACGCCACAAATTCCAGAAACGCGAATGCCTCCTCCGCGTCAATACAAAACTTCTCGTAAAGCAGCTGTATAATCTTCCACGCCACCGTCGCCCCGCAGAGCCCTTTGTACGGATAGGAACACTCCTGCTGCTTCGGATTCACAATGGCATCCGCCGCGCTCCGCAGATACCGCCGCACTCCCTGCTCCTCCACATAGGGAATCTCATGGTGATCCGTCACCAGAACCGTCATCCCCAGCTCTTTCGCATGCGCAATCTCATTGATGGCTGCAATGCCGTTGTCGCAGGTGATGATCGTGTCCATCCCCTCCTCATACGCCGCATCGATCAGATGCTCATTGATTCCGTAGCCGTCACGCATGCGGTCGGGAATCGCGCAGGACACACTGCCGCCGCATCGTGTAATCCCCTGATACAGAATATAGGTAGACATCACGCCGTCGATGTCGTAATCTCCAATGATCCGGATCGGTCTTCCCTGCCTTATCTTTTCTGACAGGATACAAACCAGCTTCTCTGACTCATAAAGCAGATGCGGATCATACAGATCCCTGCATGTGCCGTTCAGATATTTATCAATCGCCGCATCACCGATCACCCCGCGGTTGCGGATCAGCCGCGCTGTCACGGGACTGATGCCAAACCGTTCTGCAATCGCCTGAAAATCGGCGCCTTTTTTTATTTCATACCACTTTTCCATCTTCACTTATGCCTGTTCCATCGTATTCTGCCCGTCGCCTTCGTATTCCACGGAGAGAAGCGCCAGCCCCAGCGCCGGTGCCGTGTAGCCCGCCGCCTGTCTGTCCCTCCTGGCAAGCACGTCCGTCATACTCCCCGGCTCTCTTCTGCCGTCTCCCACCTCAATCAGTGTCCCCGTCAGAATCCGCACCATATTCTGTAAAAAACCGTTCCCCGTGAAAAAAAGATCTATCTCCGATTCGTGTTCCTCCACACGAATCTCATAAAGCGTCCGCACTGTGGACTTTTTCATTCTTGTATTGCCGCAGAACGACTTAAAATCATGCTCCCCCAGAAGAAGTCCCGCCGCCTCCCGCATCCTTTCCACATCAAGCGGAATCCTGTAATCATACACATACCTGCGCGCAAAAACATCCGGCACCGCGCCCGTATGAATCCGGTAGCGGTAGGTTTTGCACACTGCCTGATAGCGGCTGTGAAACCGCTCGTCCACCTCTGTCAGGCTGCTTACGGCAATATCCTCCGGAAGGTAACGGTTCAATCCATCCAGCAGCTCCCCCGTATTGCGCGGCTGCTTAAGATGAAAATTGGCAACCTGCCCGATGGCATGTACTCCCGCATCGGTTCTCCCGGAACCTATGACATCCACCTGCTGTCCCGTCATCCGTGTCAGAACAGTCTCAAGCTTGCCCTGGATCGTCGCGTCCGTCGCATGCTGGCTCTGCCATCCGCTGTAGCGCGTGCCGTCATACTGTATTGTCATCCTGTAATTCGCCATAAAATTCTCCAAAAAAATCCCCAGTTTGTAACTTATTCTATCACAAACCGGGGAAAAAACCAACCTCTAAACCAGCTCCGCAATGCGCGTAACCGCGACATAAATCTCGGAAATACGGTACCAGGTCCGAAAGTCGATCACTCCCGTGACCGGAAGTCCGAAGATACTCTGGAAACGCTCCACCGCCTCCCTGGTTTCCGGCCCGTAGATTCCGTCCGGCGTAATCGTCGGAATGGCCGGGTAGGAACGCGAGATGCGCGCCAGCTGTTCCTGAATCTGCCGGACCTTTTCTCCCGTCGATCCGACCGACAGATCGACTCTCGGCCAGGACACCGGGATGCCCGAGACCTCCTCCGCCGTGTTGATGAACATGTTATTGCCGTAATAGTAGCGCAGAATCTCAATCGTCTCATAATTCTGATCGCCGAGATACTTGCTGCCCCACTGGCTCAACCAGTTGCTGCAGGTCACGCGCTGCCCGTCGCAATACTGCGTTAAGATCGGCTGTCTGACATTCGGTCTGGAGAGATAGTTCTGGAACATCTCATCCACCACGTCCGAGATGCTCTGGTAAATGTTGCGCCCGTACATGAATTTCTGATCATATGCCGTGGAGGACGTGATCGTAAAGCTGTAGCCTTTGTTGCGGTACATCGGGGCTATCGTTTTCAAGTAATTTTTCGTCCAAAAAATTATCAAGACGAATCTTGAATTTTATGGTAATATCATCATCTTTTACTATGATTTTATCTATCAGAGTTGATAGTATCATTTGTTTTGTCGCTACATCTGAACTCTTAAAAATCTCACTCCATTTTGGCATCGCATCCACATAAGCCAGTAATTCATTAGATTGTACAGACACCTCATCCAACTGCTTTTGCAATCTGATTTTGTTTGCTTCTATTTCCTTTTTTGAAGTCTCTTTATCAGATATTATAACAGATAATTTATCTACACTAAACGCAAATTCTCCTCGAATTGCTTCGGGTAATTTTTCTTCCAGTGTTTCTATATCTGCTGTAAGACTTTTTATTGTCTTTTCTAAGTCCTTGATTTCACGCTTGATGTCCTTTGTCTGCTGTGCCTGCATATCTTCCAATTCCTTAGAGATATCTATTTTCTTTAGATTTTCAAGATATGATTCTACTGTAGCAAATACTATGCTTTCTAAATATTCCTGTGAATAAGTGCTTCTAGGCTTACACCCATTTGGACATCCATAACGCCCTACATAGGAGACTTTTTTCTCCCCTGTTTTCTTGCAAGTCCAGTGGTTTGCATAGCCAGTGTTTTTTAATCTCTTTCCACAGTACCCACAATAAACCATGCCTGTAAGTGCCAATCTTCCCCTTGTAGAGAATGGCACATTATATTGCTCCATATGCAACTCATTTGTAGCCTGCCTTGCAGCGTTAATTTTATTCTTTCTGGCTTCTCTGATTTCCTGTGCTCTCTCCCACAGTTCCTGTGATACGATTGCAATCTCTGGATTCTGCTCTCTGGCATAAGTCCATTCTTTTCTATCTAAGCGTGTACTGTTTGCATGACCATTTTTTCTTCTGTTGTATGCTACGACCCCCATGTAAATAGGATTTGTAAGAATGCTTCGTACTGTTCCATTTTTCCATTGTTCTAATATAGGTGCTGGCACAGCCTTTTCATTCAGTGTTTTTGCTATCTTCTGGAATCCCATTCCTTGATTCACTGCATAGTCAAAATCTCTCTGACTATTTCAGCCTGCTCTGGCACAATCACTAACTTATGTAATGCTCTTCCATGATTGCTTATCTCTCCAGACAGGACTAATTTGTAACCATAGGGAGCTTTTCCACCTACAAACCTTCCATCCTTTACCATTTCCACCATGGTATCATGTACTCGCATACCTGTCTTTTTGCTCTCTCCCTCGTTCTGCCAGAAACGAATATAGTTGAGAAGCTTATCTATATGTTCCTCTGTTTTTAACTGACCATCCTTTATCGTCCAGACTTCAATTCCCATGCGGTTAAGTTCTGCCACATAGAAACTGTATTCTTCCTGCCTGCCTATTCTATCTGACATATAAGCAAGGAGAATTTCAAACTCTCCTTGTTTTGCATCCTGCATGATTTCTTGAAGTACTGCTCTGTCCTCCACTCCATTGTGGTAGGCTGATATTCCTTTTTCCAGGTATTCCTTATCAAAAACCCAATCCGAATGTTTTGCTATAAACTGCTCCGCTTCTGCACGCTGATAGGTATGTCATCATCATGCAACTGTTGTCTTGATGATACTCTAAGCAACGTTCTTGCTCTTTTACTCATGGCTCATTCCTCCTTGTGAACTTGTTTCACAATGTGAACTTGTTTCACATGCAAACTTGCTTTGCATTTCCCCTTTGGGGTTGGGAATGATACCGCTTGCAAACTCCTTTGTAAAGACCCTATTTGAATTTTGTTTAAATAAACTTCTTTTAGCATATGCTCAAATCGGTCTGCATCCCTAGGATCTACAGTATATGGAAATTCTAAGGTGATTTGCACCTTTTTATTTCCCTGCACTATCTCTTGTGAATATGTTTCCATATTCTGCATATTGTTTTGTTCTCTTATCTTACTTTTTACATCTTTATGACTATCTGCAGATTGATATTCATTCCATTGCTTTTCCATGATAAATAATCTGTTTTTCTGTTAACTCTACAACTTCTCCCTTTGGTAAGCTGTACGCTTCATAACAGATAGCTCTTGTTCCTAAAAAGATTTCATTTGTTACTACTAATTTTCTACACATATTGTTTTCCTCCTGCGCTTTGTATTTTATTCTATTGTTTCGGGCTTTTCTTTTACTGCCTCCTTACATTTAATACAATAACGCTGGGAAAGTGTGGTGTCAGTGGTGGTAATAACCAAGGATTTTGATATGAAATTAGTGATGTTGTAGAATATAAAAAGGACAGCACCTATTGGTACTGTCCTTCCTAATTTAGATAATTGAATTTTCATAGTCCTGCAACTCATGGTACATGCCTTCAATGATTACTTTTTTATCAATCATACGATAAACAAACAGATATCTATGCTTAACAAATTTAATTTTATGCAATCCCATTTCTTTCAATCGTTTACTGTTACAATATCCAAAGCTGTCTGCCATCTTCTCTAATTTCTCAATCGTATCATCAAAATCATTTATTACATTTTCCAATGCCTGTTGATTTTTTAATACGTTAGAAATATATGATAAAATATTATCGTATTGAGTTTCTGCTAATTCTGAAAGTTCTACATTAAACTGCATACTTCTCCCTCATGCTCTTCGATACTGCTCGTGCTGACTTTGTTGCTCCCATGTCACTTTTTCTGATTGATTCAGACAACTCTTCTACCAACTCGTCCTCACTCAACTTTTTTAGTTCACTCGCTTCTGATTTCTCGGACAGTCTGTTTACAAGCATGATTACCATATTATAATCCTCTGCTGACAAATTCTCAATTTTGTTTGTTAACTCTGCTATACTCATATGAAAACCAGCTCCCTTCGTGAATCTGTGTTCAATTTTATTATAAGTGCTATTTTCAGAAAAATCTATAACAATTTATTCCAAGTTTCTAACTATTATTCAAGCCTGCAATTCTATAATACTGCCTGCTTGTCCTATGCTTCCTTTTCTCCGGATAAACCACCAGTTCCCTACAGAAGTACTTACTTTTTCTCTCCAAGACTTTACTTGAAACTATTTGCCTACCTACCACTCCGTGTATACACGATTGAGCGTAAACGACATGATGGCAAGAACATTCGCCCGGATCGTTGTGTCCGGCCAGGTCGAGTAGATCTCGCTGGAGGCAACATTCTTGATATAATCCCGGTAACGGACATAGTAGTCTCTGGCTGTCGGATCACTCGGAGCGCCGTCATGTACAATCACATATTCCGGGATCACCACACGGCTTAAAACGATCTCTCCGGTTTCCGTGACGGGTTTGATCTCGGCTTCCGCGATCTTGGGCGGATATTCCGCAAAAAGGGTATGTGCCGGAATGACGATATTATCGGTCATGCTTTCGGCGGCTTCCTCTGCGTCCATCCGGATTTCCTGCAGCGACAGCTGACCCGAAAAGACCTCAATGCCGGAGATATTGATCGGACGATATCCTTTTGCAGTGACCTGAATGGTATACTCCGCGTAAGGCTGCACTCGCTCGGCTGCATTGACAGTTCAAGCGGAGGCGTATCAAGCGTAAGTGTTTCGGACATTCCGGAAGCATCCGTGTTCACCTCCTCGACCGTGCTGTCGGGATCTCCGGAATAGGAGATCGATATTTTCGCATCATCGATCGGTGTGCTGGTCCCCCGCTCGATAACCTGCATCCTGAGATCTCCGCGATCCACATTCTCGTTCTGTGCGTATCTGATATCTGGCATAAAAACCTCATCGATTCTTTTCGTATTATCATATGCCGGCGCCAGCGGAAATGTGCGCATCCGCCCTGCCGAATCCTGCCGCAAAAAAACGGATTGTCACTTTGAGCAGCCAACCCCTTTTGCACGACGAGGAATAGAATGGGAAGATCATGCCTATCGATTTCTGAGGGAATGCATCTGGAAATTCGGTTCAAAAAATGTGGCATTTCTAACCAGCCGAATGTTTGCATCTTCGATGATCCGTGTTTTTCCAAGTTTGGAGCACTCCGCGGGTCATGTCCGCATCCCGGAAGACAATTTGTAGGACTTT
>ENA-OQDW01000883-OQDW01000883.1-human-gut-metagenome-genome-assembly--contig:-NODE-883-length-11813-cov-1.778453_pt1 | contig 11813 bp, 17 predicted proteins | sample MGYA00242784_ERZ504613 | MGnify/ENA primary metagenome ERZ504613 (study PRJEB26092, sample SAMD00036330) | human gut metagenome | host: Homo sapiens | study: EMG produced TPA metagenomics assembly of... | reverse complement strand
CTCAAGTTCGGGGAGTTTACCTTAAAAAGCGGCAGGAAATCCCCGTTTTTTATGAATGCGGGGGCTTATGTGACCGGATCCCAGCTGATGCGTCTGGGAGAGTATTATGCCAGAGCGATTCATGAGACCTACGGGGATGATTTTGATGTGCTGTTTGGACCGGCATACAAGGGAATTCCGATCAGCGTTGTGACTGCGGTGGCGTTTCACAATCTGTATGGCAAGGAGGTGCGCTACTGCTCTGACCGCAAGGAGGAGAAGGATCACGGGGCAGATAAGGGAAGCTTCCTCGGCAGTAAGTTAAAAGACGGCGACCGCGTGGTCATGATTGAGGACGTCACGACTTCCGGCAAATCCATGGAGGAGACGGTTCCGAAGGTGAGAGGAGCGGCAGACGTCACGATCGTGGGGCTGATGGTATCCTTAAACCGTATGGAAAAGGGGCTTGGCGGCGAGAAGAGCGCATTGGAGGAGATTCGCGAAAAGTATGGATTTGAGACGAATGCGATCGTTACCATGGAAGAGGTGGTAGAGCATCTGTACAACCGCACATGCCAGGGACGCGTTGTGATTGACGATACCATCAAAGCTGCCATTGACGACTACTATAAGCAGTATGGCTGCAACTAAGAGAGGGCATCGTCTTGCAGCAGGAATTTTATTTCTGATTTATTTTGTGGTGCTGTTTTATTTTCTGTTCTTTTCGGAGAAGATGGGGCGCACCTACAGCGAGCGGGCATATCATTACAATCTCGTTCCGTTAAAGGAGATCGCGCGTTTTGTAAAATACTGGAGAGTCCTCGGCATGAAAGCCGTACTGCTCAATATTTTGGGAAATGTGGCGGCGTTTCTGCCGTTTGGATTTTTTCTGCCCGTTTTTTCAGGCAGGTGTAAAAAATTCTGGCGGACGGCATTTTACAGTTTTGAACTGAGTCTTCTGGTAGAACTGCTGCAGCTTGTCTTTCGGGTCGGAAGCTTTGATGTGGACGATCTCCTGTTAAATACGCTGGGCGGTATGGCGGGTTACGGTCTATATCGCCTGTTTGTGCGTTATTATCATCAGAGAAATCAGAGAGGAAAAGAAAGTGGCGAGACGACATAGAAACGGATACAGATTTACAGAGAAGACACACTCAAAGAGGGGTGTGGCAGCACTTTTTTTGTCGATTATTTCCATCGGGATACTGGTGGCGGCGGTGGTCAGTTCTTTTGACAGCCGCGGGAACGGGAGCATGTATCTGGGAAGTGCGGGAGTGACGTCGATGCTGATCGGCATCTGTGCGCTCGTTCTGGCGGTGAAGAGTCTTGGTGAAGAGAATTCGTTTAAGTTGTTCCCGTATCTTTCGACGCTCTGCTCGCTTCTGATTACCGGAATCTGGGTGGCGCTGTACGTGATCGGCTTTTTGGCATAGGAGAAGAATATGACGGATTTTGAGAAACAGATGGCTTTTATCATGGAGCTGGACAAGATAAAAAAGATAACAAGACAGACCTATCTGTCGGATGGAAGCCGCAAGGAAAATGATGCGGAACATTCCTGGCATCTGGCGCTGATGGCATTTGTGTTTGCGGATTATGCGACGAGAAGATCGATGTGTTAAAGACGATGAAGATGGTGCTGCTTCACGATGTGATTGAGATCGACGCCGGGGATACCTACGCATACGATACCGAGGGCAATAAGACCAAGCGGGAGCGCGAGTTGAAGGCGGCGGACCGTATTTTCGGGCTGCTTCCGGATGCACAGCGCATGGAGTACCGCGGTCTGTGGGATGAGTTTGAGGCGATGAAGACGGCGGAGGCGAAGTTTGCCAATATGCTGGACAAGGTACAGCCGCTTCTTCTGAACAATGCTTCGGACGGCAAATCCTGGGTGGAACACGGCGTCAAGGAGTCTCAGGTGCTTGCGCGCAACAGCAGAACACATGAGGGATCCGAGGAACTGTGGGCGTATGCAAAGTCGCTCATTGAGGAAAATGTAAAAAAGGACGTCTCCAGCCGTAATCCGGATGGATTTGTGTTCAGGCATGGCTGACGTTTTCATAAGGTAATACAAATCCCGCAATGGCGCGGGATTTATTGTTTGTGAGGAGGAATTGATTTGGGATATCAGGAATGTTACAAGGAGACAAATGAACTGGCGGCGGAGCGCTATGAACTGGTAGCGGAACGGATTGTAGAGATTGCAGAGGCGGCGCAGCGCCGGAGCGTTTGCGGAGTATTTCCGGACAAATGCCGCATATTTACAGAGCCTTCGTGCACTGTATGAAAAAGGAAAAAGCGGCAGTCTTGCGGCGCGGAGCATGGAGGAATGTGAGACGGACAATGAGGCGCTCTACGGGAGATCCTGCCGGAAGCCTACGGGCACAGCTATGCGAATCCGGCCTACGCCGCTGCACGTCTGGGAGAGACGTTCGGCGGAGCGCTCTCGCTTCTTGCGGCACATCTTCGGACGGCATGCGGGGAGGTTTTCCGCGGAATCTGATGCAGCTTACGATCGCGATGGAGCTGTTTGTGGAGGTCTACAACTGCTTTGAAGGCGCAGTGCAGATGCCCTGCCGCAGGAGAAAGAAGTGCAGCAGATTTTGTACTGGCATTTTCATGATTACCGGGAGATTTTTGACGAGCGGTCGGTGCGGTGTCTTGTGAATCCTGCGGAGGATTTTGAAAAGGAGATTGTGATGCAGGCGGATCTGTCGGATCTGCGTTATCTTTACCGCTACGGTGCTTATATCGGGGACAATGAGAGGCAGATTGCAGCTTACTTAAACACACTGCCGGAGGCGGACATCCAGGCGATGGCGGACACATACACGGAAGGCTACCGGATCGGTTTTGAGACGACGGGCAAGGATCTGTCCAAAAAGACGGCGGCGCAGGTACGGTATCCGATTGGTTTTGAGCGCATGGTGCGTGCGGCAGTGCGCAATTTTGAAAAAATGGGACTCGAAGTGACCATGTTAGCGTCGGGAACGGCAGCCAACAAGCAGTATGACTACGATCACAGGAGGATCGTGCGTACTATCTTGACAAGGCGTACGTGGAGCGCGGACTTGAGACGTGGAAAAATGCATTTGAAGAAGAAAAAGTACATGCGGACGGTATGGCGGGTCCTGCGGTAATTGAGGTATTCGGAGAAGAACCTTTTTCTCCGGAGACGAAAAAAGAGGCATTCCGTTACAGTGAAAAACAGCAGCAGCTCTGTGTGTATGAGATGAGCCAGCGCGGACAGATCACGAACCAGTACATCAAGGGGGAGGAGCGCAGTTTTACGATCATTGCCTACCCGCTTCCGTCGATCGGCGCACGCTTTGAGGATATTTTCGCAGAGACGGTGAAGATCAATACGTTAGATTACATGCTTTACCGCAACATGCAGCAGAAGATGATCGACGTGCTCGATCAGGCGGATCGCGTGCACATCACCGGAAAAGGAGCCAATAAGACCGACTTATATGTCAACATCTGGAAGCTTCAGAATCCCGAAGGAGAGACTGCATTTGAGAACTGTGTGGCGGACGTGAATATTCCGGTGGGCGAGGTGTTTACGTCGCCGGTGCTTAAGGGGACGAACGGAAAACTGCATGTTGGACAGGTATATCTGAATGGTCTGAATTATAAGAATCTGGAGATCGATTTCAAGGACGGCATGGTGGAAAAATACACCTGCACCAATTTCGAGGATGAGACGGAGAACAAAAACTATATCCGCGACAATGTGCTGATGCACCATGAGACGCTGCCGATGGGAGAATTTGCAATCGGCACGAACACGACAGCATACCGCATGGCGCGTGACTATGACATTGCGGACAAACTGCCGATTCTGATTGCGGAGAAGACCGGCCCGCACTTTGCGGTGGGAGACACCTGTTACAGCCATGAGGAGGACAACCTCTCTTACAATCCGGATGGAAAAGCGATTGTGGCACGGGAGAATACGGTATCGGCGCAGCGCCGCGAGAATCCGGAAAAGGCATATTTAAACTGCCACACCGATATTACGATTCCGTACGACGAGCTGGATAAGATCACCGTGATCCGGAAGGACGGCACGACAGAGGATATCATCGTGGACGGCCGTTTTGTGCTTGCCGGAACGGAAGCATTGAACGAGCCGCTGGACCGGTAGGAAGATGAGCCGGGAGGAACAGATACTTATATTAGCTATATTTATAAATCACATAAAAAGTGTTAATTGGACTTCTAAATGTGTGGACGCTATACTAAGAGCAGATTGAGAAACTGGCGCATGGGAAAGATTCGGTTCCGCGCGCAGGATTCGTGCCCCGGCGCACCCGGCACGGACCCGGTATGGCAGAATGTGCGCAGAAATGAGGAACAATATGGCAAAAGTAGGTATTGTGATGGGCAGTGATTCCGATATGCCGGTAATGGCAAAGGCTGCCGACATTTTAGAGAAGCTTGGAATTGACTATGAAATGACGATTATCTCGCACACCGTGAGCCGGATGTATTTTTCGAGTATGCAAAGAGTGCAGAGGCGAAGGGCTTTAAGGTCATTATCGCAGGCGCGGGCATGGCGGCGCATCTTCCGGGAATGTGCGCGGCGATTTTTCCGATGCCGGTCATCGGTATCCCGATGCACACGACGTCCCTCGGCGGACGTGATTCCCTGTACTCCATCGTACAGATGCCGTCCGGCATTCCGGTTGCCACGGTGGCAATCAACGGCGGTGCAAATGCAGGATTACTTGCAGCAAAGATTCTGGCAACATCAGATGATGCAATTTTGCAAAAATTAAAAGAATATTCCAAAGAATTAAAAGAGCAGGTGCAGGCGAAGGATGCCAGACTGCAGGAAGTGGGATATCAGAATTACTAGGAACAGGAACGGATGATTTTGCAAAAAGTCGCCCGTGTTGCGTTGGATAGACAACAGACAAGCATATAGGAGGAAAATAGGATGGATTACAAGAATTCCGGTGTGGATATCGAGGCAGGATACAAGTCTGTAGAACTCATGAAAAAGTATGTAAAGGGAACCATGCGCCCGGAGGTGCTTGGCGGACTTGGCGGATTTTCCGGTGCGTTCTCCATGGAGAGCTTTAAGAATATGGAGAAGCTACGTTAGTATCCGGCACAGACGGCTGCGGAACGAAGGTAAAACTGGCATTTTTACTGGACAAGCATGACACGATCGGTATTGACTGTGTTGCCATGTGCGTGAACGATATTGCATGTGCCGGCGGCGAACCGCTGTTTTTCCTTGACTATATTGCCTGTGGCAAGAACTATCCGGAGAAGATTGCGACGATCGTGTCCGGTGTGGCGGAGGGCTGCAAGCAGGCAGGCTGTGCGTTGATCGGCGGTGAGACGGCAGAACATCCGGGGCTGATGCCGGAGGATGAGTACGATCTGGCTGGTTTTTCCGTTGGTATCGTGGACGAGAAGGACATTATTACGGGAGCTGATCTTGCGGCGGGTGACGTTTTGATCGGTATGGCAAGCTCCGGCGTTCATTCCAACGGATTCTCTCTGGTGAGAAAGATTTTCTCCATGGATGCGGATACGTTAAATACCTATCATGAGGAGCTTGGCAAAACACTTGGCGAGGCGCTTTTAGCTCCGACCAGAATTTACGTGAAGGCACTCCGTGAGGTGAAGGAAGCGGGCGTCCGCGTAAAAGCATGCACCATATCACAGGCGGTGGTTTCTATGAGAATATCCGCGTATGCTTCCGGAAGGAAAGCATGCGGTTATCCGGAAGGACAGCTACGAAGTTCCGGCGATCTTTCAGATGATGGCGCGCGAGGGCAAAGTCGAGGAGCAGATGATGTACAATACCTACAATATGGGTATCGGCATGATCGTGGCAGTGGATCCGGCGGACGTGGACAAGACGATCGCGGCAATGAAGGCGGCAGGAGACACACCGTATATCGTCGGCGAGATCAAGGATGGTGAAAAAGGAGTAACCTTATGCTAAAAGTAGCGGTACTGGTGTCCGGAGGCGGCACGAATCTGCAGGCAATCTTAGACGCCATCGATGAGGGCAGAATCACGAACGCCCGGGTAGACGTTGTGATCAGCAACAATCCCGGAGCGTATGCGTTGGAGCGCGCGAAAGGGCACGGCATTGAGGCACTTTGCATTTCCCCGAAGGATTATGAGAGCCGTGAGGCATTCAATGAAGCGTTTCTGGCGAAGCTTGACAGCTATCAGGTGGATCTGGTGGTGCTGGCGGGATTTCTCGTTGTAATTCCGGAGCAGATGATCGCGCGCTACCGTAACCGGATCATCAATATTCATCCGTCACTGATCCCGTCTTTCTGCGGCAAGGCTTTTACGGCTGAAGGTGCACGAGGGAGCGCTTGCGCGCGGTGTGAAGTTACGGGGGCAACGGTTCATTTTGTGGATGAGGGAACGGATACGGGACCGATCATTTTGCAGAAGCCGGTGGCGGTCGAAGAGGGAGATACCCCGGAGATTTTGCAGCGCCGTGTGATGGAGCAGGCAGAGTGGATCATTCTTCCACAGGCGATCGATCTGATTGCAAACGGCAGAGTGTCAGTTGCAAACGGACATGTGACAGTTGAGAAATAAGCGTATGGGGTGACAGAGTGCAGGAGGAAGCGGATATGAAGGTATTGGTAGTTGGAAGCGGCGGACGTGAGCATGCGATCGTGACGAGTGTGGCAAAGAGCCCGCGCGTGGATAAGATCTACTGTGCGCCGGGAAACGCGGGAATTGCATCGCTTGCAGAATGTGTTGCGATCGGGGCGATGGAGTTCGACAAACTGGTGGCGTTTGCGAAGGAGCATGCAGTTGATTTTACAATCGTCGGCATGGACGATCCGCTCGTCGGCGGAATTGTGGATGGTGTTTGAGGCGGAGGGCTTAAAGGTGTTCGGACCGCGGAAGAATGCGGCGATCCTTGAGGGCTCGAAGGCATTTTCCAAGGATCTGATGAAAAAATATCACATTCCGACGGCTGCCTACGAGAACTTCACATCTGCAGAGGATGCGCTCCACTATCTGGAGACGGCAAAGATGCCGATCGTATTGAAGGCGGACGGACTGGCACTCGGAAAGGGTGTTTTGATCTGCAACACGCTTGAGGAGGCAAAGGCGGGCGTCAAGGAGATCATGGAGGACAAGAAGTTCGGCTCCGCGGGAAACACGATGGTCGTGGAGGAGTTCATGACCGGACGCGAGGTATCGGTGCTTTCCTATGTGGACGGCAAGACGATCAAGATCATGTCCTCGGCGCAGGATCACAAGCGTGCAAAGGACGGCGATCAGGGACTCAACACCGGCGGCATGGGTAATTTTTCCCCGAGCCCGTTCTACACAAAGGAAGTGGACGAGTTCTGCCAAAAGCACATCTATCAGGCGACTGTGGATGCGATGGCGGCGGAGGGAAGACCGTTTACCGGCGTTATTTTCTTCGGTCTGATGCTGACGGAGGACGGACCGAAGGTGCTTGAGTACAATGCGCGTTTTGGTGATCCGGAGGCACAGGTGGTGCTCCCACGCATGAAGAATGACATCATTGATGTGATGGAGGCATGCGTCGATGGAAAGCTGGATACGATCGACCTTCAGTTTGAGGACAATGCGGCGGTATGTGTGGTGCTTGCATCCGACGGTTATCCAGTGTCCTATGAGAAGGGATTTCCGATCACAGGACTTGAAAAGTTCGACGGAAAGGACGATTATTTCTGCTTCCATGCGGGAACGAAGTTCGATGAGAACGGCACGATCGTCACGAACGGCGGGCGTGTGCTCGGCATTACGGCGACCGGAAAAGATTTAAAGGAGGCGCGCGCAAAAGCATACGAGGCAACAGAGTGGGTTGATTTTGCGAATAAGTACATGCGCCATGACATCGGACGCGCGATCGACGAGGTAAAGTAGAGAGGTAAAGTAGAATAGAAAGAAACAGGAAGCTCCCGTTCGTGGGATGCCGGTATTTTCTACAGAGTGCTGTGGAAAAGAGAGGTATCACGCGCACGGGAGTTTTTTTGATTCATAGGATATTACGTCCTATGAATGAAAAAGCTCTCCGGGCAGGATTGCACTGCGTTGGAGTGGAATTATGTCGCTAGAGCAACCCGCCGCAGGCGGAGAATCCTGCAAAACAGGATTCTTTCTTGCAGGAAATATTGGGTTATGTCAAAAAATGAAAAGCTTAATGCATTATATGAAAAGTTTAGTGTGTTAAGCAGTACACCATGATTGCCTGCTGGACGGTGAGCAGGTGCTTTTTAAATTCATATCCGACGAAATAGTCGGAGTCGATGACGTCGTTTGAAACTTCCTCGCCGCGGTAAAAAGGCGGGCAGGGATTTAAGATGGCACCCTCGTTTGCCAGCTTCATGGCAGCAAGATCGACGGTGCAGCCGCGGGAGGCGGAAAGAAGGTCGGCCGGCAGTGAGTCGGTGCAGATGATGTCTTTTCCACGGATCGCGTCGCCGATGCATTTATGCGAGGGCACGCCATCCATCTCATATCCCGGAATACAGCACTGCTCCAGCGAAAAGCCCATCACTTCGGAGGCTTCCTTCCAAGCCAGCCCGATATTTCCTGTGACACCGCAGAACAGAAAGTGATCCTTGGTAAAATCATTCCGTATTTTTGAGAGCGCATACAGATCTGCAGCCATTTCACAGGGATGATTTACGTCGGTCAGCGCATTGATGACAGGTACGGATGCAGATGTGGCGATTTTTTCCAAAGCGGCCATATCCCGGTGGCGGACGACAAGCAGATTGGCCCAGTTGTTGAGGTAGCCGACGACGTCTTGCAAATCTTCCTTTTTGTCGAGAGCGGAACTTGGAAACAAAATCGGCTGACCGCCCAAAAGCGCGATGCCCTTCTCGAACGTGACCCTTGTGCGGATGCTGGATTCCGGGAAAAATAAAACGACGCTTTTGCCCTGCAGCAGATTCTGATAGTGCCCCTCCAGGATCTCATCGGTGATATGAAAGATTTCGTAAATGTCAGCTTTGGTATAGTCTGTCAATCGGAGAAAATGTTTCAATGGAACCGCCTTTCTGGCTGCCGGTGCGGTAGTGCGGCAGACCTGTGCTAAATGTCAGAAAAATCAATGGGTTGCGCTCTTATCGTATCATTTTTGCGGGTTAGAAGGAAGCTATAATATTATAAGAAAGCTATATTTTTGTGGGATATGCTTTAGAAACAGTGCTAAAGATGTTTTGCGGGTCTGGAGTGGAGAAAAGGTGCGCTCAGACCATGAGTTGGAATTATGTCAACTTATTTGAATTGTTTTTGTGCGACACCGGGTCTGGAGAGAGAAAAATATGCGCCCAGACCCACCCAAGGAAGAAAACCGGGTCTGGAGATGTGAAAATAAGCAATTAGACCCGGAGATGAAAATTATGTCAACTATTTTGGACAGTCAAGCCCGGAAACCGGGTCTGGGGAGAGAAAAATACGCTTCCAGACCCGCCCGAGGAAGGAAACCGGGTCTGGAAATGGAAAAATACGCAGCTAGACCCGGGAATGAAAATTATGTCAACTATTTTGGACAGTCAAGCCCGGAAACCGGGTCTGGAGAGAAAAAAATATAACTCCCAGACCCGTGAGGCTCAGGATTCTATCAGATTTCCATCCCCACCAGCCTCATCTCCCCTGGCCTTTCGTCACCCGACATAATTCGTGACAGTCTATGTAAGATATGATAAAATGAATGCTGACAGATGCCTCCCGGAAGTTCCATGGAACATTGGATGAACAGAAAGCAGTGCAGAAACAAGGGAAAATGAATCCTGCGGATGCCTCCCCGGAAGTTCCACGGGAACATCCGGATGTGCAGAAGAGCATCGCCGAGACGTGGATGCGCAGGAAGCAGCTGTTTCCCGACTTTTGCCGGAACTCAAAATCAGCATGACAAAATGAGTGCTGGCAGGTTCGCAGGGCAAGCCCCGCAGACATGGAAGTATGCGTCAAAGAGCGGCTGAAGGTGTATGGGAAAGCAGCGGTCAGGAGAAGGAATCCGGGATAAATATTGACGGTGTGCCGGCGGAATAAAGAAGAAATCAGGAGATAAGATGAGTAGATTATTAGAAGAATTTAAAGAATATTTAAAAGAAATGAACCAGTATGATCATGTGACAGGATTATTGCAGTGGGATATGCAGACGACAGTGCCGAAGCTTGGGCAGACGGCGCATGTGGATGCGCTGACCTATTTTTCCACGAAGAGCTTTGAGATGGGGACATCGGAGAAACTGGGAGAATTTCTGGAGAAACTGGCACAGCCTGCGGAATATGATGCGTTAGATGAGACTTGGAAATTCATTGTAAAACGCATGAAGCGCGATTACGACCGCAATAAAAGAATACCGGTGGATTTATATGAGGCGTTTGTGCGGGCAGCGGCGGAATCCGGAAATGCATGGGAAGAAGCAAAAAATGCATCGGACTTTTCCATTTATGCACCGCACCTCCGGAATATGATTGAGATGACGAAGCAGGTAATCGGCTATACAGATCCGGGAAAGGATGTGTATGATGCACTTCTGGAACAGTGTGAGGAGGGCATGGATCAGGCAACGATCGACCGGATGTTTGAGGAAGTGAAGACGGAACTGATACCGTTAGTAGAGCAGATTACTGCAAAGAAATTGCCGGAAAATCCGACATTTCATGCCTATGCTGATCCGGACGCACAGCGCAGGGTACAGTGGCTGCTGCTTGATTACATCGGATTCCGCAGGGATGCGGGAGCGGTCGGGGAGACGGAGCATCCGTTTACGACGAATTTTTCTTCAAAGGATGTGCGTGTGACGAACCACTACTATGAGACGGAGCCGCTCAGCGCCATGTTTTCTGCGATTCATGAGGGCGGACATGCGATTTTTGAACAGAATGTCAACCCGGAATACGACAATACGGTGGCGGGCAGCTGCTGCTATATGGGGGTGCATGAGAGCCAGTCGCGCTTTTATGAGAATATTCTCGGAAGAAATATCAATTTCTGGAAGCCGATCTATGAAAAACTGGGAGAATTGCTTCCACAGTTTAAGAATGTGACACTCGAAGCGTTTGAGCGTGAAATCAACCGCGTGGAGAACAGTATGGTGCGCACGAGGCGGATGAGGTAACGTATTGCTTCCATATTATATTGCGTTATGAGATGGAAAAAGCGATTTTCTACGATCATGTGCCGGTGGAAAAACTTCCGGAGCTCTGGAATCAGAAAATGCAGGAATACTTGCATATCACTCCGGAAAATGACGCCGAAGGCATCTTGCAGGATGTACATTGGTCGGACGGCTCGTTTGGGTATTTCCCGTCCTATCTGCTGGGCAGCATCTATGACGGCATGTATCTGGAGAAGCTAGAGGAAGAACTCGGTTCTGTGGATGAGATCCTGACAGACGGCAGAATCGGTGAGATCACAAAATGGCTCAATGAGAAGATTCACTGGTATGGAAGCACGCGGACACCGAAAGAGGTGATCGCGGCAGTGTGTGGAAAAGAAGTGTCCGCGCAGCCGCTCGTGCGCTACATGAAGAAAAATACACGAGACTGTATGGACTTTCCGAGGAAGCCTAGGCAAAAGAGATAGAACGGGAGATGATGTCATGAAACGTGGAATCATATTTGACATGGACGGAACCCTGTGGGATTCCGCAGAGAATGTGGCGAAGTCTGGAATGTGGCAATCCGGCAGTACGGGGTCAGGGAGAAAGAACTGACAACGCAGGACATTCAGGGGGTAATGGGAAAAACGATGGACGTAATCGCCGATATCTTCTTTGCGGAATTCCCCGAAGAAAAACGGAGACTGCTCCTAAAGGAATGCTGTCAGGTGGAAAATG
>ENA-OQDW01000882-OQDW01000882.1-human-gut-metagenome-genome-assembly--contig:-NODE-882-length-11819-cov-2.286435_pt1 | contig 11819 bp, 14 predicted proteins | sample MGYA00242784_ERZ504613 | MGnify/ENA primary metagenome ERZ504613 (study PRJEB26092, sample SAMD00036330) | human gut metagenome | host: Homo sapiens | study: EMG produced TPA metagenomics assembly of... | reverse complement strand
AGGAGACGGTGAGTGGGGAGACTGAGGGTGGTTGTTAGAAGAAGGTGATAAAGAACAATAGGGAGTTCCTATCTCTTCAGTTTGATGCCGATGTCATTGATTCCTTGCAGCCTTTCGTCCGGTAGCGTATAGGCCACTTTAAAGAGGTAGGTGCCGGGTTTGCCGATTCGAACGCTTCCTGCGGAGACGGCAGTCTGATAGAGACCTCCCCAGCCGTCACCTTTCCAGATTCCTTCTTTGTCCGCGAGGATTAGCTGTATGGTGTCCGTGGGTGACGGAATGGAATCTGCGATGGTGTAGCAGATGGATAGAGGTAGATTCTGATAGGGGTAGTTGCTTCGGTTACGAACTTCCAAAGACAGTTTGTAGTAGGTCAGTGAGTCGGTGACCTTCACGTCGAAAGAGAGCGTGTCTTCGCGCAGCCAGCCTTCGGTGGGAAGGGATTGGAAGGAATGGTATACAGTCTGTTTGTCGCAAGCGCTCAGCAGGCTTGCGACAAACAGTAGTATGATACCTTTCAGGCAGAGATTCCTATTCTTGAGCTGGTTTGTCATTTTGGGCAGGTCTTTCACCTTGAGGTTTGGGCTTATTGTTACGGGGCGGACGACGGTTGTTATTGTTCCGTTGTTGACGTTCGCCTTGTTGCTGTTCACCTTGTTTGGGTGCTTGCCGGTCTTGTTTCTGTCTCGGTTGCCGGTCTTGCCTGGATTGTTCTCTCTGGTTGTTGGATTGCGGAGCACCCTGCTGCTCACCTCCTTGCGGACGACCGTTTCCACTCTTTTTCTTTCTCTTGTTACGGCTGTTGTTGCTGTTCTCGCCACCGTTGCCGTCACTGCCACTCTTGCCTTTCCGGTTGCGGTCAAAGCGAGTGAGACTCTCTTGTTCCAGCAAGTCCACCGGCTTTTTGGGTTCGGAACGATGGGTTTCTTCTATCAGGCTGTCGGGCTTGATGCCACGTCTGTTCAAACCGATAATCTCGAAGGCGCGTCTGCCGCTGATGGTCACCAGGTTGGCGGGGATGTTCTTGTCGCTTGAGTAGGTTATCTGGTTGCTCAGAATGTCGGCTTTGAAGAAGAAGAACTCACCGTCTTTGGTCTCTAAGGTAATCTCGCGTGAGGGCAGGCGTTTCTGTGCTTCCACGTAGCAGTCTACTTCGTAGTTGAGGCAGCACTTCAGTTTGGCGCATTGTCCGGCAAGCTTCTGCGGATTCAGTGAAATGTCCTGGAAGCGCGCCGCGCTGGTGGATACCGATACGAAGGAGGTCATCCAGGTGGCGCAGCACAGCTCGCGTCCGCAGGGACCGATACCGCCGATGCGTCCGGCTTCCTGGCGGGCACCAATCTGTTTCATCTCGATACGCACGCGGAAAGCGTCGGCAAGTACCTTGATGAGCTGGCGGAAGTCCACCCGTTCGTCGGCTATGTAGTAGAAGATGGCCTTGTTGCCGTCTCCCTGATATTCCACGTCTCCAATCTTCATGTTGAGGTTGAGGTCCAGGGCTATCTGACGCGAGCGTATCATGGTGGAGTGTTCACGGGCTTTTGCCTCGTTGTACTTCTCCATATCCACAGGCTTCGCCTTGCGGTAAATGCGTTTGATGTCTGCCTCAGACTTGATATTGGCTTTCTTCATTTGCAGCGGCACGAGACGTCCGGTCAGGGTCACCACACCGATATCATGTCCGGGGGTGGCTTCTACGGCTACGATGTCGCCTTTCTCCAGAGGTATCTTGTTGCTGTTGCGGAAATATCCCTTGCGGGTATTCTTGAACTGAACCTCTACCAGCTCGCTCTCATCGGCATTGCCCGGAATGTCTGCCAGCCAGTCGTAGGTGTTCAGTTGCTTGTCCTGCCTGCCGCAACTCTTGCAGCAGAGACCTCCGCTTCCGTTATGTAGTTTAAATTCCATCATCTATTTATTTACTATTTGACTATTTACTATTTGACTATTTACTATTTACGATTTGATACTTTGCATTTCATTATTTTGCCACTTTTCATTGTTTCAATAAAACAATCATTTTGAGAGAGAAGTCGAAAAACACCATGCGGGCGTTTACGTTCTGCTCGATGTGGCGTTGCGCTTCACTTAGTTCGTCCATGATACCCATGACGTTCCGTTCGTTGACAAAGGGGGCGAAACGGGTGGCGAAGTTCTGTTCGGGCAGCGTCATGTAGTTCATCTCCTTGCGGTGCAGGTTGTAGATGAAGTTCTCGCGGGTCATGCGCTGGCAGTAGTCCAGGAAGTTCTTCTGCCGTTCGCGTCCCATGGCAGCAAGCTGCTCGCTCCATTGTTTCATTTCCCGTATCTTGCGCTGGTAGGAGAGTCGCATCAGGCTGACAAAGAGGTTGAAGAACAGTTCGTTCTCTTCGTTCAGATGGATGGTCTCCAATGCTTTGATGAAGTCTCCGTTTGCCAGGTGGGCTATCGTCTCGCTGTCGCGGGGCTGCACTCCGTACTTTTGCTGCAGGGCTTCGGCTATGTCGGCTTCTTCAATCTTGGGAATGTTGAAGCGCTGCGTGCGGCTGAGGATGGTGGGCAGTATCATTTCCGGAGCTTCGGAGATGAGGAGGAATATCGTTTTCTCGGGTGGCTCTTCCAGCAGTTTCAGCAGCTTGTTGGCGCATACTTCATGCAGCTTTTCGGGTAGCCATACGATGGTCGACTTTGTAACCTCCTTCACTGGATTTCAGACTCAGCTTGCGGGTTATCTCGTCGCTTTCCTTGGCATAGATGATGGCTTGTCCGTTTTCGGCATCCATCTCGTTCAGCCAATGGTTCAGTCCGAAGTAGGGGCTGTTCAGCAGCAGGTGCCGCCAGTTGGCGATATAGTCGTCGCAGACTTCCTTTTTCCCTTTGGCACTCTTGACGATAGGGTATACGAAGTGTACGTCCGGGTGCACCAACTTATTCCATTTTACGCAGGAGGGACAAGTACCGCAGGCATCGGTTTCCGTCCGGTTGGGACAGCAGATGTAGCGGGCATAGGCAAGTGCCAATGGGAGTTTTCCTACTCCGGCAGGGCCACAGAAAAGTTGTGCGTGGGGAATACGTCCTTCCTGCACTTCTTGTATCAGCTTGTTTGGCTGCCTCTTGGCCTATTATGTCCTTGAAACTGAACACGGGTTAATTAGTTATAAGTTATTACTTGTGACACTGCCAGTTGTCAATTGTCAACTATCGATTATCTATTGTTTAGTAGATTTGTTTGGCTACTTCCCTGATGCTGTCTGTGGCTCCTACCGAGTAGAAGTGGAGGCTTGGGACGCCATGGGCTATCAGCTCTTTGCACTGCTGCACGCACCATTCGATACCCACTTGCTGAGCTTCCGCATCGGTGTTGCACTTCAGAACCTCTTGGGTCAGTTCCTCGGGCAAGTCTACCTTGAACGTCTTGGGTATTATGCTGAGTTGTGACAGCTTCTTGAAGGCTTGATGCCCGGGATAATCGGGATGGTGACACCGGCTTGACGGGCACGTTCCACGAAGTCGAAATATTTCCGGTTGTCGTAGAAGAGCTGGGTCACGGCATACTCTGCACCCATTTCCATTTTTTTCTTCAGCCAGTAGATGTCTGTATCCATGTTGGGGGCTTCTTCATGCTTTTCCGGATAGCACGCCACACCGTATGAAAACGGGGTATTGGTAACTTTCATCTCGGAGCCGTCCACAAAAATACCTTTATTGAAGTTGTTGATTTGCTCTTGTAGTTCGACGGCGTGGTGGTAACCGTTGCCCACGGGGATAAAAGAGGATTCGTGCTTTGCCTTGTCGCCACGAAGCACCAGCAGGTCGGTGATGCCGAGGAATTGCAGGTCGAGCAGCACGTACTCCGTCTCCTCGCGGGTGAAGCCGCTGCAAAGGATGTGCGGCACCATGGTGATGTTGTACTTGTTCTGGATGGCAGCAGCTACGGCTACGGTGCCGGGGCGGCGGCGCAGGCGGTTTCGCTGGAACAATCCGTTGCCGAGGTCTTTGTACACGTACTCGCTGCGGTGCGTGGTGATGTTGATGTATTTGGGGTCGAATTCCCGTAACGTATCTATGGTTTGATACAGCTTTTCGATGCCCGTACCTTTCAGTGGTGGCAATATTTCAAAGGAAAAAGCTGTTTTTTCGTTACTGTTTATCAGGTCGATTACTCTCATTTCTCTTTCGTTATCTTTGTCCGATTGGCAAAAATCTTGCACATTGGGAACAAAAATACAAAAAAGAAATGAGAAATGCCGAAATTGCCGGCTATTCTTTTATACAGCGGATGGAAAGAGCTTTATAGTAGGGCTTGCCGGTGACATGGGCAGCGCTTGATACAAACTCGTCGCTTTCGCCGAGAAAATAAATGGTGCTTTCCGAAAGGGTATGCTTTGTATGATCCCAACTCCAGAAGGCGGTCATTTTATTGGGGCTGTTGTGTCCTTTGTTGTACCACATTCCTACCGGGAAAGCATTGAACCGGGTATGGTTGTTGACGGGGGCAACTTCACCGGATACCATTGCCTGCCATTCTCCTGCTTTTAGTATGGAGGCATCGTTGCCGGTGTAGTTTTTCAGCTGTTCCCAGTCTGCATCCGATGGAATTTTCCAGCCCTCGGGAGCCAGCTCTCCTGCCAGTATGGATTCTCCATTGTAAAAATAAATGTCATATTTGTCCGGCTTGTAATATCCGGCTTTGTCTGTTCCCAAGTCACTCTGTTTTTTCAAGGGAGCTCCGTCACGGTAGGTGGTGGCATGGAGCTCTTTACCCATCCAGTATTGGGCTCCAATCTTGACAATGGGGTATTCGGTAGACACTCCTTTTCTGATGTCTCGAAGGGTGTAGCATGCCACATTCACTTTGATGGCGTTTTCCGGTTTATCCAGAAGTAGCTTATGGTTATTGTCTATATAGAGCTTGTCTATGCCGGTATATTCCCCTTTAGTGTAGGTAAATCCATAGTCGTCTGTATTCCAGCTTATTCTTCCTCCGCAGATGGTGTCTTTACGGTCTGCAAGCTGTAGGATGACTCCATTGCTCAGGTCGGTCTTTTCATTTTCGCCTATGGGATAGGCTATAACGGCTCTGGAAGTCAATGACGCTGATTTGAGATATTCCTTGCAGACTTCTGCAATGGGTATCCCTTCGTGATAAATTCTGTACACATTTGAAAGAGAAAAGGAGAGAGCGGAGATATGTATGGCAGTGTAATCTTCCATATTGTCGGTGTCGATGGGAGGGAGGCTGCTCCATTCCTTGATTTTTCCGGCAAAACTGCTCAGTACGTTGCTGTTGCTCTGCATGGCTGATATGTTAATGATACATTGCGTGCTGCTACTCATTTCCACTTCGGGTATTGCACAACTGTATATACGTCCGCTCCACTCCATAATGAAGGATTGCTTGCCATCATTTATCGTTTGGGGTATGATGATGAATTCCTTGCCGGTAAGTTTGTTGTCTTTGACGCTCCATTCGCCGGAGGCTATGATGTCTTGTGTCCCCGTAAGATTACTGAAAGTCCCGTCTTCCAGATTATAATCGGCCGAGGTCTTGAGCCCGGTTGCGATGATACGCGGATTGGCTTTCAGCAAATCATTGGCAGAGTTGCTTGCGTCGGGTGTCAGAGAGATTGCCAGTTTGGACAGCTTGTGTTGGAACTCCAGGGTTACAGATTTGGTTTTACTGGTGATTCCCTGCGCTTTAGCTACCAAGAAGTCACTTTGTGCGCGGTTTTTCTCATTACTCTGGTCTATCTGCACAGATACGGGAAGAACGGGTGTACCGGCAGCTACCCCTTCGGTTTGGTAAGGGTGGTAACTGATAAAGTCCAGTGACACATCTCCTTCCGGATAGAATACTGTCTTTTTGGGAACCAGTGTGGAGCCTTCCGTATATTCCAGGGCCAGATTGTCAATATACCGTTTTCCCTTGATGGAGCCGGAGGAAGTGGTTGCAAACAAGCCCATTCTGTCTCCTTTTTCAAAGGCGGTGTTTGTGACCTTGGTACTGGCCTTTTCCATTTTGATAGAGAACGTGATAGGTGTCGTCCCTTCCTCGATTTCCGCTTCTGATTCTTCGTCAATCCGGTTCACACAAGCTGTATTCCCTAAGGACATGCAGCAGAATAAAGAGGCAGCCAAGACTCCTCTTGCAAGAATAAGTTTTTTCATTGTATTATTATTGTGGGGCAACGGTTTTTCCGCTTTCCCAATTATACTCAATGAACCTTGTCTTAAAAATGTGGATTTAGCAGAGCTATAACCGGTATGGAAAAGTCTTTTACGCTTTTGGATGCTAATTATCAGTATCACGCTTGATGCCGCAGTGCTTTTTAATCTTATTTTTAATAACTTTTAATAGGTTTCGGGTACAAATGTAATTAAACGTGTTAAATGAAGAGGGATAAATCGATAAAACTTTTATAATTTATTTATCACACTCTGATTTTTTGCCTAACTTTACACGCTAAAATCGTAGACAGTAATAAGTTAAACCATAGATATAAACTCATGCCTTTAAATTTACCCGATAAACTACCCGCTATCGAGTTGCTGAAAGAGGAGAATATTTTTGTCATTGACAATTCCCGGGCAACCCAGCAGGATATCCGTCCGCTGCGTATCGTGATTCTGAACTTGATGCCGCTAAAGATTACAACGGAAACGGACCTGGTGCGTCTGCTTTCCAATACTCCGCTTCAGGTGGAAATCTCGTTCATGAAGATAAAAAGCCATACTTCCAAGAACACTCCGATAGAACACATGAAAACATTCTATACGGATTTCGACAAGATGCGCGGTGAAAAGTACGATGGCATGATTATCACCGGTGCTCCGGTAGAGCAGATGGATTTGAGGAGGTGACTTATTGGGATGAGATTACTGAAATCTTCGACTGGGCGCGTACGCATGTCACCTCTACGCTCTACATCTGCTGGGCGGCGCAGGCAGGGCTCTATCATCATTATGGAGTGCCGAAGTATGCACTGGATAAGAAGATGTTCGGTATCTTTGAACATCGTACCTTGCAACCGTTGCATCCCATTTTCCGTGGATTTGATGATATGTTCTATGTGCCGCATAGCCGCCACACGGAAGTGCGCCGGGAAGATATACAGAAGGTTCCGGAATTGACGCTGCTTTCCGAGTCGGAGGATGCTGGTGTATATATGGCGGTGGCCCGTGGAGGGCGTGAGTTCTTCGTGACCGGCCATTCGGAATACTCCCCGCTGACATTGGATACAGAGTATCGCCGTGACTTGAATAAGGGCCTGCCCATTGAGATACCCCGTAACTACTATGTGGACGATGACCCGGACAAAGGAGTGCTGGTGCGTTGGCGTGCCCATGCCAATCTGTTGTTCTCCAATTGGCTGAATTATTTTGTATATCAGGAGACGCCGTATAATATTAATGAAATAGGGTGAGTTACTCGTAACTAAACGATGATAAAGCAACGTAAAATAGAGCTGCTGGCTCCTGCCAAGAATTTGGAGTGTGGCATAGAAGCAGTGAATCATGGGGCAGATGCGGTATACATCGGTGCACCCAAGTTCGGTGCGCGTGCGGCTGCTGTCAACTCTTTGGAGGATATTGCCGCTTTGGTGGAGCATGCCCATCTGTATAATGTCCGTATCTATGTGACGGTCAATACCATTCTGAAAGAAGAAGAGCTGAAAGAGACGGAGAGGATGATTTGGGAGCTGTACCGCATCGGTGTGGATGCACTGATTGTACAGGATATGGGGATTACGCGGTTGAATTTGCCGCCCATTCCGTTGCATGGCAGTACGCAGATGGATAACCGTACGCCGGAGAAAGTACGTTTCCTTGCCGATGCCGGTTTCCGTCAGGTGGTGTTGGCACGCGAACTTTCTTTGCAGGAGATACGCGGTATCCATGAGGCGTGTCCCGACGTGCCGCTCGAAGTCTTTGTACACGGGGCTCTTTGCGTCAGTTATAGCGGGCAGTGCTATGTCAGCCAGGCTTGTTTCGGACGGAGTGCCAACCGGGGGGAATGTGCGCAATTCTGCCGTTTACCCTTCAGTCTGGTAGATGCCGATGGCAAGACCATTGTGCGTAATAAGCATCTGCTTTCTTTGAAGGACCTCAACCAAAGCGAGGTGTTGGAAGAACTGCTGGATGCCGGAGCCACTTCGCTGAAGATAGAAGGCCGCTTGAAGGATGTGACCTATGTGAAGAATGTGACGGCGGCTTACCGTAGGAAGCTCGATGCCATTTTTGCCCGTCGCAAGGAATATACGTGCTTCTTCGGGTACTTGCCATTTCGACTTCCAACCTGCAGCTTGACAAGAGCTTCAGCCGTGGTTTCACGCATTACTTCCTACAAGGCAGGGGAGGGGAAATCACTTCATTCGATACGCCCAAATCTTTAGGAGAGGAGATGGGAACTTTAAAGGAACAGCGCGTGGATATATTACGGTGGCAGGCGTGAAGCTTTCCACAACGGAGACGGCGTCTGTTTTTTGGACGAGCAAGGACGTTTGCAGGGTTTCCGTATCAACTGGGTGGATGGTAACAAACTCTATCCGGCAGGGGAAGTGCCTCGCATCAAACCTCGTACACGGCTTTATCGCAATTTCGACCAGGAGTTTGAACGTATCCTTACCCGTAAATCCTCCGAACGCAAAATCGGTGTTTGTTGGGAGTTGGCAGATACTTCTTTCGGGTTTAGCCTGACGGCTGCGGACGAGAATGATAACCGCGTGACACTCTCTTTCCCTTATCCGAAAGAACCGGCACGCACGCCACAGGCGGATAATCTGCGCAGCCAACTGGCTAAGTTGGGGAATACCCCTTTCGAGGTAGCCGGGCATTTATCAGAAGAGGCGTCGGGTATCAGGCTCAATCTCTCTGAAAACTGGTTTCTTCCTGCTTCCGTGGTGGCAGACTGGCGTCGGCAGGTGATAGATAGGCTGATTGTGGCTCGGCGTGTTACTTATCGTCGTGAGTTGGCTGTCTGGAAACCGACAAGCCATGCTTTCCCTGCTACTTCACTGACCTATCTGGGCAATGTATGAACAGTGCTGCCCGGAGTTTTTACCGTGAGCATGGACTTTCGTCTATAGCACCTGCCTACGAGGCGCAAGCGGTTCCGGATGCTGTACTCATGTTCTGCAAACATTGCCTGCGTTTCAGTATGGGATGGTGTCCCACCTATCAGAAAGGACATTCTCCTTATAGGGAACCTTATTATTTGGTTGGGACGGACGGCAAGCGTTTCCGCTTGTCTTTTGATTGCAAGAATTGCCAGATGAAAGTCATTGCTCATGAAGAGCCGCTTTAATGAAGGATGAAGAATGAGGAATTACTAATAAAGACTTGAAAATGAGGAGTGAGGAACGGGCACATAATGAAAGGCTGGCAAATGACCGGTACCGGGAAGCGGGCAGGGACAAACATCCTTTGCGTTCACTGCGTTCCCTCCTATTCTGCATTCTTTATTTTTCATGCTTCATTGCTTTAGTTTCCTGCCATTATTCCCGTCCTAATCTTGAAGATGAACATCTGTCTAAGGAGACGCGTGATTCGCTGGCCTATCTTTTTGAGCGGCATTATACTTGGAATACCAATCTGGAAGTGCTGGCAGATTCTGTGAATTTGGCTTGTCTGCCCGTGAAGGACTGCTATAATATGCTTTATCGGGGAGACCGCGTGGTGGTTGCCGAGTTCGCCATCCATCCTGCCGACAGTGTGGATAGTGTATGGGTGAAGCTTGCCCATTCGCAGGAAGTGCAGGGTTGGTTGCGGGAGTCCGAAATGATGCATGCCTTTGTTCCTACAGACAGCATTTCGCAGGCATCTACTTGTTCAGTGATACCCATGCCTCTTATTTTATCATTATTTTTGCCTTGTTTGTGGCAGTCTGGCTGTTCCGGGCTTTTCGGCGCAAGCAGTTGAGGATGGTGTACTTTAATGATATAGACAGTCTCTATCCGTTGTTGCTATGTCTGCTGATGGCGTTCTGTGCCACTATTTACGAATCTATACAAGTGTTTGCGCCGGAGACGTGGCAACACTTCTATTTTAATCCTACCTTGTCGCCGTTCAAGGTACCGCTTGTGCTTTCTGCTTTTCTGATGGGTATCTGGCTGTTTATAGTGGTGTTGCTGGCGGTACTCGACGATTTGTTTCGCCAGTTAAGTCCGGCGGCGGCCGTATTCTATCTGTTGGGGCTGGCCTCCTGCTGCATCTTCTGTTATTTTTTCTTTATCCTGACTACATCTATCTACGTCGGATACTTGTTTTTGACCGCTTTTGTATGGGTATTCCTCAAAAGGCTTCGCATTTCGCTGCTGGCTTCACGCTATCGTTGCGGCAGATGCGGGCAGAAACTGAGGGAGAAGGGAGTCTGCCCACATTGCGGAGCTATCAATGAATAAAAAAGCTTTGTAACTTTTCCATATTCAGTAGGAAAATGTAACTTTGTAGTTGAACTTTTAAAAGGAGGAATTGATTATGAGTAGTTTGGAGTTGGAAGCCGGAAAATTGGAGTTGATTCGTGAGATAGTCAATATCAATAGCAGTACTGCATTGGAGAGCCTCAGAAAATATATGAAGGAGGTTTTGAATAAGAATAGTCATTCCATTCCGACAGCGGCAGATAGCAAATTGCTGACTAAGCGTATGCTTGCAAAGTATGCCGGTAGTTGGAAGGACAATCGTGATTCTGATGAAATCAATGATGATATATATGCATCACGCCTTTCTCGAAAAGAAGAAAACTTTAGCCCCTTTGACGAATGAAACGATATTTGCTTGATCTAATATTTGTGTTCACTTCATGCGTCAGAAATTTGGAGTAGACGAACATATTGAAAAGGTGGGCTGGGAACATTGTTGCATTTCGGAGGTTACGGTAGCAGAGTTGTTGTTCGGTGCAGAGCGAAGTAATAATGTGGAGAGAAACTTGCAGCTTGTTACTGATTTCTGCCAAGATATCAAGGTAATACCTTTGTCCTCGGCTTTATGTTGTTATGCCCGGAGTAAGGCTGCCTTATATAGTCAAGGAACTCCCATTGAGGATTTGGACTTATTTATAGGATGTACAGCGGTGGCTAACCAAATGATAATGGTTACTGAAAACAAGAAACATCTGGAAAGAATACCTAATATTGAAATTGAAAACTGGGTACATAGAGGATAACTTCTCCTCTGTCAGATAGAAACATAGAAACGGTCTCGGGTATGCAATGTGTAAGTACCCGAACGACCGTTTCTATTTTCCTTTACTTTCGGAGGGACAAAGCTCTCCAATCAGAACCTGCACCTCAACTCTATTCCCGCCTGCACAGGCCGTCCTTTCTGCATAAATCCGTTCCCCATACTCTCAAAATAGAACGAAGCATACTCTTTGTCCAGTGCATTGCGCACCCAGAAATCAATCTGCCCATGTCCTTTCTGGAAACTGATACGTCCGTTCAGCGTGCCGTAGAAGGCTTGGCTCACGGTATTCTTCTCGGTCCAGTAGATGCGTCCGGCACCAGTGTAGTTGGCGTTCAGCTGGATGCGGTCCAGCCAGTGCCCCGGACGGATGCGGAAGATGTACTGCCCACCCACGTTCATGGTGTGCTTGGGAACAAAAGGTACAGACTTGCCGTTGTAGCTGATTTCCTGAAGCTCCCCATTCACTTTCTCGTTGGTGATGTAATCCTTAAAGGTGGCATAGGTATAACCATAACTTGCATTCAGCGTGAAGTCCGTAGCAACGGCAGCCGTCAAGGCAACCTCTGCCCCCTGGCTGCGGCTTTTGCCGGCATTTGCCGTTTCGCGTCCCAGTCCGCTTGGGGCGAAGCGTGAAATCTGCTGGTCGCGGGTTTCCA
>ENA-OQDW01000881-OQDW01000881.1-human-gut-metagenome-genome-assembly--contig:-NODE-881-length-11822-cov-3.220180_pt1 | contig 11822 bp, 20 predicted proteins | sample MGYA00242784_ERZ504613 | MGnify/ENA primary metagenome ERZ504613 (study PRJEB26092, sample SAMD00036330) | human gut metagenome | host: Homo sapiens | study: EMG produced TPA metagenomics assembly of... | reverse complement strand
TCGTCATTTTGTTTGGGTGGGGGGGATTGATTTCGCTTTTCTCCCGAATCCTCCATCTCTCGCGCCGTTTTTTGACTATGATGACTGTCACATAATCCCTGCCAATTGGATTTGTCCCAAAAGATCTCTGGTTCCCCTTGTGTGGAATATATGATCGACCTGCGTCGCTGGTACGAGCTGACCTATTTTCGCGCACTCAGCGCACCAAGGATGAGCACGCAAAAACTCCTTTGCTTGTTTGCTCCACTTGTATGTGTAGCCTCTTTGATAAGCGGAAGGCCTCTGAACCGTTGACCGCACCGCATGAGTTTCGCAATATCTAGTCCGCGTAAGCGCGGTGCATCCCGGATAGTTGCATGGCCGCAGTGGTTTCATCGGCATCTAAATCCCTCCATATTAATTTCTGAGAAATCCCTATAAAAAAAGGAAACGCGCGGCAATTCACCGGGCGTTTCCTCTGCTTTATGCACTTTTCTATGGTTTTTATTATATCACGTTTTTTGAAATATTTCGTCCGCGATTTGTCCGCGCTCAGAATATGTTGTAGACTGTCAGAATCAATCGTCTACGGCACCATAAAAAGCCCGAGCAAATTTCCTGATAGCATCACGCCTGGTGTTATAAATCCATGTTCGTTCATAATGTTTTTCCCTACGGAGGTAATCCACTGGATTTTCCACTTGATCAATAAAAAAGGCTGTCGCAACCTCTCTTTCTTTTTCCGTCAGAGCAGAGAGCGCCCGTTTCACTCTGCGCAGTTCTCGTTTGTTCTGCTTTAGGATCCGTTCCTTCTCGTCAATGTTTGCAATCAGGTTTATCATTGCATCTTCTGCGCGAGATATTCTGGATCCCGGAACGGCCAGTGCGTCAAAGCTACAGGTTTTTAGCGAGGTCTGACGCTCTCTTAGCTCTGCAAGTTCTTCCTCCAGATTTCTAACTCCGACAAGTTTACTATGATACTTTTGCATTTTATCAATTGCATAGTATTCATAATTCACGCCCGCTCACTCCCTTTTAGAGCCGATTCCGGCTCTGCCTGAATTTTATTTACTATTTTCACAATTTCATTAATTTTTTTGATGCAGATATTTATTGCCTCCATACAAGTACGCGCGTCGGCTCTGCTATCATGCATTAGCCCCTGATTATTTGAGGGACGGAGTTTGATGTTGATTTCCTCAATCTGTTTACTCAATCCCGCTCTCCTCCTGATGTGGTTTTCTAATTCCTTCTATTCTCTCTTTTAGCCGATCTATCTTCCGCTCGATTTCATGTTCCGTGCACCCATGCCCATAAAGCAATTCCATTTGCCAAAGCATGATTTGCACATCTGCGATCTCCTCTTGGATATTTTCTAGGACCTTCATGCCCTTTGCAGCAAGCCGCTCCTCCAGTGGTAAGCGCCGGAATTTGAGTAGGGCCTTGATTAGTTCACTGCACTCCTCAATGCACATATCCGTCTGCGCCTCTCGGCCATATGTATCAATAGCGTCGCAGATCACATCGCAATATTCTTTGGATGTTGTCATTTGCTATACTCCCTTTCAATTTGTAACTGATTGTTTGGTAAGCTTCAAAGAAGGTTTGCCTGATGCGCCTATCATGTATGGCAAAAAAATTTCCTCCATCTGTACCATTTCGGATTCCAAGATCGCCATCTGAGCTTCGACTCAATCTTTGACGATCCGCCATGCCACCCGCTCGGCCTGCTCCCGGTCACATTTAATCTTTTGCCTTATCAGAACTTTATGTACTGCGTCCACATTTGCAGGGAGGCGGATTCCGCGCGTCCCAAAAGGCGTGTCAATCATAAAGGAGATAGACGTGATCCTCCCGCCGTCGTCATAGTCCTGCAATATCTTTTTGGCGCCGTGCTTGACCAGTTGGCCTTGTATCTGTCCTAATGTCGTGTAGATATCTACTTTGGTTGTGTAATTGAGTAATGGCATATTACTTCATCTCCGTTTCTGTTGAAGATACTGGAATGTATGTCCCATGCTTTGCCCAGCCCTCGCGCGCCCGCTCATAAACGCCCGCTCGCTGCAAACAGCGATATTTGCATGTAGGGCACCATTTGTGATGTGCCGGCCAGTATTCCGGCTTTGCAATGGCCTTGATTGCCAGGAATCTTAACCGACACAACACATTGGCGTGGATACGGGCAGTATATATGGCGCTATACGCCATGTAGCGGATTTTCCGTTTCATCATTGTGCCTCCTCATAAGCAATCCTCTGCCCGCACTCCGGGCAGGTATATACGACCGTGTGATATAACGTGTATTGCTTAATCGCCTGTTCCGGCGGTTTGCTCTTGCGTATTTTTCGCATCGGATTGCCTCCGTTTGTTAATCTTCTGCTCAATGAGCCCATAACTGACCATTTCGCCCCGCAGTAGACACAGGCATTTTACCGCGGCCAGAAGAAGATCAGCATAATCATCCGTATCGACCGTTTGAATAATCTGTGTCAGGACGCAACCCGAAGCTTTCACCGCCTCCAGCTGCCCACGCATGGCCTCCAGCCGCTTTTGCTCCCTGCCTTGCGCCTCCCGGTAAGACCGGCAGTATTGTTTCTTCTCCCGCTGCGCCTGTTCCTTTGGGATCCGTCTGCTGTAATAGTCCTGGTACAGCCTGCGCAGACAGAGATATGCATACTGCTCCGGCTGCCCAAGGCCGTCAGGCAGAGGCTCGTTGTGCATCGCGCACCGCTCAATTTCCTGCAACTCCATGACACACCTCACAGTATCTCCTCAAAGTCGTCCCGGCTACCTGGGGCGGTTTTCTCTTTCAGCCAGCCGTATTCCTTTACACCGTTTTCGAATCCTTTTTTGCTCGTAATCCGTTTTGATTTCCGACTAAAGTACAGCTCGACTTCCTGCCCCTTGCGGGTGATCCGCCCGGTCAGGCGGTTTTTCAGAACGGACAGTTTGCTGTCGCAATCCTCCGGGTTATCCTCATGCTTGTCTGCGTTGCTGGAATACGTCAGCACCACATCCGCCCGGTTCGTGATATCTGAACTGCCGGATACATCATCGTTCTCCAGCTGCTCCCGTGTCTTCTTCGGATGGGCGACCAGCAGGATCACCACATCATGCCGCACCGCGATCTGTTTTAGTTTCTTAACAAATGCGGATTGCGCCCGGTACAGATCCTCCTTTACCTCTACATCCATTGCTGTCATCAGGTTATCGATGCAGATGAATTTCACCCCGTACCGCCGGATCGTGTGTTCAATCGTTTCTGTCAGGCTCTCCAATTCCTCGCCGTCCACAGCATTGTTGTCGTAGAGATACGCCCGGTCCTGATACCAAAGGCCAATCCGTTCTGACACCCCTGGAGCCAAAGAGTAAACAGGCTCGTCGAACATATTGCGGCTTTCGACGATATGATTAGGGCCCGCCAACTGAAGATCAATCCAGCGGCGAAAATGGTAGTCCGGCAGCTCGCCACTGTAGGCCAGGGCGGAATAACCCTGGTCAAGCGCCTCTGCCATCAGCTGCCCCATGAAGGTGGACTTGCCCTCGCCGCGCCGGCCGGTGAGCAGGATGATCTGGCCGAAGTAGAAGCCGCCGATAATGCGGTCAAGCTCCGGGATCCCGGAGAAGATTCGCGGCAGGCTGTAGATATCCACGCTCTCCACGTCGGAGAGCCGTTTGACATTGCTCACAGGCGGCACTTCCGCATTTTCCACGGCGGTAAGGACTGCCTGCTTCCCATACTTACGAAAAATATCGTTTGCATCCTTCTCGCCGAGATAGTCCTCCATGCGGACCGCCTTGACGACGTTCGGCAGCCGCCGTTGCAAGGTATCCAGAAGCGTAATCTTCCCATGCTCGCAGTCGCCGAAAACGACAATCTCTTTGAACTGCACGATCCAGTCCCACACGTTTTCCAGGAACGTGAAGCCATTGCAGCCGTTCGGGACGGAAACCGCATTGGGAACCCCGCATTCTGCAAGCGTCAGGCTGTCAATCTGGCCTTCGGTAATGACCAGGCGGGCAAAGTCTTCGCACTGTGCCATGCCGAAGAGGACCGGCTTTGCGTCTTTTTCACACCACTCCTTGTTGCCCTTGCCGTTAAATCTCGTGTTGCGGTATTTGACATAAGCGAGAACGTTGTGCTCGTCGTAAAACGGGAAGACCAGGATGTCTGGCCGGTCCCTGCGGGTGGTGATACGGTATCGCTCTACAATTGCCCGGCCAATGCCGCGGAACTGAAGATATGTAACCGCGCTTCCCGGACGGGGATCGGGCGCTGGGGCAACTCCCGGTACACCTTCGGCGGGTGGTATTGTCAAAATCCAGCTGGTAGTGAAAATCCCGGGCCAGCTCCACGAAATGCCCGGCCTTCCCGCATCCGCTGCGAAAGCATTTGAAGGCCCCGCTGGTGAGGTTGACGGAGAAAGTGTTCTTATCCCTGCTTTCCCCACCTCGGCAGTATGGGCAGTAGGTGAAGAAAAGCTCCCCGCCTTTTTCGTGGACGTCGGCGTCCAGGACGCGGGCCAGGTCATACACGTCCGATGGTTTCAGCTCGTAGCCCATCACTCCCGCATCCTTTCAAAATCGATTTTTCTCCGGTCGGGCGCTCCGGCGTTTTTGCGCCGGACGCGCGCACGTTTTCTTTCTTCTCTTCTTTATATTCTTCTATATTCTTACTTTGTTGCCCTTTGCCTGCCCCTTGCCTGCCCGGTTGCGTGCCCTTTGCTTGCCCTTTTGCCTGCCCTCTGGTCTGGTAGGCATCGTAGTTTGTGACCGTAAATACAGTAAATCTTGGATATGCCGTCCTTGCCACTTCGCCTGTCCGTTCTAAGTGTTGTATCCCTGTCCGAATTTGCTTAATTGTAAAATGTAATTCCTCGGATAGTTTGGTATATGAGGAAACACGGGAACCGCGTTTGATAACAATTCCTTTCCAATCCTCATCGTAGGCGTTGACGGTCAGGAGCAGATGCAGGAACAGACATTTGGTGACGGTATCGTCGTACCATTCCCAGTCGAGGAGCGAGCGGTAAAGCTTGATATATCCATTTTTCAGCATCACAGTTCGCCCCTCTCCAGAATCGTTTTGAGTTCATAGCGCAGGATCCTGCCGATCAGTTCCCCGGAGGTCTCACTCCGGCAAAAGACAGGAACAAGGTTATACCGACCGCTCCAGGCCAGCAGGGATGCGGTAAGCGCGGCAGGGTTCAGCCGGCTGCGGTAGGCGCCGCTGAGCGCCTTTTCCCAGTTCGCGTTTTCTACTAGCAGGTAGACCTTGGCCCCATCCTCTCTGGCCCGGATGAATTCCCGCTCAAACCGGGCTCGACTGCGTGTAAAGCAGGCACAGAGCTCGTCAAGGTTCATCTTGCGCTCAATACAGATTTTTCCTGCCGCGCTAATGGGCTCTCCCGCTGGGTTTACAAACCGGCATGAGTAGTCCCCATAGTCGAGCTTGCAGCGCTCATATGGATACTGTATTGCCTTCAGGCGGCGCCGCAGGGCAGGGGTATCCTGCTCCCGCGTATCCACCAGCACCACCATGCTCTCCAGCATCCGTTCAATCTCAAAATGGTTGTATTCCGCCATCGCGCTCAGAACGGGAGGTCGTCATCATCGTCCAGCGCCTCGAAATCCTTAGGGCCGGTTGTTTCAAAAGGCGTTGACGCCGGTCTGTCCTGACGCGGCTTATCCTTCGGCGTTTTAAACTTTCCACTGCGGATATCATCCGCCGGGATAAGCGAGCAGCATTTTGTGGTCCAGCCAGTCCGTCCGTTCATCTCCCACTCCTCGTTGCGGAACAACGCGCCTACCAACAGACCTTTGAGCTTGTTCTCGTCCCAGTCAAAGCGGAAACCCTTATTGCTGTCTTCAAAGGCAAACATAGCGTTGTTAAAGGCGTTTTTCGCCCATGCGTCCTTATCGCTGCCATCGTCTGCGGGGATGCGCAGGCGGTAGGTTCCCCGCCACTTCTTGTCTTCATACGTCTGGCCCCTGTAGTCGTCTCGGAAGAAGCCTTTTTTGTCGCCCTCTTCCACATCGAAGCTCAGGAGCAGAATGTCACCCCAGTCGTTATGCATGAGCTTTACGTCCATGATTTTGACCACATAGCCGCCCGCGGGCAGCTGCTCCCTGACATAGCTCCGTTTCGGTTCGTATCCGCTGAATGCTTTCATCGTATGTACTCCTCCTGTTATTTTTCAGTATTTAAACCCCAATATTCCCGGATGGCGCCGTCCACCATCTTCAGGTCGTTGTCGATTTCCAGAAGATTGAACATATCTTTAGGAGATTTCGCCGTTGTATACCCATCGGTTTGGGTTTCAAAGTGATATCGATGCCCGTCTGACCTGCAATACAGGACGACGGAGAACAGGCCCTCAACGGTGAGTTGGTTATCGAGCATTTTACCTACAGTCTTGGCCTTGATTTTACCGCTGTCTGTGATCTCGCTGTGGTGCAGCAGGTAGACGATCGTATCGTCCGGCAGATCCCGGGAAATGTAGTCGATCATGGAACGGAAGCGCACGGCGATATCCGTAAACTTCCCATAGCCAGTTTCCTTCGCGCGGTCAAAGAGTTCGAATGCCATCAGGTACTGGCTGTCATCGATGGCATACCGCTTGTATTGCTTTTGCTTGAGTGTGACGCCGATAGATCCATAGGTCGCGTTTTTGACAGTATCGAGTTTTTTGCGGAATGGCAGGGACTTGTTGGCCACGCTGAAGACCAGGATTTCCCCCGGTTCAAAATTGCGCAGACTGGTTGTTTTTCCGCTGCCAGATTCACCGATGATTAGGATAGGGATTCCCATTATGTGTCCACCTCCTGAATAGCCAGCGGGCAGTCGTCGCCCCGCCGGGTCTCATAAATCTCATTGAGCGGTTCATAGGTCTTGACGCAGATAACGCGGGTATTTCCGCGGAAGGTTTTCCGCTTGCAAAAGGGACACCACTGGCAAGCGAGATCCCCATTGGGGAAATGGACCTCCACGATTTCCGTGCCGGTTATGTAAAAGTCAACTCCGCGGTCAGGATCATGCGGATCACCCTCCCTCCGGATCCAGTTGCCCGAGAAATACCAATCCACAAGGGCTGTCAGGAACTCCGGCGTTTCCGGGGTATCCTGCATCCGGCCGATCCCGCAACGTACCATTGCATAAGCCGGCGCGTTTTCTGCGGAGACGCGCTTTCCGCGCTCCGGGCCAATCCCTTCGTAATACATGGTTTTCTCCCTCCTTCCAGAGCTCCATCGCGAGTTCGTCCCGTTCGGCAAAGGTCATATTTTATATGCCTCCTTGACTTCCAGCGCCCCCAATGCTACACTGTAGCTGTAAGGACCGCCTTTTTGATTCGGGTTTTCTTACGTGCCGCTTCTGACAATTGCCGTGTCGGGAGCGGCGGTTTTTGTGTTTTGGGCAAGCAACCGTCTAGCTGACGCCCAAAATGTTTGCGGCTTGATCAACTCGGTTGCCTGCAATTGACATAGCTTTAACTCAGCAAACATGGGTTCCAGTAGGGACAAGGGTGTGCCTTTCAGGATGGTATATCCGATTTTTTGTTCCGCCCATTTGGCCTTGTCCCATATATCAGGACGCAGACAGTAGACACAGTACCAATGTTGCCGCCCAGCTTTTAAGCATCCAATGCAATTTGCATGTCTGTACGTTTTATATGTATCTGGCCTACGGATGCCGATATCTTCGATGTTGCGTAATTCTATTTGGGACGTTAACGGGTAGACACATCGGTATCCTTGCTCCCCCATAATCCGTGTTCGCCGTGCGATACGCTTTTGCTCAGTTTCGTCAAACCCATACACAAGTTCGAGGCTGCTGCTATCTTGGCAGATAGCCAGCGCGCGAACGGCTCCGTTTTAAGTTTGCGTGTGCAGATCGCAGATGATTGCATCCCGTACTTAAACGCCTTTTGTTCGACGCACACGTCAAAATGATCTTTTTGGCTCACGTCCGCCATATTGGCGTATGTGATTAGCAGGCCAAGGTACTCCGCAACTTCCCGCTTAAACCGCTTGATATCCGCATCCTCTGTGCGCGGATTAATATCGTGATTCAGCAATATCACGTTTTCCGGGCCGTACTGTCTGACGGTTTCTATGGCAGCCAATGCGGAACTGTGGCCGCCACTATACAAGACAACGTGTTTCACCATTATCCTCCTTCCTCTTCAATTAATTCGATTTCCCCAGCCACGACTTCAAATTCTGGCAGCGTCTTCGCCTCATACCTTGTGTGCCTGATGACACGTATCCGGACATCTCCATCCGGGTTGAGATCAGTTACAACGGCCTCCAGCAGTTCGCCGGGCTGCGTGTAGTATCCTTGGCTGCCTGCGGTCCCACGGACGTGGTCGCCTATCTTGAAATCCATTGTCTGCAACTCCTTTGGAAACGCTTTTGCAATTGTTTTGCCCACGGGATCAGGTGTTTATCCTCCATGCGATCAACCGCTTTTCATTCCAGCAAGCCCATATGAAAAAGATTGTCGCCAGCGTCCCGAATACAGCCTCTAATATTGCAATGGTCATGTTCTTCTCCCGCTCTCGGTCTGTGATCCAAAGAACCGATCAAAGCGGTCCCGCCCGACATACTCCCTGAACTGAACCGGATTAATATAGTAGATAAACTTGCGCCCGGTTCCTGGCACGGCATTTCCAAAAGGTAAAATGCCGCGCTGCAAGCCGATCCGGATGAACTGCTCAGACTTGCCTATGCATCGCGCCGCCGTCCTTGTACCGATCCTATCCACTGATACGCGGGGAAGCATGGGCGGCACGTCCTTGCCCATCAGGAAATCCGGAGATGCTTTCAAGGCTTCTGCCATCAGAAAAATCTTGTCTTCTCTCGGTTGATTCTTTCCGGAAAGATATTGGCTGATAGATGCTTTTGTGATGCCCGTTTTGCTTGACAGTTCGGATTGGCTCATGTGGGCCTCGTTCATAGCGTGTTTTAATCTCTCTGCAAATGTGGTTGTCATAACTAGTTCCTCCCTATAAATTGAATGATTCTCTTGCCACTATCCCAATCATGGGACTTTGCCTCTTGATTCCAAAATCAAACAGTTCAGTAATTCGTTCAGGCGTGATAAAATAAAGATGCAGTTTTCATCTCATTCCTAAAATTCTTGCCAATGCCTGTTTAACTGTTTGTTCTGCATTTTTAGGCGAGCGATGCCCATTCAGAATCGCACTGAGATATTTAGGATGCCAACCGATTTCATTTGCCAATTCCGATGCAGTAATTTTGTTTTTGTGCATTTCTCCAATTACATCACCGATCCACTGTGCAAGCATACGAAGTTTACCTCCTTCAACATTTTTGGTTGACCTTTGTAATCAATTGTGATACTATTAACGCGTCAACATCAGTAAGCAACAATTATTACATTGGTAATCATCTGCTCTTATGATAGCATACGTCGGTAATCAAGTCAACCCTATTTTGGTTACCTTTGTAATAATGTCATGTTGCACAAAATAGGAGTGTATTTTTTGTGTTTTATGACTTGTTCAAAAAGTTATGTGATGATAGGAACATTTCAGTCAGCAAAGCTTGTATTGAAATAGGACTAAGCCGTTCTATAGCAGCTAAGTGGAAAAATACGAAAACCAATCCCAGTGCGGATGTTTTACCAAAAATTGCAAAGTATTTTGGCGTATCAGTCGATTATCTCTTAGGAGCAGAAGAAAAAATGCCCGCCCTTACTTCGAAGGACGAGCGCGATATTTCTAAAAAACTTGAAGAAGCATTATCCCAACTAGAAAGCAGCCAAGAGGGCTTGATGTTTCAGGGGGAACCGCTTGATGACGCTACAAAGGAGTTGATCGCAATCAGTTTAAGAAATAGTCTGGAAATGGGTAAAAAGCTTGCAAAGCAAAAATTCACTCCAAAGAAATACAAAGGGGAACAATAATTGAATGAATACGAAAGAGCTTGTTCACGCTTTGTGTGAAGAGTATCACACAAACGATCCGTTTGAACTGGCCGATTCGATTTAACATATGAAAAATTAGGATCAGTTCAAGGATTTTATAACCAGTGCTTTCGACATAAGTTCATACATATCAATCAAGACAGCAGTGAGGAAAAGCAAAGGTTCACGTGCGCCCATGAATTAGGACATGCTATTTTGCATCCAGAAGCAAACTCGCCTTTCTTACGGGAAAACACGCTATTCTCCATTGACAAAATGGAGGTTCAGGCAAACCGGTTCGCCGTTGATCTCCTGTTCAGCGACTATGAATTACAAGATTATATTGCAAGGCCCATCACCGATGCGGCGCGGCGCATGGGGGTGACAATCCCGCTCGCGGAATATCGGATGAAATCAGTCGAGCCTGCACTATTTCATACATACTAAAAATGACATCTTGATAATGTCAGAAGGAGAATCAGTATGACTGACGAAGATATTTTACTTTAACCATCAAATCAAAAACCGCCCCCGGCGTTGGCGCGCCGAAGGCGGTTCAGGTGAAATCATACCCATGAAGATATGCTTCCCCTTACAAGAAGCATTATATCACATTGGGTTTGGTTTTGCACACCCAATTTTACCAAAAGAAAGGTGATATAATGCGAAATCCAAACCGGTATGGATCAGTGATAAAACTTTCAGGTAATCGGCGAAGGCCTTTCATGGTCAGAAGCGGCGTGTATGGTTATGATGATCGAGGCCACCCACGCTTTGATATTATAGGTTATACAGCAACGCGTGAAGAAGGCAATATCATGCTAGCGGAGTATAACCGTGATCCGTGGGATGTGGATAAGGCCAAGATCACGCTTCAGGGGCTGTTTGACTTATGGAAAGAAAAAAAGGCACCCAAGTTGGGAAGATCGAATCAAGCGTGTTTGTGTTCGGCGTTCAAGCATTGTTCAAAGCTGCTGAACATACCCTATAAAAAAATTCGATCTTACCAAATGCAGGAAACCATTGATGGGTGTGGGAAATCTTATGCCACCCAAGGGGCAATTAAAAACCTTTGGGGACATCTTGACCGGTTTGCCCTTGAACTGGATATAATAACCCGCTGCTATTCCGACTTATTAACTACCGACCAATCCCGGAAACCTCCCGTAACCGGTTCAGCGATGATGAAATTAATTGCCTTTGGAATCATCAAAATGAACCGTGGGTAGATAGCGTTTTGATTTTAATTTATTCTGGGTGGCGGATTTCAGAACTTTTAAATTTGAAAACGGCTGATATTGATCTTCAACTTGGGACTATGACCGGCGGCACAAAGACAAAAGCCGGTAAAGGCCGCATTGTTCCAATTCATTCTCTAATTCGCCTTTTTGTAGAGCGGCGCATGGACGAAGGTGGGGAATACTTGTTTAATTATAATGGGAAGAAGTGTTCGGAAACGAAATACCGGAAATTTTGGAAAAACATCATGGATCTTTGGGAATTGAAAAAAGTCCCCATGAGTGCCGTCATACTTTGAATCCTTATTGGACAGCGCCAAAGCCAACCGGAAATGTATTGATTTGATGATGGGTCACAAGTCCAAGGATACAGGAAACCGAATATATAACCACAAAACGTTGGATGAATTGAAGGAAGCCATTGAATTAATTACAAGAACTATTGATGGCACTGTGAACACTGAACTTATAACAAAATAGTAACAAATAAGGCGGAAACCTTGAAAGATCAAGTTTCCCGCCTATTTCACGGCTATCATACCATAAATTTAGAATTCAATGAAAAGATGCACAGGAAGGGGGCACTGCCTCTGCCATAGAACACGTCCAGGAGGAGACGCATCCCCTCTTGTTTAAATCAGGGCAATAAGAAGCAAGTGCACGGGATAAAAAAAATA
>ENA-OQDW01000880-OQDW01000880.1-human-gut-metagenome-genome-assembly--contig:-NODE-880-length-11831-cov-2.012133_pt1 | contig 11831 bp, 13 predicted proteins | sample MGYA00242784_ERZ504613 | MGnify/ENA primary metagenome ERZ504613 (study PRJEB26092, sample SAMD00036330) | human gut metagenome | host: Homo sapiens | study: EMG produced TPA metagenomics assembly of... | reverse complement strand
GGGGCAACCAATGTAACCAACTCGAACCGGCCCCGACCGGGACCGGTGCAGTACAGAGAAAGGAACAGTGATGAAGTCACTAATCAGGAATGTAGCGGCGGGCGTCCTCGCAGCCGCCACGATGCTCGGCATCGCCGGCCTCGGCGCCACCACCGCCAACGCTCAGGAAGCCAACGGCAGCATCAAGGTGAGCAGCACCAACGCCGAGTTCGCCGGCAAGGAAATCAAGCCTACCAGATGTTCTCCTACGATCTGGATGCCGTCAACGCCGGAACCGCCGACAACGGCGGCTTCACGCTGAACTCCGAGTGGAACCAGTTCTTCATCTCGAACAAGACTGAGTTCAACCTTGGCGATGACACCACCGTCGACAACGTCGCCCAAAGGGCCTATGACTACGTCTCCGGCCTCAAGGACGGGAAGACCCAGGTCGTCCCGTTCGCCAAGAAGGCCTCCGATTGGGCGAAGACCCAGACCGGCCTGACCATTAAGACCGAGAGCGCGGCCAAGATTGCCGTGGACGGTAAGTACACGGCGACGTTCACCGGTCTGGCCTACGGTTCCTACCTCGTCAGCCCGAAGGCCGGTTCCACCGATACCAGTGACAAGCGTGGCACCGATGCCATCCTGCTCAATGTGCTGAACAGCACCGCCGTCGAGCAGGACCTCAAGAGCACCTACCCGACCATCCAGAAGACCGTCAAGAACGGCACCGACGACAAGAAGCACAACAGCGTCGAGATCGGCGACACCGTGGACTTCAAGCTCGCCTCCACCGTGCCGGACATGACCGAGTACACCAACGGCTACACTTTCAAGTTCACCGATACCCTGTCCAAGGGCCTTACTCTGAACGGCACCGCCGAGGGCGGCACGTTCGCTCCGACCGTCAAGATCGGCGATACCACGCTGACCAAGGACCTCGACTACACCGCTACGTACACCACGGACTCCGATACTGGTAAGACCGCTCTTGAAGTCAACATGATGAACTTCAAGAATCTGCACCAGAATGACGCCGGCAAGGCCATCACCGTCGAGTACTCCGCCACCCTGAACAAGGACGCCGAGGTCGGTTCCACCGGCAACCAGAACGACGCGAAGATCGAGTACAGCAACGACCCGGCCTCTAACGGCACCGGCACCACCAAGGAAGACAAGACCTACACCTACACCTTCAACTTCGACATCGAGAAGGTCAACGCGGTCGACCACAACGATAAGCTGAAGGGCGCCCAGTTCGAACTGCAGCGCGAGAACGACACCAAGATCAATCTTGTGAAGGTCTCCGATGGTGTGTTCCGCCCGGCCAAGGGAACGGAAACCGTCGCCGATGACAAGACTGTGGTCACCGACAATAACGGCAAGCTGCAGTTCACCGGTCTCAAGGAAGGCACCTACAAGGTGAAGGAGATCAAGGCTCCGACAGGCTATAACCTGCTGAAGGATCCGATCACGGTCACCATCTCCGCCACGTACGACGAGAACACCGGCATCCTGGAGTCCTGGAAGGTAAACAACGCCAACGCGCAGGGCACCACCGTCCCGGTCATCACCGTCGAGAACAACAAGGGCGTCACCCTCCCCGAGACCGGCGGCATGGGCACCGTGCTGTTCACCGTGTTCGGCGTGGCCATCGTGGCCTCGGCGCGACCTGGTACGTCAAGTCCAACCGCAAGTCCCGTCACGCGGCCTGAGACCGCCACTGACCCCCGGTTCCCCTGACCCGCGTCAAGGGACCGGCGCCGGCCTTCCCTGACCGGGGAAGCCCCACCAAGGAGATCCATGGTTAAGAAGCTGCGCGGCCTCGCGCCGTTGCTGGTCATCGTGATCGGACTGCTCGTCCTGTTCTACCCGACGATCAGCAACTTTCTCGTCATGAAGAACGCCTCGCGCGTCGTCAGCAACTACGACGCGGCCGTCGAGGCACTCTCCGACGAGGAATACCGCAGCATGATCGACGCCGCGCACGCCTACAACACCAGACTCGCCGAGGAAAGCTCCGGCACCACCAGCGCCCTCACCGGAGCGGTGAACACCGAAGCCACCGACGCCGAGTACATGAAGCTCCTCAACCTCGCCGGCGACGGCATGATGGGATACATCACTGTGCCTAAGCTCAAGGAGACCCTGCCTATTTATCACGGCACTTCCGAGAAAGTACTGCAATCCGGCATCGGTCACTTGGAACAGACCTCACTACCAGTTGGTGGCGCGTCCACTCATGCGGCGCTGTCTGGCCACCGAGGGTTGCCCACGGCAAAACTGTTCACGGACTTGAACCTTATGAAAAAAGGCGACAAGTTCTATATCACAATACTTAAAGACACGTATGCGTATCAGGTCGATAAGATCACTACCGTTCTGCCGACTGATGCCAAACAACTGGCGATTGAGCCCGGCAAGGATTTGGTCACGCTCATTACCTGCACACCGTATGCGGTCAACACGCATCGGCTGCTGGTGCGCGGTCATCGTATTCCATACACACCACAGCAGCAGAATGACGCCAAATCCACATTCCACGTGGACATTCCGCTGCAGTATTTGTTGCCGTCTCTCGCGCTGATTGCCTTGCTTATTGCATGGCATTTGTGGCAGCGGCATGAGCGGCGACGCCGGCAGAGTGGGAGCGCCAAGGTCGCATCCGGTGATTCTAGCTCCACAGCCATCGAGCCGGACGGTGACTTGCCTCCTCAGCCAGCCAATACAAATAACCAATCACATTCATCACGGCGGAAAGGACCGGGCAGACATGTTAGACCCGCATAGCGGAAGCGAGTATGGTGCGGCGCGCATTGCTGCCATGATTGCCGCCACCATTACTATCATCCTCACTGGTCTTGTGTCTTTCGGCTTCATGGTGCCATACGCGCAAGCTGATTCCTTCGGCACTCTCACCATCAATGCCGTATGGGGCCGAGACACGCTTCGCCCAAATCACTTGCCGGCGATACCTACGCCATCGTGCGCGTCGCCACTGTCACAACGAACAATGATGGTAGCGTTTCCTCATATAAAACCGTCAGTGATTTTTCCGGTCTCACTGCCGATTGGGAACGCCTGACATCGAGCGAATATCACGATGCCGCCAAGAAGCTGGCTGCACACGCGGCGAAAAACAAGCTATACCAGCATTCCGGCACCACCAATGCAGCTGGCCAACTTACTTTCCAGAACCTACCGCTTGGCCTATATCTGGTCTCCCGCACGGATTCGGCGAAAGCCAACAAGGCATACGACTGTGATCCGTTCCTCATCTCGATTCCCGCAGCGGAGATACGGCCGCCGATCTCAACATCACGGTAGAGCCGAAATTCAGCACCAGTACTCCGCCCACCCCGCCTGAACACGAACACAACCCAGGAGAGATGCCGGGCAATCCTGGCGTTATCGGCAATACCGGTGCCGCCGTGGGAGGTATCGCCGGTGTTGCGGCCGTCATACTTGTCATCGCATTTGCCGTGTTGAAACTACGCGTGCGATATCGCTCCGATGATACCGAGTCATCACACCAGTTCCGTGCCGACGGAGGAAAAGCATGACGCATAGCAAGGCCTCGTTCTCATCCGCACAGATAAAACGTCTGATCAAGCTGCGGGCGGTGGTGAAGGTATCGCCATCACGCATCAGGTATGCCGAGTGGTTCAAACGGGAATGCGTGATGCGCGCCGATGCCGGCGAATCGCCCACGTACCTGTTCCGTGAGGCGGGACTAGGGCCTGAGTTCATAGGCGAAAAACGTATTGAACGCTGCATGGACCGATGGCGGAAGAAAATGCAGCTGGAAGATCTGGAAGTGGCAAGCAGCCCGGAACGCCTGTTTTCTGTGGATATGGACACGGAGCAAGACAGAGAAGTCAGCAAGGTCGATGTGCGTGACGTGCGCGATCTGATCATCTGCAAGCAAACACGTTATATCGAGAGCCTGCAGCGGCAGATCGATGAGCTGCGTTTGCAGCTTGCACAGCAAACCAAGTCCAACGATATGCAATGAGCGGCATGGGGCGAGTTGAATCGTCCGTAAACATAACGCGCCGAAGTCGTGGCAAAGGAGCACACATCGCGAACGACACGTAAAATCGAACACATGGAGTTGAACGAATTGCCCCAGATGGATCCGCGTGCGCTGAAGGCCACGTCTGTCAAAGCCGAAGACGAACACGCCAATTCAGCCGAACCGCAAGCACTGAAAATCACCGCCGCCAGCTCGAACCCAAAGATGTTCACGCTGCCCTGGCACAAGCCCTTGGCCACCTGGCCTAAGGACCTGCTGGCCAACCTGCCGCGAGGCATCTCCCGCCACGTCGTGCGATTCGTGCACGTGGGCGACGAGGTGTACGCCATGAAGGAGATCACGCGCCAGGTGGCCGAGCGAGAGTACGAGATCCTGCGTCGACTGCAGAAGCTCGAACTGCCAACTGTGACCCCGATCGCCGTGGTCATCGGCCGTCATACCCGTGAAGGGGAGCCGCTGGAGGCGATTCTGGTCACCCGGCACTTGAAGTTCTCGCTGCCGTACCGTGCGTTGTTCGCCCGCAACCTGCGCCCGGACACCGCCGAACGACTGATTGACGCCCTCGCCGTGCTGCTGGTGCGCCTGCACCTGGCCGGCTTCTACTGGGGCGATGTGTCCCTGTCGAACGTCCTGTTCCTGCGCGACGCCGACGCTTTCTCCGCCTTCCTGGTGGACGCCGAGACCGGTGACCTGCAAGCCCAGCTCACCGACGGCCAGCGCGAATACGATATCGACTTGGCCCGCACCAACATCATCGGCGAACTTATGGATTTGGCGTCCGGCAAGCTACTGCCCGGCGACGTGGATGAGATCGAGGTGGGCAACCGCCTAGTCGACCGCTACCACTCGCTGTGGAGCGCCCTGACCGACACCGACAAGTTCAACCCGGACGAAATGTGGAAGATCGAGCAGCGCGTCAACAAGCTCAACGAGCTGGGCTTCGACGTGGACGAGCTGGAAATGAAGACCGCCGAGGACGGCAAGCGTGTGCTGGTCCGCCCGCGCGTGGTGGACGCCGGCTATGCCAACCGCAAGCTGCTGCGCCTCACCGGCCTTGACGTGCAGGAGAACCAGGCCCGTCGTCTGCTCAACGACCTTGACGCCTACCGTGCCTCCACGTGGCGTGAGGGCGAGGATCTGGAAATCGTGGCCACCGACTGGATGCGCGAGGTGTTCGAGCCGACCGTGCGTATGATTCCGCGCGAATATCGCTCCCAGATCGAGCCTGCTCAGTTCTTCCATGAGGTGCTTGACCATCGCTGGTTCCTGGCGGAGAAGGCCGGCCACGACGTGCCGATGGGCGAGGCCGTGACCAGCTACATCGACAACGCTCTGCCGAGCTACAGCCTTGACTCCAAGGCACTCGCCGAACTTAACGAAGAGGCCGATTCCGGCGTCATTGACGACGAATCCACCTACAGCGACCCGGACGACGACGGCTACAACCCCGATGACGATCCGGATGCGGCAGTGTGGAGTCATTAAGCGGACAATCCGGTGGACTGTCTGTAGGTGAGCCCATCACACAAAGAAGCCCCTCAAATAGAGGGGCTTCCGTGTATGTACAACCTATTACGGCCTCAAGCGACAATCACTCCGCCGCAGCCTTGCGCCGTGCGTTGGACACCGCGTACAGGCTGATACCCGCCGCCACTGAAGCGTTCAGCGACTCAACAGACGAGCTGATCGGGATGCCGGCAATCGCGTCGCAGGTTTCGCGCACCAGTCGGCCCAAACCGCTGCCTTCCGAACCGAGCACTACAACGAGCGGATCGGATTCAAAGCCAGTCTCGCCGACGAGCTTATCGCCGCCACCGTCAAGGCCGACAACGTAGTATCCACGCTCCTTCAAGCCCTCAAGTGCCTTAGTCAGGTTCACCACGCGCGCCACCGGCATATGCGCGGCCGCACCGGCAGACACCTTCCAAGCGGCGGCGTTCACTGAAGCGGAACGGCGTTCCGGCAGAATCACACCATTGGCACCGAATGCGGCCGCCGAACGAATCACGGCACCCAGGTTCTGCGGATCGGTCACGCCGTCCAATGCGATAAACAGCGGTCGCGCAGCAATACGGGCGGCCGCCGAATTCGCGGCCTCCATTGCCTTGGCCTTCTTCTCAGCACGATCGGCCAGCTCGTTCAGCGAGGAGTACTGGAACGGATCGACCTTCAGAATCACGCCCTGATGGTTGCCAGAGCGGGCGATACGATCCATCTCCAGACGATCGGCCTCCAGCATGTGCAGGCCGTTCATACCAGCGATTTTCACGATTTCGCGAGTACGATCGTCATGTTCAATACGAGACATGATGTACAGCGTGGAAGAAGGTACGCCTACGCGCAGTGCTTCCAGCACGGAATTACGGCCGTACACCAGATCCGAAGTATCCGCCGAAGCGAACTTGTCCACTCGACGGCGGCTGCCAGACGCGGGTCGGCCATCTGCCGACGTTCGGCCGCTTTCTTGGCCTTGTACGCCTTGTGATAGACGCGGTCCTCGGCCTTGGGAGTGGGGCCGTAGCCTTCAGTTTGTTGCGATGCTTGCCACCCGACCCTTGGTCGGTCCTTTTTGATAGCCATAGGTGCTATTGTCCCAGCACCCCGCGCCAAAACGCGGCTATTCCGCCGTCGGTAGCCGGTAAGGTATTGAGAGTGAAGAAGCAGCGTATGATATTCGGACTGTCCCTGCTGTATTGGGGATTATGGTTGGCGATTCTGATTCTGTGGATGGGTCGCTTCGTGACCTCATTCTTGTCGATATATTTGGTTTCCGCGCTGCGCCTCGATGAGGGTGTGGTGGGCACAGTCGTGGCCATGTACGGCTTCGGCGCAATCATCGGCTGCCTGTTCGGCGGTACCTTGTCCGACAGATTCGGCCGCCAATCCATGATTATCATCGGCGAAATCGGCGCAGCGGCTGCCCTGCTGGTCGTTTCCGTACTCACTGATCCTGTGTCTTTAGGCGCGGCTCTGTTCGTCTATGGTGCGTTCGCCTCGCTGCCCAGCCCGGCCATCGCCGCGTATATCGCGGATGTGGTGCCTGCCGAACGTCAGCAACGTGCATACGTACTGCAATCGTGGGCGATTAATTTTGGGTACGCGATTGGACCGATTGTGGCCAACCAGCTGGTCAAGATCTCGTATTCGCTGATGTTCTACGTTGAAGCGGCGGTGATGATAGCCGTCACGATATTGCTGATTGCGTTCTTCCGCGAGGTGCGGCATTTGGGGATTACTGTATCGGTGCCAAGTGCGGTGCGCCATGAAGACGAATGCAGTGTTACCCATGCGGAATTCGCCGGCATTGAGAGGCCGAATCACTCGGATGCCGCACCGGCTGCCAGTGTCAAGGGCGCCATGTCTCGCAATTGGCGGCGCGTGCTCACCGATACTCCATTCCTCGGCTTCTCCCTGCTGATGTTCGGCTACTTCCTTGTGTACTTCCAAAGCACCTCCGGCCTGCCCATTGCCATGACGGACCTTGGTCTAGGGCTGGGCGAGTATTCGGTGCTGCTCACCATCAATGGCGGTATGTTGTGCCTGCTACAGATTCCCGCGATGAAACTGTTCGCGCGCATGGGCAATTCACGCGTGCTGGTGATGGGCCTCGCCGTAACCGTCATCGGCTATGCGGTGCAGGCCGCGGCCCATTCTTGGGGCGGATTCGCGCTTGCCGTAGTGCTGTGGACGCTGGGTGAGCTGCACATTCCCTATCGCCACCACTACGGTTGCCGCCATGGCACCCGCGTCGGCGCGCGGCACGTATCAGGCGTCTACAACGTAGTGTGGTCGGCGTCGATTGCGCTGGCGCCGCTGATTGGTGGCTGGACTATCAGCAACTTCGGCGGTCGAACGCTGTGGATCGCCTGCACTGTTGTGTTGATTGCCGTGACCCTCGGTCTCAAGCTCACCAAAGGCTCGCGCGACCGCGCCATGGCCCGCAGTCTTCACGATTCGCTGTAAGCGTTATTCGGTTTGGAGATACGGGCAAGACCGCATATGGCGAGTGGTTCTTATCGAGAACTATTCTCTGCGCGTATGATGTATGGCATGCAATACATTCAACAAACCATCGTTGGCATTGATGGCAGCGAGGCGCGATTCTTTGGCTATGTGGCCGACAACAGCGAGGAGATGGAACCGGACCGTATACGCCCGGCTATCCTGATTTTGCCTGGCGGCGCTACGCCATGACTTCTGACCGCGAAGCCGAGCCAGTGGCCCTGCAATTCCTGGCCAAAGGCTTCGCCGTATTCGTGCTGCGCTATTCGGTGCAGCCCAGCCGCTATCCGGTGGCTTTGCTGGAGGCTGCGAGGCAATGCGCCTGATTCGCGCCAATGCGGATCAGTGGCATGTAAACCCCGCGCAAGTGGCCGTACTCGGCTTTTTTTTCCGCAGGCGGGCATCTGCCGCCAACCTCGCCACCTCGGTCGGCGACGAAGACATCCGCGAACAGGCGGCATGGACCCGGACGCCGTGCGCCCGAACGCGCTGATGCTCTCGTACCCAGTAATCACCGCCGGCAAGTACGCCCATCGCGGCAGCTTCCAATGCCTGCTAGGGGACCAAGCTCACAATCAGGCTTTGCTGGACAAGTTCTCCATCGAAAAGCACATCGACGCCAAAACGCCACCCGTCTTCGTCTGGCATACCATGACCGACGACGCCGTGCCCGTGGAGAACACGCTAATGCTCATCCAGGCCTGCCGGGCCGCCGGCGTGAGCATTGAGGCGCACCTGTTCCCTGAAGGCAGCCACGGCCTGTCCTTGGCCAATGCGGAAACTGCCGGTAACGGCTTCTATGCGCACATCGTCGAATGCGTGCAGTGTTGGCCTGATTTGGCTGAGGCCTGGTTGCGTCGCCTGTTCTAGGCAAAACGCTATTACGCTGTGCGCCAAGTGCGCCACGCGGTTATGGAATAATGGCAATCGTATGCATCGGCAGCAGTTGCGCCGGTGTCCATAACCGCGCAGTCCTGTGCGTCCAGCCGGGAGAGAAAACCCGGCAGCGGCCGCAAGGCTGACTACTCCGCGGCAATACCAAGGAGAACATTATGGATGATCTCAAAGATCAATCCGCAGTGTCCACGACCGCAACGAACGGGGTCGTGGAATCGGAAGAGGTGCGCGCACAGGAAGCGCTATTGGGGGATACCGATCCAAGTCTGACCAGCGCCGACGACGTGGCCAAAGCCTGAACGTCGACCCATCCCACGGCCTGAGCGAGGAAGAAGCCAAGCGCCGACTGGCCAAATTCGGCCCGAACGAGCTCGCCAGCGCCCCGCCCGTACCGAAATGGAAGAAATTCCTGGCCCAATTCCAAGATCCGCTGGTCTACCTGCTGATCGCGGCCACTATTATCTCGGTGATCGCTTGGTTCATCGAAAAAGCCAATGCGCAGCCCGGCGCGGAAGGCGGCGAAGTGCTGCCGTTCGACGCCATCGTGATCATCTTGATCCTGATTGTCAATGCTGTGCTCGGCTATATGCAAGAAGCCAAGGCCGAGGCGGCCGTCGAAGCGCTCGCACAAATGACGGCCCCGCAGACCTCGGTGCTGCGCGATGACAAGGTCATGCGCATCAACACCGCCGACGTGGTCCCCGGCGACATCATCGTCCTTGCGGAAGGCGATTCGGTCTCCGCTGATGGCCGACTGGTCAACGCGGCCAGCCTGCGCATCGCCGAGGCTTCACTGACCGGCGAATCCGTGCCGGTTGCAAGAAGCCGGACACACTCACCGAAGCCAAGGCGCTGGGCGACCGCGCCAACATGATCTTCAACGGCACTTCCGTGACGCAAGGCACCGGCCGCGCAATCGTGACCGGCACCGGTATGAATACGCAGGTCGGCAAGATCGCCGACATGCTCTCCGCCACCGAAGATGAGAAAACTCCGCTGCAGAAGGAGATGGATTACGTCTCCAAGATCCTCGGCATTGCGGTGTGCGTCATCGCTGTCGTGGTGCTGGTGGCGCTCGCCGTGCTGGAAGGCTTCAACGACGTCCATGACGTGATTGATTCCTGCTGTTGGCTGTCTCGCTGGCTGTGGCCGCCGTGCCGGAAGGCTTGGCCGCCATCCTGACCGTGGTGCTGGCGCTTGGTGTGCAGCGTATGGCCGCGCACAACGCCATCGTCAAGAAACTGCATTCGGTGGAGACCTTGGGCTCCGCTTCCGTGATCTGCTCGGATAAGACCGGTACGCTGACCCGCAACGAGATGACCGTGGAACGTGTGGTCACCCCGTCCGGCGAAGTGCAGATCACTGGCACCGGTTACGCGCCGGAAGGCCGCATGGTTATGACCGGCGGCGTCAGTCCTGAATCCGAGCAGGCCCAGATTGTGGCCGATGAAGTCGTCGCCACGCTCGTGGCCGGCACGCTCGCGAACGACGGCGAACTACGCGAGGAGAACGGCCGTTGGGAGATTGTGGGCGACCCCACCGAAGTCTCGCTGATCGTGGCCGCACGCAAGGTCAAGGCCGATCGCAAGATCAAGCGATACACGCGCGTTGGCGAGATTCCGTTCACCTCCGAACGCAAGCGCATGTCCATCATCGCCAAGGACAGCACCGATTCAGACAAGCTCACCGTGTTCGCCAAGGGCGCGCCCGACGTGCTGTTGAGCTACTGCACGCGCATCCGCGTGGGTGGTCAGGTCCGTAAGCTCACCGAAGGCGATCGCCAGTCGATTCTCGCCACCGTCGAACGTCTCTCCTCCGAGGCCTACCGTACGCTTGGCGAGGCCTGCCGTCCGCTGGAAACCGGTTCTTTGGCTGATGTGCCGGTGTAAGCGTCAACGCCGCAGGCCAGGTGTCCGACATCGCCGATCAGCCGAAGCCATCGAAACCGATCTCATCTGGAATGGCATGGTCGGCATTATCGATCCGCCGCGTACTGAGGTGCGCGACTCCGTGACCGAGGCCCATCGTGCCGGCATCCGCACGGTGATGATCACCGGCGACCACCCGCTGACCGCCGCCCGCATCGCCTCCGACCTTGGCATCATCGCCAAGGACGGCAAGGCCCTGACCGGCGACCAGCTCGACCAGCTGCCCGATGAGGCCGCACTCGACAAGGCCACGTCCGAAGTGTCCGTGTACGCGCGCGTGGCCCCCGAGCACAAGCTCAAGATCGTCGAATCCTTGCAGCGTCAAGGCAACATCGTGGCCATGACCGGCGACGGTGTGAACGACGCCCCGGCAGTCAAGTCCGCGGACATCGGCGTGGCCATGGGCATCACCGGCACCGAGGTGGCGAAGGACGCTGCCGGTATGGTGCTGACGGATGACAACTTCGCCACCATCGTGGGCGCTGTGGGTGAAGGCCGCCGGATTTATGATAACATCCGCAAGGCTATTCAGTTCCTGCTGGGCTCCAATATGAGCGAGGTGCTGGGCGTGTTCACCGCCACCCTGCTGGGCTTCACCCTGCTGAACCCGGTACACCTGCTCTTCATCAACCTCATCACCGACTGCTTCCCGGCTCTGGCGCTGGGTATGGAAAAGGGCGAAAGCGACATCATGCACCGCCCGCCCCGCAAGTCCACCGATGGCATCTTTGCCGGCGGCCTGGGCTTTGACGTGGTGTACCAGGCGTCCTGGTCACCATCATCACCCTGGCTTCCTATATCATCGGCCACTGCATGGAAGTGGGTTACTTCGAGATGCCCAAGGGCATTTCCGACGACGGCATGACCATGGCCTTCCTGACCATGAGCATGTGCGAGATCTTCCACAGCTTCAACATGCGCAGCCAGCGCGGCAGCATCTTCACCCTGCACAGCCCACAACGTGGTGCTGTGGGCGGCCATGCGGG
>ENA-OQDW01000879-OQDW01000879.1-human-gut-metagenome-genome-assembly--contig:-NODE-879-length-11855-cov-1.602575_pt1 | contig 11855 bp, 13 predicted proteins | sample MGYA00242784_ERZ504613 | MGnify/ENA primary metagenome ERZ504613 (study PRJEB26092, sample SAMD00036330) | human gut metagenome | host: Homo sapiens | study: EMG produced TPA metagenomics assembly of... | reverse complement strand
CGCGAGATCGAGGTGGACGGCAAGCCGTTCCGCGGCGCGTTGGTCGAGAACCTGCGCACGGGTGTACGCACCTGCTACGAGGTCGACGGACAGACGACCTGCTGGACGATCTGGAACAACGGCGGCGAGGTGCCTTACTGCTGCCCTGAGCCGCAGTCGTGGACGACGAATGCCCCCGAACGCTCCCGATCCCGAGGCCGAGGGCTTCCGGGCCATTGCTCCGGGCGACAAGTGGAGCATGCGTTTCCGGCTCTATGCCGACCGACGATAAACCGTTGCGGGTATGAATGCGGATGCATGGAGGGGGCACGGAGCCATGCTCGGTGCCAATGTGATGTGGGGGCTGATGTCGCCGGTGGCGAAGGCCGTCCTGGTCGGCGGTCTCGTGACGCCGCTGGTGGTGACCGACCTGCGCATCTTCGGCGCGATGGTGCTCTTCTGGGTCGCCTCGCTTTTTCAGAAGCCCGAGCATGTCCCGCCGCGCGACCTGATGAAGCTCTTCGGAGCTTCGCTCCTGGCCATCGTCTTCAACCAGGGATGCTTCATCTTCGGCGTGGGGCTGACCTCGCCGGTCGATGCTCGATCATCACGACGAGCATGCCGCTGCTGGCCATGGTCCTTGCGGCCGTCTTCCTGCGCGAGCCGATCACGGGCAAAAAGCTCCTCGGCATCGCCGCCGGGGCGCTCGGTGCCCTACTGCTGATCCTCGGAAGCCGGCAGCAGGGCGCAGCACAGGCTTCGGGCAGCATCTGGGGCGACCTGCTGGTGCTGCTGGCGCAGCTGAGCTATGCGCTCTACATCGTTCTCTTCAAGGGGTTCGTCGGGCGCTACTCTCCGATCACGATCATGAAGTGGATGTTCACCTACGCCTTCGTCTGCGTACTGCCCTTTTCGTTCGGTGGGGTGGCGGCTACCGACTGGCCGGCGCTCGGGGGTGGTGCGATAGGGGCGATAGCATTTATCGTTGCGGGCGGTACGTTCTTGAGCTACATGCTCGTGGTGGTCGGGCAGAAGCGGCTGCGGCCTACCGTGGCGGGGATGTATAACTATATACAGCCTCTCGTGGCGAGCATCGTGGCCGTCTGCTGGGGGATGGACCGGTTCAATGGTCGTGAAGGTGCTGGCCGTAGTATTGATATTCAGCGGGGTGTACCTCGTTACGGTCAGTCCGAGCCGGGCGGGCCTTGAAGCCGCGGAACACGGCCATGAAACGGGCCGGAACGGCGGCGAAGGGGCCGGGTGCCGTGCGGAGGACGACGGAATCCGGCTGTCGGATAAATATAAAAGACCGCGATAACAGTCGCGGCCTTTTTCGTTCGTGTGGATCCACCAGGGCTTGAACCTGGGACCCCCTGATTATGAGTCAGGTGCTACTAACCAACTGAGCTATGGATCCGTCCTTTTCCGTTCGTCGTTCCGATGCAGGGAAGCAGTCGTCCGAACGGGTGCACAAAAGTACATAAATAGCGTTGAAATGCAAAAAAAAGCGGAAAATTTTTCGGCAGGCCGGCTTTGCCGGGGCCGGCCTGCCGACTCGCTATGCGGGCGGAAGGCGCACAGTATCCGTTCAGTTCCGGTAGTGCCGGGAGAGGGTACCGGTTCGGTAAAATTTAAAAAATCTTCGTGATTTTTTTTAATCCCCGTAAGGCATTATATTTGTGTAGTCGAAATCATTGAAGTAATTCCTAATACTATCTTAAATTTTAAAAAAGAAGATTATGAAAAAAATTATCCTTTTTACCGCATGCGCGCTGCTGTGTGCGGGTACAGCCTTCTCCCAGAACTACAAGCATGCCATCGGTCTCCGTGCCGGCGGCAGCAACGCCGCACTCACCTACAAGCAGCACCTGAATGCGGGAAACGCTTTCGAAGTGATGGCATGGTTCGGATTTTATGAGGCGAGCAGTTTCTCCGCAGCAGGTCTTTACGAGTGGACGCAGCCCGTCATCAACAACGACTTCAACCTCTATTACGGTGTAGGCGGCCATCTCGCGCCGCAGCCAACAAATTCGCTATCGGTATCGATGCCATTGTAGGGCTCGAATACAAGATTCCGAATGCGCCTATCGCTTTCTCGCTGGATTACAAACCTTCGGTCAACTTTATGAATCTGAATGCGTACGGTCTTTTCGACCTGGCTCTCGGCATCAAATTCACCTTCTGATATACCGTACCGTTTAGGGCAGGTTCGGGCCGTTCCTCCTTGTGGGGGAGCGGCCCTGTTTTGCAGCAGGAGGCTGTGTTTCGCAAATAAATTCGGAACGGGAGGCGATATCTTAAATTTGTTTAGAATATTTTTTAAAAAGCTTAGTAATTTGTTTTGGGTATTGAAAATAATTTCTAAATTTGCGCTTAGATAGAAAAATAGGCCGGAGGAGATGCCGGTGTTATTTAAAAACCAGTCTGTGCTTCTTAAGGATTTTTTCAATCAGCAGGAGGACGAACCCCTGAAGGGTATCTCCCATAAGAATATTCTGATAAAAAAGAATATCATCGCCTACATGGCGCTCAACGGCGAGAGTACACTGGCCGACCTCGCCCGCGAGCTGCACGTCAGCGTTCCGACCATCACCAAGCTCGTGGGGGAGCTCGTCGAGGAGAACATCGTAGTGGACAACGGCAAGATAGAGACTGCCGGAGGGCGCCGTCCCAATATCTTCGGGCTGGCCAATACGGCCATCTATTTCGCCGGCATCGACATCGGGCGCGACAATGTACGCTATGTGGTGACGGACCTCAAGAACAATGTCATCGTCAGCGAGGAGGAGCGGGATTTCGTCCTGTCGGACAATGAACAGTCGCTTGAGGAGATATGTCGGCGCATCAACCGCTTCATAGACGGCTGCCGGATAGAGCGCTGCAAGATACTCGGCATGGGAGTGTGCATTGCGGGGCGCGTCAATCCCAAAACGGGGCGCAGCTACATGTACTTCACTTCGAGTCCGGAGTCGCTGAAGGATATCATCGAACATGCTACGGGCATCCGGGTGCTGCTGGAGAACGATACGCGGGCCCGCTGTTATGCCGAGTACTTCACGGGTGATTCGCGGACGGAGAAGAACATGCTCTACCTGCACCTGGGCCGGGGAGTGGCCATAGGCATCATCACCGACGGCAAACTGTTTTACGGCAAGTCGGGTTTTGCCGGGGAGTTCGGGCATACGCCTTTTTTCAACAACGAGATTATCTGCGAGTGCGGCAAGAAAGGGTGCCTCGAAACGGAGGTGTCCGGTATAGCCATCGAGAAGAAGATGGTCAGCGAGATACGCCGCGGTGTCAATACCATCCTGCGCGAACGCTACGATTCGGGAGGAACAATACGCATAGACGATATCATCGAGGCTGCGAAGAACGACGACAACCTCTCGATAGAGCTTATTGAGGAAGCGGGCGAGAAGATAGCAAAAGCATTGCCTTTCTCATCAACATCTTCAATCCGGAACTTGTCATCATCGGCGGAAACATGGCCTATGCGGGCGACTACCTGATGCTGCCGCTCAAATCGGCCACCAACAAATACTCTCTCAATCTTGTCTACAAGGATACGAAATTTCGGCTGTCGCATATGGGCGGCGATGCCGGCGCCCTCGGCGCAGCCATGCTCATAAGGAACCAGGTAATAGGATTGTAGCCATGAACAACATTCTCGAAACGGATTCCGTCAGGTTGAGGGCCCTTGAGCCGGAGGATATCGACGTGCTCTACAAGTGGGAGAACGACACGCGCATCTGGAAGATGAGCAATACCGTCGCGCCGTTCTCGAAATATGTGCTCCGCAGATTCATCGAAGACCAGAAGTACGACATTTACGAGACCAAGCAGTTGCGCATGATAATAGAGAGCCGCGGCGATGGAAGGGCCGTGGGGGCCATCGACCTTTTCGAGATAGACCCGACGAACCGCCGGGCCGGCATCGGGATACTCGTCTATGAAGACCGCGACCGCGGGCAGGGTTATGCTTCGTGCGCGCTGACTTCCATGATAAAGTATGCCTTTCAGGTGTTGGGGCTCAACCAGCTCTACTGCAATGTGCTCTCCAACAACCTGCGCAGTCTGAACCTTTTCAAAAGCAAGGGCTTCACTACGGTCGGTCTGAAGGTGGAGTGGGTGCGTTCCACGACCGGATGGCTGGACGAATACATGCTTCAACTGGTCAATCCCGTCAAGGTGTAGGCGGGGAAACGTGCGGTCCGGTGGCGGACGGTTCACGCGGGGCGCCGCGGTACCCTTTCCGGTACGCGCGCCCCCGTTTTGGACGGCAAGGTGCGGTGAAAGAGCGAAAGGGCGGCAATGGAATAATTATTGCACCTGGGAAAGTGTGGGGATGCGGCTGCCGGAGAGGCCGGGACGCCCGTCCCGAATGGCATGTTTAACCAACAAGATTGATTATGAAATATTTTTTGACGCTTTTGCTCCTGTTGCCGGCGTTCGCCTCTTTCGCACAGGAACCCGAAGAGCACCTCTCGCTGGACGAGGTGAGGACGCAGTCCGGTGTAGACCCCACGAGGATTATCTCCAAGATAGGATTCTCTACGTGGTATTTCGACAAAGAGGCCGGTAATGCGCAGGTGAACAACCGTATCAGTGCCACATTCGGTGTGGACGACTGGGCGTTCAACGTGCGGATGGACCTCGTCTCGATAAACAACGTACCGGGCCGCCGGGGCTTTGTCACAGGGGCGGGCAACATGAAGGTGAATATCCTGAACTCTTTTTACAATAACGGTAGGCATGCGCTTGCCGCATCGGTGGATTTGGCCTTTCCGACGGCTTCGCAGGCGATAGACGCCGCGGCCGGACTGAACGGCTATTTCTACCTGACGCCTGCGCTGACCTATAGCTATACGATAAATCAGGGGCTGATGGTGGCGGCACAGCCCCAGTATTCGTTCGCCCTGGCCAAGGGAGAGGCGGACTATCCTGCCATGAGCCTCCTGACCGTGAGGATGTTCATTGCGAAGTTCTGGGATTCCGGCCTCTTCGCGGTGTTCGAGCCGCGGCCGATGTACGACTTCACACGGGACCGCTTCGACCTTATCCTTTCGCCCATCGTCGGCAAGGCGCTCGGCGGCGGATATACCCTGACGTTTCTCGCCGAGATTCCCGTAAGGAAAGAGTCGCTCCACAATGTCGGGGCACTGTTCCTGATAGGGGTAAAGCGGACTTCTGACCCGTCGGAGGGAAAACGGGAGAAGAAAGGGGTACGGCTTTCGGCCGTACCCCTTTCTTCTCCCGGGCGGTTGTTACAGCCATGCTGCAAGGTCGGGTACGGTTCCGAGCCGTTCGTAGTCCGTTCCGTCGCCGGCGGCGAAAAAGTAGTGGCGCAGACCGTTGGTGAGCATGATGTAACGGGCCCGGACGACGCTGTTGTAGCGTACTGCCTGGTCGAGGACGCATTGGTCTATCGCGACGTCGGCGGCCTTGCACTCCACGAGCATGACTGCCTGCTGCCCGCGGCCCGTTACCACGATGTCGGCCCGCTGCCGTGTGCCTCCGAGGGAAAACTGGTACTCCTGAATGATATTGACGGCGGGAATGCCGATGCAGTCCGACAGCCAGCCGATGACGTGCCGCCGCACCCACTCTTCCGGAGTGAGCAGCAGCCAACAGCCCCGCAGACCGTCCCAGACGCGTTCCTCGCCGTGCCTGTGCGCGGCCCGCAGCCTGACGGGGGGCAAATTAAGTGCGGGATACCTGTCCATTTCTCACGGAAAAAGAGTAATTTTAGCCCCGCCCGGCGTTGCGGGGCTGCCTGCAAAGTTAAGGCATAAACACCGATAAATTGACGACCATGCCGATAAAACGCCTTGCTATCAGTTGTCTCTTCGCCTTTGCCGTTTTTCTTTCGTCCTTCGGCGGAACCTGCGTGCCGCAGGACCCGGTTTCGCCGCCATGGCCGGTGAGCCCGGAGCGGTGGAGGCGGGATTCAGACTGCCGCCGCGCAGTGCCCTCGTGCCGTATCCTTCACGCGAAGAGGCGTTGGCGGGTGGTACATCCTCCTATGTGATTCCTCTGGAGGAGTGGCAGCGCGACAGTGTGCCGGAAGGAGTCCGCTATACGGCCCGGTTCAAGGTCCGTTATGCGTGGGACAACCGGGCCGTCCTGCTGCGTGTGGAGGATGTCCCCTCCTCTTTCGGCATCGAGGTAAACGGCGAGGCGGCCGGATACAGTCAGGGCGGGGTATGGGGCGCACGGAGTTCGATATCACCGATTTCATCCGGCAGGATTACAATACGGTTTCGGTCATCGTCTGCGAAGGCTCCGGCGGCCCGCCGTATCGGCGAAGGGCGCGGCCGCGATGCGGAAAGCTGGAGGGGGAGGGCCTGGGTGTTGTCTCAGCCCTCGGTACGGATACACGACCTGTTTGCCGAGACTTCGGTGGACGGCGGTTACGGTTATGTGGCGCTCGATATCGTCATGCAGAGTATCCTGTTGAATCCCAAGGAGTATACCGTCTGTTATGAGTTGCTTGACCCGAAGGGCGAGGTCGTGGCCATGTCGCAGAAAGACATCGTTACCGGTATGCTGAGCCGGGATACCGTACGCTTACGGTACGGATACCCGACCGCTCGTGTGGAACCATGAAACTCCGAATCTCTATACACTGCTGGTACGCAGCCGGAACGAAGGCCGGTTCGTGGAGAACGCGGCTGTTCGGGTAGGATTCCGGACGCCGGGAACGTCTGACGGAGTATTCTTAATCGACGGACTGCCTGTCGGTTTGTATGCCGTACGTTATGCGATGGGCGGCGACGAAGGGGCCGCGGCAACCGAGCTTGCACGCTTCAAGCGGAGGGGTATAACTGCATCGTTGCAGACGGAACTCCCCAGCCGGACTGTTTCTATGCGCTTTGCGACAGTCTGGGGCTGTACGTGTGCGATGCGGCGGATATCAATACGAGTCGGGAACCGGCCCGTATCACCGTGGGCGGCAATCCGAGCAACGCTCCCGAATGGAAAGATGCCTACATCGACCGGATACACCGCATGTATTACGCTTCGCACCTTCATCCGTCGGTGGTGATGTATGCTCCTGCACACGATTCGCGCAACGGATACTGTCTGTACGAAAGTTATGTGGAGCTCAAGCGGCTGGCTCCCGGTGTCCCCGTTTTCTACGACGGGGCCGGGGGGGAGTGGAACAGCGACATGGATGCCGCGGCCCTTTTCCGGCATCCCGATGCTGTACGGCCTGCGGGCCGTCTCTCGGTAACGATGGAGAGGGACGGTTTGGACGAGGTGGTCGTGGCCAACAACATGGAGCTGACATCGGCCCGGGGAACCTACCGGGTGGTGCTGAAGTCGGGGGTTAAGAGCCTTTGGACGGCCTCCGGCGAGTTCAGGCTCATGGGAGGCGGGGCGCTTCATATTCCCGTGCCCGTTCCTGAGGGTGTGCGCAGGGGCAGCGTGCAGGTAGAGGTGCATCTCCTGAAGGATATCTCGTCGCAGGGTGCCGGCCAAGGCGGCAAAGTGTCGGATATGTACGATGTCCTGAAGATGAAATTCCCGTTGTGACGCCGCCGGCCCGTGTGCCGGTTGCGGTTGCGCTGTTTCCCGAAAACGGAGAGCCCTCTCCGTTGTGTCGTCGTCTCCTGTCGCCGCTGTCCGTATCCCTGCGGAATCGGGCGGCGGTTCGGTCATTCGTGAAAAACCTTCTTGTTCTGTATTCCGCGGCCCGGTGCCGTGCCGAACGCATTGTCGGGGATGCTGAACTCCTTGTCGGCGAAGAGTGCTGCAAGTCCCGATACCTGCTTGAGCCGCAGCAGCTCGTCGCGGTCCATTCCGATGTTCTTCATTATCCAGGCGTCCGACATGCCGGCCTGTTTCAGTTCCGCGACGATGTTGGTCATGAGCTCTATCGAGTGCGTCCCGCGGGCCCTGTTGTGGCGGATGGTCGAGGCCATGCGTTGGAGAGGTCCTTGTCTATCACAACCACCGGAAGCATCCCCTCTTCCCGTTCGTATATCCGGTCGGAGGTCTTCATCACCATGTAGCGGTGGTAGCCGTCCACGAGTTCGTAGATGTCGTGTTCGCGGTCGTAGTAACATACGCATGGCGAGGTGTAACCGTCCTCCCAGATGGAGAGTTCGAGGAGCTTCATTTCGGGCGGTGCCACCACGTTGGGATTGTAGGCATTGGCGCGTATCTTCGATACGGGTACGGGGATGACGTCGTAAACGGGGCTTTTGTATCTGTTCATCGGTTTCAAGAGAAGATTTTGTTGTAATATTCCATTATCCGCCGCCTGTCGTCCGTCTCCTTCCTGGTCAGCGAGAAGCCCATGTATTTGCAGGCGTGGTCGTTTTTCAGGATGCATACGCACATGCGCTTGAAAGTGGGCAGGTCTTTGAATCCGGGAATGTCGATGTCGTCCAGATACTCCATCCGGACAGGTTTCTTGTCGGTGTTGTAGCTGGAACGTTCTCCCACTTCTATCTTGATGCCCATGGCCTTCAGCTTCTCGATGGTCTCGTCGGGCAGTACGCCTCCGCGCGTGCGCCAGAAGTTGATGCTGACCGAGAGTTTGCGCAGGTAGTTGTTGCGCGTCTTGGCCGGCAGGGTGGAGAGCAGGAAATACATGTAGCTCTCCCACGTATGGCCCGGCGGCAGTTTGGCCCGATAACGGGCCACGGCGCTGCTCGAACCGTAGATGCCGGTGAAGTTCACACCGTTCACACGGCATATCATCTTGCCCCAGGTGTCGGGGTCGATGGCGCGGTAGAGTGCCAGATTCTCCTGGGCAGCCGAGATGAAAGGACTCGCCACGCGCTGCTTTTCGAGCGGTACGCCCGCCTGATAGAAGAGGTCGTAGAGCCGGTTGTAGTCCCAGCCGAACCGTCCGTTTGCCGTCCAGATGTCGGTCGTGAGCCAGTCGTACAGGATGTAGGCGTTGTAGATGTCGGGGCTGTTGCGGCATGTCCAGACCAGGTTCCGGTACTGCGACGTGCGTTTTCCCGCGTATATCGTGCGCCATCTGTTGTAGCTCTCCTGCGTTCGGATGCCGACCAGACAGCAGGTACGGTTTGCCCCCTTGAGCCTGTGGTACCACTGCGCGAACAGCAGTTGGAATTCGTAGTCCCACATCTCTTTCGAGTAGAAAGGGAAGTCTTGTGCCGTGTAGCACTCCGCCGGCATTTCGCGTACCCACAGTTCGCGTTTCTCCTCCTCCCACGGCCGCCAGTAGGTCTGGTACATGGAGGTGCATGTGGTCACTTTGAAGGGGACGCAGACGCGATAGATTTCCAGCAGGTCTTTGTTGGCAGCGAATACGCGGTCGATATAGCGGGTGGTCTCCTCGTACTGTACCTCATAGTCCATGTGGAATACGCCGAGTTTCCGGGCTATGTGGTGGCGGCGCATGTAGTCGATGCACAGATTGAGCATCACGGCGCTGTCCTTGCCTCCGGAGAATGAAACATATACGTTGTCGAATTCATTGAATATGGTATCGATACGCTCTAAGGTCAGTTCATAAACGTTTTTTCTGGTCATCTTCGTTGTATATCATTTTCACGTATTTTTCCCATTCGAACATTACCGAAAACCCGCAGCGCCTGAAGGCCTGGATGTGTTTGTTCTGGGTGACGGATATGATAGCGAAGTCTTTTTTGAACTCTTGTATCAGTTGTGTCAGCATCAGCACAATACCTCTTCGTCGTCTTCGGCGGCATAGTAGTTGTTTATCGTCGCCTTCCTGTTTCTGAGCACCACGGGGATGAATCCGAGGGTGCGGCCTTCGTCTCGCAGGCGACGAACCAGATGTGTTCCGAGGATGTCTTGAACGGATAGTTGTTGTTGCTCGCGAGGACTTCCCGGTTCATTACCAGATGCGCTACGCGCCGGTACAGTTCGGTATCTTCGCCGTTTAACTTTACGATGTTCATGAACGTCATTAATGTTTAATTATCAAATTTAACGTTTTTGAGGGTCGTTAATTTTCTTAATTCCGTTTTGGGACTATATAAGTGAATTATGGTCCTGATTTTACCGTTTTTTTTCGTATTTGGCATCTCGTTTTACGTGAAAAGAACTGTTCGTTTTGTGTTTGTGGCGTATCGTATTATGATTTTGCCGATAAATGCGTTAATAGTGTTCATGTAATTGTAGAAATGAACGGTTTTATGTGGTGTTTATCGGGCTTTTTGTGTTATTGTGCTGCCGGGCTACAGACTGTCAGACCGGGTCGGAAAAGGTTCATTAATTGCCTTTTATACAGCAGAAACGGAGAAGTGCGCAGGGATGCCGGATTTCTTTTGCAGTGTGCGCGGATACGCTATGCCGGCGGCTTGTTTTGTTGCGATATTTGCCTGTAAAGCGTATTTTGGTGATGATGATAAGGCCACGGTTCGTGGCTGCGTATCGTATATGGGTGTCGAGAGGATTTTATAGGATATGAGATACGGGTTGGCGAGCGTATTTGCAGAGACGGCAGGAATCCGACTGCGAAGAGGGCGGGATGCAAAAAGCGCAGGACCATGCGGTCCTGCGCTTTTCCGTATTCCGGCGGACGGTTACCGCAACTCCCGTGCGGGAATGTGCACCACTTTGCCGTCGCGGATGACGACCAACGTTCCGTCCTCTTTTTTCGTCTTCTCTATCAGACGTTTGCGGGCCAATTGGATGCCAGCCTCGATTTTTTTCTGCATTTGTTTGATTTCGACCTCACTCATAAGTTACAATCGATTTATAGGATAACGTATCTTCGACGGGTCAATGTTGCCGAGAGGCGCCCGAAGCAATCATCTTCACCTGCGTGTCTGCCGAACTGTTGTCGTAAATGGCCCAGTAGTCGCAGATGGGGGCGTAAAGGGCGGTCAGGTTTTTGAGTCCCATCCGGTAGCGGCGGCAGATGACTTCGCGGGGAATGTCGTGTCCGCCTTCCCGGACACGGGTGGCTACGCGTTCGACGGCCTGTTGGGGTGTCGGCAGCCAGAAGTAGAGCAGCGTCACGAAGTAGCCTTTGGCATGGGCCTGTTCGATGAATCGTACGTAAGAACGGGTGGCCAGCGTGGTTTCAAATGCGAAGTCGGTTCCTTCCGACAGCAGGTCGTCCATGCGCTGGAGCATCAGCCTGCCTGCTTCAATCGCCACGCTGCCGGGGTTGAACGGCGAGAGTCCCCTGCTATCTCGTCGGCATTGACGAATTCGCGACAGCCGAGCATCTCCGGCAATACGGTGTAGGACGCGGTGGTTTTTCCCGCGCCGTTGCATCCGGCTATGATGTAGAGATGAGGCATATCGTCGGAGCAAAGATAGGGATTGCCGCGGGTTTTCCAAAACGAGGCCTGTCCGAAGCTGCTGCGGAGCCGGACGCTTTTCGGCGTCCGGTCTGCCGGCGGAGGCGGATTGTTGAAAACTATGTGAAAACTTCCCCGGCGAGGCGGGGTTTTCGGAACGGCATTGGCTAATTTTGTTCCCGACACCAGGTTTCCCGTGCCGCCCGTCGGGTGCGGCCGGGGATGAAAAGGGAATCCTGTGACGAATCAGGAGCTATCCCCGTAGCTGTAAGTTCCGTGCACACCGTATGCCCGCTGGCGGGAGAGTCCCGCAGAGCCGGTATGCGGCAGGTGCGAAGGGTGAGCATCCTTTGCCACTGGCCCCGAAGCCGGGAAGGCGCAAAACCCGGAACGAGCCAGAAGACCTGCCCGGTGCCGTATTAACGTAGCTTTCGGGCGAAAGGCTGTCGGACAGGGGGCATGGATGCCGCCGTCTTATTCAATTTCCCGGAGTTACCATTTCTAATCTCTTAACATCTAAGAAGATGAATGGACAGACTCAGTTTACGAAAATCGTAAAGCGCAACGGCGACGTTGCAGAATTCAGGCCGGAAAAAATCGAACAGGCCATTTTCAAGG
>ENA-OQDW01000877-OQDW01000877.1-human-gut-metagenome-genome-assembly--contig:-NODE-877-length-11870-cov-2.054415_pt1 | contig 11870 bp, 15 predicted proteins | sample MGYA00242784_ERZ504613 | MGnify/ENA primary metagenome ERZ504613 (study PRJEB26092, sample SAMD00036330) | human gut metagenome | host: Homo sapiens | study: EMG produced TPA metagenomics assembly of... | reverse complement strand
GGCAGTGATACGTGCAAGTCGTCTTCTATTTCCGGGACCGTCGGCAATACTGAAGCCCAGCCGATGGAATTATATCAATGATTTCATCTTTACAATGCTCAGCGGGTCGACGTGTTCCCAGTTCGATGGGATAAGCCGTACGGGTAAGATCCATTTCGGCTGCGCTGTTATCTTGGGTTTCGAAAGCTTCTTTCAATGAGGCGATACGCTCCTGAGCCTTGTTCTTCAGCTCGTTCAGTTTCATGCCCACCTCTTTTTTCTGCTCGGCAGGTACGTTGCGGAAGTCTGCCATCAACTCATTAATCGCTCCTTTTTTGCTAAGATATTTAATGCGCAAGGCTTCCAATTCTTCCGCATTGGCTGCTTGCAAGCCTTCAATTTCCTGAAGTAATTGTTCTATTTTAGCTAACATAGTTTCTTCTTTATTTTTTAATGACCGCAAAGTTAGCGAATTAAACCCATATATTTTGCTGAAAACTAAAAAAAAACGATATTTTTGCATCGATTTTTTCTAAATATAGAAAATGAGAAAACTAATAATCGGAGTTTGTCTGCTTATGCTGATAAGCTCCTGTGGAGGTGGAAAAAAGAAAATGGACCCCTTCGAGACGCTTACTGAGGAGATTGATTCGCTGACTGCACCCCCGGACACAACAGAAGCGATGGCTGCGGTAGAGGAAGAACCAATGGTTCCCGCTACGGCCGACGAAAGTTTTGCCGACTTTTTCTACAATTTTGCCAGTGATGAAAAGTTACAATTGTCACGCATCGTGTTCCCTTTGCCGTATTATACAATGGAAAAGAAAGAGCACATTGAAAAGGACCAATGGAAACACGATCCTTTATTCAGCCGGCAAGATGCTATACAGTTCTGTTCGATAAGGCGGAAGATATGGAAATGGAGAAAGATACGGGGCTTACCAGTGTCAAGATAGAATGGATTTACTTGAAGAAGGGAAAAATCAAGCGGTACTATTTTGAGCGGCTGAAGGGGCTGTGGAAACTGGAAGCCATAGATTTTGCGGATATGCCGAGAGAGGATACCGGTAAGGAGGACTTCTTTGAGTTTTATGAACGTTTTGCCAATGATTCGGTTTTCCAGTTGTCACGTTTGCACGAACCGTTGAAGTTTGTGACTGCTGATCCCGAAGACGAGTTTCAGATACTGGAAACGACTTTGGAGGCCGGACAATGGTTCGCATTCCAGCCTGTGTTGCCTCGTGAGAATTTGACAAATGTGAACTATGGCCAGAACGAGAATGTGCATTCCAATACGAAAGTGATTGAAATGAAAGGTTTTGGCAATGGATTTAATAATACGCTCTATTTTGAACGGCGGCACGGTCTATGGAAACTGATGCAGTTTGAGGATCTGAGCGATTGATTTGATTGTAAATGAAGGAAATAAAAGACTATTCTCTGTTGCCTCATAATACATTTGGTATGGATGTGAAGGCATCTTTGTTTGTGGAATATGAATCGGTGACAGAGCTGCAATCCATCTTGTCGGATAAAAACCTGATGGCCGGTAACTGGTTGCATATCGGCGGAGGAAGCAATTTGCTTTTTAAAGGTGATTATGCAGGGACTGTCCTGCATTCGGCTATCCGGGGGTATGAGGTGGTTGCTGAAAACGAACAGGAAATAGAGGTAAGGGCAGGAGCCGGTGAGGTGTGGGATGATTTTGTGGCATATACCGTGAAGAACAGTTGGTATGGTGCTGAAAATCTGTCATTGATTCCCGGTGAAGTGGGTGCTTCTGCCGTTCAGAATATCGGTGCGTATGGTGTTGAGGCAAAAGATTTGATTGTAAGTGTGGAAACCGTCGAGGTGGAAACCGGCAGGAAACGGATTTTTACCAAAGAGGAATGCCGTTATGCTTATCGTGAAAGCATTTTCAAGAAAGATTTGAAAGGTAAATATATAGTGACTTACGTCACTTATCGTTTAAGTAAGCAGCCGGTTTTTAATCTGGAGTATGGAAATGTGCGTGGCGAATTGGAAAAGCGAGGAGGTGAGGTGGCATTGGAGAATGTAAGGAAGGTGATTATTGCCGTGCGTGAAGCCAAGTTGCCCGATCCCCGGGTGCAGGGAAATGCCGGAAGTTTCTTTATGAATCCGATTGTTCCACGCAGGCAGTTTGAAATAGTACAGCAACAGTATCCTGATATGCCACATTATGAAGTGGATGGCAATCGGGTGAAGATTCCTGCTGCATGGATGATAGACCGTTGCGGCTGGAAAGGCAAACAAATAGGGCGCGCGGGTGTTCATTCTAAACAGGCGTTGGTCTTGGTGAACTGTGGAGGCGCTACGGGAGATGAAGTGATTGCTCTTGCCAGACGGATACAGGAGTCTGTGCTTCAAAAGTTCGGGGTAGCTATCTCTCCCGAAGTGAATTTTATATAAAGTATAATATGAAGATTACAATACTAGGCAGCGGAACGTCTACGGGAGTACCCGAAATAGGGTGCAAATGTCTGGTATGTACCAGCAGCGATCCCCGGGACAACCGTTTGCGTTGTTCGGGACTGATAGAAACGGAAGGGCTCCGGATTCTGATAGATTGTGGTCCCGATTTCCGTGAACAGATGATACGGTTGAACGATTTCAAACCGTTGGACGGTGTTTTGATTACTCACGAACACTATGACCATGTAGGAGGCTTGGATGATTTGCGTCCTTTCTGTCGTTTTCGTGATGTGCCGGTTTATGCCGAACAATATACAGCAGAGCGTTTACGCCAGCGTATTCCTTATTGTTTTGCCGAACATCTTTATCCGGGAGTTCCCCGTATTACATTAGAGGGAATTGTTCCCGGTTCTCCTTTTATTATCGGCAATCCCGAAGGAAACAAAGTAGAAGTGACACCTCTTCGGGTAATGCACGGCAAATTGCCCATTTTGGGATACCGTATCGGCAAGATGGCATGGATTACCGATATGCTGACGATGCCCGGGGCTGAATATGATTTGTTGCAAGGACTGGATGTGTTGGTAATGAATGCATTGCGTCCCCAGCCTCACCATACCCACCAGAATTTGAAGGAGGCTTTGGACAATGCACAAAGAATAGGAGCCGGGGAAACTTATTTTATTCACATGAGTCATCATATGGGATTACATGCTGATGCTGAACGGTTATTGCCGCCGCATGTGCATTTTGCATACGATGGAATGAGAATTAGTTTATAAAGCCGGTTTCAACGAATACCGGCACAATCCGTTCAATCCGCATTCCGAACATTTCGGTGTCCGTGCCATACAAACATACCTTCCGTGTAAAATAAGCCAATGATGTGCGGTGGGCACAATCTCCTTCGGAATATACTTCATCAGATATTTCTCGGTAGCCAGCGGTGTGGTGCAGGTTTGAGGAACCAGTCCGATGCGGTGGCTCACGCGGAACACATGTGTATCTACTGCCATGGCCGCTTTGTTGAATACTACACTTTGAATGACATTAGCCGTCTTGCGTCCCACTCCCGGCAGTTTAATCAGTTCTTCCAATGTTCCCGGTACTTCGCTATGAAAATCCTTCACCAGCATTTGCGCCATGCCTACTAGATGTTTTGCCTTGTTGTTGGGATAACTTACACTCCGTATGTATTCATAAATCACTTCCGGCGTCGAAGCGGCCAGTGCCTCAGGAGTCGGGAAATCCCGGTAAAGAGGAGGGGTGATCATATTTACCCGTTTGTCCGTGCATTGTGCACTCAGGATAACGGCTATCAACAACTCGAATGGGTTATTGTAATGAAGTTCAGTTTCGGCAACAGGTATCGTTTCTTGAAAATAAGCGATCACCTTGTTATAAAGTTCTTGTTTTTTCATCTTACCTTCTTTTTTCGGTTACAAATATAATTGATAAATCAATAGGGTAGAATTATTCGGGCAATTCATTTGTTTAGTTGAGTAAACTTCTTATATTTGCATAAATATATTAGATTTATGCAGCTTAACGTAAAGAATGAAACTTCTACATTGAAAGCTGTGGTGCTTGGACAACCCGGTTCCATAGGGAAGGTCCCCACGCTGGAAGAAACTTATGACGCCAAGTCATACGAGTCCGTATTGCATAACATATATCCCCATGAAGAAGATATTTTCAAAGAGATGAGATGCTTTGAAAGCGTATTGTTGAAATATGGGGTACAGGTCTATCGCCCGTGGACACTGGAGAATTGTAATCAGGTGTTTGCCCGTGATGTGGGGTTTGTGATTGACGACAAGATTATTGTTTCCAACATCATCCCCAACAGGGAAGATGAGAAGGAAGCTTACGAAGTGGTCTATAATCAGATAGCTTATAACAAAATTTTCAACCTTCCCGAAAAGGCGCACGTAGAGGGAGGTGATGTGGTGCTTTACAATAATATTGTGTTTGTAGGCCTTTATACCCAGCCCGATTATCCGCAGATGAAGACGGCACGTACCAACCGATATGCTTTTTCCTTTCTGAAAGAAATCTGTCCGGGGAAGATATTCATCCCCTTGGAGCTGAAAAAACATAATACAGATCCACGTGCGGGGATTCTGCATCTGGATTGTACCTTTATGCCGGTAGGGAAAGGGCATGCGATTATTTATAAGGACGGATTTATGTATCCTCAGGATTATCATACTCTGCTCGATTTGTTCGGCAGGGAGAATGTATTTGAAATAACGCGGGAAGAGATGTACTATATGAATACGAATGTCTTTTCCATCTCTCCTGAGGTGGTGGTTTCTGAAAGGAACTTTATCCGCCTGAATACCTTTATGGAAGAGGTATGGGGAATGACGGTAGAGCGTGTACCTTATTATGAAATATCTAAGATGGGCGGACTGTTGCGCTGCTCCACCTTACCATTAATCCGAGAAAATGACTAAACAAACAACAAACCACATTTTGATGGTGGAACCCGTAGCCTTCGGGTTCAATGAAGAAACAGCGGCCAACAATTATTTCCAGCAGCGGACAGTTGCGGCAGGTGAGACAGTACAAGCTTGTGCCTTGAAGGAATTTCGGGGCATGGTGGATAAGTTGCGTGCAAACGGCATAGAGGTAATAGTGGTGCAGGATACCCCGATACCTCATACTCCGGATTCCATATTTCCGAACAACTGGGTGTCCTTTCACGACGACGGAACGGTGGTGCTGTATCCTATGTTTGCGGAAAACCGCAGGGCGGAAAGACGGGCGGATATCTTGCAGCGGATAGAGTCGGAGGGGTTCAGCATCCGTCGGAAGGTAGATTATACAGGTTTTGAGGAAGAAAACCGCTTCCTGGAGGGGACCGGGGGAATCATTCTGGACCGAGTGAACCGTTATGCATACGCGGCTTTGTCGCAACGGGTGGACGAAGCTTTATTGGGCCGGTTCTGCAAGGAGCAGAATTTTATTCCGGTGTCCTTTCATGCTTATCAGACTGTAAACGGACAACGTCTGCCCATTTATCATACCAACGTCATGATGTGTGTGGCAACAGATTATGCGGTCGTTTGTCTGGACAGCATTGATGACGTGGAAGAGCGTGAGCAGGTTTGCCACATCTTGCGGCAGACAGGGAAAGAAATCATCGCCATCTCCGAGGAACAGATGCATCACTTTGCCGGAAATATGCTTCAGGTGGAGAACGGGAAAGGTGCATTGTTTCTAGTGATGTCTCAAAGTGCTTACGATTCGTTGCATGAAGACCAGTTACAACGGCTGTCTAAGTATAACGCATTACTTTCCATGCCCATCCCTACCATTGAAACTTTGGGAGGAGGAAGTGCCCGTTGTATGATGGCGGAAATATTCTTGAAGAAAGAAAAACATTAAATAATAAAAAGCTTATGGATGCAAAATTATCGGCAGCTCAATTGATGGAGCTTGAGAACAAACATGGAGCACACAATTATCATCCTGTTCCTGTGGTATTGGATAAGGGAGAAGGTGTGTTTGTATGGGATGTGGAAGGAAAGAAATATTATGATTTCCTTTCCGCTTATTCGGCAGTGAACCAAGGACATTGTCATCCGCGTATTATCGATACGTTGGTAAAACAGGCGCGAAAGCTGACTTTGACTTCACGCGCTTTTTATAACAGCCAGTTGGGACGGTATGAAGAATTTGTCACCCGTTATTTCGGATATGACAAGGTTTTACCGATGAATACGGGAGCCGAGGCGGTAGAAACCGCATTGAAGCTTTGCCGCAAATGGGCGTATGAAGTAAAAAAGCTTCCCAAGGATACGGCGGAAATCGTTGTATGCCGGAATAATTTTCATGGGCGTACTACCACTATCGTTTCTTTCTCCATTGATCCGGACGCTTACAATAACTACGGACCTTTTACCCCCGGCTTTGTCGTGATTCCCTACAATGATGCCGAAGCATTGGCGAAAGTGCTGGACGAACATCCCCATGTGGCCGGATTCCTGGTTGAGCCATTCAGGGAGAAGCAGGTGCTTATGTACCCGATGAGGGATATTTGAAAAAATGTTACGACTTGTGTCGTGCCCACAATGTACTTTTTATAGCCGATGAAGTGCAGACCGGCATTGCCCGTACAGGCAAATTGCTGGCTTGTGACTATGAGAATGTTCATCCGGATATCCTGATTTTGGGAAAGGCTTTATCGGGTGGGGCCTGTCCTGTTTCTGCAGTATTATCATGCAATGAAGTGATGGATGTTATCCGTCCGGGACAACATGGTTCCACTTTTGGCGGAAATCCTATTGCTGCGGCAGTGGCTGTTACGGCACTGGAGGTGGTACGGGACGAACAGTTGGCGGACAGGGCATACAGACTGGGATTGATATTCCGGGAAGAGATGAGAAAACTGTGTGAAACATCTCGTGTGGCTTCTTTTGTCCGGGGCAAGGGATTGTTGAATGCGTTGATAATCAATAATGATGAAACGAAGGATTTGGCGTGGGAAATTTGCTTGAAATTGGCCGAAAACGGCTTGCTGGCCAAACCGACACATACGAATATTATTCGTTTTGCTCCGCCATTGGTGATTACAGAGGAACAGTTAAAGGAGTGTATCGAAATTATAAAGAAGACGATTGCCCTGTTTGAATAAAGGATTTTTTATCCTGTCTTTTAGGGGTGGATTCAATCTGCCCCTCTAATCGTTTTCACTGATACCCACCTGTTTATGACGCTTCATCTTTCACTGTTCCATACTGTTTGGCAATCAAGGAAGTATAGAAAAAGTAATTATTTGATGAGGCTGTTCTTCTTGATAAGAATATTTAATGCAGTTATATCCGGTTAACTCGGAAATAATTTCTATCTTTGCACCCCGAATTAAAAAATAGACGTATGATGCCGTGAATAGCGGTCGTGTATTCTAGAACACCACGTAAAAAACAGGAGAAATGAAGAATAATAACACTGTATCTGTATCGTTCATGTTGCTTGGCATACTGTTTTGTGTATGTCTTGTCGCAGCAAATTTATTGGAGACCAAAGTAGTCCAGATCTGGAAAATTACGGCAACTGCCGGATTGGTTGTATTTCCTATCTCTTACATTATCAATGATTGTATAGCCGAAGTATGGGGCTTCCGCAAGGCACGTCTTATCATCTGGATGGGCTTTGCCATGAATTTCATGGTGGTAGCTTTGGGGCAGCTTGCCATTCTGATGCCCGCAGCTCCGTTTTGGGAAGGAGAGGAGGGCTTCAACTTCGTTTTCGGCATGGCGCCCCGCATCGCTGTAGCCAGTCTGACCGCTTTCTTGGTCGGCTCTTTTCTGAATGCCTATGTCATGAGTAAAATGAAGCTGGCCTCGGGGGGAAAGAACTTTTCACTTCGTGCTATCACTTCTACCTTGGTGGGTGAGAGTGCCGATTCCATGATTTTCTTTCCTGTTGCCTTCGGAGGTTTGATGCCTGCCGGTGAACTGATAAAGATGATGGTTATTCAGGCGGTGCTCAAGACACTCTATGAAATTATTATCCTGCCTGTTACCATCCGTGTGGTAAATTACATCAAGAAGGTGGATGGCAGTGATGTCTTTGATGAGCATATCTCATACAATGTATTAAAAATCAAAGAACTTTAATAAGTTGCTGATGTGTCAGTGTGCCGGTTAGCCAATTACCATGCGGTATATGGCGCAGCATATCCACATAGCGCGGCAATTGGCACATTAGTAAATTGAAAAATTATCAACAATGAATAAAAGTGACGCATTGGTTGTGTTCAGCGGAGGGCAGGACTCAACCACGTGCCTGTTTTGGGCAAAAAAACATTTCCGCAAAGTGTATGCTTTAAGTTTTATCTATGGACAAAAGCATGTGAAGGAAGTGGAGCTGGCCCGTGCTATTGCCGGAAAGGCAGGTGTGGAGTTTAAAGCGATGGATGTTTCCTTTATAGGCAACCTGGGTAAAAATTCGCTGACAGATACTACGATAACGATGGATGAGGTGAAGCCTGCCGATAGTTTCCCTAATACGTTTGTGCCGGGGCGGAATTTGTTCTTTCTGAGCATTGCAGCTGTCTATGCACGCGAATTGGGGATCAATCATATCGTGACCGGTGTGTCGCAGACAGACTTCAGCGGTTATCCCGATTGCGGGATGCTTTTATCAAGTCGCTGAATGTGACATTGAACCTTGCCATGGACGAGCAGTTCGTGCTTCACACTCCGCTGATGTGGATTGATAAAGCGGAAACATGGGCGTTGGCGGACGAATTGGGCGTGCTCGATTTGATCCGGCATGAAACGTTGACTTGCTATAATGGCGTACAGGGAGATGGCTGCGGTCATTGCCCGGCCTGTAAGCTCCGTCGTGAAGGATTGGAAAAGTATCTGGAGATAAAGGCGGAAAGAGAGAAACGATAGGATAAATGAATGTGTTTTCTCCTTGTATGAAAGGTGTTTTCTTTTTGCCGAGTATATTGTTTCACTTTAGTGAGCAGGTTTTATCACTAGAGTGAAGAAATTTCATCACTTTAGTGGTACAACTTCATCACTCTAGTGAAACGATCTGCTCGAAGCGGGGAGAGAATTTCTTTTCTAAGGTATAATAGAGAAAACATGAATATGAAAAAAATAACTTTAATGGAAAGAAAAGATGAATTGACCCTTCTCGGGGCGAAGACCGAGTACAGGCAGGATTATGCTCCCGAAGTGTTGGAGTCCTTTGTGAACAAACATCCCGGAAACGACTATTGGGTACGTTTTAACTGTCCCGAATTTACCAGTTTGTGTCCTATTACAGGACAGCCCGATTTTGCGGAAATCCGTATCTCCTACCTGCCTGATGTGAAAATGGTGGAGAGCAAGAGCTTGAAGCTGTATTTGTTTAGTTTCCGTAATCATGGCGATTTTCATGAAGATTGCGTGAATATCATCATGAAAGATTTGATTAAGCTGATGGATCCTAAATATATTGAGGTGACGGGCATTTTTACTCCGCGCGTGGTATTTCCATTTATCCGTATTGTAATTACGGCCGTCCGGGTACTAAGTATGAGGAATTGGCGGAGTATCGGATGCGTAATCACGATTTATAGTTGTATCTCTTGGAATGAATAGAGAGATTGTGGACTCAAATATTTGCTGGTTCTGAAAATTTGTTCTATTTTTGCACTCCGAAAAAAGGAGAGGTGCTCGAGTGGTTGAAGAGGCACGCCTGGAAAGCGTGTATACCCCAAAAGGGTATCCGGGGTTCGAATCCCCGTCTCTCCGCAATAAATGCTGGAAATCAGCAAATTGCAAAACAAACACCCAATTTTACACCCAAGAATGTAAAATTGGGTGTTTTTGTATTATTTAAGAAAACTGCCGAGCGACTATGCATTGATCAGTGATTCTTTCCATTTACAATTACCTTATGAAGTCATGAAACAATATCATACACAAAGCCATGTCGCTGCGCTCTGCTGCAAAACGAGCAATTGCCAATGGTAAATCATTGCAACTGTGATACACAATCAATACATATGTTTCTTATCACAACAGCTATTTCCTTTTGCTGAATTTCTCTTTTGCATATTCATAAGATTCGAGGATATATGGCTTCAATGATTCAAAAGTCGTTTCGGATGGGCTCAAAGCACAAATCCACCCCATCCATGCATAGACCGGATGCGGCATAATGACATTCTTTGCAGTAAAGTTATATGGCATATCCACAATACTGCCTTTGCATGGACGTTTGGGCAATTCTCCGAACAAAGTGCGGAATGTCTGTTTTCGGACACCTATATTCACTCGCCACGCTCCCTCACGGTCTAGTCGGGAAGCTCGGTCATTGTCACCATCCTTTTCTTTGATTGTCAAGACATATACGCCACGTTTCAGTACGCTACTGGGATTATAGAAAATACCACGCTCGCCCCAGCTACGAACTTCGACAACTCCTTCAAGGTTGTAAGGCAATATTTCAGAATGTTATCAGGTGTAATAGCCATATTTTGTAATTATGATTCTTTAATTAACCGATACATCGTTGCAATATCCTCCGATACCATTTCGAATTTTGATTTCTCAATCAGGATGTTTTGCTCCGTCATTATATAGGATGGAAGGATACAAATGCCGTTGTATAAAATCTCGGTATTGCGCAATTTATAGGTAGATATGCTTGGAACAGCATTCTTCTTGGTTGCTTTCTTGCCTATCATATTAAAGGCTTTCTTTGCCACATCCCCTATAAGCATAATGACCCTGACATTGGGAAACAATGTAAGTTCTCTTTCCAGATAGGGCAGATTTTCCTCTATGCTCTCTTTTGGTATGATTTCCGGATTAACCCCTACATTGTTGAAGTGCATATCTGTTTCCCTTTCGGATAATTGTCGTAGTTGTTCCTCGATATTCATAATACTATCCTTTATAGCTACGTTTTATTTCGTCAATCGACTTGCCGCCGATACCAAAGTTCTCATCCGGCAATTCCTTAATGGTTACGGTGAAGAACTGCGCCGGAATATGGGTTATTTCGGAGGCTGTTGCTGTCAGCCGCTCAATAAGTTCTTTCTTCTGTTCGGAGGTCAAAGCCCCGCTTTCAACTGAAATGTACGGCATAATATATTATAATTTTAATTTAGACAGAATTAGAGCCATGTTCTGACCAAGATTGCGCATATTGGCAATTCCCTCGTCATCTTTAAGGACATCGCCAATTTCTCGCCCATAAACCATGTTCCAATATGTCGAACCTATGACAATCATCTCTTTATTGAGAAAGAAATGATTCATAGTGTCAACGGCTGTCATCCCCCCGGCACGACGAACGGCGGCAACTGCCACGCCCAATTTATGTTTCAATATTCCCGGATTGACAGCAGCGACAACGCCACCTCTGTCCAACAATGCTTTCATTCGAGAGGAAACATTTGCTGAATAAACCGACGAACCGAGAATTATCCCGTCAGCTCTAACCATTTTGCTAAATACATCGGAAAAACCGTCTTTGCGGAATACACAATTACCTTTACCTTTACAGGCAAAACAAGCACGGCATGGCTCTATATCGACATCGGCCAATTGGATAAACTCGGTTTCAATACCTCTCTTATTCAGTTCCTCAAATATCGTGCGGATTATGATAGCTGTATTACCATCTTTCCGTGAGCTGCCGTTAATTCCAATTACTTTCATAGTCCTTTGTATTGTTCCATTTCAATGCAATTCCAAGTTTCGCCCAAGCAAGAATAGCTTTCTGTTGTTGGAACAATCACGCGCCTGAATCCGGCAGACTTATAGCAATGGATGGCTGACGGATTATTTTCAAAGACACCGAGTGATACTTTCGTAGCACCAAGCGTCTCAAAAGCATATTTGACTGCCATTGAAACAAGAGTTTTACCAAAACCTTTGACCACGTTTTGAATCATCGACAATGACGAATCCCAAGCGTTGTTCCGATGAATCATCTGCCGG
>ENA-OQDW01000876-OQDW01000876.1-human-gut-metagenome-genome-assembly--contig:-NODE-876-length-11871-cov-2.727691_pt1 | contig 11871 bp, 16 predicted proteins | sample MGYA00242784_ERZ504613 | MGnify/ENA primary metagenome ERZ504613 (study PRJEB26092, sample SAMD00036330) | human gut metagenome | host: Homo sapiens | study: EMG produced TPA metagenomics assembly of... | reverse complement strand
GGTGACGGTATAGAACTTTACAAAGAAGGAGATTACACCGAAGGCTTATGCCAGAGTATTTGGGTAAATTATTACAGCTTGGCAAATTGCCTAATTGCGAATTGGACATTCTGTGCAATCTTTCCCTGCTTCCTTTGTTGGCCCATACACATCCCTACTCTTGTATAATTCTTCTTATCTGTTTTGCTGTGATAATCACTCTGTCAGTCTTTTATAAATCAACTTCTGCTGCTAGTGAAATTCCTGTAAGATGGTAGGCGAGATACGGTTTTCGTGTTACGAAAAACCACCTCGTTAATCTTGGCTTCCCCTAATACCCTGCTGCTACACACCTGCGGTGTGGGATATATAATTGCATAAAAAAAGCAGACACATAGAATTTCCACATATCTGCTTCTTTCATTGCGTGTATTCGGTTTTATGTAATTACAACTATATACTTTTATAGTAATCCTTATGGATTAAGCCATTACTCCATATCCATATTACTTAGCTGCTTGGTCTGATCTCTCCTGCTATAAATAACTGCTGTTACCTGACTCTGTTATTTTCATCATCAACCCAATAATAAATCAGGAAGTTTTAACTACAATCTTGCGTACTCCCTCAGTTCTCCAAGGCTCTTCATCAATCAAGTCATGTTTTTTCGGAAAACTCGACAACTTAATAATCTCTGCTTTCATCTTGTCAAGTAGATTATGTGCTGCATCCGCTGCCATTAGATCATTTGAAATATAATGTACTATCTCTTTTATCTGCTCTAATGCCTGCCTTGTTACCCTTACTTCATATTCGTTCATGCACTATATCTTCGACTTTAATTGACTAAAAGCCTCATCAACAGATACAGAATCGTTCTTTTTTGCCTGTGCAAGCCCGGTCTGCATCATCGTATCAAATTCAGCTTGTGTTATAGAATCTCTTGTAACAAGTTTATCCGGAATATCAAGTGAAAATGGTACTCCATCACGCATAATAACCTGTCTGTAAGTCATATCTATGAATACAGATACAGGAATTCCAAGTCTGTCAAGAATTGCCTCTGCTTGCTCTTTTATATCCGGTTGAATTCGCGCTGTTACATTTGCAGTTTTTGTTGCCATAGTATGCACCTCCTGTTTCTTATAGTGTACTACCATGTATTGCTTCTTACAACACAAATACTTTTAATTGCAGCCGTCGCTTTTTGGCGGTATATTTCTCCATTAATCATGCGATATTTTCCTAAACTGTATTCTATGCTGTCGGATTCTGCCATCAATCTTTTTCCATCCAATTCAATGAGCTCTGTGCAATAGTCATCATAAATCATCATCCGAATCAGCATTATCATCTGTATCTGCCTGCTGTTGTATGATAGATTTTGCACTTTTGTTAGCCTGCATAGCTGCCAGCATGCTGCCAATCATTCTTAATATACTCATTGATCGTACGAACCACCACATCATACTTCTTCTTCCATTTTCTATGCATAGCTCTTTAAAATTGGATTTTACTAAAATTACTGCAAAAGTCAATATAAAAATGGCAGTACTGATCATAGCGACCGATACTGTCATTATGCTTTATTTATTCAATTCTGCTACCATTCTTTTAAGGATTTCATCAACCTGACCGGCGCGTTGTCTGTGCTCGAAGGAGCCATTACTAAAATGATCTTCTCTTAGAATTGCAGTAAGCAATGCAGTACATAATTCATAATCTGCATTTGCCACACGCTGTAATTCCTCACTACAATTGATTGGTTTTGTTGTCATGTAATCCGCATAGTTACCCTTAAGGTCACCCAGATCTTCAAGCAAACTATAATAAGTTCTTTCTCTTCCTGGATGATCAATGACAGCCTGAATTTTTTTAATTTTTTCTTTGCTTGTCATTGTTTCCTCTATATCGTTTTTTCAATACCATTTTAAAACAAGTAGGGATTTTTTCGTATAATACAGGTATTACTACAATCCAAGTTTCTTCTTCTCCTCTTTTGACTCTGTTATCAGATACCAAAATCTTCCAGCAGACACGGTCTCATCTTTCCATCTTCCATCTTTGAGCTGATACCAAAATTTAACCTTTACATCATCCTTTTTTTGACCAAATATTATTGTCGTACGATTCCGATAATTTTGTATAACCAATCTTTCATCTTTCACATCCACTAAACAATTTCTACTTTTAGCATCATTCCAGAATTTAATTGGTAAATCAAACACCACTTTTTTAACTCCAGGTAAATTGCTTTCTTTCACAGTTCTATTGGAAACATTAAACGTATAATATTGGTCCTTAAAATAGTTCCGACGCGAATTTACAAGAGACGAATAACTCACTTCTATTATTTCAGATGCTGCTATCATACAATATGTATCCTGACAAATGTCCACTTCATAATAATAGTCATTTACTCTACGTACAAGACTTTCATCAAAATAAATGATGCCCTGCTCAATAATTCGTCCATCTGATATTTTCACATCTGCAAACGCAATGGAATACTGCTTTGTATCATCATGATATTTCACACGTTTTTCTGAAATATGTCCTAGTTTACAACCATCTGTCATGATAAAATGACCTCCCTTTCGTCTTATAGATATATGTTTATTATAAAACAATCGATGGATAACTTGCAATATGGGAAAAGAAGATGTGACTGTTTAAGGTGCCGTATAAACGTGTCACGAAGATTTTTTTAGAGAATCGAATAGTTTTACGGATTAGTAATTTTATACGCGTGGTGAGGTCATACGGCGTGTTAAACGATATGTTTTGAATTGTTCTGCTGATTGATGCCAATAGGATGACTTTGTTCGTAAAAAATGGTGAATCTTATTCTAAAGAACTCATCGCAGAAAATCTAAATCAATTATCTTTACGATTAAAAGGTTGTTTGGAGCAGCTTAACGATTACAAACCAGAAAGATAACATTAGTGTATTTCTGCTTTACAAAATACAGTAAAACACCTTTTAATTTAACTATAGGAGCATTTCACACTTACTATTATGATATGTTCCCACAAAACAGTTTTAAAAGTAAAATAAAGGGCTCATTCAGGGACATTTTCACGTTAGTCCTTAAATAAGCCTTTTTATACCAATATTATTTTTCTTGCTAGGGTTAACTCTTGACAGCAGTGCTATTGTCTCAACGGTATTCCCTTTGTCCCACAAAAGCTCCGTAACTTCCCCGCCATCCTTGAACACCGGAAAATTCAGACCAATCCGCTTTAGCGGATATTCAGACTCGTCATTCCTGTAAATTTCAATTTCCTTAATCAAGGCTGTGACCACATTTCTCTTTTCTTCGTCATTTATTATATTATAAACGCAGTCGAAATTCACCATGATTTTGTAAATATTCTCAAGAGTAATTGCCTGCTGCTTAATTGCATCTCGCCGAAATCTGGCATCTTCGATTTTTTCCTCCAGCTCAACAATGACATCATATAGGGAATCTAACCGCAAGGTCATATCATGGAGCTTTCGTTCCCGATATTTTGCATCAGCAGGGAGACTGTCAATTTCCCGTTCCAATCTTGTTTTATTCAGATCAACTTCCTTCAGCTTTGCCTGATAGCCCTCCAGTTCTTTATCCACTGCTTTCGTGTCAATCTGAACGCCAATCCGTTTTTTAATGGCTTGGGCATATTCCTCATTCCTTACGATCTCACGAATTGCCTCAATGACATCGGTTCAATATCGGTCTTTTTCAGCATCGCCTTATATTCACAATGCTTACCCCGGACCATCCTATTCCGACTACATACATAATAGTAAATTTCTTTGTAAGTGCCATCTTTATTTGTCCATGCGTGTTTATTCGTATACATGGGACTTCCACAAACCGGGCATTTCAGCAGACCTGATAACAAATGAACTCGATCCCGCCCAATTTTTGACGGTTGCTTTACTCCGGTTCTAAGACGCTTGGCATGAGCCTTTTCCCATACCTCCTCACTAACGATTCCTTTATGCTGTCCCTCTGTCAGAATGTAATCGTCATTTCTTTTCATCTGGTAATCGTTTTTTGTGCCTTTGACTTTTTCCTTCGTTCTCCGTCCATAGGCAATTTTACCGCAATAAACCGGGTTATCCAATATCAGTTTAATAAAATGTCCTGTCCAATCCTCTAATGTGCCATTCTGCCTCGGAATTTTCCGTATACCTTGTAAGTTCAACTGATTCGCAATACCACCCAAACCGATTTCCGATGAAGTATATAATTCAAAAATCTTCCGTATTGCCACAGCCTCTGTTTCTTCAATCATCAGCTTGTTATCTTCCAGTGTATACCCGTAGGAGCAAAGCCACCATTCCATCCACCTTGCCGTGCCTTTTCGCGCCGCCCGTTCATCGTCTGCTCGATAATATTCTCACGCTCAATCTCAGCCACAGCAGATAGTACAGAAATCAAAAGTTTTCCGCTTGTCTGAGAGGAATCAATCCCTTCTTCTATGCAAATCAGATTTACACCATAAGATTGAACCAACTCCAAAGAGTTAAGTATATCTGCTGCATTACGGCCAAACCGTGACAGCTTATACACTAAAATATAGTCAATGTCCAAGCCATCCTCAATATCTCTGAGCATTTTTTGAAAGGCAGGCCGTCCCTCAATGGATTTACCGGATTTACCGGCATCTTCATAAGTATCAACAACGATCATTTCCTCACGATCCGCAAATCGTGTCAGCATATTTTTTTGACCTTCCAGGCTGTATCCGTCCACTTGCATCTCTGTGCTGACCCTCGGATACAAAACACAGCGTTTTCCATATCGGTTCATAATTCATACCTCCAAAATTTACTTTTGGAAAATATCCTATGTAAAGCTGCGATTCTCACGCAGCTCCGTCAACCTCGCCCAGCACTCTCATACCATATTTCTCGATGATATGTGCCAGCGAAGTGATAAACGCTTCAAATTTTTGTTCCGCCAGAAGTTCTTCTGACCGGATTTCATCTGAAGGAATCAATGTGCTTTTATTCTGGATATTCTCCATTCAGAATCACCTCCGCAATTCCTAACGAAATTATAACTCTACTTGCACAGCCTGAAAATGATACGCCTTTCGGCACTTTTATGTAATCCCCAGACTGCACAAGAGCGTCTTGTTTATATTTTCCATGTCATCCTTGTTTAGATGACCAATATAGTTTTTTAACCTCGACTTGTCGATTGTTCTGATCTGTTCCAGCATAACAACAGATGGTTTCACCAAACCGCATCTGCCATTTAAGTGGTAATGCGTGGGGAACTTTCTGCTTTTTTTGCTTACACTGGTAATTGCTGCAATAATAATCGTAGGACTGAAACAATTTCCCACATTGTTTTGAAGAATGAGTACAGGACGAGAGCCACTTTGTTCGGAGCCGATACCAGGCTTAAATCAGCCGAATATATGTCACCTCGATGGAATTTTTCAAACATCACTCTCGCCTCCTTAATATCTTAATACTTAAATAGCCGCACCAGTCTGAAAGAAATCTTCGGATAAAAACCTGGCGCGGCTACTGTTATTCTGTTCGGATTACTCGTCATATTTGCCACACATCCCTGACGCCGGGGACAGAACAGGTCTCCGCTGGCGCGGCTGTCATAACTCCGCAGCGTCGTTCGTAGCGTGCGCCGCAGGGTTCCCCCCAAGTCTTTGGCGGGCCGTGAGGAAGTATCTTTAAGCCCCCGCGCAGTCATCGCGCCGGATGTGCCACCATCCGGGTCACAGGGACGTTGATCGCTCCGAAACAGCTTGTCCATCACCTCCTGGCTGCTCCATCTTCGCGGCGTCCTGCACTCGCTCATACGCGGGTTATGTACCTGTTCTGCCGTGTATTCAGTTGTCAAAGGTCAGCGAAAGAAAAGCTCCTTCTTGACAGCCATGACAAAAACAGGCGATTTGTCCTGTCTGTGCTGCGATTTATTTAAAAAAAATAGTTTGCCTTGTCCCTTCATAGAAGCTGCGGACAGCGCAAGCTCCTTACAAGCACAATAAAATAGGTACTATCGTACTCAAAAACGCCTTTTATGAGGTTCTTCCTACAAGGAAATGGGCACGATAAAATATGATTAAGGAGACGATAGTGCCTATGGAACTGATAAAAGAGCTGGGACGAAGGATACAAAAAGCGCGTAAGGAAAAAGGATTGACGCAGCAGGAACTCGCAGATCTAAGCCACGTTTCTCTAAAGCACGTTCAAGGCTGCGAAAGAGGGGTGAAGAATCCTTCTTTTGAGGTTCTGCGCGCTTTTTGCAAAGTCTTGAATTTATCTTTAGATTCCCTGATGAATCTCGATCTGCCTGAAGATGAGCAAGCCGCCAACGATATGCGGCAGCTTTACCTTTCGTGCCCTCCGGCTGCCAGAAAAGTGCTGTTAAACTCAACCCGCGCGTTGACTGATGAGCTAAAAGAGATGGTGCAGACGGCTGAGGTTGACCCAGATGAACATTTAGAGAATAAGTAAGCCGGTGGAGGAATAAAAACCCCCACCGGCTCTCTTTTTGCCGCTATGCGGCGGTCAGGTTATTGGGTCGTATCCAGCAACCGCGCCAGCTTCTTCAGTCCGCGCCGGATGCTCTCCCACACGCGGCGGCGGTCAGCCCCCTCGATCCGGGCGATCTCGGCCACCGTCATGCCAGGTAAAACCGGGCGTAGATACGCCGGGCCTGGATGGCGGTCAGCTGCATCAGCGCGGCATACACTTCCTCCCGCAGCAGCTTCTGCTCCAGGACTTCCTCCGGGGTGAGTGACCGGTTGAGGGCATCGTTTTCAATGCCATCCTCCCGGTTCAGAGAGTAGTGAGCCTTGTGCCGGAACTTCCGGCGTTCATAGGCGGCATCGTCCTGCTCCTGGCCCCGGATCGCGGCCACGACTTCCTCGGCCACGTCTACAAAGACATCGGTTTTATACACATCGGGATACAGTTCCCGAAGATTGATCTTCTGCATTATGTACCTCCATTTCGATTCATGTGTTGACGGGTGAACCGAAATGAAGGCGGTGAGCGACACCTTTCGGGGAAATTCCCGAAAAAACGACAAACAAAAGCGCCAGCATCCGAAGAACGGCGGCTGGCGCTGCTAAAAGAGGACTTATGACGCTTATGGACCAGCCACGATAGTGCCTGTTCATAAACAGATGGGGGCCGATTGACGGTCAGGCTTTTTTTGACAGGTAAATTCCTGCCGAATTATGTCGAAGCGGTCTTTGCTTCACGGCGGCTCCCTCCTAAAGCCGCCGTGTCAGCGTGTAGTCGTCACTCCTTTGTCGAGGGCATAAGGAACGGCGGCCTTGATGTACTCAAAACCGCCGCAGTCCTTGAAAATCCATTATGGGCGCACGAAGCTACCTGCCCTGCAACGGTTTTTTTCTTTTCCCCGTTGGTCGGGGCAGGATCGCTTGGCTTATTCGGTTTATTCTTGCTCTTGTGCGGCTGCCTCTTTCAGCCGGTCAAAACTCTCATCGCTGATAATGTGTTCAATCCGGCAGGCGTCGGCCTCCGCAGTTTTGGGATCAACGCCTGCGGCGATAAGCTGCTCCATAAAAAACAAATGGCGTTCATAGATTTTCTCGGCAATCTCCCGACCTATGACGGTCAGATGAAGGAACCCATCATCATCCACGGTCAGAAAACCTCCATTTTTCAAAACGCCTACCGCATGGCTGATACTCGGTTTGCTAAAGCCCATGTGCCGGGCAAGGTCAATGGAGCGGACCATGCCCTGTTTCCTTTGAAGAACCAACACGGCCTCTAAGTAATCCTCGCCTGACGCATATAGTTTCATTGCCTCCTCCTTCCCACGGCTATTTTAGTTTCCATCCAATCGCTTTCTTGCGAATACCAATGAAATCTGCATAAATACCAGGCTGCCTTATCAAATCCTCATGTTTGCCTGTCTGAACAATGTGACCACCAGACAACACGAAAATTTGATCTGCATTTCTGACTGTTTTTAGCCGATGAGCTATCATAATAACCGTTTTATTCTTTGTCAGTTCTGCAATAGCACCCATCAGAAGATTTTCATTTTCTGGATCGACGCTTGATGTAGCTTCGTCTAAAATGATGATAGGAGCGTCTTTCAGGATTGCTCTGGCAATCGAAATCCGTTGCTTTTCACCGCCGGACAATGTAGCGCCTCCCTCTCCAATTACGGTGCCATAACCATCTGGCAGGCTCATAATAAACTCATGGCAGCAAGCCTTTTGAGCTGCTTTTACAACTTCTTCATGGGAAGCCGCTGGATTGCCGAATTTGATATTATTTTCTATGGTATCAGCGAAAAGATATACCTTTTGGAATACTTCGCTAATATTGGTAAGCAGACTGTCCAGTGTGTAATCCCGCACATCTACACCGCCGATTGTAATTTTTCCTCCGTCAACATCCCAAAACCGGGCGATCAGGTTACAAAGCGTACTTTTTCCGGCACCGGACGGACCGACGATAGCCGTTACGGTTCTTTCGGGTATAGTCAGGCTCACATGATCCAGAACCTGGTGTTCTCCATAAGAAAAAGAAACATCATCAAAAACAATATTGTAATTTTCAGGCTTTACGGGTTTACCATGTTCGTCCATGACGGGAGTTTTGTCAATTTCGTTTACTTTGTCAATCGAAACATCCAGTAACCGCAGGAGTGCGGAAGTATTTCCGGCTGACTGAAGCTGACTAAAGAGCATAAATGATGCTACTGTCATAAGCAGGCAAATGGAAAGCGCCATCGTTCCATTCAGGTAAAAGTACAACCCCTCCACTATAACAAGAATACTTGTTCCGTAGAGAATGATTTGTTGCAGCATATTGTAAGGGACGAATGTACGCTCTAATTTCAGATTTTTATCCTTGCTGTCCAGAATTGCCTGTCTCATTTTGCTATTGGAATTTTGACCGAGATTAAAGGATTTTACAATCAGCATCCCTTGAACGTATTCCAGCACATTAGAAACGAGGGCCTCCTGGGCCTGCTGTCTTTGTGGCGAAACCGTTTCCGATTTTTTCTGTAACCGGCCGATGCACCATGTAAAAAGCAGAATCCCGCACAAAATCGTCAGTCCGATCCGCCAGTCGATACAGAGCATAACAATAGTAATAATCGCTGCATGGATATAGCCGCCTAATATGTTGGTTAGCACCATGGACGCATTATTTTCAATATCGCCCATAGTCGTAGTGACGACAGAAGTCAAATTCCCCAAATTGTGATCGTTGAAATACCCCATCGGCATATATTTCATGCGATCTCCAATATGAATCCGTTTCTCCGCGCACATAAAATATCCAATTTGCACCTTGCCGAAATCTGAAATGTAGCTGCAATAAATTTTAAGCAGCATACTTGCCAGGGTGATTCCAAATATCATCCAGATCATAGACGTAGTAAAACCGTCTGTTAAACCCGAAAAAACCATGGCTAATGCTCCAAAGGACATCATATCAAAAAGGGAGTGCAGGACAGAAAAAAGGATAGCTTTTTTCATTGTCCCCTGCATTTTCCCTGAAAACTGATAAATCTTTCTTAATGTCTTTATCATCTTCGCACCTCCTACGCCACATCTTTTGTGTCCATGTGCGCTTTCCACATTTCCTGATAGAGCGTACAGGAAGTCAATAAGTTTTCATGTGTTCCTTCGTCAATAATCTGCCCATCTTTTATGACAACAATTTTATCTGCATCGGTAATCGTAGAAAGACGGTGCGCAATCATCAGAACGGTTTTCCCGGCAATCACTTTTGCCATTGCCTCTTGAATTAAGGCTTCATTCTCGGCGTCAATGTAAGCGGTTGCCTCGTCAAGAATAACAATCGGCGCATTTTTCAGTACAGCGCGGGCAATCGCAATTCTCTGGCGCTCACCGCCCGACAAGTGACCTCCTGCACCTCCGACAACTGTATTGAATCCATTTTCCAGATTCAGAATGAAATCATAGCAGCCACAATCTCTGGCAGCCTGATATACTTCTTCATCCGTTGCGGATGGTTTTCCCATACGGATATTTTCTAAAACAGTTTCGTCAAAAAGATAGTTGTCCTGTGAAATATAAGCGATGTTATCCATAAGCTGTGACAACGGAATTTTGCGAATATCTGTTCCGTCTAACTTGACAGTTCCGTTTGTTACATCCCAAAATCCCGCAATCAGCTTCGTAATGGTAGACTTGCCGCCGCCACTGGGACCGACAAAAGCGGTAATGCTGTTTTCTGGAATAGAAAGGTTGATATTTTTTAGCAACGGCTTTTCGCTTTCATACGAAAAGCTGACGTTTTCTAACACAATATTGGAAGAATGAATAGACACCGGCGTTTCCGGGCGATCCAGTTCTTTTTCATCCAATACGGCGCACAATTCCCCGACTACTGATTTCATTTGAGAAATGCTGTCCGTAAAGTTCATGGCATTTAAATTGGTGTGATAATACCCAATGACAGCACGATACAGGTAACAAATGCTGGAACGCTCAGGCTCCCGTTCCGGTACAGGACACAGCCAATGGGAAGAACACACACTAACACACTGGGCCAGATTGTAACAAGCATGGATTTGTAAAGCTGCACGCTTTTCATCCAGTTCACAGCATAGGCCGCATTATCTTCAACGGCATCTGAATATTTCTGGTAAGAATTAGCAGACTGATTAAACGCCTTAATGACTTCTATTCCGCCGATATACTCAACCACAGTGCTGGTCATTTTACGCACGCGCATAATAAGACCCTGGAATTTTTCTTCATATCCATTTGCCATTCCCTTATAGCACAACATACCAATCGGCAGGGTAATCAATGCAGCCAGCGCCATTCTCCAATCCAAAAACAGTAGGTAAATCAGAATACAAATCGGAATACAGAGATTCGCTGTCAGCTCCGGTACTAAATGCGCAAGGGTCGTTTCCATTCCCTCCACACGATCTACCAAGACATTTTTTAATTCTCCCGATGGGGTGTTAATCATATAGCCCATCGGAACCCTGGTAAGTTTATCTGCTAGTTTCAGGCGGATCTCCGCCAGAGTTGCGAAAGTGGCCGTATGGGAAACTAAAGTAGAGAAATTTGCAAAGCATACTTTCCCAAGGAAACCAATTCCCGCAATCAGACACCACTCCATATAGACGGACACAGATGTCTCTCCATCCATCAAGAGAATCACAATTTTTGAAACTGCAAAAAACGGCAGCAATCCGGCGGCAACACCCAGGATTGCCAAAATCACTGAAAGAACATATTCACCCTTATATGGAGCGGCAAGTTCCATCAGTCTGGACATGGGATTATCTTTCTTGTCCATTTCACATACGCTCCTTTTCATAAAAAATAGAGGTTGGTTAAACACTTCTAACCAACCTCTATTATATCTATTCGGCTATTTTCTGCCACTCTGATTAGGGCGTTAAACCCTCCATTTAGACATTGGATTATATTTATTCCGCAGGTTGTACGTTGTTAACCTCAAAGAATTGCGCCACACTGGAGAAAGTATATCCGGCGATTTTTGAGGAATTATATACAACCAAATCCTTAGAATAGGAGATTGGAAGGTCAATCACATTGTCATTGGAAATATTCAGTGCAGTAGCAATTCGCATCCTGAACCACTCGGGATCAGCAGAGGTGGAAAACGCATCGACTGAATCCGAATAGCTCTGGAATCATCAAGTGCCTGCAGAGAAATAGCATGAGGATCGGCGCCAAGAGATTCCTGCAGGAACTTGTGCGGTTCCGTATAGGACCCTTCTGTATTCCAGGTTGTAATGTCATAATTACCGGCAACACCTTCAGTCCACCATGTCATCTGATCCTGACCGGTAGTAGTTACATCAATACCAACCTCTGCAAGCTGGGTCTTAATCGCAAGAGCCATCTCCTGAGCGAGAGAAAGAT
>ENA-OQDW01000875-OQDW01000875.1-human-gut-metagenome-genome-assembly--contig:-NODE-875-length-11874-cov-1.636758_pt1 | contig 11874 bp, 9 predicted proteins | sample MGYA00242784_ERZ504613 | MGnify/ENA primary metagenome ERZ504613 (study PRJEB26092, sample SAMD00036330) | human gut metagenome | host: Homo sapiens | study: EMG produced TPA metagenomics assembly of... | reverse complement strand
CGCACATGGTGCGATATAGGTATTCGCTGTCATGAGGAGGAATAATGATACCGTTCTTCCGTTTTCAATGATTTCGTTACATCCGTTGATGTTCGTTACGATGCAAGGTAATCCCATCGCTCCGGCTTGTAATATTACATTGGGGAATCCTTCCCGGTAACTGGGGAATACGAAGGCATCCGCAGCGGCTAAAAAAGGGCGGATATCCTCTTGCCATCCCATAAATTTTATGGCGGGATGTTTGTGTATATGTTCTGCTGTTTCAGGAGTTACCGGATCCAGTTCCGCTTCAAAGTCTCCCACTAGGCAAAGACGACAGTTTGTAAATTCCTGTTGTAGGCGGACAAAAGCTGAAACCAGTTCGTTGATACCTTTATCCCGCACCAATCGTCCGACGAAGCAAAAAGTGAAACAGGGGTTCCGGCGATAGATTTCCGCTTGTCTCATTACCTCCGGTGTCCGGTCAAAATAAGCAAGGTCAATTCCGTTGATGTTACCGTTTCCGATAAGATGCAATGCCCGGCTGGTGATATGGAAACGTTCCAGATCTCTCCTCACACCTTTCCCTTCCGGATTGAGGTAGGTCGCACAGGCACAAGTGAGTTTGTCTGTAGCAATTAATAACTGCTGTTTCCAACCTGTAGTTGAAGGGAATACTAGTCCTGTGAAAGTGTGGATCCGGATGGGAACCCTGCATATTCGGGCGGCCATCATGGCCAACAGCCCCGCCTTGGGTGTCAGCGAGTGGACTATCTGCGGTTTTTCTTTGCGGAACAGGATGATGAGCCTGATCAGTGCAATCAAGTCTTTCAAAGGGGCAATGTGGCGCTCCATCGGGATAGCGCAAGTTCTGACGCCTTCTCTTTCCGCTACTTTGTGTAATTCCTCTCCGGACGAAGAGACAGCTAATACTTCATAAGTTTCTGCCAACATCTTCAACTGTCCTTGCAGCAGGAGATGGAGCGAAAGGGGAACGGTGGATATGCGTATTACTTTGGGTTTCATACAGATGGTTTGTGTCGTAAACGATAATAAAGATACCCCACCCATTCGTGCGTTAGTTCTGGCCAGGAAGCCAAGACGTGCCAAGATGGCAGGAAATTCGTTTTTTCCCCCTTTATTTCGGGAAACGTATCGGTGATATATGTGTCCGGATTCAGCCCCGCTGCATGGAAGGTCCATAGCGACCTGCGCATGTGGGTCGCGGAGGTAATCAGCAGGGTCGATTCCGTTTTCATACTGTTACCGATCAGCTCTAACGTGAACGTTGCGTTTTCCCACGTGTTGTTTGCGCGGGTTTCCAAGATGACATCTTCCAACGGCATGCCCAGATCTGCCAGATATTGTTTCATGTCCGCGGCATTTCCTTGCAAACCTTTTCCGTCTTTGCTTTCGATGATCGAACCGTCTGAAGCTAACACCAGTTTCCGGATGCGTCCATGCTTGTACAGCCGGATGCCTTCTAATAACCGGTCGGCAATCTCGCTAAATTCGGGTCGGCTTCGTTTCCAGTCCCAATAGCTGTAGCCGCCCAGCACGATGCCGTATGTATATTGTTTCCTTTCAGGTAGGGGGCGGTCATATTCCTTGTACCATTGTTCGGCAATCCATTGATAGAGTGCACCGTTGGAGAATAAGAGAAAAAGCAAGGCTGACAAAGTGAGACAGAGCCTTTTCCATCGTTTAGATTTAGGACCACCCCTAAGAGAAGAAAAATAACGATATAGGTTGTTGGATTGATAGCAAGTGAAATAAACATGAGATTTTTTATATATGTATAAGAATGAATGAAATTATTTTTTTAAGTAATCTAATTGGAATTTCTTTTTTAACTTGTTTCTTACATAGATCATATCGCATGTTGGAATCGTAGGCGGCAATTGCTTTTATAAAAGGATCTTCTAAAAATGCAGGATGATTTTGTACTTGCATGATATCCTTGTATATAGGGTCCTTTAACTCTTCCGAGATTCTGTTTTTTATTTCTTTAGGAGACCTGACTTTAAAAGCTATCATTTGGCAAATATCTGATTTTAGCACATTTTTCAGTTCTATTCGGATATAATCAGAAGCCTTATGATATTGATATTTGTCAATTAAAGCCTTTTTTATGTAATAAAGTTTTTTCAAATCAGGCAACAAACAGGTGTTATATCGAGTTGTCATACCACCGAATCGATAGTTATATCCACATTCTTTGAGTATGTAAATTTTAGATAAATATGGAAATAATTGGAGATTAAAGGCAAGGTCTTCCCCTGTAGTGATACCTGTTGGCTGTATATTGGCTGCATTTAATGAAGATTTTCGATAGAGTTTTCCCCACATATTAACGGATAAAATGTTGATTCCAAAAAAGAAATATAGTATTTGTTAAATAGTTTTGGTTGTTGTATTAGTCCGTTAACAGGACTGAGTCCCGTTTTTTTACCACCCCATAGCGATCCATGACTCGTTGCATTCCCATTTCCACATAGTCTACTCCAGTTTTTTCTGCCGTTTCGTATATTGTTGTAAGTATTTTTTTTATTCACCAGCCAGTCATCCGAATATATTGTGCTATGTATTGTTCGGTGTTGCAAATTGGGATGATAATTGAAATCATGGTTATATGAATGTATTAATTTATTTCCAAATATTAAAATAAAACGTAAACGCATAGAACGTTAACAACGCAATAGCCCAACATTTTTTCATGATTGACCCAAAAACGTTCCTTCATGAACGGATAAATCAATACCACCGGCATGATGAACCACGAAATCTGGCGAAACGGTTGGAATAGGCGGCACGGATCACCAGCACCCAGAAAGCATTGGTGACAAGGAACGTATTATATATCCAATGGTAATACTCGTCCTTGAAGTTGCGGCGGAAGATGAAATAGTACCCCACCGCTACCCCCATGGCACTATATAACAGAAAGTCCCAGCGGAAAGTCATACTCATCTGAACGATCTCGCCCACCATGTTGTCACCTGTCAGATAGCCGGAAAAGCGGTCGTCTCCCCCCATCAGATTTGTTGCCGCCAAATATGCCTGGATACGTCCGCCTATGGCATACGATACGCCTACACATGCCATCCATCCTGCCAGATACCAATAGCTATTCTTGATGAACCAGGTCAGTGTGCCTGCTCCAACCATCAGATAGATGGATTTGTGGATTCCGGCTGCCAACACGCATAACCCGATCATTACGGGTGGACGGTTGACATACGTCATTGCCAAGATGAACAAGGAGGCTCCCATGCCATTCCGGATACCGTTTACTCCGTAACTCCAGAAAGTAAACATGCTGAGTATGACTAAGAAAGGAATATAGTAATACCCTTTGAAGATACGTTGCATAGCCAGCCACAATGAACCGATATAGACAGTGGCACATAGCAGGAAAAAAGTATGGATGTCGCTGTATCTGGCAAACCATTGCATAAGGTTGTAAAACAACCATTCGCCTTCCCATTGCCAGGAAAAGGGATCGCGTGAGTTGGCTGCAAGTTATAAAATCCTTTGGCGTAGTTTACCGTGTCTCCGAAATAAACGCTGACAGGACGTAGCCCCATATACAAGATTCAGGATTAGTGTAAATAATACGCCCCACATGGCGTTTGAGCGACACGGTCTCTTTTTTCAATACGCTTCCTGTGTGGCACTGCCATACGGCTGTCAGTACCATGCACAATACGGCGACATCGAAATAATGGGCATATTCACTTACGGGGATAAAGTCTATCATATTTATGGATGTTTTTTCGTTATGTTATTTTTTTCGTGCTTTTGTCTCGCACAGTTTCATGAATCCGCTGTACAGGGGCGGAATGTAATAGAAACTGAGGAGTGAAAGTTTTATATGAAAGGGGATATGTCTGTTTTTCAGGAACTCGTTGGCTGTTTGCTTTTTTAGTCTTTTCGCTGTAAGGTGTGCCAGATGCCGGTAAGGCGTGTTTGACGCATGATACCTCACGTTGATTATCATCTTGAAAAGCTTTTCCAAACAACATCCCCGGTAAACTGTATTTTCTTTTGGAATGTTTTGCAAGCAGAGATAGTAGGAATCGGCACGGTCTATGTAACGGGGATTTACCTTTTGATGTGTGATACTCGTAGGTCGTTGTACCCAGTAGTACATGGGGATATCTATTATGACAGCTTGACAAGATTTTTGATAGATCCGGCAGTTGAACTCAGTATCTTCTGTACCGGTCTCTTGGAAAAACTCATTATCCAACAACTCCCGTTTATAAAGTTTGTTCCATACTACTTGCGCTTGAACTTCTTTTATTCCTTGCTGTGGGTGGATATGGTTGAATAAACTTTTTATCATTATTTCTTGTGTAAGAATGCTTTTTGTGTAAGCGGAAGGAATTGAATAAGATTTGTCATTGTCATATACCTGTTTTCCTAAAATCATGGAAAAGCTATAATTACCTTCCTGTAATGCTTCCAACAGCACTTCATACATTTGCGGATGGATATAATCATCACCGTCAATGAAAGAGATGTATTTTCCTTTGGCAGCTTTCATCCCGCTATTTCTAGCCGGAGACAATCCTGCGTTTTTCTGATGAATCACTTCAATGCGGGTGTCTTTCCGGGTATATTCATCGCAAATTTCTCCGGAATGGTCGGTGGAACCGTCATTCACTAATATGATTTGCAAGGTTGTATAAGTTGATGCCAATATGCTTTCGATGCATGGGCGGAGATAGGCTTCTACATTAAAAATAGGAACGATGACGCTTATTAAATCCGTTTCTATATCTTTTTTCATTTTCTTTTTTCGTTGATAAGCTGATTAAATAATTCCATCCACATAGGGATGATATTTTTTATATCATACTGTTCTGCTTTCAAACGGGCGGCTTTTCCCATTTCCTTACGAAGTTCTTTATCCTCTATCAACCGGCAGATTCTGTCAGCCAATACCTTCTCGTTATTAACGGGTACGAGAAATCCATCATGCCCGTCGGCTATGATGTCCTGCGGTCCGCAGGGGCAAGCGTATGAGACGACAGGAACTCCACAAGACATGGCTTCGATGATAACCAATGGGAGACCTTCAAAAAGCGAAGTTAATGTGAAAATTGACGCTTCATATAATGGGGAAAATATATCATAAGTATATCCTTTTAAGAAAATATTGTTTGTCAATTGATTGTTTCTTATTTGTTCTTCCAATTCAGTTCTTAATTCTCCTTCACCCCATATTTCTAAAGTCCAGTCAGCATGCCTTTCTATTACATACTTCCATGCGGAAATTAACGAGCTGAAATTTTTAGGAAATGCCAATCTTCCTACAGCAATTACTTTTTTATTTATTAATGAAGCTTTTTTCGAACCAAATGAAATAATAGGATTAGGAATGACACACACATCCACTTCTGTATTTTTTCCCCAATGGACAACTTTATCTTCTTTTGTAAGTACCACCGTCCGGTCATATTTTTTAAGGTGTATGCGATAATCAATGAAGTCTCCCAAAATGGCAAGGAGTTTGTCGAATACACTTTGGGCATGTAATGACCTGTAATTTTTATTGCTATGTATCTCTCTGATAAAAACCGGATGGGAGCTGACCGACAGGTAAGGTAAAAAGTTTTTCTCACTTGTTCCGGTAGATATGACAATATCCGGCTGTATTTGGTTCAGTATCTCTTTCAACCGTTTTTTATGTTGTTTCCTTTTATAGATAATACCTTTCAATATATAAAAACGGGATTTCCAGTCATCTTCAAAATAATTTATGTCACAATTTACCAAATGTACCTTAGTGGAAAGGGGGAATACTGGTTTGTCTTTATTGTCGGTCACAATAATCCAAACCTCATTCTTTAGAGCTAATTTATTTGCTTTGGCTAATTGTGACTCTTTGAATCCCTCCTGCATAGCAAATACTATCTGTGCAATATGCTATTTTCATCGTTCTATAATAAATTTTATAAGTTTCAATAGGCACAAGACTCCTGTGGTAGACCGGAATCGTGCCATTTCAAAAAATAGCCTCCAGTGTATCGGAAAATAGTTCATCGGTAACTGCCGGATACTTGTCCTATATTCATGTGAACTCAAAATTGCGGACAATGCACCGTGTTGTTTCATGAAGCTGACCGGTGAAAAGGTGATGTTCAATCCTTGTCCTATCAGGCTTAATGCCCGGCGATATGTTAAAGCCTTTTCAAGGTCTTCCCGGTGTAAGGGAGTTATCCATTCTTCTATTAACCGGAATAACAGGTTCCACTGTTCAGTCAGATGGGGTTTATACAGTTTGGTTAGCGAGGTGATGTTGTTTTTTCGATAATGGTAGAACAAGTCAGGCAGATAGATGGCTTTTTTTACCCAAGTGAAATAATACACATTGAAGAGTAAGTCCTCTGTACCGATTTGTCTGACAGGAACAAACCGAAGGCCATGTTCTTTGATGAGTGATGTCTTATATAGTTTTCCCCAAGCTGTAGACAAACTGTCTATCTTTCCGGCAAATGCAATTCTTGATCGTTAGGAGCTATAAGTCGCGCATAGAGCCAGTGGATTGAAGATCTTGATAAACCATCTTTTTGTCGCTGAACAGATATTGAGGAAAGGACTGGTTGGCAAATTCACGAATGTAAGAGAAAAGACAGACATCCGTTTGTTTGTCGGTGTGTGAAAGAAGTGTTTTGCAGCAGTCTGTTCCTATCCAGTCATCGCTGTCCACAAACATCACCCATTCTCCACGGGCACTCTCCAGACCTTTGTTACGAGCGCCTGATAGTCCTAGGTTCTCCTGATGGATAACAAGGATCCGGCTGTCCCTTTCCGCGTATGCTTTCAGAATATCCGGTGAATTATCCGTCGATCCGTCATTTACACAAATAATCTCAATGTCCCGATAAGTCTGGTTCACTAACGAATCCAGACATTGGGGCAGGTAAGGGGCTGTATTATAAACCGGTACAATGATACTGATCATGATAATTTTCGTGCTTTATACCGTATATATCCATACCAGGTTATTCCCGGAAGCAAAGCGGATAGGGTCAGCCATTTGCGTGGTGACTCCGATAGAAAATGGGGATTTCGTGCCAACAAACTGTCTGCCACATAGTGCATCGCTTCGATGAAACGTCGTTGTGAGGTAGGAGCCAGTTGCATGGAACTTTTGCGGATAAAAGCAAAGCCTCGCGGGTTACGTATGTATTGGCGGTACATGTTCAAGCTTGAACCGTCGGGGCGGTATTCTACGTTTACCAACACTTCGTTCAAGGCCAGTAAAGGGTAATCCTGATCTATCAATTGGTATTTATAACCGAGTGATACATATTTCTCTCCTTCAAAAATGGGATATTCGGGATATTGTTTGATGACATCCGTGCGATACACCAGTTTTTTGTCTCCCCGCCCGCCTTGTGCATAGAATCCGCCTAAAGTAGTCCGCCTGCATTCATAAGGAAAAGGCGTACCGATTAAATTTCCTTGGAAATCAGCATCCAGTCCGATGATTCCTGCTACTTCTTTTGAACCGTGTGCGTTCCAGAATGTGATAATCTTCTCCACTGCATCATCGGGCATATAATCATCCGAGTCGACGCAAGTGTTCAACTCTGTGTCGATCAACCGATAAGCCGTATTGTGTGCAGCATGCATTCCTTGGTTCTCCTGATAATGGTAGCGGATGTCTATTTTCCTCTCTGCTATCCATTTTTCCACCCATTCAAGGGTATCGTCGGTCGAACCGTCATCCACAATCAGCCAGATGAAATCTTTGCAGGTCTGCCGTGACAGGGCTTCGTAACCTAAATGCAGAGTATAGGCACGGTTATATGTCGGCGTGAAGATGGTCAGCGTCTTCTTATCTGTTTCTATCTTGTTTTGTTCCATTGTCCTAAATAATAATTCTGAACCATTCGGCGTTTTTCACAATGTCGTAACCGGCATCGGCTATTTGTTGGTAATAACCAGTGCGTCGGCTTGCCATACAGCGCACTCTCTCTATTTCGCATGCCCATTGTCGAGGAGCTGTTTCCAATGAGAGGAAGGAGACTTGGTCGGTCAAAGCCGCTTCGCGGGGAATGCGATCGGACACAACGCAGGGCAGGCCGGCACATTGCGCCTCAACCATAGAAACGGAAAGGCCTTCCATAAAAGAGGGGAACAAAAACAGATCCATCGCTTGCAACAGGCGGTTTACATCCGGACGTCCCCCCAACAAATGTACTTGGTCTGTCAAACGGAACTGTTGTACCTTTTTTTGAATGGCTTTTTGCAATTCCCCCGTACCAACCAGCAGCAGGTGTGCTGTGGGATTAAACTCCTGCACATATTTATGAAACACCTCCAAGAGGAACTCATGGTTCTTCTGTCGGTTGAAACGTCCGACGTGTCCCACGACCGTAACATCTTTGGACAAGTGAAGTTCTTGACGAACCTCCAGCCGCACCGCTTCATCAAACCTGTATAGGAACGTGTCGATGGCATTGCGTTGCAAAATCGCTTTTTTCCCCAACTCGTTTCCAAACAACCATCGGGCGGCTTCTTTCCCACAGGTAAACCCTTGGGTCAGGTAAGGGCGCATGGTATGCTTGAAATAGGTGCGGAAAAGCCATTTAGTATCGAATAAAGCGTGTGCGTTGTGTGCGTGCGCAATAATTACGGGTACTCTTCGCCCTGCTGCTTCCCGGTAAACGAAATATCCCGATTCCGAACAATGCCCATGGATAATCCGATACTCCGGATGTTGGTCGAAAAAGTCGGAAATTTGTTTTCTGTATGTATTGAAGGTGAACGGATGGAGGGGGATCATACGGTAGATCTTGCCACCCATTGCCTCTATTTCATCATCGTATGCGCCCCGTTCCTGCCGGTGTACCATGAAATCAAACTGAACCCGGTTGCGGTCTATGTGACGGTAGTAGTTCATGACCATCGTTTCGGCACCTCCCCGGTTCATGATGGTGAAAAGCATCAATATTCTGATAGGTTCTTCCATTGTGACATTTATTTCATTCGATTTCCTGTCAGCCGATGCATCCATTGGCTGAGCTTGTTTATCCATCGGCTTCGTTTGATCCATGTCTGGCTATACCAATGGATGGAATATGTATTTTCGGTGCGGTGTAACTGCCCGTCGATGTAATCATACGGACAGAAATAATCCGTAGGATAGAGAGTGATGTCTCCGAGCTGCTGAAAACTGCCGTCCTTTCTGAATCCGTAAACCTTTTCCAGTTTGCGGGTCAGCTCTTCTACGTTGGTGGTCTGGTCCGGTTTCATCCGGGGTGATGAAACAGCGATGATCGTATGACTTTAATAATTCAATGAAGAAAGAGTGGGAGGGTTCTGCTCCTATCAGGTTCGTTCCTACCCATTGAGTTCCTTCGAATCCTAAAAAGGCCTTATTCGTCAGTAACCTATCCAAGGGACGTACCAATTCTACATCCGTGTCCATATAGACACCTCCTTCGTGTACCAATGCCCACAAACGTGCCACATCGCTCACAAAAGCCCATTTCTTGGTAGCGTATGCCTCTTCGCAATAGCGGTTCAGACGGATGTCGAAGTTATTTTCGTTCCACTCCTTTATTTCGTAACCGGGACAATGTTTCTGCCAGTTCGCTATCATGCGGAGTACTTCAGCAGGCTTTTCCTTATCTCCAAACCAACAATAGTGTATTGTTCTCGGGATCATGTGTTTCCTCTTTTTATCCTTCTATTGCTGAATAAATTTTACCGACTTCTTTTTCGTTCCCATAATGGCGGATTCGTAGTTGTGCTTGATGGCTTCTTGTTGTCGTTTGTCGGCAATGAACTGTGCCAATCCTTCAGCCGCTCCTTCCACATTGTTTGGATGATAATGCCGTCCACCCCTTCTTCCAGTTGGCTTGAGGAGGTAGGAAAACGGGTAATGACCACCGGTTTTCCCAATATCTGCGCTTCACGCACCGTTACTGCTTTGCCTTCGTAACGCGAAGGCTGTACATAAATGTCACATGCCTTGATGTAAGGGTAGGGATTCATTTGCTTGCCAGCCAAAACGAAATGTTTTTCCATCCCCGTTTCCGCAATCGCTTTCCGTATCAACGGTTTATCTCCGCCATACCCTACGACATACCAACAAACGTCAATGCCCTGTTGCACCAATTGACGCAGATGTACACTGCCCGGTCGATGGCTTTAGGATAAGAGAACCGTCCTACGGTACAGAGCAGAACAGGATGTTTTGTTTGTCCTTCTCGTCCTTCGAATGCTTGTAGGAAAGAAGTGTCGAAGGGCAGTTCCGCCTGTTCACGTATAAAAGTTTCGGACAGGATATTTTCCATCAGTATCAACTTGCATTCTAATGAAGGGAATTTTGAAAGAAAAACCTTTGGAAACCGATTCAGAAATGGAGATGATGCGGCCGAAAGCTCCCCATACCGGCAATTCCCGGCGGGTATTGATGTCAATAAAGGAATAGTCGGTATGAATCCATGCCCATTTTTGCTGTGCCTTTACTTTGTCGCGCACAATGTTGTGCGGTGTAAGGAAACTGATGGCCAGGTCATACGTCCGGCTTCGTTGATGGAGGGCAGGAATGGAGTAGTACAGTCTGCTACATATTGAAATATGGCCTGACTTTCTTTTGCCTTCCTCCGTTTCCTGTAACACCAGTCCAAAAGGTGTGCTGCGATGCGCCCGGCAGCAATGTCCCAATACCCTTCGCGGATAATTTTCCGGATAGGGCGGGTGAGGGTGGTGTACTTTTTTACTTCGGGCAGAAGATTCACTTCCTTGGGTATGAGGTTCATAAATTCCCCGCTATGCCGGTAGACAAACAGATCCACTTGGCAACGCGAATAGTCTAGGGCATTGAGCAAGCGATCAGCGAGCGTTCTGCCCCGCCTATCTCCAGGTATTGGATGGCGATGAAAATACGGGGAGGCGTTGTGCCATGTTTGATTGGCTGTCTATTTTGATGTGATGACTGATTTTTCATCTTTCTCTATTAATAATGTAGAGTGTGCATTGATCACCTCTGGATGGTTTCGGCGGATATATCCCCCTATACTGTTGTATGTCAATCCCAGCCGGGTGGCAATGTCTTTCAGTGTTTCGGTGGTCGTCCCATACAGGCGGATCGCTTCAGCATATTTTTCTTTGCTTTGTCTGGACATCCGTTGCCCCTCAGAGGTCTGTACCATACCCTGTCGGTTTGCCAACTCCGGTTCATGTTTGTGCAGGTACTCTCTGAATGTCTCGGGATGGAGCCCGAACTCTTTGGCGGCGTGGGCTATCGGGCGGGGGTGTTTTCTCAGGCTTCCGATGGCTTTCTCGTATTTGGCGGCTACGGTTTTCATCCGCTTTTTCGATTTCCGCAAATCAAGACCCCCTTCTGCCTTGCCGGAAAGTCCTGCCCGTTCCCTCACTAAGTCGATATGCCATTTGTGCAGATAAGAACGAAGTCCTTCCGCTGTGACGTGTGTTCTTTCTGCGATTTCTTTTAGCGTGAGAGCCGTGTCCTTATAAAGAGACAAGGCTTTCGCATATTTATCTTCTGTACGGAGAGAGGGTTTGTAGGTCCTTCCGTTGCCGGATAGTTCGCCTCTCTTCTTCTCTGGTCTGGCCTGTGCTTCCGAACGTTTCTTTCTCTTTTGTTCCAGTATATTTTTGTGATAGAACCTCAGATGCTGTTTGAAACCGCTTGGTGAGACATGGCATGCCCCGGCTATTTCAGGGATCGTCATGTCTGTCTTTTTATAAAGCTCCACTGCTTCGGCGTATTGTTTGGTGCAAGCCGGGGTCGCCCCACGATGGGTGTTGTCATTTATGCCCAACCAGTGGCGTACTTTCTCGCGCCAAGGAATGACTTCCGGTTCATGGATGCGCATGAAGTTGGCTAGTCCCGTTCCCTCCACT
>ENA-OQDW01000874-OQDW01000874.1-human-gut-metagenome-genome-assembly--contig:-NODE-874-length-11881-cov-4.343798_pt1 | contig 11881 bp, 14 predicted proteins | sample MGYA00242784_ERZ504613 | MGnify/ENA primary metagenome ERZ504613 (study PRJEB26092, sample SAMD00036330) | human gut metagenome | host: Homo sapiens | study: EMG produced TPA metagenomics assembly of... | reverse complement strand
AGCAGTAATTGCAGAGTATTCCCTGAGGCAATACCGCACAAGAGCGTCTGGCGACTTTGTACGCCATCTGCTTGCAAATTTCCGTCATATTTCACAAAAATGCTCGTGAATACAGCAAGTATTCACTCCGCTTTTTGTTTCATCTGACGAAAAATTTGACGACGCATCTGTCGCACAATCTTTGTGCGGTATTGCCCTGAAATTGCATGAAAAGAGCCTCATTTCCGCAGCTTTTGCAGAAATGAGGCTCTTGTTTTGTCCGGAGCATGTGCACACGCTCTGGGTTAGCGGCTGCTGTCGTCCGTGGAATCTGTCTTGGAATCGTCGTCGTTCATCAGATCGCCGGCAGCGTCCCCTGCATCCTTGACGGCGTCGCCCGCTGCATCGCCGGCATCACGTACCGCATCGCCTGCATCGGTGACAATATCCCGCACGCCGTCCTCTACATCGCTCATCACGCCGCCGTCTTCGCGGCTGGTATCTGTGGCAGAAGTGCTTGTGGAATCACCGGCGGAGCTGTCATTCTTACTGCCGCAGCCGGTGAATGCACTGCCGATCAGGAGCATTGCCATAGGCAGTGCCAGAAATCGATAGTTTTTCATGGATCTCACCTCGTTTTTGAAAGTCGCGAAGAAGAAATGCATTCCATTTTGCAGGAATGTGCTTCAATGCCTCGCAGAATTAGGATTTCCCACATTCCGCGAAATATTCTCTTTCCACATTTCCACGGCTGTAAAATCTGCGAAATTCCGCGAATTTTACAGAATTGACAGGATCTTTCACCGGTATTTCCCCAACTTTTCAACACAGTTTTCCACAACACAGGGGAAAACCAGTTACAAACCGGTTACGATCCGGCGAGTTTTGCACAGGGTGTTGGTGCCGGATCCCCGTAAATTGTGCAATGTTTGTCATAAATTCGAAAGGATACGCAAAAAACCACGGTTTTTGTTTTCCACAAGTTGTTGAAAGTGCTGTGGAAAACGTGGGAGAAGTGTGGAAATCGTATTGCCTTAATCCTTTTGAAAGATCAGAATTTTCTCTGCCATGTTCTTCACCACCGGCAGCCATGAGATCAGCCGGTAGGCGGGGTACAGCTTCGCCATGCCGCGGAGGATATTGTCGTCTTTCACGCTGTGGAATCCCTGTGCAAGGTCCTGCATCTCGGAGAATCGGTTCACACCCCATGTAAAGATTGCACCGGTGTCCTGTACCGATTTTTCAATGGACTGCTTCCGCACCCAGAACGGCGAGGTGGTTTCCATCATCACATAGGCGTTGTCGAAGTTGTCGTGAATGATGCGGAGCATCTGAGCCACTTCTGCCGGCTGGAGGTACATGGACAGTCCCTCAATGACGAACAGCATGGTGCCGCGTTGGGTGATGTCCTCGTGCCACGTGGGATCCAGTACGGACTTGCCCACTGTAGAAATGCGTCCCTGTTCCTGAAAGATCTGGTCGCGGACACGAATGGTTTCCGGCAGGTCGAGGTTGTACCATGTGCACTTTCCGGTGTCCATGCGGTACACTCTGGTGTCCAGCCCACAGGCAATGTTCACCACCGTTGCATCGGGGTGCTTCTGCAAAAATGCCTGTACCAGTTCGTCAAATACAATGGTTCTGGCAATGGTGCCGCTGCCCATGGCAACGTCCCTGGAAGCCTTGGAAAAATCGTAGTCCAGCCGTTCCACCAGCTCCACCGCCTTGGCATCATAAAAGGCATGCCTCGGGGATCGGGAGTACTGGGCTCTTGCGTAAAAAGTCAGCAGCATGGTTTCTGCCACGCCGTTCAGTTCCGGTTTGATCTTTGTATTTGTCATAGCGGTTCTCCTTTTTTAGTTAGTATGGACTTACTATAGTAGTATAGCACATTTTGGCGGGAAACGCAAGGCGGGGGACTGCATGGGAAACGGTATTGCCTATAGTAAATTTTCATTGAAATCATGACAAAAAGTACGCTTTATGTTACAATGAAACTCTAGGGCATACCAAAAACGGTATGGCGGTTTACTTCTGCTCCCACATTTCATTTCTATTTATTTAATTATGAAATAGTGGGAGGTGATGCTTTGTGATACTGGATATGATTGCATTTGCAGTAAATGTTCTTAGCAGTGTTTTAAGAGTTATCCTTGCTTACTTAGCATATAAAAAGAAATAACCGCCCACATCCTGCAAGACACGGCGGTTATTTACATAACTTATGTGGGAGCAGACCGTCTACCGGTGTGCCCTTCTTTATTTTTATGATACCATTTTTCGTACGGTTTGTCAAGTGGCAAACCGGCTTTTTCATGATTTAGAAATCGTTTTAACGGAAGTTTTTCGCGGAACGCTTGCCAATTTCTTGAATGTGTGGTATAATATACAACAGAGTATAGAAAGGCGGGAAATGCCGTGACGAAACGAGAAGAATTTATTGCCGTTTATCAGGAAAATATCCAGCGGCGGGGAGCAGACCGGCTGCTGGAATGGCTGGACTCTGATGCCAGCGATTTCTTTACTGCCCCCTCCAGCACCCGATTCCACGGGGCATATGAGGGCGGGCTGGTGGAACACAGTCTGAATGTGTACGAGTGCCTGAAAGACTATCTGAATCGTCCCCGCACCAAGGAACTGTACGGCATGGACTATACACCGGAAACCATTGCCGTGACGGCACTGCTCCACGACATCTGCAAGGTTGGCTTTTATGCCGTGGACTATCGCAACGCCAAGAATGAACAGGGCGTGTGGGAAAAGGTGCCCTACTATACCGTGCGGGACACCCTGCCTTATGGGCACGGGGAAAAATCCGTGTACATGATTCAAAGCTTTATGCGGCTGACCCGTGACGAAGCTTTTGCCATTCGCTATCACATGGGCTTTTCCGGCAATGAGGACAAGAACAGCGTAGGCAGAGCACTGGAAATGTTCCCGCTGGCTCTGGCAGTCAACGTGGCGGATATGGAAGCAACGTATTATCTGGAAGGGTCTGTGAAGTGATAAGAGCCTGAACAGGCTTTAAAGGCAATACCGCACAAAGATTGTGCGGTATTGCCTAAAGAACTCCAACAGGGAAATTGCCCTGTTTGTGATAGATAATAGGAGTAGGAGGAAATAAAAATGAATTGGTACGAAAACGCAGTGATGTATCACATCTATCCCTTGGGCTTCTGCGGAGCACCGAAGTGCAACGAGGGCGGCGAACCGGTGAACCGGCTGGAAAAGGTACTGGACTGGATCCCGCATCTGAAAGAACTGGGTGTTGATGCCGTTTACTTCGGACCGGTATTCGAATCTGTGGAACACGGCTATGACACCACCGATTACCGTGTGATCGACCGCCGGCTGGGCACCAACGAAATGTTTGCCCACATCTGCGACGAACTGCACAAGAACGGCATTCGCGTGATTCTGGACGGCGTGTTCAACCACGTGGGACGGAACTTCTGGGCGTTCAAGGACGTGCAGGAAAAGGGACAGGCTTCGGAGTACTGCGACTGGTTTGCCGGTCTGAACTTCGGCGGTCAGAGCCCCTGCGGCGACAACTTCTGGTACGAGGGCTGGAACGGCTACTATAATCTGGTCAAGCTGAATCTGCGGAACTGGCACGTATGCGATTACCTCATCGATGCCGTGGGCATGTGGATGGATCAGTTCCATATCGACGGTATCCGCTTTGATGCCGCAGACTGTGTGGACTTCGACTTCTTCCGCCGGATCCACAACTTCTGCAAGGAACGCAATCCGGAATTCTGGCTCATGGGTGAGATCATTCACGGCGACTATAAGCGTTGGGCAAATCCGGAAATGCTGGACAGCGTGACCAACTACGAGTGCTATAAGGGCATCTATCTTCTCACAACGACAAGAACTATTTCGAGATCAACTACAGCATCAACCGCCAGTTCGGCAACGGCGGCATCTATCAGGGCGTGGCTCTGTACAACTTTGTGGACAACCACGATGTCAACCGTCTGGCAAGCACCCTGTGCGACCAGCGGTATCTGCCCCTGTGCTATACGCTGATGTACTGCATGCCGGGCATTCCGTCGATATACTACGGCAGTGAATACGGTGTCATGGGCAGACACGAGAACAATTCCGATGACGGCCTGCGGCCTTGTCTGGATCTGGACGACCTGAACCGCAGCGGCAATCTGGATTTGTACCGGCATCTGGTAAAGCTGGGCAGAATCTACCACGCATATCCGGCACTGCGTACCGGCTCCTACTACACTGTGGAAGTCCGGAACCGTCAGCTGCTGTTCGCCAAGGAGCAGGACGGCAGAACCGTTTACGTGGCACTGAATCTGGAGGACTGCCCCAGCGAATTCCGCTTTGGCACCCACGTGCCTCGCTGGTCGATGTCATCAGCGGTCAGCCGGTGCAGGTAGAAAACGGCGGTGCATGGATCCGCATGGCACCGTTCTCCTCGATGATTCTGGTCGAGGACGATATTGTCAACCAGACTGAACCGGAAGCAGCAGCAGTTGCCGTACCGGAGCCTACGGTTCTGGAAGCCGGTGCAAAATACCGCGATGTACTGGACGGCTCTGTCTGCGAACTGCTCCAGACCTCTGTCCGCCACGCAGAAACACAGGAAGACTGGTAGTTTACCGCAAGGAGCAGGACGGCAGCGTCTGGGCAATGCCGAAGTCGATCTTTACCGGCACGGCACACGATAACCAGCCGCGGTTCGAAAAGCTGTAATCGGGAAACAAATCTCAGGCAATACCGTGCAAAGCCGTCAGGCAGGCTCTGTGCGGTGTTGCCTTTCCCACGAAAGGAAATCGCAACACCATGGAACACAACACCCTACAGGGCGTCATTTTTGACCTGGACGGCACGCTGCTGGATTCCGGCAGCATGTGGCGGCAGGTGGACAAGAAGATCATGGACTACTACGGCAAAGAAATGCCGGACGACCTGTCCGAAACGGTACAGCGAATGTCCATTGAAGAATTCTCCCGCTATTTCGTGGAGGAGTTCCACTTGCCGGTCACGCCGGAACAGTTTGCACAGCAGGTGGCAGACACCGTTGCACAGGAGTATCGGGAACTGCTGCCGCTGAAACCCCATGTCATGGAACTTCTGGACTGGCTGGACAGCCAGCAGATCGTCTATGGCGTTGCCACGGCGACTTACGGCGAACTGGCAGAAGCGGCACTGAAACGGCTTCATGTATGGGAACGGCTGGCATTTCTGCTCACCGAGCAGGAGGCTGGTGCTCCCAAGACCCAGCCTCAGATCTTTCAGCTGGCGGCACAGAAGCTGCATCTGGGCAGACGGCAGATCGCTGTGGCAGAGGATTCTCTCCACGCTCTGCAATGTGCCAGGGCTGCCGGATTTTTCACCGTGGGGGTGTATGATGCAGCCAATCCGGCAGCATGGCAGCAGATCTGTGCGACGGCAACGGTGCATGTGCATGATATTCTGGAAATGAAACAGTTTTTCTGAGGCAAAAGGAGTTTCAACATGAGTGGTACACTATACATCATCGGCACGCCCATCGGCAATCTGGAGGACATCACCATGCGGCAGCTGCGGCTGCTGGGCGAGGTGGACTTTCTGGCGGCGGAGGATACCCGTGTCACCCGCAAGCTGCTCTCCCACTATGATATTCACACACCCATTGTCAGCTACCACGAACACAGCGGGCTGACGGTGGCACAGAGCATTGCCGACCGGATCCTCGCAGGGGAATCCTGCGGCGTGGTCACAGATGCAGGAATGCCCTGCATTTCCGACCCCGGTGAGCCGCTGGTGCAGCTTTGTCATCAGCTGGGTGTGCCTATGGAAGTAGTCCCCGGACCGTCGGCAGCCATTGCGGCACTGGCGATCTCCGGACAGCATACCTCGCGGTTCGCCTTTGAGGGGTTCCTCTCCGTGAACCGGAACCAGCGGGCGGCACATCTGGAACAACTGCGGGACGAACAGCGAACCATGATCTTCTACGAAGCTCCCCATAAGCTTTGCCGGACACTGGCAGATATGGCGGCAGTGTTCGGCGGGGACAGAAGTCTGTCCCTCTGTCGGGAACTGACGAAGATTCACGAGGAAGTGCAGCTGACCACCTTTGCACAAGCCATTGCCTATTATGAAAACACGCCGCCCCGCGGGGAATACGTGCTGGTCGTTGCCGGTGCGGTGCCCCAGAAGGCGGAGAGCGTCACGCTGGAAGAAGCTGTGGAGCAGGTACGCCGCTGTGTGGCAGACGGGCAGAAGCTGACACAGGCATGCAAAACCGTTGCCGCAGAAACCGGCTACCGGAAAAGTGAACTGTACGATGCCGTGCAGGAATCATAAGGCAATACCGCACAAAGCCTGCCTGACGGCTTTGCACGCAATCTGCCGAAAAATCTGACAACGCACCTTACGCACAATCTTTGTGCGGTATTGCCTTTGACATCTCTGGCGGAATGTGCTATAATTGATAATATCGTATACAAAATTTCGTACACATTGCCGGAATGGCAGGAGGAATATATGAGGAAAAAATGGACGTACTGGCGACGTGCTGTGATTTCGCTGCTGTGTGTCATCAGCTGTTTGCGTGGGGACAGCTTCCTGCGGCGGCGGAGCCGGACATGCCGGAGGTTCTGGAAGAAACGTGGAAACAGAACGATGGGCTGCTGGTGCCGGCGAATGAGCCGGCACAGACGGACACACCGGAGGTCACAGACGACGAGGCGGAGGAAAGCTGCGTGGAGCCGGCTCGCTGCCGTCTTCCTATAGCCTGCTGGACGTGGACGGCAGCAGTTATGTCACTTCTGTCAAAGATCAGGGCTCCACAGGTCTTTGCTGGGCGTATGCGGCACTGGGTGCCTGTGAATCCAACATCATGAAGCAGGGGCTGGACATTCCGGAATCGTGGAAAGACAGCAGCGGCGAACTGAACTTCTCCGAAGCGGCACTGGGCTGGTATCCCTTTACCAATCATTTGCTGGTAGGCGACCTCACCAGCGGCGACTATATCACCATGGACAACAAGGGCATCAGCGGCGGCAATCCCACCATTGCGGGCTATGGACTGGCGGCAGGCATCGGCCCCCAGCTGGAACAGTTCGCCTCCATGGACGACTGGTCACAGGCTATTCCGAGTACCAGCGGTATAACGCCTACTACCGCATGCAGAGCTCCGACCTCTTGCAGCAGGTGGACACCGCGGGGCGGACTGTCATCAAGCAGTGGCTCATGGAAAGCGGTGCCGTCAGTGCATCGTTCTATTCCAAGGGCATATTTTTTGACAACGGGGACTCCATTGCCTATTACCAGAAACGGCACGGCACCGGAGATGCCGACCATGCGGTTCTGCTGGTGGGCTGGGACGATAACTATTCCAGAGAGAATTTCCAAAAAAGCTGCCAGCCCAAGTCGGACGGGGCGTGGCTGGTGCGGAACAGCTGGGGGGCAGATGATGTTGGCGGCGGCTACTTCTGGTTGTCCTATGAGGAAGCTTCTCTCTGCGAAGCGGCACGGTTCCAGATGACGCAGGACAGCACGCCTGTTGCACGCTATCAGTACGACGGCAGTGTTTCCTATGCCAACGTAAACTTTCCGCAGCAGCCAATGTGTTCACTGCGGAAAAGTCCGGCAGGCTGACGGAAGTCATGTTTCCCATGACATCGAACAATTCTCAGGGCGGGTGGTATACCATTTCGGTGTACCGGCTGAAAAATAACGCCCAGTCCCCTGTAGACGGCACGAAGCTTTGCAGCAAACAGGGCACAGTGCAGTACGGCGGCTATAAGAACATTTCACTGGAAGCACAAAATGTAATGCTGCAAAAGGGCGACCGGTTTTCGGTTGTGCTGGAACTGCGAAAGGAAAAGGGCAGCAGGGAAAAACTCTGGCTTTCGTTTGAGTCCAACTCCACGGAAACGCTGGAACGCCACTGCTCGATCCAGTCGGGGCAGACGTTTATTTGCAGCGGCGACACATGGATCGATATGGTTGACGTGAAGCAGTGGCAAAACAGCAGCGGCAAAAAGCCCTATTCCAATCTGGGCAACGCTGCAATGAAAGCAATCGTGCGGGAACAGGACACCGCGGTCAACTGGGCACAGTGGAATGCCGCCATGTCTTACGGCGAGCCTGCCGCCGATGCAGATCCGCTGTATCAGGCAGCCTATGCCGAAGCGGCAGCCCTGCCGGAAGATGCCACACAGGCAGAGGTGGACAATGCCGCCGCCAATCTCTTTGCCGGACTGGAACGGGAAGGGCTGGTACAGTATTCTCAGTATATCTACGCCAAGGAAACCGCAGAGCCTTTGTTTTTGCTGGGCGATGTAGACGGGAACGGCAGCGTAGATGCACCGATGTGTTCCAGTCCCTGCTGGCACAGGCACAAGATGCCGTGGGCTATGCTTCCGGTTTGTCCATGTCGCAGGCGGCAGCGGCAGACTGCGACGGCAACAGTAAGATCGATGCCACAGATGCATTCTATCTGATGCTGTACTGTGCGTATCGGGGAGCCGGCATTCCCAAAAGCTGGGACGAAATTTTAAGTACATAAGGCAGTAGCATGCCATAAAAAACAGGACAGCGATTCCGCAGGGAAAAGCTGTCCTGTTTTCTGTTTTATAACATCAAATTTCAGAAGTTATCTGCCGCAGCCGCATCCACAGTCGTCATCGTCGTCGCCCTGCTGGTTCCGGCAGTTCTGGGCAGACTGGTTCTGCTTCTGCTGTGCCTGCTGGTTCTGGCGGTTCTGGCTCTGCTGCTGCTGACGGTTCTGGCTCTGATTCTGCTTGGACATGGTGTTCTCCGTTTCTCCGCACACAGGACTGCTCTGATGGTTCTCCGTGTGCGGCAGAAGAACCGGCAGCCGGCGGCAGAAATTTGCCGCGTTGAATAGGCAATGCGGCACAAAGCCCGCCTGACGGCTTTGCATGAAATCTGCCGACGCATCTTCCGTACAAGCTTTATGCCGCGTTGCCTATAGTGTATCCGGAATCCGCGGAGATATGCAGCTGTATTTGATTTACAAAATTTTACAAATATAAGCCAGAAGTACTGCCGTCCAGTGCACTACGCCGCACAGCAGGATTCCCACAGCGGTGGGGATCCCCCACGCCGCCAGTGTCCACTTCCAGCTGCCGGTTTCCTTGTGAATGGTCAGGAGGGTTGTGGAACAGGGAAAATGAAATAGCAAAAACAGCAGCATGCACAGGGCGGTGGCAGCCGTCCAGCCGTTTGTCGTCAGGATCTCGTGAATGCGGCTCAAGTCGGTGATCTCGGCGAGGGCATTTCCGGCGGTGTAGCCCATGCAGATAATGGGCAGGACGATTTCATTTGCGGGAAATCCCAGCAGGAACCCCAGCAGAATTACGCCGTCCAGTCCGATGAATTGTGCCGGTGTGTCCAGAAGTGCCGCACAGTGTGCAAAAATGGAGCCGCCGCCGATATGGCAGTTGGTGAAGCACCAGATCACGGCTCCCGCCGGTGCCGCCGCCAGACAGGCTCTGCCCAGTACAAAAATCGTCCGGTCCAGCAGCGAACGCACCAGCACCTTGCCGAACTGGGGCTTGCGGTACGGCGGCAGTTCCAGCGTAAAGGAGGACGGCACACCCCGCAGAATGGTATGTGACAGCAGACGGGACACGGCGAATGTGACAAAAACGCCCAGCAGAATCAGCCCCAGCAGCAACAGGCAGAACTGACAGAACGGCACAGCCCGCTGCCGGCGGCGAAAAACAGGGAAATACAGGTGATCATGGTGGGGAATCTGCCGTTGCAGGGGATAAAGTTGTTGGTGAGAATGGCGATCAGCCGTTCCCGCGGGGAGTCGATAATACGGCAGCCGGTCACGCCGGCGGCGTTGCAGCCGAAGCCCATGCACATGGTCAGCCCCTGTTTGCCGCAGGCACAGGCACGCTGAAATGGTTTATCCAGATGAAACGCCACACGGGCAGATAGCCAAAATCCTCCAGCAGGGTGAACAGGGGAAAGAAAATCGCCATAGGCGGCAGCATGACTGCAATGACACAGGTCAGTACGTTGTAGATGCCGTCGATCAGCAGACCGTGCAGCCAGTGGGGCGTATGTATGGTTTCCAGCAGCAGAGAAAGCCAGCCCTGTAAATGGGAAAAGCCGGCGGAGAGCCATGCCGAGGGATAATTTGCCCCCACAATGGTGAGCCAGAGTACCAGCCCCAGCAACAGCAGCATCACCGGAATGCCCCACTTTCCCGCCAGAATCCGGTCAAGGCGGCGGTCGGCGGCATCGGTCTGTTCCGGCTGGTGTACAGTCTGGGCAGCGAGGGCTTCGCTGTGTCGGACAATGGCGGCGATCATGGCATCGGCACAGACTTCGGGGGAGTACTGCTTCCACGTCTGTTCCAGTGCATCGGACAGTGCAGGGATTTCCAAGGAAATATTCCCGTGGGCGGCAATTTTTTCGTGCAGTTCCGGCTCTGGCTCCAACAACCGTCTGGCAGTCCATTCCCGCTGAAGCCCGCAGAGGTTTTCCGGCAGTTCGTTCTGGATCTGCTCCAATGGCTGTACCAGCTGTTCCGGAACGGGACAGGGCAGCGGCTGTGGTGCCGGCTGGTGCAGGAGGTCGAACAGCCGCTGTTGGAATTCCGGCAGTCCGGTGCCGCTGCGGGCAGCCATGCCCACCACAGGAATGCCCAGCAGCTGTTCCAGTTGCGGCAGGTCAATGGTGATCTGCCGCTTTTCGGCTTCGTCCAGCAGGTTGACGCAGAGCAGGGTGCGGGGGCAGGTTTCCAGCACCTGCATGACCAGCAGCAGCCCCCGTTCCAGACAGGTGGCATCACAGACCACTACCGCGGCATCTGGCTCTGCAAAGCAAAGAAAATCCCGTGCCACGATCTCTTCGGCACTGCGGGCACGGAGCGAGTATGTGCCGGGGAGATCTGCCAGCAGGAGCGATTCCCCGTTCCAGGTGACTGTCCCCACGGCACTGGCAACGGTTTTTCCCGCCCAGTTTCCAGTGTGCTGGTGCATGCCGGTGAGGGCGTTGAACACGGTGGATTTTCCCACATTGGGCATGCCTACAAGGGCGACGACAGGGAGTTCCGTTTGAGATAATTCCGGCGGCAGTCCGGCAGATGATGTGCACATATGGCAATTCGTCCTTTCTGTGTGGGGAGTGGGAAACACGGTGCTGCTTCCTCAATTTTTGCCATTCTATGCAGAAAGAACAGAAAAAAGACCGCCTTTGGAAAAGACGGTCTTGGGATGTTGTTTCCTGAAAATGCCGGTTACCGCATCTCCTCTACCAGATTGCTGATCCATACACCCTTTTGAATCAGGATATACCCGATCACCACCTTGAGAATATCCGCCGCCTGTACAATGGCATAAATGCCCAGGATCGGCAGCGAGGTGAAGTGACACATCAGCAGGGCAGCGGGAATCGGGATCACCCATGTAAAGACGCTGTCAAACAAAAAGGTGATCATCGTTTTTCCGCCGGAACGCAGGGTGAAGTACAGGGCGTTCAGGAAGCCTGTATCGGGAAGAACACCGCGGTAATGGTGATAAACCAGCGGCCGTAGTTCCGCACCTCTGTGGTGGTGTCGTATGCCTTGGGGAACACGCCGGAAACGGAGATCAGGATCGCCGCCAGCAGCAGACAGACTGCACCGGTGAACCACATCAGGCTGAACGAATCCTTCTTGGCTTTCTCGTATTCCGAAGCCCCCAGCGTCTGCCCGATGAGAATCCCCACTGCAGAACCCAGTGCCACGAATACCACGTTCAGCAGGTTACAGATGGCGTTGGAGATGTTCAGTCCGGCAACCACTTCCAGCCCGCGGGTGGAATAGCACTGTGTCAGGGCAGCCAGACCGGCAGACCAGAGCCAGTTCGTTGCAGAAATGGGCATGCCCTTGCGGAGTACCTTTCCCCGCCAGTTCCTTGGGAACGCGGAG
>ENA-OQDW01000873-OQDW01000873.1-human-gut-metagenome-genome-assembly--contig:-NODE-873-length-11888-cov-1.917694_pt1 | contig 11888 bp, 17 predicted proteins | sample MGYA00242784_ERZ504613 | MGnify/ENA primary metagenome ERZ504613 (study PRJEB26092, sample SAMD00036330) | human gut metagenome | host: Homo sapiens | study: EMG produced TPA metagenomics assembly of... | reverse complement strand
TGCAGTTTGCCATTGTGTCTTTTTATTATTAAGTTGGCTATCACAGTCTGATTGCCGGTAGTCAGTTGTCCTAGTTAACGAATACTTCGGTGCCCAACGGTAGAAAGACATCCACGCGGGAGCCGAATTTGATGAAACCCATATGTTCGTCAATATAGCATTCCTCGCCCGGTTCGGCATAGGTCACGATGCGGCGCGCCATGGCTCCGGCTATCTGTCGTGCCATAATCTCCACGCCTTCCGGAGTTTCTATTACTACGGTGGAACGCTCGTTGTCGGTGCTGGCTTTGGGCAGCCAGGCTTTCATGAACTTCCCGTTTTTGTGCCATACCTTCTTTACCGTACCATCTACCGGATACCAGTTGGCGTGTACATTAACCAGACTCATGAATATAGATACCATGATACGGCGGTCGTGGAAGTATTCGTTTTCCTCCACTTCTTCCACCACTACGATTTTACCGTCGGCAGGAGCTACCACGACTTCTCCGTTTCTTGTCCGAACAAACGGATGGGGCAGCGGAAGAAGTTCACGAGTATGCCATATACTATGAGGCTGATGACCGCTACTACGTAAAAAGGAACTTTGCATTCCAATCCGAAGTAAAGGGCAGTGTTGACAGCCAGAATCAGAACCAGGCTGCCTGCCAATGTATGTGTTCCTTCACGGTGTATGCGTATCTTTTTTAATCTTTTTAATCGACCCATGTATATCGTATTTGCTAATTTAGATAGAAATTATCTGCAAAAATAGGCTTATTTTGAAAATCTAACAAGGATTTGGAGAGAGAAATGTGTATGTTGATAACTTTTTGGGAAATATTTTTGTTAGCTGTGATAGAGGTTGTAATTTTAGGCTCTGAATAGAAAGGATATATATGCAAGATTTTGTTCATTTACATGTCCATACCCAATACTCTCTTCTGGATGGCCAGGCAAGTGTCAGCAGGCTGGTTGACAAGGCCATGAAGGATGGTATGAAAGGCATTGCCGTGACCGACCATGGAAATATGTTCGGTATCAAGGAGTTCACCAACTATGTCAACAAGAAGAACAGCGGGCCAAAGGGGAGATAAAGGACCTCAAGAAAAGGATTGCCGGTATTGAAAGCGGTGAGATAGAGTGTGAAGACAAGGAAGCGGAGATTGCCGGTTGCCGTGCCAAGATGGCAGAAGCGGAAAGCAAGCTGTTCAAGCCGATTGTAGGCTGTGAAATGTATGTGGCTCGCCGAACCATGGATAAGAAGGAGGGGAAGCCGGACCAGAGTGGCTATCACCTGATTGTGCTGGCAAAGAATGAGAAGGGGTATCACAATCTGATAAAACTTGTATCGCATGCCTGGACAAGGGGATACTATATGCGTCCGCGTACAGACCGCAGTGAACTGGAAAAGTATCATGAGGGGCTGATTGTCTGCTCGGCTTGTATCGGTGGCGAGGTTCCTAAGAAGATTATCAATGACCAGCTGGAAGAGGCAGAAGAAGCTGTACGCTGGTATAAGAATCTGTTTGGCGATGATTACTATCTGGAGCTTCAGCGCCATAAAGCCACTGTTCCCCGTGCCAACCACGAAGCCTATCCGCTTCAGCAGAAGGCGAATGCCAAGTTGCTGGAGCTTGCCCGGAAATATGACATTAAGGTTATCTGCTCTAATGACGTCCACTTTGTGGATGAAGAGAATGCGGAAGCGCACGACCGCCTGATTTGTCTGAGCACGGGTAAAGATCTGGATGACCCTACCCGAATGCTTTATACCAAGCAGGAATGGATGAAGACAAAGGCTGAGATGAACGCCTTGTTTGAGGATGTTCCCGAAGCCTTGTCCAATACCTTGGAGATTTTGGACAAGGTGGAATATTATTCCATCGACCACGCTCCTATTATGCCTACGTTTGCTATTCCGGAAGATTTCGGAACGGAAGAGGGCTATCGGCAGAAATATACCGAAAAGGACTTATTTGATGAGTTTACCCAGGATGAAAACGGCAAGGTGGTGCTGGATGAGGATGCCGCCAATGCCAAGATAAAGCGTCTGGGGGGCTACGACAAACTGTACCGTATCAAGCTGGAAGCCGACTATCTGGCAAAGTTGGCATTCGACGGTGCTAAAAAGCTGTACGGTGATCCCTTGTCCGACGAGGTGAAGGAGCGTCTGGTCTTTGAGCTGTACATCATGAAGACGATGGGTTTCCCGGGATACTTCTTGATTGTGCAGGACTTTATCAATGCCGCCCGCACACAGCTGGGCGTTTCGGTAGGACCGGGACGTGGTTCGGCTGCCGGCTCGGCGGTGGCCTATTGCCTGGGCATCACGAAAATAGACCCGATTCAATACGACCTTCTGTTCGAGCGTTTCTTGAATCCCGACCGTATCTCTTTGCCTGATATCGATGTGGACTTCGATGATGACGGGCGTGGAGAAGTGCTCCGCTGGGTGACGGAGAAGTACGGGCAAGAGAAGGTGGCGCACATCATTACATACGGCACGATGGCGACCAAGATGGCTATCAAGGACGTGGCGCGCGTACAGAAACTGCCTTTGAGCGAATCGGATCGTCTGTGCAAGCTCGTGCCGGATAAGATTCCCGACAAAAAACTCAACCTGCCGAATGCTATCGCGTACGTACCCGAATTGCAGGCTGCGGAGGCTTCGCCCGATCCGCTGGTGCGCGATACGATGAAATATGCCAAGATGCTGGAAGGTAATGTACGCGGTACGGGTGTGCATGCCTGCGGTACTATTATTTGCCGTGACGACATCACGGATTGGGTACCCGTCAGCACGGCGGATGATAAGGAGACGGGCGAGAAGATGCTCGTAACCCAATACGAAGGTTCCGTCATCGAAGATACGGGACTTATCAAGATGGACTTCCTCGGACTGAAAACCTTGTCCATCATTAAGGAAGCCGTTGCCAATGTACGTCTGCACCGCGGCTTGGAACTCGACATCGACAAGATATCCATTTCCGACCCTGCTACCTATAAACTCTATTGCGACGGCCGTACCATCGGTACGTTCCAGTTTGAATCGGCCGGTATGCAGAAGTATCTGCGCGAGTTGCAACCTAGCACTTTCGAGGACTTGATTGCCATGAATGCCCTCTACCGTCCGGGTCCTATGGATTATATCCCCGACTTCATCGACCGTAAGTGGGGACGCAAGCCCATCGAGTATGACATCCCCATCATGGAGAAGTATCTGAAGGATACCTACGGCATTACGGTCTACCAGGAGCAGGTCATGCTTCTGTCGCGTTTGCTGGCGGACTTCACCCGTGGTGAGTCCGATGCCTTGCGTAAGGCGATGGGTAAGAAACTGCGTGACAAGCTGGACCACATGAAGCCGAAATTCATTTCGGGTGGACAAAAGAACGGCCACGACCCGAAAGTGCTTGAGAAAATCTGGGCCGACTGGGAAAAGTTTGCATCCTATGCCTTCAACAAGTCACATGCCACTTGCTATTCGTGGGTGGCCTATCAGACGGCTTTCCTCAAGGCCAATTATCCGGCCGAATACATGGCGGCGGTCATGAGCCGAAGTTTGGCGAATATTACCGATATAACCAAACTGATGGACGAATGCAAGGCAATGGCATCAATACATTGGGGCCGGATGTGAATGAAAGTAACCTGAAGTTCACCGTGAACAAGGAAGGCAATATCCGTTTTGGTCTTGGCGCGGTGAAAGGGGTAGGCGAGGGTGCTGTGCAGAGCATCATGGAGGAACGCGAGAAGAATGGTCCTTTCAAGGTATATTTGATTTTGTGCAGCGTGTCAATCTGACAGCCTGCAACAAGAAGAATCTGGAATGTCTTGCTTTGGCGGGCGGGTTCGACAGCTTCCCGGAGCTGAAGCGAGAGCAGTATTTTGCCGTAAATTCCAAGAACGAGGTCTTCCTCGAAACCTTGGTGCGGTATGGTAACCGTTACCAGGCCGACCAGGCTGCGGCTGCAAACTCCTTGTTCGGCGGTGAGAATGTGGTGGATATCGCCACTCCGGAAATACCGGTAGCGGAACGTTGGAGCGACCTCGACCGTTTGAACCGGGAGCGCGATTTGGTAGGTATCTATCTGTCCGCACATCCGTTGGATGAGTATTCCGTAGTTCTGGAGCATGTTTGCAACACTCACATGGCAGAGCTGGAAGATAAGACGGCACTTGTGGGGCGCGAAATAACAATGGGTGGCATCGTGACCGCCGTGCGTCGCGGTATCAGCAAAAATGGAAATCCTTACGGCATAGCCAAGATTGAAGACTATTCCGGTTCGGCAGAGCTTCCTTTCTTCGGAAATGATTGGGTGACCTATCAGGGGTATCTGGGTGAACGTACCTTCTTGTTCATCAAAGCCCGTTGCCAGCCCAAGCAATGGCGGCAGGATGAGTTGGAGCTGAAGATAACCTCCATGGAACTGTTGCCTGACGTCAAGGAGAAACTGATTGAGAAGATAACCATTCTCATTCCGCTGAGTGTACTGAACAAGGCTTTGATAACTGAACTGGCGGAACTGACCAAGGAACGTCCGGGCAGTACGGAGCTTTATTTCAAAGTCAGAGATGAGGATAGCAAGATGACGGTCGATTTGATTTCCCGTCCCGTGAAGCTTTCCGTGGGGCGTGAACTGATTACTTATTTAAAAGAGCGTCCGGACCTTGAGTTCAGGATTAATTAGTTATCTTTGTTGGAAAACGAAGATAGGTTGCACCTCGGCATAAAAAATGAACAAGTTCATTTTGTTTTGCATTCGGTTTGCACTATCTTTGCTTCGAAAGCGAAGGTTGATAAAACGCAATTGACAGTAAATTAATAATTATAGTTGACATTTAATATTAAAAGAAATGGCTTTAGAAATTACAGACAGCAATTTTCAAGAAATCCTGGCAGAGGGAAAGCCGGTCGTTATGGATTTCTGGGCACCTTGGTGCGGCCCTTGTAAGATGGTGGGACCAATCATCGATGAATTGGCTACTGAATATGAAGGAAAGGTGATTATTGGCAAATGTGACGTGGATGAGAACGGTGATGTGGCTGCCGAATATGGCATACGCAACATCCCTACAGTCTTGTTCTTCAAGAATGGAGAGCTGGTGGACAAGCAGGTAGGTTCTGCTCCGAAATCTGCTTACGTGGCCAAGATAGAAGCGATATTATAAGGTACTATTTGACGATTTACGATTTACCCTTTCGGCATCATGCGCAGCCAAATAGTAAATAGTAAATCGTCAAATAGTCAATAACATTAACCCTTTAAGCAATAGTAAGTATGGGAATGGAAGACGATTTTTTGCAGAATGATGTCGATGATGAAAAGACCATCGAGTACATCAAGAATTATTTGCCGCAGGAGTTGAAAGAGAAGTTCTCTGACGACGAGTTTTATTATTTTCTCGATTTGATTGACGAGTACTATTCCGAGAGCGGCATCCTTGATGCACAGCCGGATGCGGATGGGTACATCGAGATTGATTTGGGGAAAATCGTGGACTATATTGTCAAGGAAGCCCATAAGGATGAGATGGGTGACTATGATCCGGAAGAAATCCTTTTCATCGTACAAGGTGAGATGGAATATACGGAATCTTTGGACGAAGAATAGTCTGTATCAAAAGTATAGGAAAATCGCGGATGGGCATGGCTTCATCCGCGATTTTTTGTTTTTATGTGACCGGTGGCGTATTCAGAAAAAAGAAGATGGACGTGCCGATAAGAATGACACCCAATACACCGTAGAACAGGCGGGCTTGTCGCCGCCCTACATTTTGTACGATAAACTGGGTGTTTCGGGCAGTAAAGAACCAGTTCCAGTCCAATATGGCTGCCAGCAAGGCGATGATGCCTGCGACGGCGAAAATCCCTTGAACGATGTATTGCTCATCAGAAATAAGAATTAAGAATTAAAAATTAAAGCGGGGGAAAAGCATGCCTTATTCAAAGCTCTCTAACGTGACTTCCCGCTCTCCGTTCTCCACTTCTTCGATGGTGACCTTGATGGTGTTGCCCGGCAAGAGTTCCTCTACCAGCTCCGGCCATTCTATGAAGCAGAGGGCGCCGCTGTAGAAGTAATCTTCGTAACCCATGTCATACACTTCTTCCAGCTTCTTGATGCGGTAGAAGTCAAAATGGTAAATCAGTCGCCGGCAGTGTCGGAACGGTATTCGTTGACAATGGCGAAGGTAGGGGAGGTGATGACGTCGGAAACGCCCAATTCCTCGCAAACGGCTTTGATGAAAGTCGTCTTGCCCGCCCCCATTTTTCCATAGAGGGCGAAGACGGTATTGTCACCCATTTCAGCGATGAACTGGCGGGCGGCTTCGTGAATCTGGTCTAATGACTGAATTTTGATTTCCATTGTGTCTTTTGATTTAGCGTTGCAAATATAGCCAAAAACTTTTTCCCGTCTTGCAAATGGCATAGATAATGATGGAAAAGAATATAATGGATGCACCGAGGGGACATTCAAGTAGAAAGAAATCATCAGCCGCCCAGGCAACTGAGGTAACCGATGCCGATGGAAAGCCAGATGATGCGGTGGAACCGGTGCGAGAACAAGTTGGCGGTCATCTGCGGAACGGTGAGCAGCGAAATGACCAGCACGATGCCCACCATGCGCAGGCATGCCACGATGGTCAGCGCAATGAACATCATCAGTACATATTCGAATACCTGCACCGGAATACCTTGCGAGCGGGCAAACTCCCGGTCGAAGGCTACGTAGATGATGGGATGGAGATACAGCGCGAAAAACAGTATCAGCAGCAGGGCAAGCCCTCCCAATAGAGCGATGTCGCTCCAGGTAATCGTGAGAATGTTGCCGAAGAGATAGGCGGACAAGTCGGGTGCGAATCCCGGCGAGAGGAAAGTGAACATGATGCCCAGTGCCATGCCCAATGTCCAGAATACGGCAATGGCGGAGTCTTCCCGCATGTCCTTCCGTTTGCTGAGCCACTCTACACCGAAAGCGGACAAGACTGCAAACAAGGCTGCCGACAGAATGGGGGAAATGCCGGTATACAATCCCAGGCCGATACCGCCGAAGGAGGCATGCGTCAATCCGCCGCTGATGAACACCAGTCTCCGGGTGACGATGTATGTGCCTATCAGCCCGCAAGCAATGCTTGCCAGCAGACTGCCGATGAGGGCATGTTGGAAAAAGGTGTATTGCAGTAGCTCCATTTATTCAATTAAAAATTAAGAATTACAAATTAAAAGTTGGATGTGGAGTGTTAGGAATGGGGGGTGAGACGACGTTCGCCGATAATGAGGAATACTTCATCCTTGATATTCTCCGGCAGGGCTATGCCACGCAGTTGCAGGCTGCGCACCCATCCGGCTACGTCCGTGTCTTGCATGGTGTAGAACACGTCGCGGAACTCGTCTTCCTGCTCGGGAGTATAGGCATCGGGAGCGGTGCCGATGTATTTGTCCAGTTCTTCGTCATCGTAATATTCTATTTGCTTGCTGACGGCTGCCAGTAAGCTGTCACGTTCGCAGATTTCATGCTGTCCGCAGCATTCGGAATCCACTTCCTGCACTTCGGGCATGGCGTCCAGTTCGCCGCGGTCTATCTTCTTCTGCAGTTTCCGGTTGCGTATAATTCCGGCTGTGGCTGCCACGAGGGCAAGGACAATCAGGCTAATAATCAATATCCACATGGGCTTCCTTTTCTTGAAAAACATGTTCCATTAATAGAACGGACAAAGATACATATTGTTTTTTGTACGACAAAATAATGATTCAGATTGCAGGTAGTAGATTACTTCTACCGACGCAGGCATTACTTGCTTGGAACGCAGTATAAAACTACTTTGGATGCATCCTAATCTTAGAATGTATCCTTTATTCCTAAGAATAAAGGTTATATTCTTAAGAATAAAGGCTGTATTTCTTGGAATAAAAGCTTTATTCTAAGATTGCATTGCATCTTGCGGACTTTAAATCCCGCCTTTTGCAAGTCTTCCCAGTAAGCAGGGTAAGATTTGGTAACGACCTGTGGTTCATCTATCTGTATTTGGGGCAGTACAAGGCAGGCGGGGGCAAATGCCATGGCCATGCGGTGGTCTTCGTAGGTGGCGATAACGGCTGCAGCGTCTGCCGGGCAGCGTTCGCCGTCCCACAACAAGATGCTGTCTTGCTCGGAGCGCACGACGTACCCCAGTTTACGCAGTTCCGTAATGAGGGCGGTGATACGGTCGGTCTCCTTTATTTTGAGGCTTTGCAGTCCGGTGAAGCGGAAAGGGATGTCCATCAGGCAGCAGGTGACGACAAAGGTCTGCGCCAGGTCCGGGATGTCCACCATGTCTTCGTCGAGACGGGTGGCGGGAGTACCCTTACGGGTCAGTTTTACTCCCCGGTCTGTATATTCGGTATGGACGCCGAGGCGGGCAAAGACTTCCGCGCCGTGCTGTCGCCTTGATAGCTGTGGGCGAAGAGACCGAGCAGTTCGATTTCTGCCGTGTGCGCTTCTTCCTTCGTGCTGTCTTCACTTTCTTTTGCGCTACTTCTGTCTCCCCCTTTTATTTTTTCATTTTTAATTCCTTCTATTGCCATCATCTGATACCAGTAAGAGGCGGCGCTCCAATCGCTTTCTACGGTGAAAGGGGTATCCGTGTATCCGCCGGGGCTGACGGTGATGCAATCTTCGGAGACCCAGTCGGCTTGGGCGCCGAAGTCGCGCATCAGTTGCAGGGTCAGGTTGATGTAGGGGCGGGAGATGATGTCACCCGTCAAGTGCAGGCGCAGGCCTTTGGGAAGGACGGTACCAATCATCAGCAGGGCGGATATGTATTGTGAGCTGACATTGCCGGCGAGGGATATTTCGCTGCCGGTCAGTTCTGTTCCGGTGATGCGCAAGGGAGGGAACCCTTCGTTTCCGACGTATTCTATGCGGGCGCCGAGCTCTCGCAGGGCGTCTACCAGTATGCGGATGGGGCGTTGCTGCATGCGTTGCGTACCGGTGATGATTCGGGTGCCAGGAGTTACGCTGAGGTAGGCGGTGAGGAAACGCATGGCGGTGCCGGCGGCAAGGATATCTATATGTCCGGGATTTCCGTCGAGGGCGCGAGTCATCACTATGGTGTCGTCACAATCGCTCAGATTGCGGGGCAGGATATTGCCGTGGGCAAGGGAGTGGAGGATGAGTGCCCGGTTACTGATACTTTTGGATGCCGGGAGCTGTATGGCTGCGTGCAGTGAGGCAGGAGCGGAAACGGTATATCGCATGGTCGTATTTGTTAAGTTACGGTGGTAAGGAGTTTTTTTATTGTCACTGCAAAAGTAGGATAAATCTTTGGGAAATGGAAAAAAGGAAACTTGTTTCTGTGGTTTCAATCTTTCGTTTATCTTTGCGGAGGTAAGTCCTGCTATCGGGACGGATAGATATAATTAAGCATCATTCTTATGGAAATAGATTTAACCACCCCCGCCTTGCTGTTTTCGGCCATATCGCTGATTATGCTGGCCTATACCAACCGTTTCTTGTCCTATGCCCAACTGGTGCGCACTTGAAGGAACAGTACATGGAGAACCCGTCTTCGGTGAAGGCGGCGCAGATTGCCAACCTGAGGAAGCGGCTCTACCTGACGCGTGCCATGCAGGTGGCGGGCATCGGCAGCCTGCTGCTGTGCGTGGTCAGCATGTTCTTTGTCTATATCCGTCTCCATCTGCTTTCGGCCTATATCTTCGGTTTGGCGCTGATATTGCTGATTATTTCGCTGGCCATATCGGTGTACGAAATATATATATCGGTGAAGTCTTTGGAGATACATCTCAACGATATGCACGAGTAGAGGCTCTACGGGATGATGTTCCGTACGGGGAGTTCCAGTTCTCCCCAGTCAATCATGCATTGAACAGCCTGACAGTAGAGAATGAAGGCAAGTCTTCCGGTCTGATATCTTTTTCCTGCAAGATTCCTTCTTCCAGCAAGGCTGCCCGTTTGGTCCCTTTCAGCAGGGGATGTGCCGGCGTGTACCAGTGGGTACCGTCGGAAAGGGCGATGTTGGCGATGGAGGTGTCTGTCAGCAGGCCTTGTTTCACAATCAGAATGTCGTCGCATGCGCCGCGCAGGGCAAAGAGGCAGTTCAGCGGTTCGCGTCCGGCGCTTTTGTAGGTGTAGTCGATGGTATCGGCCTGCATCAGTGCCAGCGAATGCACGTGCCGCACGGCGTAGGGGGAGTAGCTGAGGTCTTCAATACCTTTTTCACCATACACTACGCGTGCCTTGACGATGCCCGCCCCGGTGATGCCTGCTCCACAGCCGGGAGACGACAGATAATCGGACAGTTGCAGCGGTGTGCTTTCCGGCCAGAAGTGGGCGCGGGTATCGTTCAGCCTCCGGTTGTGGCGGGAAAGGTTGCAGACCCTTCCGTGGTCGATGCGTATGGTTTCAATAAATAGGCACATATATTTTCTGTATTACTTCGTTGTATTCGCTTTCCCACCGGCTTTTGGCGGTGATGCCGCCTCCTGCTTGAAGTGGAGCTGGCCGTTTTCCTGCTCGATGAAGCGTATCATGACAGCGCTGTCCAGCTGTCCGTCGGCATAATGCCCCATGATGCCGGTGTAGAAGCCCCGGCGGTAGTCTTCGGCCTGGGCGATGATTTCTACGGTTTTGGGCTTGGGGGCGCCGGTGATGGACCGGCAGGAAGCAGGCGGAAGATGATGTCGCCCAGGTGTGCGGTGTAGTCTTCGGGCAGGGTGCCGCATATCTCGGAGCTGGTCTGGAGGATGGGGCCTTGTTGGTTTGCAGGCGGTCTATATAGCGGTAGGAGGTCACTTCGACGTGTTCCGAAACCATGCTGAGGTCGTTGCGTATCAGGTCGACGATGGTGGCGTGCTCGGCTGCCTCTTTGGTGTCCTGCATCAAGAGCTGTTCCGCATCGGGCAGGGTAGCGTCGATGGTGCCTTTCATGGGGAAGGACTTTATCTTGCCCTTCTCTATGCGGACAAAGATTTCGGGGGAGAAGCAGACGAACCGGTCTTTCAGCCAGAGTTTGTACAGGGCGTGTGAATGCAGGAATACATCTTTCAGCGTCAGGTTGGTGCGGAGCGGCACTTTGCATGTCAGATTGGTCAGGTAGCTGTTGCCGCCCAGCAGGTTGCGCCTCACGGTATCGAAAGAACGGCGATAGTCGGCGGGAGCGGGCGGTGTGAATTCCCAGTCTATCGTTCCGGCATACCGGGCACCGGCATCAGGTGCATTGCCTGTTCCTCTGACTGGTAGAGGCATACGGACGCATCTATCCCGTCGAGAGGTTCTACGTACGAATGTTCCTGCATGTAGTCGATAACAAACAGGAAGGGCGTACCGTTGCGCCCGAACGTATTCATCCGGGCAATAGCTGTTTCTTTATCCAGTGCTTTCATTGTCTTAAATCATTGTAGCTATGATTTGAATGGACAGTATGAGGAATACCATTGCAATGGGGTAGACCGTTGCGTATGCCACGCTCGGAATATTACTGTCGGTCATGGAATCGGCGGCCGCCAGACCGGGGGTACTTGTCATGCCGCCGGTAATGGTTCCCAAGAGGTCGAGAATACTGATTTTAAACACCATCCTGCCCACAATCACGGCTATCAGCATGGGAACCAGGGTAATGGCTGCACCTACTCCGAACAGCAGCCAGCCGCTTTCCTGAAAGGTGGCAACCAGGTTCTTTCCTGCCGACGTACCTACTTCGGCGAGGAACAGCAGCAGTCCCAACTGTCGCAGCAGTTGGTTGGCAGGGCCCGACATCGACCAGATGACAGGACCTGTCTTGCCTATTGCGCTGAGGAACAGGGCCACTATCAGGATACCGCCCGTCAGTCCCGGTGAGAACGACAAACCGCCGGGAAAGGATATATTCAGTTTGCCGAACAGCACTCCGAGCACAATACCCATTGC
>ENA-OQDW01000872-OQDW01000872.1-human-gut-metagenome-genome-assembly--contig:-NODE-872-length-11905-cov-2.539990_pt1 | contig 11905 bp, 14 predicted proteins | sample MGYA00242784_ERZ504613 | MGnify/ENA primary metagenome ERZ504613 (study PRJEB26092, sample SAMD00036330) | human gut metagenome | host: Homo sapiens | study: EMG produced TPA metagenomics assembly of... | reverse complement strand
TTTTTTAATTGCCTCCTTTACGCTAAATGGATATGAGTACCGGTTTTTCCCTGGATACCGTCTTTTGCTTTTTCCAACAGCGTAATGAGGGCAGTGCGTCCTGGTTTTGATTCAGCAAATTTAACAGCAGCCTGAACTTTGGGAAGCATGGAACCGGGGGCAAAATGTCCCTCTTTGATAAACTGTCTTGCTTCTTCTGTGTCCAGGTCATCCAGCCACTTTTCTTCCGGCTTTCCGAAGTTAACAGCAACCTTTTCAACTGCAGTGAGAATAATTCAGGAAATCAGCGTCAGATTCTCTGCTAACAGTTCACTTGCGAAGTCCTTGTCGATTACAGCGCTTGCACCCTTTAAGTGGTTTCCCTGACGGGTAACCGGGATACCGCCGCCGCCGCAGGCGATTACCAGCTGGCCTGAGTCTACCAGAGAGCGGATGGCGCCGATTTCAACGATTTCAGCAGGCTTTGGAGATGCCACCACGCGGCGTAGCCACGTCCGGAATCCTCCTTCATGATGTATCCGTACTTTTCTTCTGCAATCTTAGCCTGTTCTTCGGTCATGAAGTGGCCGATTGGCTTGGAAGGAGCTTCAAACGCAGGATCGTCTGCATCCACACGGACCTGTGTAATCATGGTTGCAACCGGAATATCATACATTTCACGGTTATAGAGTTCCTCTCTTAATGCGTTCTGCAGGTCGTAGCCGATGTAGCCTTCGCTCATAGCGGAGCAGACAGACATCGGGGCTGCGCTGTAGTCGGTGTGCATTTTGCCGAATTCATTCATCGCCATGTGGATCATGCCGACCTGCGGCGCATTGCTGTGGGTGATGACAACATCAGCACCGGCAGCAACGAGATCTGCGATTACTTTTGCGGAACGTTTTACGGCTGCTTTCTGTTCCGGCAGCGTCGTTCCAAGAGCTTTGTGTCCCAGTGCAACAACTATTTTTTTTCTTTTCATTGGAAGATACCTCTCTTTGCAGTTCATAGATTTTGATACGAAAAAACCAGGCATCAATATAGAACTATTATAAAGTTTATGGAGGCAAAAATCAAGAAGAAACCGACATTGCGCACATTGAAATGTTTTTCGGACTATGGTATTCTATAAAAGTATCTGAGTCGTAGGGATTTGAAACGTGAAAGGGAGGTCCCGGCATGAAAAACATGCGCACGTTACAAAAACGGATCGCATATCAGCTCCAGCAGGGCAGTCTGGATGCGGAAGTTACAGGAATCACATGCGACAGCAGAAAAGTACAGCCGCAGAACGTGTTTGTCTGCATCCGCGGAAACAGGATGGACGGGCACGTATATGCAGAAGAAGCAGTCGAGAGGGGCGCTGCTGTTCTGGTTGCGGAGCGGGAACTGGAAGGGATTCCGGAAAAGGTAACCGTACTCGTAGTAAAGGACAGCAGAGAAGCACTCGCACAGCTTTCCTGTGCCTGGGAGGACGATCCGGCGCAGCACCTTGTGACAATCGGAGTGACCGGCACGAAGGGAAAGACGACGACTGCATATATGATTTACGAAATCCTGCGAAAAGCAGGGATACGCGCAGGACTCATCGGAACGATCGAGACGAGGATCGGGGAAAAAAGCATTCCGTCAGAAAATACAACGCCGGAGCCTGTTGTGCTGCAGAAGCTGTTTTCTGAATGATGCGGGAGGGCTGCACCCATGTTGTGATGGAGGTTTCCTCGCAGGCGGAAAAACAGCACCGGTGTGATGGAATTACGTTTGATTACGGTGTGTTCACCAACATTGGAAACGACCACATCGGCGCCGGGGAGCATGCATCGTTTGCAGAATATCTGTCCTGCAAAAAGAAGCTGCTTCGCACCTGCAGAACCGGAATTGTAAACCGGGATGACAAAAGGTTTCCGGAGATCATAAGGCAGAGCACCTGCCGTCTGGTGACATTCGGATGCAGGGAAAAAGCTGATTTTATGGCAGCAGATGCAGCACTCGATCAGGCGCCGGCGTGCTCGGTGTCTCATACCGGGTGCAGGGCGCAGCGGATTTTCCGGTACGGGTAGATCTGCCGGGTCTGTTTTCCGTTTCCAACTCGCTTGCCGCCATTGCGGTCTGCGCGCAGATGGGAATCCCGGAAAAGGCGATGCAGGAGGCACTTTCCGCAGTCCGCGTCCGTGGGCGGTGTGAGGCAGTTCCGGTGTATCCGGAAATGACGCTTCTCATTGACTACGCACACAATGCGATGAGCCTCGAAAGCCTGTTAAAGACACTGCGGAAGTACCATCCGAAGCGCCTGATCTGTCTCTTCGGCTGCGGCGGAAACCGCGCGCGGGACCGGAGATTCCAGATGGGAGAGGTGTCGGGGCGTCTGGCGGATCTGACCGTCATCACCTCGGACAATCCGCGGGATGAGGAACCACAGGCGATTCTGGACGATATCCGGACGGGAATCGGGAAAACAGAAGGCGCTTTCGTTGAGATTGCAGACCGTAAGGAGGCGATCCGGTATGTGATCGAAAACCGGCAGCCGGGCGATCTCGTGGTGCTCGCGGGAAAAGGCCACGAAACGTATCAGATCCGGAAGGGGAAACGGTACGAGATGGATGAGCGCGTGCTGATCCGGGAAATACTGGAAGAAAGTAAGGGGAATGTATGAGCAGCGTTTACGCTGATGTAATCGTAGACATCACAAATGAAAAACTGGACCGGACCTTTCAGTACAAGGTTCCGCCGGAACTGACAGGGGAGATCAGTCCGGGAACGGCGGTACAGATTCCGTTTGGAAACGGAAACCGCACGATCACCGGCTATGTGCTTTCCGTCGGAAACGAGCCGAAATATCCGCAGGACCGGATGAAGGCCATCCTCGCGGTACAAAAGGATGCGGCGACCGTAGAGACGAAGCTCATCGCGCTCGCCGCGTGGATGCGTCATACGTACGGATCGACGATGATCCAGGCGTTAAAGACGGTGCTTCCAGTCAAAGTAAAGGCGCGCGGGAAAGAAACCCGCGAAATTGCGCTTCTTGCAGATCCTGCGAGATGTGAGGAGCTGCTGGAAAACTACAGAAAGAAAAATTATAAAGCGAGAATCCGTCTCTTAAACGCGCTGCTGGCCCAGCCGGTTCTTCCAGGGCCGGTTGTGAGCAAGAAACTGAAAATCACGGCAGATACGCTGCACGTGATGGAAGAGCAGGGCGTGTTGGAAATCCGCCGTACGAGCACCTGGAGAAATCCGGTATCTGATGCGGCAGGAAGAACAACTGCGGGAAAACCAAACGAACAGCAGCAGGCCGTGGTGGACGGCATTCGAAAGGAATGGGAAGGACAGAACCGCCCCTGCCTGATCCGCGGTGTGACGGGAAGCGGCAAAACGCTCGTCTATATGGAGCTGATGGAGCGAGTGCTCTCAGAAGGAAAACAGGTGATCGTGTTGATCCCGGAGATTGCGCTGACGTATCAGAACGTGGAGCGGTTCTGCGCACGGTTTGGAACAAGGGTCACGGTGGTCAACTCGCGGATGACACCGTCCGAGCGCGCCGACCAGATGGAGCGCGCGCGGCGCGGGGAGGTCAGTATTATGATCGGTCCGCGTTCCGCACTCTTTGCACCGTTTCCGGATCTGGGCTGATCGTAATCGATGAGGAGCATGAAACCTCCTATAAAAGTGAAGTGACGCCGCGCTACCATGCAAGGGAGACCGCCGTGCGCCGCGCCGGCTGGAGCATGCCCATGTGGTGATGGGTTCGGCAACGCGTCGGTGGATGCTTCTTACGCCTGCGAGACGGGAGCGTACGCGCTGTTCCGGATGGATGCGCGGTACGGAAATGCAGCACTTCCGTCCGTATGGATCGCGGATATGCGGGAAGAATTACAGATGGGAAACCGTTCGATTCTGTCCGGAAAACTGCGGGAAGAGATCGAAAAACGGCTTGAAAAAAAGGAACAGGTTGTACTGTTTCTGAACCGCAGAGGCTATGCGGCTTCGTCTCGTGCCGTGCATGCGGCCATGTGATGAAATGCCCGCACTGCGATGTATCACTGACAGCACACAATAACGGAAAGCTCGTCTGCCATTACTGCGGTTATGAAACACCGCAGGTACATGCGTGCCCGTCGTGCGGTTCCCCGTACATCGGCGGCTTCCGTGCCGGCACACAGCAGATCGAGCAAAACGTGAAAAAGCTGTTTCCAAAGGCACGCGTTCTTAGGATGGACGGCGACACGACAAAAACGAAAAACAGTTATGAAGAAATCCTGTCCTCATTTGCGGCGGGGGAGGCCGATATCCTGATTGGAACCCAGATGATCGTAAAAGGCCACGATTTCCCGAATGTCACGCTGGTGGGAGCGCTGGCGGCGGATCTCTCCCTGAATGCAGTCGATTACCGTGCCGGGGAGCGTACGTTCCAGCTGCTGACGCAGGCAGTCGGCCGCGCCGGAAGAGGCGAAAAGCCGGGAATGGCAGTCATTCAGACGTACCATCCGAACATTACAGCATTCAGACGGCGGCAGAGCAGGATTACGGGACATTTTACGAGAAAGAAATGGACTACCGCCGTCTGATGGGATATCCCCCGGCGGCGGAGCTTCTGGCGATCCACGGAGCCGGGGAGGATGAAGCGCATCTGACGCAGGCGATGGAATACATTCGCAGATATCTCATCCGCATCCGGGGAAACCGCGAAGTCCAGATCATCGGCCCGGCAAGTGAGGCAGTGTCGAAAATCAATGACCTGTACCGCATGGCCGTGTATGTACGCGCGCCGCAGGAAGAGGTGCTGGCAGGGCTGCGGGAAAAACTGGAGCGGTATATCGAGATTAACAAAGGCTTCCGTACCGTTTATTTACAGTTTGACTTCAGCAGAAAGTATTAGTTTTTTCATACTGTTTACACATAGATTATTTATAATAGAAGAGCAAAAGAAAGGAAAAGAATTATGGCAATCAGAGAAATCAGAGTCGTAGGCGACCGCGTATTAACGAAAAAATGCAGACCGGTGGAGAAGATGACACCAAGAATCAGCGAGCTGATCGACGACATGTTTGACACCATGTATGAGGCAAACGGTGTCGGCCTTGCCGCACCGCAGGTCGGCATCTTAAAGAGAATCGTAGTCATGGATGTGGATGGAACCCCACATCTTCTGATCAATCCGGAAATCCTGGAGACTTCTGGAAGCCAGACAGGAGCAGAAGGATGCTTAAGCCTTCCGGGAAAATCCGGTACAGTAACCCGTCCGAATTACGTAAAGGTAAGAGCGCTGGACCGCGACATGCAGCCGTTTGAACTGGAGGGAACAGAACTTCTTGCCCGCTGCATCTGCCACGAGTGTGATCACCTCGACGGACATATGTATACAGAAAAAGTAGAAGGCGAACTCTGGGACAACACGTACGATGAGTATGAGGAGTACGAGGACGAAGAGTAAGTCTTAAAATAAAGGAGATGACTTCAGATGAAAGTGGTATTTATGGGAACCCCGGATTTCTCCGTGGGAACACTTGAGGCACTCGTGGAGGCCGGTTATGAGATCACAGGCGTTGTGACCCAGCCGGACAAACCGAAGGGCCGCGGAAAACAGATGATGCCGACACCGGTGAAAGAGGCAGCCGAAAAACACGGCCTTCCGGTCTATCAGCCGCGCCGCGTGCGGGATGCAGAGGCGATCGAGGAGATCCGGAAAATGGAGCCGGATGTGATCGTTGTCGTTGCATTCGGCCAGATTATTCCAAAAGAGATTTTGGACATGCCGAAATACGGATGCATCAACGTTCATGCTCCCTGCTTCCGGCTTACCGCGGAGCAGCGCCGATCCAGTGGGCTGTCATGAACGGCGATGAAGTGAGCGGCGTAACCATTATGAAGATGGATGAAGGCCTCGACACAGGCGATATGCTGACGAAAGTGGAAGTTCCGCTTGCAGCAGATGAGACCGGCGGCAGTCTCTTTGACAAGCTCGCCGCAGCCGGAGCAAAACTTCTGGTGGAGACACTTCCAAAACTTGAAAAAGGCGAAGTGACACCGGAAAAACAGCCGGAGATAAGCACTACAGAGTATGCGCGGATGATCAAAAAAGAAGACGGAAAGATCGACTGGACGAAGAGTGCCGTTGAGATCGAACGTCAGATCCGTGCGATGAGCCGTGGCCGAGTGCTTTTACAAAAGTAAACGGAAAGAACCTGAAAATCTGGGATGCCAAAGTCATTGCCATGTTCGGCGGCGATCTGTTTTCGAAAATTCCGGGACAGAATCCGACGAAGAGTGCCGGAAAAGTCTGGGTGGCAGATGAGACAGGTCTCCATGTAAAGACGGGAGACGGCATTCTGGTGATCGAGGAGCTGCAGCTCGAAGGAAAGAAACGGATGAAAACCGCCGATTTCCTGCGCGGCTATGCGATCGAGCCGGGTACCAGACTTGGCGAATAAAAGAGAAAAAGCAACCTGAAGTTAAGGCGGGGAACTGCACAGCGGTGTGATGGCTGCTGTGCCTGAGAAAAAAGGAGAAAAACGATATGGGACTTTTTTATGACAGTACGTATCTGCTGGTGATTCTTGCCGCACTGATTTCCATGGCGGTATCCGCCCGCATGAACACGATTTTCAGCAAATATCAGACCGTCCGCTCGTACAGCGGCATGACGGGACGCGAGGCGGCGATGCGCATTCTGCATCAGGCCGGCATCTACGATGTGACCGTCCGCCACGTATCCGGTAAACTGACCGACCACTATGATCCGCGGACAAAAACCGTGAATTTATCGGATGCGGTTTACGATTCAACCTCGGTCGCAGCGATCGGCGTCGCAGCGCATGAGTGCGGCCATGCCGTACAGCACAATACGGATTACGTGCCGCTGAAAGTAAGAAGCGCCATTGTTCCGGCAGCGAACCTTGGATCCCAGCTTTTCTGGCCGCTGTTCCTGATCGGACTGATTTTCAGCCTTCCGATGCTGGTGAAAGCCGGTATCTGGCTGTTTGTGCTGGCACTGGCATTCCAGGTGGTAACACTTCCGGTCGAGTTCGATGCGTCGAGAAGAGCATTAAAAATGCTCAGTGAGGGCGGTATGGTGACAGAGACGGAACACGACGGAGTCAAGAAAGTACTCTGGGCTGCAGCCATGACATACGTGGCAGCGGTGATCGGTTCTCTGCTGCAGTTGCTCCGGCTGCTGATTTTATCCGGAGCATTTAGGAGAAATGATGACTGATACAATCAATACAAGAGAGCTGATTATGAACATTCTGCTTGAGATGGACAGGGAGAAAACGCCCTGCCATCTTGCTGTAAGGGACGCCCTCGATAAATACCAGTTCCTGCCGCGGCAGGACCGTGCGTTTATCAAGCGGGTCTGCGAGGGAACCGTGGAATACGGCATCCAGAATGACTACATCATCAATCAGTATTCCAAAATCAAGATCAACAAATGCAAGCCGGTGATTCGTGCAATCTTACGGATGTCGGTGTACCAGATCCGTTTTCTTGACGCAGTACCGGATTCGGCAGTCGTCAATGAGGCGGTGAAACTGGCGGAAAAGAAGCATTTTTACAACTTAAAGGGCTTTGTCAACGGCGTTCTGCGCACGATCGTGCGGGAAAAAGATCATCTGCCGATGCCGAAGGAGAACAATACTACGCAGTATCTTTCCGTGAAATACTCCATGCCGGAATTTCTGGTTGAGGAGTTCGTATCCCAGTACGGAAAAGAAACGGCAGAAACGATGATGGCGGATTTCCTGAAAGAAAAACAGGTGACGATCCGTATCAACCGCTGGAACAATACGATCGAGGAGACGAAGAAAAGCCTGGAAAGCCAGGGGGCAGAGCTGGAAAAAGCGCCGTATCTTGGCGAGGCGTTCTATCTGAAAAACTTTGAGACGATCGCATCACTGAATGCTTCCAGGAAGGCCGGTTCCAGATTCAGGATGTGAGCTCCATGATGGCGGCGCATCTGGCGGATCCAAAGCCGGGTGACCAGGTGCTGGATCTCTGCGCGGCACCGGGCGGAAAGAGCCTCCATGCAGCAGATAAAATGAGAAATCAGGGATGCGTGGAAGCGCGTGATCTCACCGAATACAAGGTCGATCTGATCCGGGAAAATGTGCAGAGAGCAGGTGTTTCCTGCGTCGTGCCGAAGGTAAAAGATGCGGAACAGCTCGATGCGGAATGGATCGGAAAAGCGGACGTTGTGATTGCGGACCTGCCGTGCACCGGATACGGTGTCATCGGCAGAAAGCCGGATATCAAATATTATGCTTCAAAAGAAAAAGAAGAGGAGCTGGTACGGATTCAGCGGGCAATCCTTGCAAATGCCGCATCGTACGTAAAGCCGGGCGGCACACTGCTGTACAGCACATGTACCGTCAACAGAAAAGAAAACGGCGAGAATGCCGCATGGTTTCTGGAACAGTTCCCGTTTGAAGCAGTCAGTCTGGATGAACTGCTGCCGGATGAGCTGAAAAGCGGAGAAACGGCCAAAGGACAGCTGCAGCTGATCCCGGGGGTACACAAGACAGACGGATTTTTCCTTGCAAAATTCCGGAAAACAGAGGAAGGACGGGCGTAACAGATGGATATTAAATCAATGACCTTAGACGAATTAAAGGACGCTTGCCAGCAGATGGGAGAAAAGCCGTTCCGTGCCAAACAGTTATACGACTGGATGCATCATCGTCTGGCGGGCAGCTACGATGAGATGACGAATCTCTCGCTTGCCTTCCGGGAAAAATTAAAGGAACAGTATCCGCTTACCTGTCTCGAAAAAGTGCAGGTGCAGGAGTCTAAAATCGACGGAACGAGAAAATACCTGTTCCGCCTTAGCGACGGTAACGTGATCGAGAGCGTCTGGATGAAGTACCACCACGGAAATTCCGTCTGCATCTCATCCCAGGTCGGCTGCCGGATGGGCTGCCGCTTCTGCGCGTCCACAATCGGCGGACTCGTGCGGTGCCTGACTCCGTCGGAGATGCTCGACCAGATTTACCGGATTTGGGAGGACACCGGGGAGCGGGTCTCCAATCTGGTTGTCATGGGAACGGGTGAGCCGATGGACAACTACGACAATCTGGTGCGCTTCGTGCGGCTGCTTTCGAGCCAGGAAGGACTCAACATCAGCCAGAGAAACATCACCGTTTCCACCTGCGGAATCGTGCCGAATATGTACAAATTGGCAGATGAGGACTCCAGATCACCCTGCACTTTCCCTTCATGCGCCGAACGATGAAAAGCGCCGCGAGCTGATGCCGATTGCCAATAAATATTCTATTGATGAAATTCTCGATGCATGCCGCAATTACTTTGCAAAAACAGGCCGTCGGATTACATTTGAGTACTCTCTCGTTGGCGGGAAAAATGACAGCGAAGCCGATGCAAAAGAGCTTTCCGCGCGGATTTCGGATATCAACTGTCATGTAAATCTGATCCCGGTCAACCCGATCAAAGAGCGCGATTACGTGAAATCAACGAAAAAAGTCGTAGAGAATTTCAAAAATAAACTTGAAAAATACGGAATTAATGTTACTATTAGAAGGGAAATGGGCGCCGATATTGACGGAGCCTGTGGACAGTTAAGAAAAAGTTTTATCGATAAATCAAACGAACAGCCGTAAAAAGCGGCTGTCAATACAGGAGAAAAAAGCATGAAGGTATTTTCTGCAACCGATATCGGACAGAAACGGACGATGAACCAGGATTTTGTGTTTGCCTCCGCCTCTCCGGTCGGAAACCTTCCGAACCTCTTTGTCGTTGCAGACGGCATGGGAGGCCATAACGCGGGCGATTTTGCTTCGCGTTACGGTGTTTCTGTACTGGTGGAATCTGTAAAAAGGGATACGAATTTCAACCGGTGCGGATCATTCGGCATGGAATTGAAGCAGCAAACAGCCAGATTTTTGAGCAGGCAAAACGAGATATATCCATGGAAGGCATGGGTACGACGATGGTAGTAGCTACGGTTGTCGGCAACTATGCCTACGTTGCAAACGTAGGAGACAGCAGGCTGTATCTGGCAGCAGATGGCACGTTTGACCAGGTGACGCAGGACCATTCCCTGATCGCAGAGATGGTGCGCCTTGGAGAACTCACTCCCGAGCAGGCGCGGAATCACCCGGACAAAAACATTATTACCAGAGCAGTAGGCACACAGGATACCGTAAAGATTGATTTCTTTGACATTCAGCTTGAAGAGGGCAATCAATTGGTGATGTGCTCGGACGGCCTTTCCAACATGGTAACGGATGAAGAGATTTTCGAACTCATCTGCCGAGAAGACGGTGAGGACAAGGCGAAACGTTTAATTGATAAAGCAAATGCAAATGGCGGCAGAGACAATATCGCAGTCATTGTCGTTGAACCATTTACAAACGAGGTGAAAGAATGTTAAAAGAGGGCGTTATTTTAGGAGAACGATATGAGATCATAAGCCGGATCGGTTCCGGCGGTATGGCTGATGTCTACAAAGCAAAAGACCACAAGCTGAACCGCATGGTGGCCGTCAAGGTTTTAAAACCGGAATTCCGGGAGGATAAAACCTTTATCCGCAAGTTCCGCACGGAGGCACAGGCCGCAGCAGGACTGTCCCATCCGAATATTGTAAACGTGTACGATGTCGGGGAGGACCGCGGCGTTTACTATATCGTCATGGAGCTTGTCGAGGGAATTACTCTGAAGGATTACATTGACCGCAAAGGGAAACTGAGCGTAAAAGAGGCAACCAGCATCGCCATTCAGGTTTCCCTCGGTCTTGAAGCAGCACACAACCGCAATATTGTACACCGCGATGTCAAACCGCAGAACATCATCATTTCCACAGACGGAAAAGTAAAACTTTCCGACTTTGGTATTGCAAAGGCAACTTCTTCCAATACGATCAGTTCGAACGTTATGGGAAGCGTACATTACAGCTCTCCGGAGCAGGTGCGCGGCGGATATTCGGACTATAAGAGTGATATCTATTCCCTTGGCATCACCATGTACGAGATGGTAACCGGAAGAGTGCCGTTTGACGGCGATACCACCGTTGCCATCGCAATCAAGCATCTGCAGGAGGAGATTGAATCTCCATCCAAATATACCCCGAACCTTCCGTTCGCACTGGAGCAGATCATCTTAAAATGTACCCAGAAGAGCCCGGACCGCCGTTACAATAACATGGCGGAGCTGATCGACGACTTGAAGCATTCGCTGATGGAGCCGCAGGGCAATTTCGTAAAAGTAACTCCGTTAAGTTCTCACGCCGAGACTGTTATGGTATCCGCAGAGGAGTTAAGCCAGATCCGTTCCGGCGCAGCAGCAAAGGCAAATGCGCAGACGGCAGAGGAGCCGGCCCGCAAGCGCTACAGCAAGATCGAGGATGAGGAAGAGGACGAAGATTACAGCTACGAGGACGAAGAAGACGAGGATGAGGACGAAGAAGAGGATGACCGCGATTCCTACGATGAGGATGACGACGATTCCTACTACGACGATGACGACGACGATGACAAAGCCGGAAACAAACTCGAAAAGATCATCACAATCGGCGGTTTTGCGATTGCAGCCATCATCATCTGCATGCTGATCTACTTTATTGCACAGGCAGCCGGCATTGTCGGCGGAAAAGGACCGACCGCAGCTTCTTCCAGTTCCGCATCATCTTCGAGCAGCACGGAAGTTGTTTCTTCCAGCAGCAAAGAAGAGGAAAAAGTAACCGTTCCGGATCTGACCAACAAAACCGAGGCAGATGCCGTCGATCTGGCAAACAGCCTGAACCTTGGTGTAGTCAACGGCGGAACCGAGGCATCGGATGTCATTGAGGCAGGAAAGATCTGCCGCCAGGATCTGAAACCGGGAACGAAAGTCGATAAAAATGCAACGATTACGTATTATGTAAGCTCCGGAAAAGAAACCGTAACCATTCCGACCGGCATTGTTGGAACACAGAAAGACGCTG
>ENA-OQDW01000871-OQDW01000871.1-human-gut-metagenome-genome-assembly--contig:-NODE-871-length-11910-cov-1.404905_pt1 | contig 11910 bp, 15 predicted proteins | sample MGYA00242784_ERZ504613 | MGnify/ENA primary metagenome ERZ504613 (study PRJEB26092, sample SAMD00036330) | human gut metagenome | host: Homo sapiens | study: EMG produced TPA metagenomics assembly of... | reverse complement strand
CAATCTCTAATATCTAAACGATTAGGAATATCACTTGGATCAATAGACTGAGGAATAGACTCAATCTCATCATAGACTGCTTGTGGGAAATCAATATCTACATCATACTTATTCACAACAGATAAGATATCTACACCAGGATCATTCTTATGACCAATAATCTTAACAATATCACCCTTTAAATAAGGCTCGTATTTCTTAATCTCTACAACAACCTTATGTCCAGGCATAGCTCCATGTGCATGGGCTTCATCTACATAAATCCAATCAGTAAACTTAGGATCATCAGGCATGATGATGAGTTCTCTTCTACCTTTTCTGACTAATCCAACAAGTCGAGTCATACCACGCTTAATGATCTTTACAACACGTCCTTCAGGTTTTCCTCTATAGACAGTTGTTTCAATCATAACCTCATCCTGATCAAAAGCACCATTGAGGTTCTTACTATTAATATAGTATTCAGTCTCTTCATCAACTTTTACAAAACCAAATCCCTTTTTATTTAAACTCAAAACACCTTTTAAATAATGGAAATCATCTATTGAATGATAGTTATTCTGATTATCTCTAATCACTTCACCATCTTCTTCTATCTATTCATAAGCTTTACAAATGCGATATATTCTTCAGTAGAATCATAATGTAGTGCACTTGCTAGAGCATCTATTTTTCTATCCTTTAAGTCTTTATTCTTTAATAATTCTAAAACATCTTCTTTCATATATTCACCTCCAACAAAAGAAAAGAGGCACTCATAAGTGCCCCTTTATTATTATCCTGCCATTTTAATAAGAATTGCGATAACAAAGAATGCAATACCTAGTCCCACAGTAATACGTGTAAGAACTAAATCCACACCTCTTTCTTTTTGCTGTGCAAAAAGATTAGAACTCTGGCCAGTTAATGCATTAACAATACCATCAGTTTTTCCCGTTTGTAAAAGACACACAATAATTAGGCTATAGAAACAATGATCAAAAGTACTTCTAACATTTTTCCTGCCTCCTTCTCTTTTAGACTTTTTCTACATTAGCGAATAAATAATATCATAAAAATATATCGATTACAACACCTTTATTTGTTCGCACCATTGTTGAAGTCAAGGGATACAATACTAAAACGGTTATTCTTTTCTATAAGAGTTACTTTAATATTAATTGTTTGATAGTTGTAGTAGAAATTCTTTTTATTAAATGTAATTTCTAACCCAACATCCGTATATTCATAATCCTCTAACCACTTAATGTGACATCGGATGCTCTTGTATAATTCACTTCATATGTTGTGACTTCATCAAGATTTGTTTTATTCACAATCATATCATTCACATTTGCATAATAGCTAGACTTCGCAAACTCTTCAAAGTTATCTAAACGATCACTATAGAAATACTGCGCGCCACCAATCTCATCTTTCTTCTTATTAGAGATAGTAAAGAAATCAATCGCAAATAATGCAGCAACATTCTGACATGTATTTCTCTTAGTATGAGATGCATTAATATCTTCATGTACTGATTTCATTAAAGAAGTAGGATGATTTGGCATCTCATAAGTAATGACTGGAGTATTCACAACTGGCTTCTTATCATTATGACTATGATAAACAAGGACGCCACTTACTGTAATCACAGCACATAAGAACCCAATAAGAATATATTTCACATGATGTCTTTTTGCTATCATTAAATATGTTTTGGATTCTTTGATTTTTGGTAAATCATCTCTTTTTAAGAATATATTGAGAATTGTAAGAATTGGTTTATATTTACGTGAAATCATATTGGTATATTCCACGAATATCTCAAATACAAGGAGTAATAATGCGAATAATAGAATTGATGCAGTTACACTATATATATGGATAAATGAACAGATAGAGAATAATGCAGTCGCAATATATAGAATAAGAACACTCTTAGTCTGACCTAGTTCTAGAGAGAACATCAATTTATGATGTAAATGTCCTTTATCTGCTTCATCAAAGCGTTGATGATGTACTTTACGTCTAATAATCGCAATGAGTGTATCCATAATAGGTACTGCCAATACGACAATAGGTGCCCCTAAAGTAAAGAATGTAGAGGTCTTGAATCCAAATCCTAATAAAGAAATCACAGATAACATGAAGCCAATAAATAAAGCCCCACAGTCACCCATAAATATTTTTGCAGGTGGAAGTTAAATACTAAAAATCCTCCAATGGATCCTGCAAGTAAGAGTGTTAATGAAGTGATATCTGTACGTCCATAATGTATAGAAAAGAGTCCTGTAGTGATCAATACAATCATGGATATTCCACCACATAAACCATCTAATCCATCAATAAGGTTTACTGCATTGGTAATACCTACAATCCATCCTAGAGTGACTATTAAGGCAATAGAATAAGAAAGAATAGTAGGAATATAAGGAATAGTAAATCCCTTTAAAGATATACCACCATAAAATATGACTATAAGTGCTGCAGCGACCTGTCCAAGAACCTTCATCTTTGGAGGAAGGTCATGAATATCATCATATAAGCCAAACAAGAAAACAATCAAACCACCTATTAATAATAGAGTTGATCTGATTATCTGTTTTAAGGAATACCATTGCCCCTATAAGGAATGCCACATAGATGGCATATCCACCTGTACGAGGAATAATACCATGATGTACAGTTCTATTATTAGTATGAGCTATTATACCCATTTCTTTTGTGATTTTACCGATAAAAGGGGTTAGGATGACTGATATAATGAATGTCACACAGAACGCTAATATATTATTGAGTGTCATAGAAGCCTCCTTATTATGCTCATTATATATCAAATAGAAAGCATGTGCAAAATAATGAAATCTAACGCAAACTAAATCAACTATTGTATAATATAGATAGAGCGTATTTATACCATGTAAAATACATGTTGTTTTGTTGGTATAAATGATATAATGTATCGGAAAATAAAAATAGGAGGATTTATTATGCATCGCTTAGGAATTTCAGTTTATCCTGAAAAATCAACTCAGAAAGAAGTTTATGATTACTTAGAACTTGCTGCTAAGTATGGCTTCTCAAGAATCTTTACTTGTTTATTATCAGTGAATGATCCAAAAGAAAAGATCATGAAGGACTTTGGAGAATTCATGGATAAGGCACATTCTTTAGGTTATGTTGTTGCAGTAGATACTAACCCAGAAGTATTTAAACATTTAGGCGCTACTTATAGTGATTTAAAACCATTCCATGATATGGGTGTAGATATCATCCGTTTAGATGGTTCATTTGGTACTACAGGAGATATCCAGGTTACTAGAAACCCTTATAATATTCAGATTGAATTCAACGGTTCTATGGACCAGGGTGTTGAATTATTATTAGAACAGGGAGGAAACAAGGATCAGGTTATTATCTGTCATAACTTCTTCCCAGAAAGATATTCTGGTTTAGATTGGAACTATTTCGTTAACTTCAATGCTTATTGGAAATCATTAAATCTTCATACAGCTGCATTCGTATCAAGTAACCAGCCACATACACATGGCCCTTGGAATGTATTCTGTGGATTACCAACAGTAGAAATCTTAAGAGGTCTTCCAATTGATTTACAGGCTCGTTTAATGCTTGCAACTGGAGATGTTGATGATATTATCATTGGTAATGCTTATGCTTCAGAAGAAGAATTAAAAGCTTTATCAGAAGTTGATTATCAGACATCTGCTTCAAGATTGATGAAGTAGAAGGTTTATCAGATGTTGAAAAGGAAATCATTTATGATTACTATCCACACTGGGACCGTTATGATCATTCTTCATTCTTCTTACGTTCATCTGGAAGCAGAGTAAAGTATAAGAATGAAAGCATCCCACATCGTGAAACAGAACAGAAGATGTTCCATCGTGGTGATGTATTAATCGTGAATGATAATTTAGCTCACTATCGTGGTGAATTAGAAATCGCATTAAGAGATATTCCAAATGATGGTGAAAGAAACCTTTGTGGTCATGTAAAAGAAGAAGAAATGATGTTCTTAGACATGATTGAACCAGGTCACTATTTCAAGATTATTAAATAATAGTTGAGGCTATATGCATGATGCATATAGCCCTTTTAAATATCTTATATTAACACTTTTATTAAGAGATAGAGTATATTTTCATATTTAGGAAATGTCTTTCACAAATAGGAAGAACAACATATTTTTTCTTATTTTAGATTAGAATAGAATCATAGGAGGGAAAAGAACATGAGTTTTCCAAAGAATTTTTTATGGGGTGGCGCTGTTGCTGCCAATCAATGTGAAGGAGCCTGGCTAGAGGATGGTAAACAACCTAATGTCACTGATGTAATGGTGGGTATTGGTTCTAAGGATCCAGGTATTAAATGGAATGAAGAAACAAAGAAATATGAAATGTGCTTAGATCCAAATAAAGCATACTTAAGTCATGAAGCCATTGACTTCTATCATAGATATAAAGAAGATTTAAAGTTAATGTCTGGTATGGGCTTTAACTGCTTTAGAACATCTATTGCCTGGGGTAGAATCTTCCCTAACGGGATGAAGAAACACCTAATGAAAAAGGTTTAGCTTTCTATGATGATATGATTGAAACAATGTTGGAATTGGGTATGGAACCAGTGATCACATTAAGTCATTATGAAACACCTCTACATCTTATTACTGAATATGGAGGATGGAGTAATCGTAAACTCATTGACTTCTGGAAACGCTATGTCACTACAGTGTTTAAGAGATATAAGGGTAAAGTAAAATACTGGCTTACTTTTAATGAAGTCAATAATATGATGATTAACCCACTAGTTGCTGGTGGAGTATTGACTATTGATAATCCAAAAGACCCAAGTGATCCTATTGGTTCAACAACTGAAAAAGATAAGTGGCTTGCTTACTATAATATCTGTGTAGCCAATGCCTGGACAGTTAAACTATGCCGTGAGATTGATAAGGATGCGCAGGTAGGATGTATGTTAACATGTTCATCTGTTGCAACATATCCATATGACTGTAATCCTGATAATGTCTTTGGGGCATATAATACAGTAAGATTAAATAATTTCTATTTTGGTGATGTCTTCTGTTTAGGAGAAATTCCTGGTTATGTAAAACGTGTATGGAGAGAACATGACTGTGCACCTGAAATGAGAGAAGATGAATTACAGTTAATAAAAGAAAATACGGTCGCATTCTTCTCATTTAGTTATTATCGTTCTAGTACATATGATCAGTCTGTTGGTATGGATGGTAATACAGGTGGATTAAAAGGACGTGCTAATCCATTTGTAAAGGAATGTTCACCAGAACCTTGGTGTTGGCCAGTTGATCCAAAAGGTATCCGTTATGTTATGAATATCTTATATGATCGTTATCATTTACCACTCTTTATTGTAGAAAATGGTATTGGATTAGATGAAATCTAGATGAAACAGGACATATTCATGATGAATATAGAATGTATTACATCAAGGAACATTTAAAATATGTTCATGAAGCCATTCTAGATGGTGTTGAATGTATGGGTTACTTATATTGGGGACCTATTGATGTTGTTTCTGCAGGCACTGGAGAAATGAAGAAGCGTTATGGTTTTGTCTATGTTGATCGTTTTAATGATGGACATGGAACACTTGAAAGAAAACTAAAAGATTCTTATGAAGAATATAAAGAAATCATTGAAACAAATGGAGACTCTATTCTTCATTCTTAAGAATTGAATTACTGAACTGGCGTGATTCTGTTAATTGCGCCAGTTTTTCTTATAAGATTTTTCTCTTGTAGATACATAGAGTGATGCATTCACAAGATGAGATAAATCATTGGTACACATATTATTATGTTGTACTTTTGGTAATAGGTGTCCATCTGTATAGGTTCTTTGAGATACGTATAAGAGTAGAAGGAGTCGTATCTGTTTGAACTGCAATACAAGTTGTTGAGTAGTTTTCTATCATATGTATCGCAAGAAATCTTGATTTTATATATAATGAGCATTGGAGGTTGATTTTACATGAATATAAATGAAGGAGCAAGAATAGTTGTAGAAGACTGGCTCCATCTTACAAAAGATAATTTAGTATATTTTGTGACAGATGAAACAAAACTTAAAGAAGCAGATGCCTTCTCAAAAGCATGTGATCATGTGGGTGCTAATTGTAAGGTTGTCCAATTAAAATCACATGAAATACAAAATGGTAAAAGTATAGATGATTTAAAATGGGAAATGGCCAAAGCAGATGCGATAGTAGGGGCAACCAATTATTCATTTATTACAACAGATGCTGTGAACTATGCACTTTCACGTGGCGCACAGTTCTTATCCATGCCCATGTCTACAAATAATGGTGAATCATTATTTGAACAGGAATTCTTAAAAATGGATCCTGATGAAGCCACAATGTTAGGTATGCCAATGTTCTGGGAATTACGTGATGCGAAAACAATACATGTTACGACTAAACGCGGTACAGACCTCACTTTTGATATCAGAGATCGTTTTCCAGGTATCTTCCATGGTTCATTATGGGAAGTAGGAAAATGTTCTTCTTCAAGCTTTGAAATCTATATACCACCAGTAGAATATCATACAAATGGGACACTTATATTAGATGGATCAATGGGATATATAGGAATAGTGAATAAACCTGTAGAAATAAAAATAGAGAATGGTTATATCACTTATATCGAAGATACAGAAGATGGACGTAAACTGAAAGAATACTTAGAATCATTTGATGATTTAGAAATGTATTGTGCCGCAGAATTTGGAATAGGTTTAAATACAATATCTAAGTGTCGTGGAGCCAGCTATATTGAAGATGAATCAGCTTTTGGCACATTCCATATTGGTTTTGGTAGAAATCTTGCCCTAGGAGGCAGTCATAATGCACGTGGACATTTTGATTTAGTGACACATAATCCAACTATTATTGTAGATGATAAAGTCATCATGAAAGATGGACATGCCAAGGCAATTCAGCCGATTGAATGGGGAGTATTATAGTGCTCCTCTTTTTGTTTGTTCAAATATCGTAAAATGTAAGGGTACTCAATTTGTATTTTAATGAAATATTGTCTCTATCAATTTGCATATAGCGACATTTATTGGTATAATTATTTTATAATTTTACGAAGGAAGAGGAAAAACATATGAATGATGCTATTAAACTTATTGGTATCGTAATTGTCGTTATTGGGTTTGTAATGAAATTCGATACTCTTGCAACAGTTGTTGTTGCTGGTTTAGTAACAGGTTTAATCAGTGGTATGTCTATCATGGACATTTTAAATACACTAGGTACAGCCTTTTTAAAAAACCGTACAGCAACTTTATTTATTTTAACTTTACCAGTTGTAGGTCTATGTGAACGTATGGGTTTACGTGATAAAGCGGTAGACTTGATTAAGGGTATTAAGAATGCTACTACAGGTCGCTTATTAGTGATCTGGGAAGGTGTGCGTACTGTTGCGTCTGCATTCTCATTAAGAATTGGTGGTCATCCACAGTTCATCCGTCCATTAATCAATCCAATGGCTCAGGCTGCTGCGATTGCGAAATATGGTGATATTGATGAAGATACAGAAGATCAGATCAAAGGTATGGCTGCAGCTACTGAAAACTATGGTAACTTCTTTGCGCAGAACTGTTTCATGGGTGCTTCAGGAACATTACTTATTGTTTCAACTTTAAACGAATTATTTACGTCACATGGTGTGAACCAGGTTGTTACTGCTAACCAGATTGCATTATGGTCTATTCCAATTGCAGTTATTTCTGTTTTTGTTGGTGGAGCTTATGCTTTATGGTTCGATAAGAAACTTAATAAGAAATATGGAAAAGGAGGCAAATAACAATGTTACAAATTGAATGGAATACAGCCACAATTATCGCAGAAGTATTCTACTGCGTAATTGGTGCAATCTTTGCTGCAACAGGGTTTAATGCCTTAACTAATAAAGACTGTGAAAAGCCAGTGACTACTGCTATTTTCTGGTTCTTAATTGCTGTTACATTTATGGTTGGACCATATATTCCAACTTGGATTACTGGTTTAATCGTTGTTCTTCTTGCTGTATTATCTGGTTTAGGTTTAGTAAAACCAGCTGCAAGACATATCCCAACTGCTAAGGAAACTCGTGATAATGCAGACAAATACGGATATAAATCATTTATCCCACCAGTATGCTTAGCTCTTGTTGCCGTATTAGTTGCAACCTTCTTACCAATCTTGGTGCAAACAATGACGATTGGTATTTAGTGCTGCTGCTGCATTAATTCGTTGCATATATTATCTTTAAACCAAAACTATCTACACCTTTCAAAGATGGTGTTAGATTAAATGATAATGTTGGTTCTACAGGTATCTTACCTCAGGTATTATCTGCATTAGGTTCATTATTTACTGCAGCTGGTGTAGGTGCTGTTATCGCTGCTGGTGTAGGTGCACTTATCCCTGAAGGAAATCACTTAGTTGCGGTTATCTTCTATTGTGTAGGTATGGCATTATTTACAATGATCATGGGTAATGGTTTCGCTGCTTTCGCTGTTATTACAGTAGGTATCGGTTATCCATTCTTAATTGCACAGGGTGCAAATGCTATTGTTGTTGGTGCTTTAGGTTTAACTGCAGGTTACTGTGGTACATTAATGACTCCTATGGCTGCAAACTTCAATATCATGCCTGCTGCATTGCTGGAAACTAAGAATAAATACAGAATTATTATGACTCAGGTTCCAGTTGCATTAATTATGTTAGTAATTCATATTATCTTAATGTACGTTTTAGCATTCTAAGGAGGCTTTTAAATGAAATTATTATTAACTGGTTTCGACCCATTTGGTGGCGAACCAATCAATCCTGCCTGGGAAGCTGTTAAAAGAGTTTCTGATCAGGTAGGAGATGTAGAAGTTGTAAAACTTATGGTTCCTACAGTATTCTACAAATCTATCGATACAGTAGCTGCTGCAATTGAAAAAGAAAAACCAGATGCTGTATTATGTATTGGACAGGCTGGGGGACGTTTTGATTTAAACCCAGAACGTGTTGCAATCAATATCAATGATGCACGTATTCCTGATAATGAAGGAAATCAGCCTTAGATGGTCCAGTATTCGAGGATGGAGAAACTGCTTATTTCGCTACATTACCAATTAAGGCAATGGCTGAAGAAATTCGTAAAGCAGGTGTTCCTGCAAGTGTTTCTAATACTGCTGGTACTTATGTATGTAACCATTTAATGTATGGTGTACTTTATACACTTGCCAATAAATATCCAGATGTTCGTGGTGGATTCATGCATGTTCCATTCATCACTAGCCAGGTTATTAACCGTAAGCCAATCGCTCCATCATTAAGTCTTGAACAGATTGTAACTGGTATTGAAGCAGCTGTTAAAGCTATTGGTGAAAACCAGGAAGATATCAAGACTGTTGAAGGTCAGACTCACTAAACTCTGTATTTAATACAGAGTTTTTTTCTTGCCCTTAAACCTTACAATCAATGATTGATTAATTAAGGAGATGGGATAAGTATTTGTTAATAGTGCCTGGCACTACTGGTTCCACCATGGCGAAATCTATGTATTTGAAAGGTGCCGAAGATTGAGTGAAAATATTGCTTTGTTGCAAAAAAGAATCTACTATACGATAAAATTACGCTATGTTAATATGTGTTGCTTGTGCAACGCAACTATTTACGGTATATATAAAGCAAACAAATGAAGGAGGAGCCATAAAATGCTAAGCAATAATTTGAAAAGATTTAGAAAACAAAAAGGCTTAACGCAAGAAAACGTTGCAGAAGCTTTGAACGTTGTGCGACAAACTATTTCGAAGTGGGAAAAAGGAATATCAGTTCCAGATGCCGACATGTTAATAAAATTGGCAGAAATATTAGATGTGTCTGTGAGCGAACTAATAGGATCAGATGTTGCCGATGAGAAAAATGAAGATATGATAGCAGTTGAACTGGCGAGAGTGGTAGAACAGTTGGCAAGTAGAAATCGTCGTTCAAAAAAGGTTTTAAAATGCGTTTTGATTTTTCTTATCATATTGTTGCTTTTTTTTGTTTTCTTATGCGTAATTAATTTTGCTGCTATGTAGTATTTTAAATTAGGAGGTTCTTATAAAAAGAATAGTAGCGTTAATTTTAATGATGGCTTTAAGTCTATCGTGGGTGTGAATGTATTACTATCTTGAGCGTTACAGCTCTTTTTTGATTACAATGAAAGCCTTTACAAAAAAATAATTAGAAGTGTAATATATATATGAAAGGGAATGATAATATGATTGAATTAAAGGACATTTGTATAGAATATGATAGGGTTATTCTTGATCATGCCTCTATTTCTATTCCTGCACATTCTATTTACTCTTATAAGAGGGAAGAGTGGTTCAGGTAAGACAGCTCTTCTCTATTGTATTGCGCTTATGGATACAAAAGCAAGTATCAATACTATTATGATCATCATCTCATAGAAGAAAAAGATAGAAATAATATAAGGAAAGAATGTATCAGCTATGTATTACAGGAAAATGATTTATTGGCTCATCTAGATGTCAGAGGAACATTACAGTATTTTGCACATATTCATAATAAACATTTATCTGATAAAGATATACAGGATTATCTTGATAAGATGCATCTTGATGTGACTTTGAATCAGAATGTCATGACGCTATCTTTAGGGGAAAGACAGAGACTTTCTATCGCAACAGCGCTTGTAAGTAATCCACAAGTGCTTGTCTTAGATGAACCGACCGCTTCACTTGATTATGAGAATGAGATAGAAATCTATAAAATATTAAAAGAATTAAGTGCGCATATGACCATTGTGTTGGCTTCTCATTCAGAAGAGGCTATAAAGTATGCAGATATCGTCTATACACTAGAAGATGGAAGACTGACATCTGATGGTTCTGTGATTCAAGAAGATATATGTGGAAAGGGTGTTATCTCTCAGGTTGATCATAAGTTCTATAAAGAGTATGTAAAGGACTATGTGAAACATTATAGGTTCATGTATGTTTTGATGATGATGGTGTTTATTTTGTCTCTTGTATCTGGACAGATGATTCTTGGTATTATCAATCATTCAAGAGAACAAGGTATGCAGATGCTGATAGGACAATTAGAAAATAAGGCTATTATTACTAAGGATAAACATAGTTATGTGGATCAAGATTATTCTTATTTCATAAAAATAGATGACAAGAATACGTTTCCTCTATATAAAATATATACTCAAATAGAAGGAGAAGATGTCTATCTTGTGCCTTATTTCAAGGATGATGATCTTTCTAAATATATAGATAGAAATATTCAAGAAACAAAGACAGGAATCTATATGGATAATGAGAGTTATTATCTGTTGAATCAGGGATTATCTGATAATAGAGTGAATTTAGATCTTTATATCACTGATCAAAATGGTATGCATCAGACTTCTTATACCTTTGATATGAATGGTGTATTTAGGAATAATAAAAAGGTTCATTATGTATCAAAGAGTCAAAGATATATCTATGTCCCATATTCAATTCTTCAGGACATCTATAAACAATCAGAATGTACACCATGTTATATAGGTTATATCATCAAGACAGATACCTATGATGAATTGAATGAATTGATAGACTATTATGAATCAAAGGGATATAGAATTAATGATTCATTCACTGATAGAGAGGCTATGAATAGTCTTGATTCTTACTATAAGAATATGATGTTTACATTTGCGGGTGTGATTCTAGTTATTAGTGTACTTATTGATATTGTATTGGAATCTCATCTACTGATGCAGAGAAAAAAAGAACTTGTACTTCTTTTGATATCAGGATTATTAAAAAAAGGATCTTCAAAGAATATCCATGGTAGAAACTTTGGGAAGTATATCTATAGTTGTAG
>ENA-OQDW01000870-OQDW01000870.1-human-gut-metagenome-genome-assembly--contig:-NODE-870-length-11912-cov-1.680611_pt1 | contig 11912 bp, 15 predicted proteins | sample MGYA00242784_ERZ504613 | MGnify/ENA primary metagenome ERZ504613 (study PRJEB26092, sample SAMD00036330) | human gut metagenome | host: Homo sapiens | study: EMG produced TPA metagenomics assembly of... | reverse complement strand
GTCTGGTTTGTGCGTCTGCCGGCGTGTGGGCAGGAACGCATCTGGCCGGCTCCTCGAACGCATCCGCCGAAGCGTCCGCTGATACGAATGCCGCTACGACCAGCAAGGGAGGTAAGCGTGATGACCGTATTCCTACCAATCTTGGTCTGCCTGTGCGGCGGCGTAGGCGCCTCCTGCCGCTATCTGCTTGACGCGACCATCAAAACGTATTGGCAACGCGCATTCCCGCTGTCCACATTCACCATCAATCTCATCGCCGGATTCCTGACCGGTCTGGTTGCGGCGCTGGCACTGGGCGGGACACTCGATGAACCGTGGCGGCTGGTGCTGGCCACCGGTTTCCTCGGCGGATTCTCCACGTTCTCGACCGCGATCAACGAAATGGTGACGCTCTTCCACAAACGCCGCTACCCCACGGCAACGGCCTATCTGGTGCTGTCGCTGGGTGTGCCGGTCGTTGCTGCGGCCTGCGGTTTTCTCGTCTGACCGCCACGACGATTCCCGACGCGGTCAGCGGTATCATTGCGAGGTCGAACGTCACAGGTACATCCGGGAGGTATATGGGCATGGCGAACAATGGAGCGGATGTGAAGCGAATCAAGGTGTGGGCGCCACAAATACCTCGACCACAACGAATACTGCGGAAAATACCGTGGGCACGGCAACCCCGAAGCAAAATGGACTCGCCGTGCTGGGCAAGTATGTGGGTGTTTCCGCCACGCAGACCATTGTGGAGTATGCGACGTTCGCCATTCTGCACTTGATCGGCGTACCCTCACAGATCGCCAACGGCATCGCGTGGTGTGTTCGGCGACCTACAACTTCGTGATGAACCGCAACGTGACATTCAAATCGTCAAGCAACTTCGCCCGTTCCGTGGCGCTGTTCGTGCTGCTGTGGATCTGGAACTTCACGTTCAGCACGCTGCTGATCGGCTGGATGCCGGGTGCGACGCTGAGTCCATATGTGGTGAAGTTCATTGCGATGGCCTGCCAGTTCGGCTGGGGTTATCCGTTGTGCAAGTACGTGATTTTTAGGTGACACATTCCAATTGCTCACTGTCGTTCGCCTTCGCCTATTTGTATTTGGAGCGCTTATCAGAAGAACAGCATCGCAACACCTGCAGCGAAGCACATGAGCAGGATCGAGGTCAGGAAGCTGGCGAGCATCGGCTTCTTGCCCTTGGAAGCGATGGCCTTGAAGTTCACGTTGATGCCGAGCGCGGCCATGGCCATGCCGAGCACGATGTACGCAAAGTCCACGAGCTGCGGGGTGATGGAGGTGACGAACGGTACGAAGGTGCCGATAATCGAAGCGCCGATGAAGCCGAGCATGAACCACGGGAAGGCCACGGTCTTCTTGCCGGTGCTCTGAACCTCGGAATGCTTCTTCTCCCACCAGATGGCGATGATGATGGCCGCGAACACAAGCATGAGCACGCGGGAAAGCTTCATGATGGTGGCGATGTCCACCGCGCCGAACGCGTCGCCGCCCGCGACCGCGTGGGCGATTTCGTGCAGGGAAGCACCGGCGGTGATGCCCAGCTGGTCCTTGGTCATGCCGGTCAGCGGGCCGAGCGCGATCTCCAGCAACGCGAACACAGTACCCATAATGGCTACGATGGCCACGGCCATGGTCACGTCGTTGTCCTTCTCGTCCTGCTTGTCCTCAGGCACCTTGATGGAACCGGCCAGGCCCATGACGGCGGCCGCACCGCAGATGCCGGTGCCACCGGCGGTCAGGATGGCGAGCATCGGGTCGACACCGAGTTTGCGGGCGATGGCATAGCACACGATGATGGTCAGCGTAACGACCACAGCGGCGATCGGCAGACACTTGATGCCCTGCGTGAACAGCACGGCGAGGTTGAGCTTGAAACCGAGCAGGATGATGCCGAGGCGCAGCAGCTTGTTGGAAATCAGGCCAGCGGCGTCCTTGACGCCTGCCTTGCGGCCATCATTGGAACCGACGTAGGCACTGCGGATCGGGAACTGGATGATCATACCGATGAGCAGCGCGATGATGAGCGCGCCGAACAGGCTGAATCCGGGGAACTGCTTGAGCCAGGAGGCGAACAGCGAGGCCAGCAGAGTCAGAACACCAATGAACAGCATGTCAACGGTGGCAATGCGCTTCCACCATTTTGTACAGAACTCTCTCATGATGTCTATTGAAGCTCAAGCGTTTACATCGGTCAAATCATTGCAACCAATACATATCATCGATTTTGTCGATACCTAATTGATCTCCCTCTGATGAGAGAGGTGGCCGCCGCAGGCGGACGGAGGGAGAGAAACAACGTTCGCAACCTCCCCTCAGTCGACTATCTGACTACCCGCGCAGCGCAGCAATAATCGTCTCCGCCAACTCCCGCTGATCGTGCGTCAGACCGGATCTCGGCACCAGCGCATAGAACCGCCGCACAAACTCATCGCCAAGCTCCCGCTGCACCGGCACGCCCGCCGGCACGGCGGCTTCCGAAATCAACGACTGCCCGAACCCGGCGGACAGCGCCGCCACAATCGCCGCATTACTGGACACTTCCATCGTGCGTGCAGGCACAACCTGAGCGGTCTTGAAATACAGATCCGTGTAATACCGCACGCCGGAACCGTGTTCGCGCACCATCACACGCCGTCAGGCTCCCCCGCCAACACCAGCCGGTCCTCGCACAGGGTGACGCGGTCCACCGAATCGTTCACGATCGGCTTTTCCACCACGCCGAGCTGCACGGCCTTCATGCTGGCCTGTTCGAGAATCGCATCCGAGTTCATCACGTGTACAGCGAAGTCGAAACCGTCCATGTCCCGAGCCATCACCGGCAACGCCTTCGGCAGCAGAATCGCCGCGGTCGTGTGCGAGAACGACACGGCCAGCGGCTCACGCGCCTCCTGCACGCGGCGATCTGCTCACGCGTATCCCGCCATAATCCGTCGATGCCGATGCAGTCTGGTACAGCATCCGCCCGGCCTGTGTGGGCGTCACGTCACTTTTCGCATTGCGCACGAACAGCGGCGCGCCGACCATCTGCTCCAATTGGGCGATACGCGACGACACCGTCGACTGCGATACCTTCAGCTCATCGGCGGCCAGCGTGAACTGACCCACCTCGTATACGGCGACCAGGGTTTCGAGCAGAGGGAACATGGTTTAACTGTACGCTGTATGATGCACGAATATTTCAATTAGCTTGGGCGTAGCCTAGGCCACGGACCTGGACCACCCTCAGTCTCGCTTCGCGAGCCAGCTCCCGCCAGCGGAAGCCCAATGGCTTTCACATCACTATGCCTCGCGCAGTTTTGCGAGCTGCGCCTTGGCTTGTGGAGTTTGGCATAGATCTCGTTGCGCTGGGCCGGGTTCTTGACGCGCTGATGGTCACGAGTGAGCTTGTCCACTTCGGATTCGAGCCGAGCAATTTCAGTATGGCGAATGATGCGCGCATCCAGATTCTCGACCTCCGGCGTACCCAAAATGGTCTGTGAGCACAGCGATGCCCACAGCTCATCAATAGTAGAGCCGGCCAGCTCCAGCTGGGCCTCCCCCGCCGGCTGCCAGTCGCCGGCATATACCTGATAGATCGGCGTGTGCCCGGCACGCCCCGGTATGGCGCGGCGCACGGCGAACGCGCATTCCTCACGCGTGCTGCCCTCGAACGGCACGTCGCGTACGCACACGAACACGATGCCCGATTTGCGCTGTCCGGCGATCAGTCGATGACTTCGTTCGGTATGCCGGTGGCTTTGGCCGTAAGCTTCAGTCCGATGACCAGCACTTCCGGGATCAGTTTGCCGTCCGCAAGCCCCGTGTTGGCCGACCGGGCCAACGCCAGCATGGTGATGGATTCGATCTCGTTCACCAATCGCTGCTTGAGTTTGCCGGAAATCGGCGCTTTGCCTACGAACAAGGCTTTCGGCAGTGTGCCTTTGGCTTCGGGAATCGCCGTGGAAACGGGCAGTCCCAGCGAAATTGCGGATACAGAACCACAGTGAGCGGCCTGTGCACCAGTCATCATCGACCTTCTTTCCCGGCCTGCCATCAGTGTCATATCCTCGCAGTGCAGCAGTCCGTTTATCTATTGAAAAGCAACACTAGCGCATCCAGGCCGGAAGTCGTGGTACATATCCATATCCTGCTGCGGTTATAGAAAATCCCCTCCGAGTTTCCTCGAAGGGGATTTCCTATAACGCTAGTTCAAGCGAAGATTCTTGTCTGATGAAAATCAGGCGAGGATCTTGGTCACACGACCGGAGCCGACGGTGTGGCCACCTTCACGCACAGCGAAGGTCAGGCCTTCCTCCATAGCGATGGGCTGAATCAGCTCAACGGTGAAGGTAGCGTGGTCGCCCGGCTGAACCATCTCGACGCCTTCCGGCAGCTCGATGACGCCGGTGACGTCGGTGGTGCGGAAGTAGAACTGCGGACGGTAGTTGGAGAAGAACGGCGAGTGACGGCCGCCTTCGTCCTTGGTCAGCACGTAGACTTCGCCCTCGAACTTGGTGTGCGGGGTGACGGAGCCCGGCTTGGCCACAACCTGGCCACGCTCGACATCGTCACGGCCGAGACCACGCAGAAGCAGACCGGTGTTGTCGCCAGCCTCGCAGGCGTCCATGGTCTTGTGGAAGGTCTCGATGGAGGTGACGGTGGTCTGCTGGGTCGGACGGATACCAACGATCTCGACCGGGGTGTTGACGGCCAGCTGGCCACGCTCGACACGACCGGTGACAACGGTACCACGGCCGGAGATGGTGAAGACGTCCTCGATCGGCATCAGGAACGGCTTGTCCAGGTCGTGAACCGGGGTCGGGATGTAGTCGTCGACAGCGTCCATGAGGTCCTTAACGGACTGGACCCACTTCTCGTGGTCCGGAGCGTCGTCGTGCAGAGCACCGTAAGCGGAGGTGTGGATGACCGGGCAGTCACGGTCGAAGCCGTTCTCGTCGAGGAGGTCGCGGACCTCTTCTTCGACGAGCTCGATGAGCTCTTCATCGTCGACCATGTCGCACTTGTTCAGGGCGAGAGGATCTTCGGAACGCCAACCTGACGGGCGAGCAGCACGTGCTCGCGAGTCTGGGCCATCGGGCCGTCGGTGGCGGCCACAACGAGGATAGCGCCATCCATCTGGGCAGCACCGGTAATCATGTTCTTCACGAAGTCGGCGTGGCCCGGGCAGTGACGTGAGCGTAGTGACGCTTCTCGGTCTGGTACTCGATGTGGGCGATGTTGATGGTGATACCGCGGGCGGCCTCTTCCGGAGCGGAATCGATCTGGTTGAAGTCGTACTCCGGGTTGACATCCGGGAACTCCTCGTGCAGCACCTTGGAGATGGCGGCAGTCAGGGTAGTCTTACCGTGGTCGACGTGGCCGATGGTACCGATGTTAACGTGCGGCTTAGTACGCTCGTACTTTTCCTTTGCCATTACTTTTGTCCTCCTGGACGTCTCGTGAGTTTCCTGCACCCTTTCGCACAGGAACTCGCTTATTCTACTGGGTTTCTGGGTTATGTGCCACTTTGAAGAGCCAGAACCCAGTCAGCGGTATACGATATTACCGCTGACTGAAGACACTGGCTACTTCATGCAGTGGCGCGTGTCACTCGCCGCGCTGGGCTTGATGATCTCCTCGGAGACGTTCTTCGGAACCTCAGCGTAGGAGTCCATCTGCATGGTGAACATTGCGCGGCCCTGGGTCTTGGAGCGAAGGTCGCCGATGTAGCCGAACATTTCGGACAGCGGAACCTTGGCGTCGATGACCTTGACGCCGACACCGTCGGTCATGGACTGGATGTTGCCACGGCGCTGGTTCAGATCGCCGATGACTTCGCCCATGTACTCTTCCGGCGTACGGACTTCGACCTTCATGATCGGTTCGAGAATGACCGGCTTGGCCTTCGGGGCAGCTTCCTTGAAGCACATGGAACCTGCGAGCTTGAAGGCCATTTCGGAGGAATCGACCGGGTGCATCTGGCCGTCAGTGACGGTGGCCTTGACGCCCACGACCGGGAAGCCGGCGAGAACACCGGACTCCATGGCCTCCTTGACACCGGCCTCGATGGGGCCGATGAATTCGGCGGAGATGTGGCCGCCGGTGACCTTATTCTCGAACTCGAAGGTCTTGCCCTCGGTGGTGTCGAGCGGCTCGAAGTTCATCAGGACCTTTGCGAACTGGCCGGAACCACCGGTCTGCTTCTTGTGGGTGTAGCCCTGGTCCATGACGGCCTTGCGGATGGTCTCGCGGTAGGCGACCTGCGGCTTGCCCTGGTTGCACTCAACCTTGAACTCGCGGCGCATACGGTCGACGATGATGTCGAGCTGGAGCTCGCCCATGCCGGCGATCAGGGTCTGGCCGGACTCTTCGTCGGTCGTGACCTGGAAGGTCGGATCCTCTTCGGCCAGCTTGGACAGGGCGATGCCCATCTTCTCCTGGTCGGCCTTGGTCTTCGGTTCGACGGCCACCTGGATCACAGGATCCGGGAAGGTCATGGAGTCGAGGGTGATCGGATCGTCGATGGCGCACAGGGTGTCACCGGTGGTCACGTTCTTCAGGCCCACGAAGGTGTAGATGTTACCGGCTTCGGCGGCATCGACCGGGTTCTCCTTGTCGGCGTGCATCTGGAAGATCTTGCCGACGCGTTCCTTCTTGCCCTTGGTGGAGTCAAGCACGGTGTCGCCCGGGGTGACGGCGCCGGAGTAGACGCGCACGAACACGAGCTTGCCGTAGAACGGGTGGGTGGAGATCTTGAAGACCAGAGCCGCGAACGGATCGGACTTGACCGGGTGACGGTCGATCTCGACGGACTCATCGCCAGGCTTGTAGCCCTTGATGGCCGGCACGTCTTCAGGAGACGGCAGGTAATCGACAACGCCGTCCAGCATCGGCTGAACGCCCTTGTCCTTGAAGGCGGAACCGCAGAAGATCGGGAAGGCTTCCTTGGCGATGGTGAGCTTACGCACGCCAGCGCGGATGTCTTCCTTGGACAGGTCGCCGTCCTCGAAGAACTTGTTCATGAGGTCGTCGTCGGCTTCGGCAGCGGCTTCCACGAGCTTCTCGTGGTACTCCTGAGCCTTGTCCTTGAGGTCGTCCGGGATTTCAGTGGTGTCGTACTTGGCGCCGAGCTCCTCGGTGCGTTCCACACGTAAGCCTGCATCTCAACCAGGTCGACAACGCCAGTGAAGTCGTTCTCGGAACCAATCGGCAGCTGCATCACGATCGGAGTAGCACCCAGCTTCTCCTTGATGGTGTCGACGGAGTAGTAGAAGTTCGCGCCCAGCTTGTCCATCTTGTTGATGAAGCAGATACGCGGAACGCCGTACTTGTCAGCCTGACGCCACACGGTTTCGGACTGCGGCTCCACGCCTTCCTTGCCGTCGAACACGGCAACGGCACCATCGAGCACACGCAGGGAGCGCTCCACCTCGCCGTGAAGTCCACGTGGCCAGGGGTATCGATGATGTTGATCTGGAACTTGTCCTTGGTGTCGTGGGACTGACGGCTCCAGAAGCAGGTGGTAGCAGCGGACTGGATGGTGATACCACGTTCCTGCTCCTGCGCCATGAAGTCCATGGTGGAGGCGCCGTCGTGGGTCTCGCCGATCTTGTAGTTCTTACCGGTGTAGAACAGAATACGCTCGGTAGTGGTGGTCTTGCCGGCATCAATGTGGGCCATGATGCCGATATTGCGGACGTCGTGGAGGTCCGAAATCTCTTCAGCCATCTTTTTCCTTAGTTTTACTCAGGGCGAGTGATTACCAGCGGTAATGAGCGAAGGCCTTGTTAGCCTCTGCCATCTTATGAGTATCCTCGCGGCGCTTGACAGAAGCACCGAGGCCGTTGGAGGCATCCAGGATCTCATTGGCGAGACGCTCAGCATGGTCTTCTCACGACGGGCGCGGGAGAAGTCGGTCAGCCAGCGCAGCGACAGGGTGTTGGCGCGGTTCGGCTTGACCTCGACCGGCACCTGGTAGGTGGCGCCACCGACACGGCGGGAGCGAACCTCGAGGGACGGACGGATGTTGTCCAGGGCGCGCTTGAGCACAGCCACCGGCTCCTGGTCGGACTTCTCCTTGACCATATCGAGCGCGGAGTAGACGATGTCTTCGGCGATCGACTTCTTGCCGTCAAGCAGAATCTTGTTGATGAGCTGCGCCACCACGGTGGAACCGTAGATCGGATCGGGCAGCACGACGTGCTTCTTGGAAGGTCCCTTACGTGACATATCTCTTACTTCGCCTTCTTTGCTCCATACAGGGAACGACCCTGCTTACGGTCCTTGACACCCTGGGTATCGAGCGCGCCACGCACGATGTGGTAACGCACACCCGGGAGATCCTTCACACGGCCGCCGCGCACGAGCACGATGGAGTGCTCCTGCAGATTGTGGCCTTCGCCCGGAATGTAGGCGGTGACTTCGATGCCCGAGGACAGGCGCACACGAGCAACCTTACGCAGAGCCGAGTTCGGCTTCTTCGGGGTGGTGGTGTAAACACGGGTGCACACGCCGCGACGCAGCGGGCTGCCCTTCAGGGCCAAAGTCTTGGACTTCTTCGGCTTTGCCTGACGTCCCTTACGGACGAGCTGTTCAATAGTAGGCAACTTGAATTCTCCGATTCAGTGGTTTCTCTTGCTTTTGTGTGACCGCCGCACTGCACCCACACTTTTCAGCACACTCGCTTGGTATCCGCCTGTTGGCGGCACCCGACGAATCGGAAAAGATAGCCCAGTCCACCGGCCCGATGGCCTTCGCCCCTCCCGTCGGCGCATTACTGCGTGCGATCAGCGGTTTGAAGGATATCCCAGCATGCTCGCCTGTTACATAAGGCGTGCTGTTGGCACACACGAATATCTATATTACGATTCCTCCGGACAACGACGCGCCGAGCCACAACTCACTGGTTTGGGGACCTCCTGCGCCCCCGTACTTTTCCTCTCCTCCCAACGCAATATTCCAATGCGTTGCAAAACACACACCCAACTATTCTCCCAACGCAATATTCCCGGGAATGCGTCGCAAAAAGGGAACGCCACACAGCAGGTGCCCCCGCGGAGACTATGTCACACGGGGGGCACCGCCAAGGAGGTTACATTATGTTTCTTTTCACCACATCCGCTTCTGTGTTATCTGTTTCCAGCACATCCTCGTGCTCTTCCATATCCGATGGGAACCTCTAGCGACCCGGCCTCTTTGCGTATTACCTTGCCGCTTTCTGCATTACCAATTATAGCAAAACCGCCCTCGCGAAACGCCCGATACCTCAATCGGGAGTAAGCGGGAGCGGCTATGTTATGCGAGGTAGGAAAGGTGGATGACCGACTGATGGAGTCGTGCCTTACCCGACCTTTCTCACCATTTCAGGATTTCAGGCAGCGACTTGGCGGCCTTATCGGCGTCGAACGGGTGGGCCGCTGAAACGGTGCTCTTGGCAGAGCCCTTCTCGCCATTGTCGGAATCCCAGTGGATCTCGTGCTTGTCATCGTGGTTGCGCCACCAGCTGGACAGGATAGAGCCGGAGATGTTGTGCCACACGGAGAAGAAGGTGGACGGCACGGCAGCGAGTGGGTTGGTTGCGAAGGAGGTCAGGGCCAGGGTTGCGCCCAGAGCGGAGTCCTGCATGCCGACTTCGAAGGTGATGGCCTTCTGCTGTGCGTAGCGGAAGCTTCGGGTAGATCTTGTACATCAGCTTGGAGAAGCCGAAGCCCAGCGAGTAGCCGCACAGGTTGTGCAGGATGACCACCGGGATGGCCACCAGGGAGCTGGCCACGAACAGCTTCGGACCGTTGGCGGCAACGACCACGCCGATGATAAGCAGAATAGCCACCTGAGAAACGATAGGCAGGGCGACCGTAACCTTCTCGATCTTCTTGCCGAAGATCATGTGGCAGATCACACCGAGGGCGATCGGGAAGAGCACCACCTTGACGGCGTTGAGGAACAGGGACTGAGTCGGCACGGACACGTACTGAGAAGCGAGCAGCTGCATCAGCAGCGGAATCATGAACGGGGCGCACAGGGTGGAGAGGATGCCGATGGAGACATCGAGGGCCACGTCACCACGGGACAGGTAGCTCATCACGTTGGAGGAGGTGCCAGACGGGCAGCAGCCTACGAGAATCACGCCCACGGCCAGCGGGCCGGACAGGTGGAAGATCGCGCACAGGGCCACGGCGATGAGCGGCATGATGATGAAGTGAGCTACGGTGCCGACGATGACCATCAGCGGCTGGGTCAGGATGCGCTTGAAGTCGTCCAGCGTCAGGGTCAGGCCCATGCCGAACAGCACGATGCCCAGCATGTAGCCGGTGTACGCCTTGCCCCACAAGCTGGCGGCCGGCACGAAGTAGTTGAAGACGGCCCAGACGATGACGATGACCGTAAACCACTTGGTCAGCCAATCTGCAAAGGCTTTAACCTTTTCCATGGTGTTTCTCTTCCCTTGTTTGGTGTAGGTAACATCGCATGAAACTAGGCGGGTCGCGGTTGATATGAAACATAATGCTCACATTGCGAACACTCACGTAATCATTTCTGCAATCCCCGGTCGTACCATCACACCGTCGTGTGCCTTGACTTTTCATCAATCGCCGCACAAGACCCACTCATCCACATCCCGCCATCTGAGACAGCCCGCAGCCTGGCCCCAAGAATGAAACCGACCACTTGATTCCATCGCGACACACCGATGAGCACACATCCGCAAAGTTGTGTATAGTATTCACCTGTTGCGCGAATTCAGCTTGCTGAATACGGCACTATGGTGGCCATAGCTCAGTTGGTAGAGCATCTGATTGTGGTTCAGAAGGTCGCGCGTTCGAGCCGCGTTGGCCACCCCAGTAAAACCCTTCCGTTCGCGGAAGGGTTTTGTTTTTTCTCCATGAATTCCCCGCTCCTGGGTTATAGCCAAATAGGCATGCCGGGAACCACCGCGTTGTACACTCAGGCATATCCAATTCACCGAACATAAGGACAAAAGGTCCGTCATGCTGTCTTTTGAGAACGATTACTCCCGCGCCGCCCATCCCGCGGTGCTTGAAGCCGTGGCTGAAGCCAACAACCATCTGTATTCGGGCTACGGGTCCGACGAACTGAGCGATCAGCCAAGGCCAAGATCCGCGAGGCCTGCGGCCAGCCGGACGCGGATGTGTGGTTCCTCGTCGGCGGCACGCAGACCAACCAGGTCGTCATCGACACCATCACCCCGGCGTATGCAGGCGTGGTCGCGGTCGCTCCGGCCATCCGAACGTGCACGAGGCCGGCGCCATCGAGTTCTCCGGGCACAAGGTGCTCACGATTCCCCAGCACAACGGCAAAATGGACCCGACCGAACTGGACGAGTTCTGCAAGACCTTCTATGCGGACGGCAACTACGAGCACATGGTGTTCCCGGGCTCCGTGTACGTCTCGCAAAGCACCGAATATGGCACCATCTACTCCAAGGCCGAGTTGCAGGCCATCGCCGATGTGGCGCACAAGTACGACATGCCGCTGTTCGTGGACGGAGCGCGACTCGGCTACGCGCTGACCGCCACCGGCTCAGACATGACGCTCGCGGATCTGGCGACCATCGCCGACGTGTTCTACATCGGCGGTACCAAGGTGGGTGCCCTGTTCGGCGAGGCCGTGGTGTTTACCAAGCACAACACGCCGAAGCACTTCTTGACCCTCATCAAGCAGCACGGTGCCTTGCTGGCCAAGGGCTTTGTGCTGGGCGCGCAGTTTGACGCTTTGTTCACCGACAACCTGTATTTCAAGATCGCCCGCAACGCCAATGAGGCGGCCGATCGTATTCGCGAGGCCCTGCGCGTCAAGGGCTACACGCTCACTTTCGAGGCGCCCACCAACCAGATTTTCGTCACGATGGATCAGCCGACTATCGACCGTCTGGAGCGCGAGGTCAAGCTCGGCTTTACCGAGAAGGCCGA
>ENA-OQDW01000869-OQDW01000869.1-human-gut-metagenome-genome-assembly--contig:-NODE-869-length-11920-cov-2.162384_pt1 | contig 11920 bp, 14 predicted proteins | sample MGYA00242784_ERZ504613 | MGnify/ENA primary metagenome ERZ504613 (study PRJEB26092, sample SAMD00036330) | human gut metagenome | host: Homo sapiens | study: EMG produced TPA metagenomics assembly of... | reverse complement strand
ATCTCATAAAATCCTCCATTCTGCAGTGAAAAAATACAGCGTCAGCCGTATATTTCTCCTGCGCATCTCTTGTAATCTGATGTTACTATATAAGATTTTATAAAACCGGGAGTTCACAAAATCGCGAAAATGTTAGAAAAATAGCAATACTTAATTTTATAACATGAATTTTATTACATTACCACGAATTTGTAAACACGCAAAAGAAAAAGACCAGCTAGAATAAAGTCATAGAAAAACAGAGCCGCAGATATATAGGAGCGGCAAAATACGGAAAAGGTCTGGAGGGTATAAAAATGTTTGGAAAGAAAAAAGAACAGCCGGTGGAGACAAACGGCATTGTCTACCGCCGTGCAAAGACATGGAGGGTAGCGCTTGCAGGATGCAGTTCTGGGATTGGAATGTGTTTTTATGTGCTGCTTGGACTGGCAAGCTATGTGGCAAACGAAGGGTATGGCATTGCAACAGCGGTGGTAGGCATTATCCTGACTGCAACAAGAATCTTGGACGGCGTCACAGATCCGATCATTGCGATCATCATCGATAAGATGAACACGCGGTTTGGAAAGATCAGGATTCTGATGGTGGCAGGATGGCTGATCGAGTCACTGGCAGTCCTGATCATGTACTGCTGGGCGAGTGGAAAGGGACATGGAATCGTGTTGTTTGTGCTGCTCTACTGCCTGTATGTGATCGGCTATACGATGTGCAACGTCACAGCGCAGATCGTTCCGGCGATGCTTACGAACGACCCGAAGCAGCGCCCGATGGTAGGCGTCTGGAGTACGGCTTATAACTATCTGGTGCCGATGATTCTTAACATCGTGATTACGGTGATGCTGCTTCCAAAATACGGGAATGTCTATTCGGTAGAGATGCTTGCAGCATCCTGCATCGTCTGCGTGGCAGTATCGGGTGTGGGATTACTTCTCTGCTGTATCGCGGTATCGGATATCGATAAACCGGAAAATTTTGTGGGCGTGACGAGCAAGAAGAAGGCTGAGCCGGTAAAAGTAAAAGATATGTGGGAGCTGGTCAAATCCAACCGTGCGCTGCAGACGTTCATCGTTGCGGCGAGTTCGGATAAGATTGCGAGCCAGACGGCAAGCCAGGCGGTTGTAACGACGATGCTGTTCGGAATTATTATCGGCAATATGCAGCTTGGGACAATCTTAAGTGTAATCGGTATGCTTCCTTCGATCATCTTCGCGTTTATCGGGGCGAAATACGCAGGAAAGCACGGAAATAAAGAGGCGATGGTGACGTGGACGTATGTGTGCATCACCGTGGCGGCGGTGCTTGTGGTATTGTTTATTTTCATTGATCCGACCCTGATTGCGACGGCGCTTCCAATGATGATTGTATATGTATTACTGACCCTGGTGTTAATGGTGCAAAATGTGCGTGACGATGTCAAGCAATGCGATGATGGCGGACATCATTGATTACGAGTTAGACCGCAGCGGTAATTCATTCCGGCAGCAGTGACAGGTACATACAGCTTTATTGACAAGTTAGTGTCTCATTCTCTGCGGCGATTGCAACCGGACTGGTGGCGCTGATCGGCTACAGGCACACGATGCCGCAGCCGTCCGACCCGTCCACACCGGCAATCTTCTGGATGACGATGAGCATGTATTTCGGACTTCCGCTGATCGGCTGGGTATGTACGCTCTGCGCAATGCGCGAGACACCGCTCTCCAAAGAGAAGATGGAGGAAGTACAGAAGAGTATTCAGGAGAAAAAACAGGCAGAAGTGGAAAAAGTGATTGAGGAAATGAAGTAGAGAGAAGAAAAGAGAGGGAGAACGAAACAGATGAGAAATACAATATTGCTGGAGAAAGGCTGGACATTTTATAAAAATCTGCAGAGTGAAACAGGGGAGGCGGTAACGCTCCCGCATACCTGGAACGCGGTTGACGGACAGGACGGCGGAAACGATTATTATCGCGGAACCTGCAAATATGTGCGTCATTTCGCAAAACCGGAACTGGAAAAGGGAGGAAGAGCGTATCTGGAATTTGACGGCGCAGCGATGATGGCGGATGTTGTGGTCAACGGAACGAAGCTGTTCCACCACGAGGGCGGATTTTCTACATTCCGGGTAGATGTGACGGAGCAGTTGACAGAGGACAATCTGTTAGAAGTATATGTGGATAACTCTGACAACACAAAGGTGTATCCGCAGAAAGCTGATTTTACTTTTTACGGCGGGCTGTACCGCATGGTAAAGCTGGTGACGGTGCCTAAAGTGCATTTTGTGATGGACTATGCAGGCGGAAACGGCATGAAAGTGACGCCGGAGGTGACGATTCTGGACGCCGCAAAGAAACAGGCGGACGCAGATGTGACGGTGGAACTGTGGATGACGGGGGAAGCACCGGACGTGACGGTCGCCGTGGCGGGAGAGACACAGACGGTTTCCGTGGAAAGCGGTTATGCAAGAGCCGTGTTTGCGCTTAAAAATGTGCATCTCTGGGACGGTGTGGATGACCCGTATCTGTATACGGCAAAAGCAGAACTTCCGGGCGGCGATGTCGTGGAGCGGACGTTTGGCTGCCGCAGCTTTAAAGTGGATCCCAATGAGGGCTTTTTCTTAAACGGACGATCTTATCCGCTGCGCGGCGTGAGCCGTCATCAGGACCGCGCGGGCGCGGGCAATGCGCTGACATACGAGATGCACCGGGAGGATATGGCGATTGTAAGAGAGCTTGGTGCCAACACGATCCGCCTGGCACATTATCAGCACGCACAGGAATTCTATGATCTCTGCGATGAAAACGGAATCATCGTGTGGGCGGAAATCCCGTATATCACGATGCACATGACGGACGGCACCGAAAATACGTTAAGCCAGATGAAAGAGCTGATCGTGCAGAATTATCACCATCCGTCGATTGTCTGCTGGGGACTTTCTAACGAGATCACGGCCGCGAGCGCTGTGAACGAAGAACTGCTGGAGAATCACCGCAGATTAAATGATCTGTGTCATGAACTGGATAAGACGCGCCCGACGGTTATGGCGGATGTCTTTATGTTAGAGACGGACAGTCCGATGTTAGAGATACCGGATATGAACAGCTACAATCTCTATTTTGGCTGGTACATCGGGGAACTGGAACAGAACGACAGCTTTTTTGACGAATATCACAGCACTTACCCCGACCGGGTGATCGGACTCTCCGAGTACGGCGCGGATGCGAATCCGGCATATCACAGTGCGAATCCGGAGCGGGGCGATTACACGGAGGAATATCAGTGTATTTACCACGAGCATATGGCAAAAATGATTGAGGAGCGCCCGTATCTGTGGGCAACGCACGTGTGGAATCTGTTTGATTTCGCTGCGGACGGGCGCGACGAGGGTGGCAAGCACGGCGAGAACCAGAAAGGGCTTGTGACGATGGACCGCAGGATCAAAAAGGATGCGTTCTATGTATACAAGGCATACTGGAGCAAAGCCCCATTTGTGCATCTCTGCGGCAGCAGATACACAGACCGTGCGGAGGATGTGACGGAGATCAAAGTGTACTCTAACCAGAAGAGGGTCACGCTTTTTGTGGACGGAGCAGAGCAGGAGATGAAAGAAGGCGCACGTATCTTCAGATTCCGGGTGCCGATCACGGGAACGCACACGATCCGGGCAGTGTCCGGGGAATGCAGCGACGAGATTACGGTGCGAAAAGTGGATGAACCGAACCCGGATTACATTTTCAACAAGCAGGGCGACGTGGTCAACTGGTTTGACAAAGAAGATTTTAAAGCCGACCACTATTCGATTTCCGATACGCTGGGAGAACTGGCGAAAAATGAGATGGCAAATGCCATTGTGCAGCGCCTGATGGCACAGGCTTCCGCAAGCCGCGGCGATGTGGCGGAGAGCGTGAAGGACAATCCGGCGTTGCAGCGGATGATGCAGCGCATGACACTGGCGAGTCTCTTAAAGCAGGCGGGAGACGCGTGAGCGAGGAGCAGATGAAATCGTTAAACGACGCATTGCAGAAAATTCCAAAGAACTAAGGAATATGGAGTAAGGAGCGCAGAGGGATGCAAAAGGCAGTACAGCAGATCATGCTTGGAACAGTAACGAAAAATGAAAAGCAGACGGCAGAGACGCTGCGGCGGATCAGGGCGGCAGGCTACGACGGAATCGAACTGAACGGTTTTATGGTGAAGCCGACCTCTTTTCTGGTGCGGATGCTCACGAAGGCGGCAGGAATGCCGGTCGGAAAAGGCGGAAGCTATGATTGGAATGCACTTGTAAAAGAAGCGGGACTTTGTGTGACGAGTATTCACGAAGATCTTGGAACAATCAGACGGGAGCCGGAGACGGTTGTAAAAGAGGCAGAAGCCTTCGGCACAAAATACGTTGTCATCACGGGAATGTACCGCTTTGATTACGCGGATAAAGCCGCGGTGCAGGGGCTGTGCCGGGATCTGAATACCTCCGGAAAAATTTTGAAGGAGGCGGGCATTGCGCTTTTGTACCACAATCATAACTGTGAGTTTCTGCACGTTGAGCCGCAGAAAACGGCGTATGATCTGCTCCTTTCGGAGACAGATCCGGAATATGTCAACTTTGAACTGGACTCTTACTGGCCGACGGAGCGGGCGTGGACGCGCTCGCCCTGATGAAAAAACTGGACACGAGAATGAAGCTTTATCATATCAATGACCGCGGTACGCGCCTTTTAAAGCCTGCCATGACGCCGATCTTAAAATCGGACAGCATGGAGCTTGGCTGCGGCAATATGAATCTGGATGCACTCATTGCGCAGGCAAAGAACGTGAATGTGGATGCCGTGATTTTAGAAAGCCATAAAAACTGGGTGGACAACTCCCCGCTCCGGTCGCTGGAGGTAAGCGCACAGTTTTTAAATGCACGGATCTGACAGAGCAGGAGATGGTAGAACAAGGATGGAAATGCAGATGAAAGAATTGGGAAAACAGTGGATCACTTCAGAAAAAGAATACCGGGAAGGCGAGGTTTTTGTATACCGGCAGAAATTTACGGCTTCGCAGGTCAAAAAAGCCGTGTTTTACGGCACAGCCCTCGGCGTGTATGAAGCAGAATTAAACGGCACGAAGATCGGGAGGCAGATGTTTGCGCCGGGATTTTCCTACTATCCGAGACGTGTGCTCTATCAGACACACGAGGTTACGAAGCTGTTGCGGGAAGGGGAAAATACGCTGACGGTCTATCTCGGACAGGGGTGGTACTGCGGGCGTTTCTCTGTGAAAATCAGACGCAGATATACGGAGAGCAGCCGGCGGTCGCATGGATTCTGGAACTGGAGGATGCGGCGGGAAGCAGAAATATCGTCTCCGATGAGACGGTGGAGGAACTGGAATCCCCGTATGAATATGCCGGAGAGTACGATGGTGAGATTTATTTTGCAGACGGAAGAGAGAAAGTGACCGGTCATGCGGCTGCCTACACGAGGGAGGCGCCGTTTGCACTGGAGCCGACGCTTACGGAGGTGCGTCTGCAGGATGAGATGCCGGTGCGGGAGGCAACGGTGCAGGGAGACGTGACGATCCTTGATTTCGGGCAAAACTTTGCCGGAATTGTAGAAATAGATCCTTCTTTTTTGACAAATGAGACAATTACGATCCGGCACGGGGAGATCTTAAATGCCGACGGCAGCCTGTACACCGCAAATCTGCGCAAGGCAAAGGCAACGATCGTCTACCATGCAGGCGCGGAGAAGAAAAAATACCGCCCGCGCTTTACCTATATGGGATTCCGTTACATGGAGCTTTCCGGTGCGGCATATCAGCCGGGGATGATCAAGGCATACGCGCTGCACACAGAGATGGAGCGTACCGGATATTTTTCCTGCGAGAATCCGCTGGTGCAGAAACTCTATGAGAATCAGGTCTGGGGACAGAAATCCAACTATGTGGAAGTGCCGACCGACTGCCCGCAGCGGGATGAGCGCATGGGCTATACCGGGGACGGGCAGGTATTTGCGCTGACCGGGGCTTATAATTTTAATACAGATGTGTTCTGGAAAAATTTCCTGCGGGATCTGGAACTGGGGCAGCTTGACAACACCGAGGGATATGTGTGCGCCACGGTGCCGCAGACGGGACCTGCCGGGATCGGATTTATCAGCATGCTGGGCTGGGGCAATGCGGTCACGATTCTGCCGGAGATGATGTACCGCCAGTTTGGCGACGAGGAGGCACTGCCGCGCCAGTATGAGAGCATGAAGCTTTTTGTGGAGGCGGAGATCCGCAGGATGGGGAAGAAAAATCTCTGGATCGGTCCGTCCTTAGGCGACTGGCTTGCGATGGGAAAAGGAATCGCATGGCAGGCGATGCACAACAATCCGGTGTCAAACGCGTTTATCGTGCACGACTTAAAGGTCATCAGCGAGACGGCAGAACGGCTTGGAAGGAGAGAGGATGCGGCGCGGTACCGCAGACAGCTTGCCGCGACGACGGACGCTTATATCAAAAAATTTGTGAGCAAAAAGGGAATCGTGGCGAAGGACTATCAGTCCGCTTACATCATGGCATTAAAATTTGTGCTGCCGGAGGGCGAACTGCGGGAACGGGTCAAGAAAAACTTTGTTGCCAACATCCGCAAAAACGGGCTGCAGACGGGATTTTTTGCGACGGAGCATCTGCTGCCGCTTCTGGTGGAGGCGGGAGAGCAGAAGCTTGCCTATGATGTATTATTGCAGGAGAACTGCCCGGGGTGGATGTACCAGGTGAAATGCGGCGCGACGACAACCTGGGAGCGCTGGGATGCCTTAAAGCCGGACGGAACCGTCAATGAGGAGAAAATGGCGGGCTCTGGTGAAAATATGGTATCCTTTAACCATTACGCATTCGGCAGTGTCGGGGAGTTTTATTATCAATATATCCTGGGAATCAGACCGGAAAAACCGGGTTTTGCAAAGCTGCATTTTGCGCCGTATCCGGACGAGCGCCTGGGAGGTGTATCCGGAAGTTATCTTTCCGTGGCAGGGAAGATTGAGAGCGCATGGTGGTACGGGACGGACGGCTGCCATATCCGGCTTGCAACGCCGGTGGAGGCGGTAGTGCTCCTTCCGGATGGAAGAAGTGAGAATGTGCCTGCCGGAACGTACGAGTGGACGGTGAAAAGACCGTAGTGGAAAGACCGAATCTGTAAAAAGTGCAGGATATGTAAAAAAATCCGAAATCTGCCTGAAAAAGGGCAAGAAAGGAAATTGACGGCGGCAAGACATAGATGATAAAATCCCATGAGATATATATGTAAAGGATGAAAATTATGTTTGCAAAAATCAATTTCCACGATGAATTCTACCAGAAATTAAAGCTTCTGGTGCTGCCGATCACGATGCAGCAGTTTATGCTGGCGTTAGTCAGCGCCACGGATGCCATTATGCTCGGGGCGGTCAGCCAGACCTCCCTGTCGGCAGTGTCTCTGGCAGGCAGATCCAGTTTGTCTTAAATCTGTTTATCAGCGGTATCTCTGCCGGTTCGGGAATCATGGCAGCACAGTATTGGGGGAAAAAGGACGCGGCTTCCATTGAGGAGGTCATGCCGATTGCACTGCGCACCAATCTCATATTCAGCGGTGCGTTCACCGTGCTTGCGGCGGTGGCACCCGAGGTGCTCATGCGCATTTTTACGTCCGATCCTGCGTTAATTGAGAGCGGAGCGGTCTATCTGCGCGCGGTGTCCCTGTCGTATCTGCTGTGCGGTATTTCACAGATTTACCTGATCCTGTTGAAAAATACCGGCTATGCCACGGTCAGTTCGCGGATCAGCTGTACGGCGGTCGTCGTGAATATTATCTGCAATGCGATCTTGATCTACGGACTGTTGGGGCTTCCTGCGTTAGGAATACAGGGAGCGGCTTACGCGACGGTTACCGCCCGTCTGGTGGAGCTCGTCTGGAGTTATCTGGAGACGAAGCAGTCCGGGCGTGTGCAGATCATCTGGAAGAAAATGTTCCATGCGGCGGATGCCGTTCTGACAAAAGATTTCTGGCGTTATACCATGCCGGTGCTCGGCGCTGCACTCGTCTGGGGAATCGCCTACGTGTCTACTCTGTAATTATGGGACACATGGGAAGCGACGCGGTGGCGGCAAATTCCATCACCACGATCGCCAAGAATATGTTATCGTGCCTGATCCGCGGCGTCAGCGGCGGTGCGGGCGTGCTGATCGGAAATCTGCCGGTGCCGGAGAACTGGACAAGGCAAAAGTGTACGGCGGCAGACTGACGCGCATGGCGATTGTGGTCGGCATGACCACCGGCGGTCTTCTGATGCTGATCTCGCCTTTGATCGTGCGTTTTGCGCCGCTCAGTGAGACGGCGGCGGAGTATCTGCAGTACATGCTGATCTTCTGCGGCTGCAATATCATGGCGCAGTCGGTCAATACGACAGTGCTGGACGGCATCTTCTGCGCCGGAGGGGATTCCAAGTTCGATATGAAGGGGAATCTCGGGGCGATGTGGTGCTTTTCCGTGCCGTTCGGCTTCTTTGCGGCATTTGTGCTGAAATGGCCGGTCATGGTGGTGTACTGTATCGTGAACCTCGACGAGATTGTGAAGATTCCTGCTGTGTACTTACATTATAAAAAATATATCTGGGTGCGGAATATTACGGTACAGGAAGACGCTTGACAAGGTGCTTTTAGCCTCCGGGCAGGATGCGCACTTGCGCGAAGGAGAGACATGCCGCAGGCGACCGCGCTTGGTGCGAAAATGTGTCGTGGCACATTTTTTATTCCAGAAAACGTTTGTGAGAAAGTTTGGAGAAGGCTGGCGCGGGTCTACAGAGGAAAAATAGCTGCGTGAGACCCGAAAACCGCTTGATAAGAGAGAAAAAGAGGATAAATCCATGGCTTTTGGGCACAGGAAGCAAAAAATACGCCGTGAGACCCGGAAATTGTAAAATTTCGGGTCTCACGGCGTATTTTGTAGGCTGTAGACCCGGGAACGTTCCAGCAGGTAGAAAAAATGATCAAAATATTCCAGAAAACGGGTCTCACGGCGTATTTTGTAGGCTGTAGACCCGAAGCTTCAGAATACAGAGCAGCCGAAACAAATACAACCACGGTACAGAAAGCTGCATGAATCCGCTGGGAGATTATGAAATGCAGAAAGACATTATATATATTGTATGACTGTATGCAGATTTGACAAGCACCGTGAACCTCCGGGCAGTCTGCGTGGAAAGAATTCCTTGCAAAAGCGCGGGTACTGTAATACCATAAATACATGACGGATAGTAGAAGGAGCAGCTTGTATGGGTGAAGATATAACGGCCGGAGAGATCGGGATCTATTTATTAAACCGGGTCGAAGTGACGCTGAAAGATGACAGGAAGGAATCCTGCAGAACATTGCAGCGGAGACGATCACGGTAGAGGGCAGGGAGATCATGCTTTCGGATGTGGCGGATATCCGGCTGGTCGGGGAACTGACAGATTATGATGTGATGCGTGATACCGGAATGATCGGGAATTTTACATTTGCGCCGGAAGGCTGTCGTGATGCCACGGAACTGGAACTCATGCGGTATGGAGATTTTGCGTGTACCGTGTCCTGTCATCTGAAGCTTGCAGCCGGAAAGATCTGCGCGGATGACATCCGGCTGGTATCGCACACACACAAGGTATGCGTGGAAAAATTAAGCCAGACGGAAGCAATTTACCGTTTTTTTGATGGATCATTTTATTTTTCCCGAATGCACTCCGGACGAACGGCTTTATCGGGAACTGCTACGTCTCACAGAATTATGCGAAGATGGAGAACGCCGGACTGCCGCGCGGAAATATCATGTTTTCGCAGGATCAGATTGACTTTGGATTCAAACTGGGCAATATCTACGTGGTTTCCTACACCTGCGCCAAAGAACCTGGTGAGATGGTGCAGGAAGCGGTCAGTGTGACGCTGGAGAAGATGCACCCCTGTGCGGATTATGCGAAAGTGTGGATTGACGGGAACGGCGAGGTAAATACCGCAGAAGAGACGGTGCTGCAGACTGAAGATATCGCGCAGGTACGGTATGTGGGACTCATTACGGCTTACCGCACGGATAACGGTACCGGTTATATTTCCGGGGAATACTGGTTCCATGTCAACAATCTCACAGATGCGGGGGGAGGCGTCGCAGCTGGTTTTGGGACGCAGGGTTTCATTTACGCTTGAGCAGACCTTAAAGGGCAAGCTTTGCGCGGCGAAGGATGTCGCACTAGTTTCAGAGAAGACTGTCATTGCAGAGGAGAAGCAGGAAGAAGCCAAACCGGAGAGACTGCGCGGTTATATCGTAAAATACATGATCAAGCAGCCGGTCAGTGCAGGGTTCGGTTTTATTGTACCGGAGGAAGAACTGGAAGCCCATCTGGAGGATAAGGAGGGAACCGTCTATTTCAGGCAGACAGACATTGACTGTGAGACGATGCCGAAGCTGAATACCAAAAGTTATTATTACGAGGTTATATATACCCCGTATACCCTGCATGGCAAGACATGCGCGAAGGATGTGAAGATCGGTGCCGGACATCCGTATCCGGAGAAAAAGTCGACCGCTCCGGTGGCGGTGACCGCAGTGACAAAAAAGATTGTTTCAAAGACACTGCCGCTTGCGGAATATCTGGAAGCGGAGGAGACGCGCTATGCGGGGGGCTTCTCCGAAGCTTGGAATTATCTCCCTCTACAACGGGCATTATGCGCTGATCAGTGACTGCTATATCAATAAAAAGCTTGTGACAGATCAGGAGTATGCACCGGACGGCGCGATTGCGATCTTCAATCCGGAGCTTGCACAGATCGAAACAGAAGAGGCGATAAAGACGGCAAAGCACTGCTATCTGGTAAAATATGTGCCGGGCGGCACAATGGTAAATGAAAAAACCGGCATGGAGCATCCGTCTGTTGATTATAATTATCCGGTTCTGGTGTTGGCGTCCTTTGCGAAGAACCAGTATATCTGTCTTAAAATTGAGACGGATGCATTGCAGGTGCGGAAAGTGGAGCAGGTAATGTCCACGCTTGGCACCGCCGTACCGGAACAGGTGGATTTTGATATTCTGGAGCTTTGCAGCGGGGAAAGTGTGATCTTCGAGATGACGGATTCCATAGCGGCTTACCACGTCATCGACAGCGTGGGGGATGATTTTTACCGTATAAATGCGCAGAAATTCAATGCGGAGTTGGGATAAGGAGTGTGGAAAAATGAACTATAAGCGGATTACAGACCTTCCAGGTGTGCGGATTGCACGCGAGGCGATGGTGGTCGGAGACGTGACGATCGGGGAGGACAGCTGTGTGCTGTTTTACTCCACCGTGCGCGGGGATGAGGGAACCATCACGATCGGAAGAGAGACAAACATTCAGGAAAGCTGTACGATTCATGCGAGCATTGAGGGCGATGTGGTGATCGGTGACAATGTGACCATCGGGCATCAGGCGGTTGTCCACGGATGCACGGTGGGTGACCGGACGCTGATCGGGATGGCGGCGACGATCCTGGACGGAGCGGAGATTGGCTGTGACTGTATCGTCGGGGCGGGAACTTGTCACAAGCAACACCCGGGTGCGGATGGATCGCTGGTGCTCGGAAGCCCGGCGAAGGTCGTGCGGCAGCTGACGGAAGCGGAGAAAAAAGAGATTTACCGCAACAGCCGGGAATATGTGAAGGTGGCGCATGAGATGCAGGAGCAGGGACTGGCTCCCGTGACAGTCGCAATAAGCATATCGTGCGTTGCTTTGATAAGTAATATTATAAGAAACACACTTCGGGATTTCATGTGGAAATGCAGATGGAATATTCGTTTGAGAAAAAATGTGAGAATTTCTTCCGGCTGAATGTTTGCATCGGATTCCGTGTCTCTTCCACGTTTGGACAATCCGACGGGTGCATGTCCGACACACCGGAGACAATGGGCGGACTTTCTGGTGTCCCTAATGA
>ENA-OQDW01000867-OQDW01000867.1-human-gut-metagenome-genome-assembly--contig:-NODE-867-length-11950-cov-1.467648_pt1 | contig 11950 bp, 13 predicted proteins | sample MGYA00242784_ERZ504613 | MGnify/ENA primary metagenome ERZ504613 (study PRJEB26092, sample SAMD00036330) | human gut metagenome | host: Homo sapiens | study: EMG produced TPA metagenomics assembly of... | reverse complement strand
AGAGACGGGAACCGACGTAACCTCCTTCCGCATCGTCTCCTTCTCCGAGAGCGGATTCAGCGCGGAACTCGTCGGCATCGATACTGACAATGCGGTGGTGACCGTGAATTTCCTGCCAAACGGGACGGTTCCCCGTGACGATGAACATACGCATGGGGCTCTCCTACAAGGCCACGAGCACCATCACCGACCAGTACGGTGCCGGCGCAGTCGAATTCGCCCGGGTGGAGGACAAACCGTTCACCGTAACCGCACAGAACGGCGAGACACGCGAATGGACGCTGCGCACCACCTATATGCCCCAGCTCCAGAACGCCGACTTCGAACGCTGGGCCAACCTGCAGACACCCCTCCCGAAAGGCATCAAGGGCAGTCCCTACTGGGCATCCGCAACATGACCTCTCCCGTGGTAGTCGAAGGCACCACCCAGACGGAAGGGGCACCGGGACAGGGCAAGGCAGTACAGATGGAGACCAAGAATACCATCATCGGCAAACTCGCCGCCGGTTCGCTCTTCCTCGGCTGGTTCGACGACTCCAACCCCATGGGAACATGAACGACCCGGCCGTCATGATGTTTTACGGTATCCCCTTCTCCTCCAACCAGCCCATCAAAGGGATGCAGGTGGATATCCTCTACCACCCGGGCAACGGACCTTCGAGCGACTCCGGTTCGCTGGCCATCGAACTCATCCGGCAGCGCGACCTCTCCCAGGAACTCGAATATCACGGCGCGAATCCCGACGGGACGTGGCACTCCAAGAACAACGCCGACCGGGTAGCGCGCGGCCACTCCATCGTAGCCACCCAGGCAGGCACGCTCGACAACGGCGATACGGCCGACCTCGTCGTGCCCGACAACACCTGGCAGACAGTGTTCGTCCCGCTGGAATACGACGGCGCCTACCCTGCATACACCCACCTGACGGTCACTTTCTCCTCCTCGTCCAAAGGCGACTCCTACAAAGGTGCCGTAGGCTCCATACTGAAAATCGATAACATCCGGTTAATCTATGAAGAGTAAACACCTCACGCTATATGCCGCGCTGCTGCTGGCCGCTGCGGCCGGCACCTCCAGCGCCTACGGCCAGGCGCCGGAGCCCGCGGACATCGTACGGACATGTCCCGCTGCAAACACCGCCCTTTCCTCGACGGCCGAAGAAGAGGGACCCGCCCCGGCACAGGAACGGGAAAAGGCATGGCACCAAACGGTCCTTCACTCCAAGCCCGTCCCGACCGAAGAGCGCACGGCAGAGAAACGCCGCACCGAACAGCCGAAATACGCCTTCGGCGTACACGTCGGCGTAGACTTGGGTGCCGCCGCCCCCTGGCCCCCCCGCCCACATGCGGGGCGGGGCCATGAAGATGAGCGCAGTCCCGAAGCTGAGTCCCTCGCTGGGCCTCTCCTTTACCGCCCACATGCCCTACCGGCTGTCGCTTACGGCAGAACTTACCTACAAACAGGTCGGCATCGACGCCGAAGCCTGGGTATCCGGACAGCAGTTCAGGATGCCCAATCCCGACGGCGAGGATTTCATCACGCGGTTCCGTGGAACGGCCAACGTGGTCATGAACTTCTCCATGTTCGAAATACCGGTCTACGTCGGATACAGCTTCGGCGGCGGACGCAGCCGGATATACCTCGGCGCCTACTACAGCTACATACTGAAGAGCCAGTTCAATACCACCCCCCTCAAAGGACTCGTGGAGAATCCGAACGACCCGTCGAAACCGCCCATCATGGTGACGCCCGACAGCCCCGTACCGCCGGACGCGATGCCCGTTTTCAACGACTACCTCGGGAAATGGGATGCAGGCATGCTGCTGGGATACGAATGGCAAATCGTCCCTCGCGTCAAGATGACCGCCCGTTTCTCGATGGGATTCAAGGATATCTTCCGTCGCGGCAGCAACTACCTCGAATACAAGATGCTGCACATGCGGGGAACGGTAGCGGTCAGTTATGCGTTCCTCCGGTACAACGACAAGCCTTTCCGCAAATAAGATGCTTCGGGGAGAGACGACGGTATTGGAAACGTGCGGTTCGACCAATACGGAGGCCGCCGACCGCAGCCGCTATGCCCACGGAGACACGGTAGTGGCCATACGCCAGACTGCCGGGCGGGGACAGCGCGGACACCGGTGGGAGAGCGTGCCGGGCGAGAACCTCACGTTCAGCATCGTTCTCGAACCGACCTTCCTCGCTGCGGGAGAGCAGTTCCTGCTCTCGGAAGCCATCGCGCTCGCCGTAACCGATACCTTACAGGAGTACGGCATCGGTGCAACCATCAAGTGGACCAACGACATATACGTCAACGACCGGAAAATATGCGGCATGCTGCTGGAGCACAACCTCGACGGCACACGACTCGCACGGACGGTAGCGGCATCGGACTTAACGTCAATCAGGAACGTTTTCCCGCATGGATAGCCAACCCCTGCTCCATACGCACGGAGACGGGAATACGGCACGACGTCATGGAGTCTTCGCCAAACTGTACGGCCACCTTTCGATGCGCTACGGTATGCTGGAGGAAGGCGGGCCGACCGGATAAGCGACGACTACAACACCCTGCTCTACCGCCGCGGAAAGCCGTCGCGCTTCTTCCTGCCCGAAGAGGGCGAAGTCATCGGCACGATATGCGGCGCAGGACCCGACGGTCGGCTGACGGTAACCATCGACGGGAAAGAGCGCGGCTTCCTGTTCCGGGAAATCGAGTTCGTTATCTGAAACCATTCATCCGAACCCTCCCCGGCGCCTCTCGGGAAAATACGCAAACGCCCATAGAAATACGATGAAAATAGTAGCCGACGACAAGATACCTTATATTCGCGGCGTATTCGAACCCTACGCCGACATAACCTACCTGCCGGGCAAGGCCATCACGGCCAAAGAGGTCAAGGAGGCGGACGCGCTTCTGGTTCGCACACGAACCCGCTGCGATGCGGCACTGCTGGCCGGTTCCTCCGTCCGTATGGTCGCCACCGCAACAATAGGCACCGACACATCGACCTGCCATGGTGCGCCGCCCACGGGATAAAGGTCGTCTCCGCTCCGGCTGCAACGCCGGCGGGGTACTCCAATGGGTAGCGGCCGCACTCGCCCGCACGGTCGGCGAGGCATCTCCGCCGGTTTGACGCTCGGCATCGTCGGCATCGGCCACGTCGGTTCGCTCGTGGAACGGTATGCCTCCGCATGGGGATTCCGGGTACTCCGCTCGGACCCGCCGCGCGAAACGGCCGAGAAGCTGGGTCCCGCCGATGGTTACGTACCGCTCGACGAACTGGCCGCGCATTCCGACATCGTTACGTTCCATGTCCCGCTGCACGCCGAAGGCCCCCATCCTACGGTGCATTTGGCCGGCGAACGTTTTTTTTTCCGCCTCAAGCCGGGAGCGACACTCTTCAACTCTTCCCGCGGCGGCGTCGTGGACGAAGAGCAATTGAAACGCGCCATGCAAGCGACCGGTGCACGTGCCGCATCGATACGTGGGAGAACGAACCGGCCATCGACCGCCGGTTGCTGGATGCGGCCCTGTCGGCCACACCGCACATCGCAGGCTACTCCGAACAGGGCAAGGCCAACGCTTCGGCGGCCGTCGTGGCCGCTGCGGCCAAACACTTCGGCCTCCCGCCGGAAGGATGGTACCCCGACCGGCGTGACGCAGGTCGGACGCAGACCGATAAGCTGGGCGGAGATGCGTGCGACCATCACGGACTATTTCGACATCGACGGCCAATCACGGACGCTCAAAGCGGCACCGGAACAGTTCGAGACTCTCCGGGAAGAGTACATATTCCGACAGGAGTATTTCTGACAGTACAGCCATATGCGAACGATGCGGGGACCGGTGAGGGTCCCCGCATCGTATATACATTTGTGACAGCCGAAACGTCACTGCGCCCGCCGAGGGGTATAGGTACGGTCGTACACCACCTGCTCGCCGGCTTTGAGTACATTGAGCGTCAACGTATAGCTGTCGCTGTGGAACACGGACCTTATCGTCACTTCGCCGGCGGCAAATCCGGCATCTATACGCGCCTGCTTCTCCCTGTCCTTGTTGTCGTTCTCCATATCGGGCGTCTCCTCCGTACCGTCCGTCCACGCAATTACGGCGCTGTCGCAGGCAAGCATCAGCGAGGTCCCCGTCGTAATATGGTGATGCAGCAACAAGTAGTGCATATAGAAACCGCTGCCGCGCGAAAACATCCGCCCCTTCCGTCTGCAGTATCCTGGCAAGCCTGCCGTCAGTGAACTGGAAGCCCGTCACGATATTCGGCTGACCGGACTGCAGGGGGTCATATACCATACCGACCAACGCATCTTCGCCCTGCGCCGTCAGTCCCGGATAGTTGAGCTCCGTCTCCTGCATGCTGTCGCCCCAGAAGGAGCGGAGCACATCGCAGGTACGACCTCGATACGGGCCTCGCCGGTCACATCCGCCGACAGAGCCCCCCCGGCATCGGCGCACCGAATATATACCGTGCGGTACAGCCTATCACATAACTGCCGGCCGTCAAAGGAGCGGTAAACTGCTTCTCCTCCACATGGGGCGGCACGGGCGAAGTCCGGGTAACGTCCGCAACAGCTGCCTGCGCAGCAACAGGACGGATACTCCAGTTGTACTCCACCGAAGAGATGTTATGCCCGTCGGCGGGAATCACGCACGTCGCCGTGAAGGGCTGGCCCGTACCGATACGTTCGCGGTTTACGGTAACAGGTCCTATGCTCTCGGGGGCCCGACCGTGGTCGGTCAAATCCACAGGCTCGCAGCCGGAGAAGACGATAGCCGCGGCAAAGGCGGCGATATGGATAAACTGTTTCATATTCCAATCTTTTAGCAACTCCCGTCGTTGGGAGAGTGCAAAGATATTCAAAAAACCGTACATACGTATAAACGATTGCAGACACGGCCACCCGTTCGCCTGCAGCCGACCGCTTCCATTGCCGCAAATCGGAAGGAAGTTCGTATCTTTGCGTACATTCAATCAATACGGAAACTTATGCCTTACAATCTGCTGAAAGGAAAACGCGGCCTGATATTCGGTGCCCTCAACGACAAATCCATCGCATGGAAGGTAGCCGAACGCGCCCGCGAAGAGGGCGCGGAGCTGGTACTGACCAATACTCCGGTCTCCATCCGCATGGGCAACATCGACGAACTCGCCCAGCGGTGCGGAGCCGTCGTGATACCCGCCGACGCCACCAGCGTCGAAGACCTCGAAAACCTCGTGACGAAAGGGATGGAACACCTCGGTGGAAAATTCGATTTCGTCCTGCACTCGATAGGCATGTCGCCCAACGTACGCAAAGGACGGACTTACGACGACCTCGATTACGACTACTACCACAAGACGGTGGATATTTCGGCCATCTCGTTCCACAAGGTGATACAGACGTGCCGCAAGTTCGACGCCATCGAAGAGTGGGGTTCGGTCGTGGCGCTGACCTACATAGCCGCCCAGCGCACGCTGTACGGCTACAACGACATGGCCGACGCCAAAGCGATGCTCGAATCCATCGCCCGCAGCTTCGGCTATATCTACGGCCGGGAAAAGAACATCCGTATCAACACGGTCTCGCAGTCACCCACTCCCACGACCGCCGGCAGCGGAGTGATGGGTCTCGAAAACCTGATGGATTTCGCCGAACGCATGTCGCCGCTGGGCAACGCCACCGCGGCGGAGTGCGCCGACTACATCATTACGCTCTTCTCCGACCTCACGCGGAAAGTCACCATGCAGAACCTCTACCACGACGGAGGATACTCCAGCATGGGCATGAGCATGCAGGCGATGCACATCTACAACGAGGGTCTCGAATACCGCGACGTCAAGAACGACAAGTCGCGCCGCCGCAACAAATAGAAGACGCCCGCCACAAACGCATGGGGGAGAGGTTTCGGCCTCCCCCTTGATGTCATACGACTATACCGGCCTCTCTTCCCCGCCTTATGGCGACGGAAACCCGGCAGCAAGCAAACAACAAGCCGCGCAGGCTGTCGTAAGACAACCTGCGCGGCTCCGTCGGGATGACTGGACTCGAACCAGCGACCTTTGGTCCCCCAGACCAACATTCTAACCGGACTGAACTACATCCCGCCTTCAATCGAGGTGCAAATATATCCTATTTTTTATAAAAAAGCAAAAAATAAAAAAGTTCCTGCCGCAAAAGAATCCGTTTTTGGATTGGTTTTTGTTCGTACATCCCTGTCGCACGGAAGGTTGCAGGACACCCATCATGCGGCACCGCAATATTTTACGCAAGGTCTCACACGCAAAATTTCCGCTTATGGCAGAACTCGACGACACCATCCGCAAGAACAACCTGTTTTTCCGGCAGCTCCTCTTCCTGTCGGTACTGATACTGATGGGAGTAGTCATGCTCAGGGAGCTCTCCTTCATAATAGGTTCCTTCCTCGGGGCCATTACGCTCTACATCGTGTTCCGTCCTCTGCAATACCGGCTCATCGACCGGTACCGATGGCGTCCATGGCTCGCCTCGCTGCTGCTCGTGTTTCTCGCACTGCTCGTACTCGCGGGACTGCTTTTCGGCGTATTCCGGGTCGTATCCGCCGAAATCATCAACATCGACTTCAAAAGCCTGCTCTCCGGGCTCGACAACGTGGTGGAGAAGATAAACCGGGAACTGCCGTTCAACCTCATCCCGGCCTCCTACCTATCCGACTCGTCGGCCTACCTGACGAAAGCGGCGGGTTCCATCATCAACACCACGTACAGCTTCGTCATCAACATCCTGTTCACCATCATCATCCTCTACTTCATGCTGGCCAACGCCCGGACGCTGGAGCGCCGCCTCGGCCGCTACAATCCGTTCAAGGGCGACAGCCGTGCAGTGGTGACGAAAGAGGTATCCGATATCATCTACAGCAACGCAGTCGGCATCCCCATCATCATGCTCGGCCAAGGATTGACCGCCGCCCTGATTTACTGGCTCTTCGGAATCCAGCATATCGCCTTTTGGGCCTTCCTTACCGCCATCGCCGGATTGATACCGGTCGTCGGCTCCATCATCGTCAGCGTGCCGCTGGGTATCTCCATCATCATGCAGGGACATCTGTGGCAAGGTATTCTACTGATGCTCTGCGGCATGCTGGTCATCGCCAACGTAGATAACCTCATCAGGATATTCCTCAATAAGAAGATGACCGACACGCATCCGCTGATAGTCATATTCGGCGTCTTTATGGGAATTCCCCTGTTCGGTTTCTGGGGTATCATATTCGGCCCGCTGCTCATATCCATCTTCCTGCTGCTCATAAAGATATACTATCACGAATTCAAACTGATGACACCGCAGGAGATAAAGGAGGAACGGATGGACGAGCTTTCGGCCAAAAGCGGCCAGGGACGCAAGGGGCTGCGATTCGGCAAACGGAGAAAGTGATGCCGCCGTCGGTCTGCGAAGACGGCTCACTTTATCTGCCGATAGGATACAAGCCAATAATCATCGTCGTATCCTGTCCGGCCGACCGTCATCGTCGAAGTGGAGTACGTCAGGTTGTTGATATAGTTCTTATCCCCCTGTTCGCTGCCATTAAGCAACAGGTACCTCTCATTCAGAAAGTCGTCGAGCTGTGCCGTCTTGTCCTTGCCGACGGTAATGTTGGCAGCGACCAGCCGGTTATTGGAGTCGAATTCATACGATTTGAACGAATTCACCGAAGAGACGAGGTCGTACGTCAATACGTTGTTCTCCATCTTGTCCGGCAGACCGAGACGATTGACCACCTGTTCCCGGGTCATGTTCCAGCTCAGGTCTTCCATCGGTTCGTCGTACAGGTCGGAACGCCCCCGGACTGTCACGGAAACCGATGCGTTGTTGGCCGTGATGCGCGTCTGGCCGATTCGCAGACCCGATATGCGTCCCCTTTCCACGGTGGCAACGAATTCGTTGTCGCTGCGCCACGCCACATTATCGGGGTCGCCTGTCTCCACATAGACAATCTGCGTATCGCCCGTACGCATTTCGAGCGCATACTTGTCCAGCGTGATATTGTTGTAATTGCTCTCTTGCTTGCACCCGGCCAGCAGCACTGCGGGCAGTGCTGCCAGCGTCAATACGAACTTTCTCATGCCTGATATACGATATTCGTTCTTCATTTTTCTCTGCTTTATCCCTAAGACGCCGGAAACAACCTCTTTGTTGCATGCTCCGCCGAAAAAACCTCTTTCCGCAAATTTATCAAATTTTACTTAAAAGCGGGGCGCTTTCCCGTTTTATTGTGCTCCGGCCCGCCGGGCAGACGGCCGCCAGCGTCCGGACCGATAAAAAGAGCCGCCCCAGTCAGGGAACGGCCCATGCCTGCGTGGCTGTCAGGAGATTATTTGGCGTAACGTTCCTTGTGTTTCTCTATCTGCTTCTTCAGCGCATCTATGGCATTGTCCACCGACTCCTCGAAACTTTTGCTGCGGGCCTCCGCCACCAGGTCGTCGCCGGGAACCTCTATCCGGATAATGGCCACCTTGTTACCTTTCTCGTTGTCCTTGTCGAGTTTGAGGATGACATCGGCCCCTGTCGCACGCTCTATGAAACGGTCGAGTTTAGCCATTTTTGCCTCTACGAATTCGATGAGCTTCCTGTCGGCATCGAATTTAACTGCCTGAATCTGTACGTTCATAACTAATCCTCCTAACTTTAAAGCACCCGAAAGGCGCCGTTTATCTTTTCGGTACAGGCTTCCGGCCCGACCGGTTCTCTCCTGCAGAGACGGCATCACTTGCGGTTCCCGCGGGGGTGTGCGCCGGCATAAACCTCTTTCAACTGCGCAATGCTGTTGTGGGTATAGACCTGCGTGGCATTCAGGGAACCGTGCCCCAACAACTCCTGTATCCTCCCGCAAATCCGCCCCACCGTTCATCAGGTGGGTAGCGAACGTGTGCCGCAGGACGTGCGGACTCCGCTTACCCTGTACTCCGAGCGCCGTCAGCTCCCCGCGCACGATACGGTAAACCTCCGTTCTCGAAATCCGCCTCCCTTGCTCTGTTAAAAATAACGCTTTTTCTCCGGATTTGCAAATATCGTCCCGTTTTATCGCTGCCATATATTCGAACAACCGCCGCCTCAGTTCCGGGACGACGGGCACCATCCTTTCCCGGTCGCCCTTCCCCGTCACATGCAGTTCACGGAACTCCGGACCGAAATCGGTCCGGTCTATCGCAATCAGCTCCGCCAGCCTTATCCCCGTAGCGTACAAAAAGAGTACCACCAATGCGTCGCGCATACTGCGGAAATCCGTCGCCTCCTCCATCTCAGCCGACAATTCGCCGACAAGCGCCGCCATCCGCCCCTCCGGTATAAACGACGGGAGCAGGGCAGGCGTCTTGAGCGACGAGACTTTCGCAAAGGGATTCCCCGCAACAATCCCCTCCCGCAGCAGGTATTTGAAGAAAGAGCTGCAGGCGGAGAGCATCCGGTTGATACTCGACGGCTTCAGCCCGCTTTCCGAAAGCGCCACTATCCACTCCCGAATATCGTCGGCAGTCAGCAGCGACGGGTCGAACGTTCCCTCCTCCGTCCCGAGAAAATCGAGCAGCATCCCGATGTCGCGGCGGTAGCTCTTCACCGTATTGGGCGAATAGCGCCTGACGCGCTCTATGTAGGCGAGATATGCTTCCGCGAGGTCGGTCATGACAAAAAAGATTAAACAGAACCCCTGTCGGCACGCTCACGGACGCGAAGCTCCGTAAGAACGCCCCTCTTTTTACAGGATAACGGCAACAGGGGCCGTATATTTCATCCGCCGCGTTTTTACCGCAGACGCATCAGAGTCGGACGGCTGGTCGTATCTTACGGAAACGCAGCTTTATCACCCCCCAGAACGCTTCTCCGAAGATACCGCTGCTCATCTTCGACACCCCGGCCGTGCGGTCCATGAAGATGATGGAAACCTCCCGGATACTGAAACCGAAGACGCCATGCCGTATAATTTCATCTCTAATCTGGAAACCGTTAGCCTTTCATCCGTACCGCATCGAGGTCGATGGCTTCCAGCACCTCGCGGGAATAGCAGACGAATCCGGCCGTTGCGTCGCGGACGGGCATTCCCGTCACGGTACGCACATACGACGAGGCACAGTAGGACATCAGCAACCGCGACATGGGCCAGTTCACCACGTTCACCCCCTGTATGTAACGCGAACCCACCACGACGTCCGCCCCGCCGAGAGCGGCACGGTAAAGGCGCAGCAGGTCGTCCGGATTGTGCGAAAAGTCGCAGTCCATCTCAAACACGTAGTCGTACCCTTCGGCAAGCGCCCATCGGAAGCCCGTCAGGTAGGCGGTACCCAGGCCGAGTTTGCCGGAACGCTCCAACAGAAAGAGCCTGCCGGGAAACTCCGCCTGTCTGCCGCGCACGATATCGGCCGTCCCGTCGGGCGAGGCATCGTCGATGACGAGCAGGTCGAACGCCTCCGGCAACGAAAAAACCTTGTCAATCATGGCCGACACGTTCTCCCTTTCGAGATAGGTCGGTATTATCACGAGTTTTCGCATGTATGGTCAAGCTATTTATACTCCCCGAAGACAAACTTACGGAAAATCGCCGGAATAAACGAAGGCACAGCCGGAAATAATACCCGGTCGGGCAGGCGTTCGACCGGGCCCGCCGCCGTTTCCCCTCAACGACTCCACAGCCTGCCGTTGTCGTTCCATTCGCCGTAGAGAATCCCCGCACGGGTACATTCGACGAACTTCTCCAGCCTGCGACGGAAAAGTTCCGGTTCCTTCCGTTTTATCCGGATGGTGTCTATCCTTACCCGTCTGTAAAGTTCGGGCAATCCGCAGAAATGCTCCCAGACGACCGGGTCGGCACGCAACGCCTGCAGGATATCCTCGTCCGCGACGAATCCCGCCTGCGTCATATCCGGCAATACGGCACGCCCCGCATCGGTCATCAGCCAGCCGCTCCAGCCTCCGGCATCGCTCCTTGTTCAGCTCCGACCAGGCACTGCCCGGACGGCGGGGACACAGCCGCTGCACCGTCGCTCCCGACGGGAGCTTTTTCACCGTGCTGTCAATCCAGCCGAAACACAACGCCTCCTCCACGGCATCCACATACCAGAATGTGCCGTCATCGACTGGCCGACCCCGCCTGACCGCCACCCAGCACTCCTTCTCCCGCCGATGATTCTCCGACAGCCATGCCCGAAGCTCCCGCCGGGACTTCGCATCCAACAGATTCCTTATCTCCATCGACCGAACGCTCTCCGTTTTCCGTCTCCAAAGGTATGGATAATCCGTGAGACCGAAAGAATGCTGTTCCGAAATCGGGGAAGCGGGAGGCTTTCGTGCTGTAAATGGAGCGGAATTGCTTACCTTTGGGAGCGAAAACCAAAGCCTCGTCAAGCAGCAATGACTTTTGAAGTGGAACACAGGGCGGCAGGCAGCGCGGCCCGGGCGGGACGGTTCACCACCGACCACGGAACCGTCGAGACTCCCGTCTTCATGCCGGTCGGCACGGCCGCGAGCGTCAAAGGCGTTTTCCACCGCGACCTGGCCGAAGCGGGAGCGCGCATCATCCTCGCCAACACCTACCATCTCTACCTGCGGCCGGGCATGGAGGTCATCGAAGCGGCGGGAGGCGTCCACCGTTTCTGCACATGGGACAAACCGATGCTGACCGACAGCGGCGGTTTCCAGGTATTCTCGCTCGCGCAGTGCCGCAAGCTGACCGAAGAGGGGTGCCGTTTCAGCTCCCATATCGACGGCTCGCGCCACCTCTTCACCCCCGAAAACGTCATCGACACCCAGCGCACCATCGGAGCCGATATCATGATGGCATTCGACGAATGCCCCCCCGGCGACTCGCCGCGCGACTATGCGGCAAAATCGCTGCTTCTCACCCAACGCTGGCTGGAACGCTGCTTCGAACGCTATGCCGCCACTGCGCCGAAATACGGCCACAGACAGTCGCTCTTCCCCATCGTAC
>ENA-OQDW01000866-OQDW01000866.1-human-gut-metagenome-genome-assembly--contig:-NODE-866-length-11973-cov-2.908746_pt1 | contig 11973 bp, 15 predicted proteins | sample MGYA00242784_ERZ504613 | MGnify/ENA primary metagenome ERZ504613 (study PRJEB26092, sample SAMD00036330) | human gut metagenome | host: Homo sapiens | study: EMG produced TPA metagenomics assembly of... | reverse complement strand
GTTGTTGGAAGAAGCAACGAGATGAGCAGCCATGTCGAAGCTGTCGCCGGTCTTGTTGTAGAAGCCGTCGGTGAAGTAGCAGCCTTCGCCGTCGTCAGCGATGTCGAAGTCGCCGCACCACAGTTCCTTGACGAACGGGGAGAAGCCGGCATAGCTGATGGCATAGTAGTAGTTCGCATACTCAGGCTTAACGGTGACGGAGAACTGGTTGTCGGCCAGCAGGCGCAGGCCGGTAAAGGTCTTGGAGACGCCGTCGCCCTCGTTGGTGCCGTCGTAAGCGTTGAATTCTTCAAAGCCGACGATCGTCAGGCCGGCCTGGCGATCCTTGCCCTCAGCCCTCAGAAGCAACGAGGTAGAGAAGACCATGGTGTAGTACAGATAGTTCTTCGCGGTGACGGGGGTGCCGTCGCTGAAGAGCAGGCCGTCGTTCAGGGTGATGGTGTAGGTGAGGGTGCCATCCTCATTCTCAACCTTGTCAAGCTGCTTGACGACCGTCTTGTTGACCTCGAAGCCGCCTTCCTTGGTGGTGGCGACAGTCTCCATGCCGTTGATGAGGTTGTCAACGTCAAGGTCGGAAGCGCCGGGGTTGGAGCCGCCGAAGTTGGAAAAACGGAACTTGCCGGACAGGTCGGTGGTGTTGCCGATGATGATGTCGTTGTCGGCCTTCTCACTCGTCCAGTCGATCAGAGCCTTTGCCGGGCCCCAGTACGGGTTCGTCGGATGCTCGTCAACGCCCTTGATCTTTGCGTTGTAACATCGTAGTACTCGTTGCTGTAGAGGGGGATCTCCGGGAGGAGATAGTTCCAACGGGTCATGTAGTACTTCCACCAGGCGGCGTAGACGTCGTCTTCGGTCTCGTACTGGGAGTTCTCGGGAACAGCGGTCTTGTAGACCATTGCCATGGACAGGAAGTCCATGCCGAGCTCATAGGTCTTGCCTTCGTACTCGACGTAAGCCAGACCGGTGGTCGGATCCTCCTGCACGTCGTCGATCGTGACCTTGTCGCCGATCTCATCGTACAGCTCGGTGAAATCCTTGCCCCACTCCTTGCCGTTCAGGAGCTGTGCAGCGGACGGCTTGTACTCGTCAGCCGGCTGCTCCTGCGTCTCAGTGGGAGTCTCTTCGCTGCCCTGCGTGGGGGCATCGGTTTCCTCGTCTGCCTTCTTGCAGCCGGCGAACACGGTGACAACCATGACCAGAGCGAGAACCAGAGTCAGAAGCTTGAGAAGATTCTTTTTCATTGCGTTACCTCCTACAAAAATTTGTATATTATGCTGTGATATTCACAGATAATATCGAGCAGAGCACTTGTGTCCGCATGCAGCGGACAACCCTTGGATGCTTTCTGAAAAGTTTGGTAATACTATAGCACAATTCCCTTGCAGAATCAACAAAAAAGAACGAATTTTTTCCCTTTGAAAATCTTCTGTGAATTTTTATAGCTCGACACAGTCGGCGGTAAAATGACAGTCTGCCAGCTCTACGACAAGAAAAACAGCCAAAGAAAGAACATCAAAAGGCTACTGAAAAGGGACGACAGTATCTTATGAACGCTCTGAAAAATGACCCATTGGGTATGAGGGCGATTGATACTGTTAAGCAGTCGGACGCTAAAGAATGGGCTATCAGAATGAGCGAAAAAGGATATGCCTATAAAACGATTGATAACTATAAGCGTTCCTTGAAAGCGTCATTTTACATGGCGATACAAGACGACTGTATCAGAAAGAACCCGTTTGAATTTAAGCTAAGTGATGTTCTGGAAGATGATACGGAGCAGAAAGTTATCCTTACACCAGAGCAGGAAGAACGCCTGCTTGCCTTTATGGAAAAGGATAAGATTTACAGCAAGTATTATGATGAGGTTGTGCTTCTGCTGGAAACGGGACTTCGTATTTCTGAATTTTGCGGACTAACGACGCATATTGATATGCAGAACAGATACTCAATATAGACCACCAGTTATTGAAAGACAGCGAAATCGGCTACTATATTGAAACGCCAAAGACCAAAAACGGAAAACGAGAACTTCCATTGACAGAACGGGCTTATCAAGCAATCCAAAGAATACTAAAGAACAGAGGAAAGGCACAACCGTTGATTGTAGGTGGTTATAGCAATTTCCTATTCTTGAACCGTGAGGGCTTACCTAAAGTTGCAGGAAACTATGAGGGCATGGTGCGAGGACTAATTAAGAAGTATAACAAGTATCACACGGACAAGTTACCGAACATCACACCACATTCATTCCGACATACTTACTGTACGAATATGGCAAACAGAGGAATGAACCCAAACACCCTGCAATATCTTATGGGACACGCTAACATAACCATGACACTTGGCTATTATGCACACGGTACATTTCAATCTGCAAAAGCAGAACTGGAAAGACTGGCTTGTTAATATCGGAGCTTATATTTACTACTCATTTACTACTTTTGGTTGCATTTTCATGCTGGTAAATGCCAGCTTATGCAAGGTATCTTCCAAAAAGAAAATACCGATAAAGCCCTAAAATACGGGATATATCGGCATTTACCAACTTATGAAAAGATAATCAGAAATTTAGTAAGTTTTTATATTCTAAAAAACTCGAAAAAATGCATAAATGGTGGGTTTTCGACCATAAATTACATTAAGATATCATAATTTGAATAACAAATCATGGTATAATATATAGAACAAAAAGTAACAATGATGGAGTAAAAGGGGATACATAAATATGACGATGATGACCATTGCCATTTGTGATGATATGCAGGCGGATGCGAGAAGACTTCACAAACAGCTTGAGCGGATCGTTCTAGGGTCAGAAATTCGGATATTTAAAAGCGGCGAGCTTTTATTGGAAGAATTGGAAAAGAAAAGGAAACCTTATGATGCAATCTTTGTGAACATTGATTCAAAGAAAGTAGACGGACTGGAAACAATACGGAAGATACGTGAAAAAGAAATGTCAGTGGCAGTGCTTTTTATGAGTAGAAGCGATGAATATTACAGAAATGCTTTTGACCTGTTTGCATATAACTATTTACTGAAACCTGTAACCGAAGAAACTTTGGAATATGTAATGGAACCACTGAAGAAGCGACTTAGCGACGGGAATGATGAGCGGGTGATCCATTTTCAGTATCGTGCCCGTGTGTATACTTTACGCTACAGTCAGGTTAGCTATATTACCAGTAGTCTCCATATCGTGAATTTCCATAGGACAGACGGAAGTATACTCCAGTGCAGAGGTAAGCTGAAAGACTTCGAAAAACAGCTTGACGACGGTACATTTTTGCGGTGTCATCAGAGCTTTATAGTAAATATGGAACGGGTCACAGGAGCTGAAAATGACAGCTTCCATATCGGAGAGCATGTAATACCGATCTCCCGATCCTATAATCGGAATGCACACGAGAAATATGATGAATATCTGAGGCTTCAGCAGGAATATGACGAGGAAGAAGAGGATTAACTTGATTATTATCCTTTTTTAGCGTACAATCGGTAATGTATGAAATACGACTACACGTATGCGAAAGGATGATAAACATGGTCGGTGGGACTTTTGGTATTACCGGACAGAAACAATATAGGAATGATTTGGGACAGGTTCCCGGATATGATAAATTTGCAGAAGATAAAAAGGAAAGCAGCGAGGAAATGTTTTCCTTTACGTCTTGTGCATTTTTTTGTTGCCTGAGATGATGCGACGTTTTATACTGACATTGGAAATACTGTTTGTATCACTTTTTCTTCTGGGAGGTAGTTTCACGGAAACAGAAACTGCCCGGAATACATCAGGAGGATTTAGCTGGAAGGACTACAGGACCATTGCACATGCTCTGGGAGGTATGGACGGAAAGGATTACCTGAATTCCAGAGAGGGATTTCTGTTCATGTATGAACAGGGAGTTCGTCTTTTTGAATTGGATCTTTCCAGGACATCCGATGGAGTATGGGTCTGCAGGCATAACTGGAACGATCCCATGGGACAGTGGGATGGCAACGGAAAAAAAGTCCTTACAGAAAAGGAATTCAGACAAAGTAAAATATATGGGAAATACACCCCCATGACACTGGAGGATTTTTTCCTTCTTCTGAAAGATTATCCGGATGCATATGTGCTGATCGATTCCAAACAGTATTCTCTTCGCAATTATCAGAGAACACTGGAGGATTACAGTGATTATGTGGAAATCGCCAGGAATGCAGGTGCCGGTGAGACGCTGGATCGGATCATTCCGGAAATCTACAATGAAGCAATGTTTCCCGGAACGGCCATGCTCTATTCTTTTCCTTCCTATGTATATTCACTGTGGCAGGAGTATTCTGTGGAAGAGCTGGAGTATATTGCATCCTTCTGTAAAGAAAAGGGAATTCCGGCAGCAACAGTATACTGGGAGTATTGGTCAGAAGAAACGGAGAAGATCTTTGAAAAAAACGGGATCAGTCTGTATGTTTATACGGTTAATGACCGTGACCAGGCCAGAAGATACATTTCGCAGGGAGCAGAAGGAATCTGTACCGATTTCCTGACAGCGGAAGATCTGTGGTAAGAGAAATAAAAACAAAGGAATCAGAAGATTATGAAAATAAGAACAACCATTGCTGTGATGGCAGCAAAGATCACAGGACATGTCTGTAAGCTTATGGGCCGGCAGGGTGTGACCTGGGCCGGTAAGGTCGCGATGAAGATCTGTCCGGATATCCTGGAAGAGCTTTCTTCTCAGGTAAGAGAAAAAATATTTGTAGTATGCGGAACAAACGGAAAGACCACAACCAATAACATGCTGTGCGCAGGCCTTGAGGCAGAGGGAAAAAAGGTCATCTGCAATCATACCGGTTCAAACATGCTCAACGGAGTTGTGGCAGCCTTTGTATTGGGGGCAAAATTCAGCGGAAAACTGGATGCGGATTATGCCTGTATCGAGGTGGATGAGGCATCCACAAGACATGTGTTCACAAGGATCAGACCGGATTATATGGTTATGACCAATCTGTTCCGTGATCAGCTGGACCGTTATGGCGAGATCGATATCACTATGAACATCCTGGAAGAAATGATGAAAAAGGTTCCGGATATGAAGGTCATTGTCAATGGTGATGATGCACTGTCTGCATATCTTGCCATGGACTGCGGAAATCCTTTTGTAACCTACGGGATCAGCAAACCGGTGATCGAGAACAAAACAAACGAGATCCGTGAGGGCCGGTTCTGTAAGTGCTGTGGAGAAAGGCTGATCTACAGCTTCTATCATTACAGTCAGCTGGGAGACTACAGATGTCCGAAATGCGGCTTTAAACGTCCGGAGATCGACTTTGATGCCACAGATGTAAAGGTGGATGATCAGATTGCCTTTACAGTGGAGGATAAACGGATTGTGGCCAATTATAAGGGATTCTATAATGTGTATAATATTCTGGCGGCCTATGCGGGAATTCGTACCGCAGGCTTTAAGGCGGAGCATTTTAATGAGATGCTCCGGAAGTTTAATCCGGAGAACGGACGCAATGAACAGTTTCGGATCAAGGGCACCAGTGTTGTTCTGAATCTTGCCAAGAATCCGGCCGGTTTTAACCAGAACATTTCAGCTGTGATGCAGGACGGATCACCAAAGGATATCATCATTGTGATCAATGATAATGCACAGGATGGAAAAGATATCTCCTGGCTCTGGGATGTGGATTTTGATCTTTTCGGAGGTGACAATATCAATTCCATCACAGTCAGTGGTATCCGGTGTCAGGATATGCGCCTCCGTCTGAAATATGTGGATATCCCGTCCATGCTGGAAAATGATGTGGAGACAGCCATCCGCAAACGAATCGGGGATGGATGCGGCAATCTTTATGTACTTGTAAATTATACGGCGCTGTTTGGCACCAGAAATATCCTGAAGAAACTGGAGGGTGAGAAATGAAGATAACGATAGGGCATTTATATCCGGATCTTCTGAACCTTTACGGTGACAGAGGAAATATCCAGTGTCTGATGAAGCGCTGTCTCTGGAGAGGAATCGAGGCAGAAACCATAGCTTATGAACTGGATGACAGAATTGATTTTTCCAAACTGGATATCGTACTTCTTGGCGGTGGCTCCGACAGAGAACAGATGCTGGTATGTGAAAAGCTGAAGGAAATCCAGAAGGATTTCAAGGCGTATGTGGAAGACAATGGAGTTGTGATCGCAATCTGTGGAGGGTATCAGCTCCTTGGAAATTATTATAAGACGGATCAGGGAATGATCGAGGGTCTGAAGCTTGTAGATATGAGCACTGAGCAGGGAAAAGGCCGCCTTATTGGAAACATTGTGATGCAGAGCGATCTTTTTGATATGCCCATCGTAGGTTTTGAAAATCATGGAGGGCGTACCACCATCGGAAACAACAGATCCCTGGGAAAGGTTCTGTCAGGATACGGAAATGACGGACAATCCGGTGAGGAAGGGGTTGTATACAAAAATGTGATCGGTACGTATCTTCACGGACCGCTTCTTCCCAAGAACCCGCAGCTTGCAGATCTTCTGATCAGCCGTGCACTGGAAAAGAAATACGGTAAAAAGATCGAACTTGAGAAACTGGACGACAGCGAGGAACAGGAGGCAAACTCCTATATTTTCCATCGCTTTGTAAAAAACGAAGGATAAGAGGACAGTATGGCAAAATCAAACAATCAGAAGGCGAAGATCCTGTACCTTGAAAAAATGCTGCGGGAAACAGGGGAGCATCGGGTAATATCTATGCAGAAGATCCTTGAGAATCTTGAGAAACAGGGAATCCGTGCAGAGCGAAAGAGCATTTATGATGATGTGGAGGTATTACGTTCTTTTGGAATGGATATCCGTTATACAAGAGAACGGCCGGGTGGGTATTATCTTGCCGGTGAGAGTGCCGGAGAGGAACAGCCGTCTGAAGAACCCGGGCTGACTGCGGAAGCTAAGGAGATTCATGAAACTAAAGATATTCATGAGACCTCTGTGACAGGGTACCGGAAGCTTCTTGAGGCTTCAGCCGGAACCATAAAAAAAGAAATAAAACTTCTCTGTACCGGAGCTGTACAGGCGGAGGTGCGTGACTTTTTCGGCACAGATGCAGAATATAAGATGAAAGATAGCGGAGATCTGACGGTAACTGCAGAGCTTCCGGAAAATGGAAAATTCTACGGCTGGCTGACCGGGATGGGCGGCAGTGTACGTATCCTGAAACCCAAGAAATCTGCAGCCGCCTACAGAGACTATCTGAAATCACTGGCAAAGGACTATAAAGGCTTATAGGAGAGATTTGATCATGAAGAAAAAAACAGCAATCCTGCTTGTGGGAGCTTTTGTCTTTACAGCAGCCTTTTCCGGCTGTGGAAAAAACAAAGAGGCGACAGAGGCAGCCAATGAAAGTGTGGAGTCTGAAGACCCGGAAGGAAAAGCCAAAAACAGCAATGATGCAGAGGAAGAAGAAAAAGAAGAAGCAAAAGAAACTGCGGCAGCAGATAAGAAAGTAGGTGTGTTTCTGCCTTCATCAGCAGATGATCCCCGTTGGTCTGCTGATGGAGAAATTCTTCAGAATACACTGGAAGATGATGGATATGATGCAGAGATATTTTGGGCAGATGAAGACAGTGATACGCAGGTATCACAGATCCAGTCCATTCTGGACGATGAAGAGCTTTCTGCACTTGTCGTCGCACCTTCAGATGCTTACAGCCTGAACGATGTGCTGGAGCAGGTGTATGAGAAATCTATCCCTGTGATTTCTTATGATCAGCTGATCATGGATACAGATAAGGTCAACTATTATGTTACCTTTAATACAAGAAAAGCCGGAAAAATGGTGGGAGATTCCATCATAAAAAAAATGGATCTGGAGAAAGCCCGGGAAGAAAAGAAAACTCTGACCATTGAGTTCCTTATGGGCTCTCCGGATGATCGTGACGCACTGTTCTTTTATAATGGCGTGATGGAGAAGCTTCAGGAATATTTCGACGACGGAACACTGGTATGTACTTCAGGAAAGCTGACCTTTGATGATACTGCAGTGATGCGTTCCGGAAGAAATACCGCAAAGAATGATATGGCGGAGATCCTTTCTCAGAATTATACAGAGGGTGCGCCGGATATTATCTGCACAGGTGCTGACGACCTTGCACTTGGGGCTGTGGATGCCCTGGAGGATGCAGGACATGTGTCTGGAGAGGATGGCTGGCCTATGATCACAGGAGGCGGCTGTGAGGCAGAAGCAGTGACCGATGTGATCCAGGGAAAGATTGAGGATGATCTGCTGTTTGATAACCGTGTACTGGCAAATGACTGTGTGACGATGGTGGATGCTCTTCTGAAAGGGGAGAAGCCGGAGATCTCCGATTATGAGCAGTATGACAACGGGACCAAGATCGTGGGAACTGTGACCAGTGATATTCAGCTGATCGATGCAGATAATTATCAGATGCTTGTGGATGACGGATATTATGAAGAGGAAGAGATCATGCCGGAGGCAACTGCCACACCAACGCCGACAGTGACATCGGAAGCTACGGTGACGGAAGAACCGGATATAGATGAAAATACACCGGAAACTGCATCGGCTTCATCGGAAAAGGAAGAAACGGAAATTTCCGGAACACCGACACCGGAGGAAACAGTAACTCCGACACCTTCAGAGAAAGCGGAAAAGGGTGCAGATGCATAGATCAGAAATGATATCATGATCTGGCTGTGATAAAAATAAAAATACTCCCGGAAACAATGTATATAAGTTTCAGGAGTATTTTTATGATAAATCTTATTCACGGAAAGTAAGTTTGCCATCAGCAATGGAATCAATGATAGCAAGGGATTCCAGATGGATACCCATGTCACGGATGGTCTGTCCGCCGGACTGGAAACCTTTTTCGATAACGATTCCGGCTCCTTCAAGAGTTGCGCCGGATTTCTTAACGATGTCGATCAGACCGAGAAGTGCACAGCCATTGGCAAGAAAATCATCGATCAGGAGTACGTGATCTTCCGGTCCGAGAAATTTCTTGGAAAGGATCACATCGTAAACTTTCTTGTGGGTGAAAGACTCTACCTTGGTGGTGTACATCTCGCCGTCAAGGTTCACACTCTGTGCTTTCTTGGCAAATACAACCGGTACATGGAAATACTGTGCCGCAATACAGGCAATACCGATACCGGAAGCTCGATGGTAAGGATCTTGGTGATTGGACAGTGGTCAAAACGTTTCTTGAATTCTTTGCCGACCTCGTTGATCAGGTCAATATCCATCTGATGATTCAGGAAGCTGTCCACTTTTAAAATATTTCCTTCTTTTACTACGCCGTCTGTCAGAATTCTGTCTTTTAAAAGCTGCATGAAATTTATCTCCTTTGATTTATCACATTAATATATGTTTACTGCCCACGGACAGAGCAGTAATATTTTTAATATGTATCATACGACAATATTTGCGTGAGTGCAATTATTTTTGACAAAAAAACATAAAATTATTATAATGGATAAGATGACTAAGAAAGGAACAGGCACAGATGAAAGAGTACGAAGTAATCTGGGAAATTTTTAACAAATGTCCGAGAAATCAGATGCGTGATGTATTTGTGGAAGAAGTGGAGATTGCAGATCCGGAAGCGTATGTGAAACAGAAATTTCAGGGGAAGGATGTCTCCTACGAGAAGACAGTACTGGAAGACGGAACCATCATTTTGACATTCAGACATCTATGATCCGGCAGCGCTGTTCTTTCACGGAGATCTGAAGGAGGAAATACACATGAAAGAAACACATGTGCACGTTCTCGAGGATGGAACCGTTCTTGAACATACCCACGGGGAACAGGAACATGTGCATACTCACGATGGCACACATCCTCATCATCACAGCCACGCACAGACCAAGCCGTACTCAACAGACTTTCCAGGGCCATCGGGCATATGGAATCCATTAAGCGTATGGTGGAGGAAGGACGTGACTGCAGCGAAGTGCTGATCCAGCTATCAGCCGTAAAATCTGCGATCAATAATACAGGCAAGATCATCCTGCAGGATCATATAGAACACTGCATCGTGGATGCAGTGGAGCATGGAGACAGGGATGCTATCAAGGAACTGGAAAAAGCGATCGACAGATTTATGAAGTAAGGTAAGGAGTTCATGAGAGCTCATGAATGAGAAAATGCACGGACAGAGAGCCAGTTCTGTCTGTGTAAATACAAAGAATGAGAGGAATCTATTATGGCAAAAGAGTGTAGCAATACATCCTGCAACAAATCAAGCTGTGAAGGCTGCGGACAGAAACAGCCCCAGAGCCTCATGGCAGAACCAAACGTTTTTTTCTGACGTAAAACATGTGATCGGAGTTGTCAGCGGAAAGGGAGGCGTGGGTAAATCCTTCGTAACAGGCTCCATGGCAAACCTGATGGCTTCCAAGGGATATAAAGTGGGCATTATGGATGCTGATATCACCGGTCCGTCCATCCGAAGATGTATGGCATCAAGGGCAATGCACAGGGCAGTGACAATGGGATCTATCCGATGCCAACTGCAAACGGAATCGAGGTTATGTCTGTAAACCTTCTTCTCCCGGATGAGGAGACACCGGTGATCTGGAGAGGTCCGGTCCTTGCAAATATGGTAAAACAGTTCTGGAGTGATGTGATCTGGGGTGAATTGGATTATCTCTTTGTAGATATGCCGCCAGGAACCGGAGATGTTCCGCTGACAGTATTCCAGTCCCTGCCGATCGAGGGTGTCGTGATCGTTACTTCTCCGCAGGATCTGGTCCGCATGATCGTCAAGAAGGCCTATAACATGGCTGATATGATGAAGGTTCCGGTCCTTGGAATCGTGGAGAACTATAGCTATGTGAAATGTCCGGACTGCGGAAAAGAGATCAAGGTCTTTGGCGAGAGCCATATCGATGAGATCGCTGCAGAACTGAAGGTTCCGGTCCTGGGCAAGATGCCGATTGACGTGAAGCTTGCAGAGCTTGCAGACAGCGGCCTGTTCAGTAAGATCGAGAATGAGTATATCACTGCGGCAGCAGACGTGATGCCGAAGGCTGAAGCGTAAGTAATAAGAATAATATCTGACCGATATCAATAACAGAAAAGACCACCGGAATTGAGTACATAAGGATCGTAATAACCTTATGGCAGATTCCGGTGGCTTTTTTACTGAATCAGGGAAGTATCCTGCTTCGATCGCGAAAAGCAGTAAGCGGCAGGAACTTGATCGTATTAGATCTGGGAAAAATATTTAAGAAAGCACTGGGCAGCCTGGGAAAGCTGCAGTGCTTCATGATGAGCGATCACGGCACTTCTTGCGGGCAGAGGTGTTTTCAGATGGACAGGTTCTAGACCCGGACGGTTGCGGAGCATATAATCCGGGATACAGGCAATACCAAGTCCGATCTCTGCAAGATCGATCAGCAGATCGTTGCTGTTCAGTTCAACCTCAGGCAACAGCTTCAGTCCCTGGGCTGCAAACACCTGATGAAGATATTCGCTGGTGGTACTCTTTGGAGCGAGCATCAGGATGGGATAATCCAGAAGATTTTCCATGGAAAGAGGCGATTTGCCCATGGTGAAATAGTCCGGATTTGCCACGAAGATATCCCGGAATTCCAGCACAGTCTGAAGCTTGGTGTGGGCTGAAAGCCGGGAATTCGGGTAGTTGGTGACAATCAGCTCAGCCTGGCCGTTTTCCAGAAGTTCCGCACATCCGATGGAGGTACTGTTGATGATCTTGATCCGTACCTCCGGATGATCCTTGTGGAAACGGCGGAGATAGGGGATGAGAAAATAGCGGCACAGAGTATCGCTGGCACCGATCCGCAGCTGACCGGTAAGATTTCCTTCTCCGGAAAGGACAGCCTCTCCCTCGTTTAGCATGGAAAGGGCCGGCTTTACATGCTGGAGAAGAAGCTCTCCCTCCGGAGTCAGGATGACCCGTTTGGTGCTGCGCACAAACAGAGTATGGCCCAGCTTTTTTTCA
>ENA-OQDW01000865-OQDW01000865.1-human-gut-metagenome-genome-assembly--contig:-NODE-865-length-11977-cov-2.142025_pt1 | contig 11977 bp, 18 predicted proteins | sample MGYA00242784_ERZ504613 | MGnify/ENA primary metagenome ERZ504613 (study PRJEB26092, sample SAMD00036330) | human gut metagenome | host: Homo sapiens | study: EMG produced TPA metagenomics assembly of... | reverse complement strand
ATCAACCGGGACGGATTTGGAAAATACGAAAAGTCACTGGCGTAAAACCGAAGGTACAGAAAGGATGAAAACGCTGTGAGAGAAAAAAGTTATGTAGAGGATATTGACCGAAGCATCTATGATTTCAAAGACGATGAAAAGGATGCCTATAAAGTAAAAGCCGGCCTGACGCCGGAAATTGTACAGAAAATTTCGGATGAGAAGAAAGACCCTGCCTGGATGCAACTGTTCCGTCTGCGTTCTTTACAGATCTACAACCAGATGCCGATTCCGGATTGGGGTCCGTCGATCGAGGCTCTGAACATGGATGACATCGTAACGTATGTCCGCCCGAATACCAAAATGAAAGCAAAGTGGTCCGATGTGCCGGATGACATCAAAAATACGTTTGAGCGTCTCGGCATCCCGCAGGCAGAGCGGAAATCACTCGCCGGCGTGGGCGCACAGTATGATTCGGAGCTGGTCTATCACAACGTCCGCGCGGAAGTTGCGGCGCAGGGTGTTGTCTATACCGATATGGAGAGTGCGCTGCATGGTGAGTACGCGGATATGGTGCGGAAACACTTTATGAAACTGGTGAAACCGACCGACCACAAATTTGCCGCACTGCACGGAGCCGTCTGGTCCGGCGGTTCGTTTGTCTATGTGCCGAAGGGGGTTTCCGTGGAAATCCCGCTGCAGTCGTATTTCCGCCTGAATGCGCCGGGCGCAGGCCAGTTCGAGCATACGCTGATTATTGTCGATGAGGACGCGGACCTTCACTTTATCGAGGGCTGTTCCGCACCGAAATACAATGTGGCCAACCTCCATGCCGGATGTGTGGAGCTGTTTGTCGGAAAGAATGCAAGACTCCGTTATTCTACGATTGAAAACTGGTCGAAGAATATGTACAACCTGAACACGAAGCGCGCGCAGGTCGAGGAGGGCGGAAAAATCGAGTGGGTTTCCGGTTCATTCGGCTCCCACGTTTCCTACCTGTACCCGATGAGCGTGCTGAAAGGAAGAGGCGCAAAGATGGAATTTACCGCATCACGTTCGCCGGTAAGGGCCAGAATCTCGATACCGGAGCGAAGGTTGTCCACAGCGCGCCGGATACGAGTTCCTATATTAACACGAAATCGATCTCGAAGGACGGCGGCATCAGCACCTTCCGTTCGTCAGTCTCTGCAACAAAAGCGGCAAAGAACACGAAATCAGCCGTTTCCTGCCAGTCTCTGATGCTCGATGATATCTCCCGGTCGGACACGATTCCGGCGATGGATATCCGTACAAAAGATGCGAACATCGGCCATGAAGCACAGATCGGAAGCATCAGCGATGAAGCCGTCTTTTATCTGATGTCGCGCGGCATGACGGAAGAGGATGCGAGAGCGTGCATCGTCAGCGGATTCGCGGATGATGTTTCAAAAGAACTGCCGCTGGAGTACGCGGTGGAGATGAACAATCTGATCCGCCTCGAGATGAAGGGCAGCATTGGATAAGGAGGCCAGACACATGGAAGAACAGAACAGCATGAAAATCAACCAGCTTCCATCGAAAACATGGTACTGGCTGGGATTAAATGATACAAAAGTAAAATGGGCGGCGGGTGCGCCGTGTGAAATCTGCGCGGAAGAGCCGTCTGCGGATGATGAGATAACGGGTTTTCCGGAAGCTATGAATACCGGGGCAGGAAAAGAGACGGATGTCCTTTTTGCACCGGAGCAGACGAAAAACTGGAGTGTCTCTGCAAAGGAGGGGCAGACGAAACAGGTCACGCTTTCCATCGGACAGGGAAAAGAGACGGTTTCATCCGGAAAGATCCGCGCGGCGGCAGAAGAGGGAGCTTCCCTTACCGTTTTCGAGGTATTTGAACCGGCACAGGCAGCGGGACAGCTCGCGGTGCGGACAGAACTTTACGCGAAAAAAAACAGCCGCATCCGGCTCGTGCAGGTGATGATGCGCGGTGAGGGACAGGAGCTTTTAAATGATGTCGGATGCATCTGCGAGGAAAATGGTGCACTGGATCTTTTACAGGTCGTTGTCGGAAAAGGCGATGTCTATGACGGTATCTGGACCGAACTGCAGAAGGATCACGCATCACTGCAGGCAGAAATCGGCTATCTTCTGCAGAATCAGCAGAAATTTGATGTCAATCTGAATGTGCGCCACTTCGGAAAAGTAACCAAGAGCACGATCCAGGCAGACGGAACGCTGATGGATGCGGCGGAAAAGATCTTCCGCGGCACAATCGACTTTGTGCGCGGTTCGGCAGATTCCGTCGGAGCAGAGACAGAACAGGTATTGCTGCTCGGCGATGATGTAGTCAACAAGACGATTCCTGTGATCCTCTGTGCAGAGGAAAACGTACAGGGAAGCCACGGCGCGGCAATCGGAGAACTCGATGAAGAGACACTGTTTTACTTCGGTGCGCGCGGCATGGACCGTACACAGCAGAAAATACGATAGCGCGGGCGAAACTGGAAGCAAAAATCCAGAAAATCGGCGATGCGGACATCGAACAGAAAGTAAAAACACAGCTTGCGGAGGTGCTTGACCGTGACAACAGATAACATCAGAAAAAATTTCCCGCTTCTGCAGCAAATGGACACGATCTATCTGGACAACGCGGCGACGGCACAGCGCCCGTCATGCGTTCTTGCTGCAGTACAGGAATTTTACGAACAGAAAAATGCAAATCCTCTGCGAGGCTTCTATCCTTTAAGCCTGGAGGCGACGGAGAGCTATCAGGAGGCAAGAAAGACCGTACAGGAGTTTATTCATGCAGAAGAGCCGGAGGAGATTATTTTTACCCGGAATACAACGGAAAGCCTGAACCTTGTGGCATACAGCTATGGCCTGAACTTTTTAAAGGAAGGCGACGAGATCGCTGTAACAATCATGGAGCATCACAGCAATCTGCTTCCGTGGCAGATGGTGTCGCGTATGACTGGGGCGAAGCTCCATTATCTGGAATGTACCAGTGAGGGCGAGCTGACCGATGAGGAGCTCCAAAAGGGCATTAATGAGAGAACACGTCTTGTGGCTGTTGCGCAGGTATCGAATGTGCTCGGCTGCGTGAATCCGCTCCAGAAAATCACGGAGATGGCGCACCGCGTGGGAGCCGTTGTCGTTGTGGACGCGCCCAGAGCGTTCCGCATATGCCGGTCGACGTACAGGCGCTGGATGCAGATTTTCTCGCCTTTTCCGGCCATAAGCTGATGGGCCCGATGGGAATCGGCTGTCTGTATGGAAAACGGGAACTGCTGGAAAAAATGCCGCCGTTTTTAACCGGAGGCGAGATGATCGATTCCGTTCACCGCGACGGAGCCGTTTTTGCACCGGTTCCGCAGAAATTTGAGGCGGGAACGGTAAATGCAGCCGGTGCGGTGGGGCTGGCCGCAGCGATCCGGTATCTGCAGGAAAAAGGATTTGATTATATCCAGAAAAAAGAGCTGGAACTGACGCAACGTGCTATGGAAGGACTCGGCGCGCTGCCGTACGTTCATATCCTCGGTTCCAAAGATCCGCCAACCATACGGGCATCGTTTCGTTTACGATTGACGGCGTGCATCCGCACGATGTGAGCGAAATTCTTTCTTCTGACGGCATTGATGTGCGGGCAGGCCACCACTGTGCACAGCCGCTTCTGGAATATCTTGGCGTCCGAAGTTCGACAAGAGCCAGCATGATGTTTTATAATACACCGGAAGAGATTGATGCACTGATCGAAAGTGTATCCACAATCAGAAGGAGAATGGGCTATGGAGAGTAGAGGATTTTATAACGAAATTTTGACGGAGCACAATCTGCGTCCGGAATTCAAGCATGATCTGCCGGATGCGGACATCGTACTCGAGGGCGTCAACCCAAGCTGCGGCGATGATATCTGGCTGAAATTAAAAGTCGACGGCGATGTGATCACGGACGGTGCGTTCGTGGGCGACGGCTGTGCGATTTCGCAGGCATCGGCGGACATTATGCTCGGCATGATCATCGGAAAGACGAAGGACGAGGCACTGCGCCTGGGAAATCTGTTTCTGCGCATGATCAAAGGAGAAGCATCCGACGAGGAGATTGACGAACTCGAGGAGGCTGGTGCACTGAAGGACATCTCCCACATGCCGGCAAGAGTGAAATGTGCAGTGCTTGGATGGCATACGCTGGAAGAGGCATTTAAACAGGAAAAATAAGAACAGAAAAACTTTTTGCATTTCTGAGAAAAAGTATCACTTTACCCACTTGCAATTTTTAAAAAATTAGTTATAATGAATTATAGTTAGTAAAGGCTAACCAAAGTGAATCAATCATTGTTATCTCCCGTCTGCGGATCCTGGACACTTCGCAGGCGGGAAACTCCAGAAACAAACGAGAAAGGAGCACACGAAAAGTGAAGAGCCTGAAAATTGAGGAAGTAAAAGGAAGAGAAATTCTGGATTCCAGAGGAAACCCAACCGTAGAAGCTGAGGTTGTTCTTGCAGGAGGCGTTGTAGGACGCGGCATGGCACCAAGCGCGCATCTACCGGTGAGTTTGAGGCACTGGAATTACGAGATGGAGATAAAGCAAGATACCTTGGAAAAGGTGTGCAGAAAGCAGTAGAAAACATCAACACCGTCATCAACGATACCTTAAAAGGTATGGATGCATCCGATACCTACGCTGTAGATAAAGCTATGATCGATGCGGACGGAACAAAGGATAAATCCCGCCTGGGTGCAAACGCCATTCTGGCTGTATCCATTGCCTGCGCAAGAGCAGCAGCAAACGCACTTGAGATTCCGCTGTACCGCTTCTTCGGCGGCGTTCCGGAAATCGTCTGCCGGTTCCGATGATGAACATCATCAACGGCGGATGCCACGCACTTTCTTCCGGCCTGGATGTACAGGAGTTCATGATCATGCCGGTTGGAGCATCTTCTTTCAAAGAGTGCTTAAGATGGTGCGCTGAGGTCTTCCATGCACTGGCTGCCATCTTAAAAGAGCGCGGACTGGCAACATCGGTTGGAGATGAAGGCGGTTTTGCACCGGCTCTGAAATCCGATGAAGAAGCCATCGAGACCATTCTTGAGGCAGTGAAAAAAGCAGGCTACGAGCCAGGCAGAGACTTCAAGATCGCGATGGATGCTGCTTCCTCCGAGTGGAAGACAGGAACCAAGGGTGAATACAAACTGCCGAAGCCGGCACTGTATTTACTTCCAAAGAGCTGATCGCTCACTGGAAAGCACTGGTAGAGAAATATCCGATCATCTCCATCGAGGATGCTCTGGATGAAGAAGACTGGGAAGGCTGGAAAGAGCTGACCGCAGAGCTTGGCGGAAAAGTACAGCTTGTCGGTGACGACCTGTTTGTAACCAATACTGAGCGTCTGGCAAAAGGTATCTCCTTGGCTGCGGAAATTCCATCCTGATCAAACTGAACCAGATCGGTTCTGTATCTGAGACCCTTGAGGCAATCAAAATGGCTCACAAAGCAGGCTACACCGCAATTTCCTCCCACCGTTCCGGTGAGACCGAGGATACCACCATCGCAGACCTGGCTGTTGCCTGAACACCTGCCAGATCAAGACCGGTGCACCGAGCCGTACCGAGCGTGTTGCAAAATACAACCAGCTTCTCCGAATCGAAGAAGAACTTGGAACGGCCGCTGTATACCCTGGTGCAAGAGCATTTAATGTGACACAGGACTAAGCAGTAAATAACATAATACCATAAAAAAAGACAAGATCCTTCCTCTTAAAACCAACCATAAATAAGTGTCCCCGGGGCCGTTGAAAAACGTGTTTCCCGGGGATTCTTGCATGCGGGGGAGGGGTATATGAAAAAACACTTGACTTGAAGCGGACTTGAAGTGTTATCCTATCTAGGAAAATGTAAAAATAAGGGGGATATATCGAAATGAGCGAAAGATTATGGAATATTCTTCTGGATTCTTTCTGGAAAATCTTTCTGCCGGGCCTTAAGGTGACGATTCCGCTTACTGTAATCTCGTTTTCCATTGCACTTGTAATTGCGACGGCAATGGCTATGGTACAGTTTGCAAACATCAAAGGCCTTCGTCAGATTGCACGTTTCTATATCTGGATTTTCCGCGACCCCGCTTCTGGTCCAGCTTTTCGTTGTGTTTTACGGACTTCCGCGCGCCGGTATTCTGATCGATCCGTTTCCGGCGGCAGTTCTCGTCTTTTCCCTGAATGAGGCGCCTACAGTGCCGAGACGATGCGTGCGGCCCTGGAAGCCGTTCCGGCAGGCCAGCTCGAAGCCGGCTACTGTGTCGGCATGTCGTATCTGCAGATCATGCGGAGAATTATCCTTCCGCAGGCGATGCGCACCGCTTTCCCGCCGCTTTCCAACTCTCTGATCGCCATGGTAAAGGATACTTCCCTTGCCGCAAATATCACCGTAACGGAGATGTTTATGGTAACGCAGCGGATTGTAGCGCGCACCCATGAGCCGCTGGCACTGTATATTGAAGTAGGACTGATCTACTGCTGTTCTCCACCGTGCTCACGAAGCTGCAGGGAATCGGAGAGAAGAAACTGAGTACATATCAGAAAAAAGGGGAATAAGCCATGCTGGAAATCAAAGGATTAAAGAAAGCGTTCGGCAGCCTGGAAGTGTTAAAAGGTGTAGATTTAAAAGTAAACCAGGGCGATGTTGTCGCAATCCTCGGCCCGAGCGGTTCGGGAAAAACGACGATGCTGCGCTGTGTCAACTTTCTGGAGCATGCGGACGGCGGCAGCCTGATTTTTGACGGGAAAGAATATCCGTTCCACAACATCAGCAAAAAAGATATCGCGGCGATCCGTCAGAAAACCGCATTTGTATTTCAGAACTATAACCTGTTCCTGAACAAAACAGCCCTTCATAACGTAACCGAGGGCTGATCATCGGCAGAAAAATGCCCAAAACCAGGGCGGAGGAAAAAGCGCGTGCAGCGCTTGAAAAAGTAGGCATGCTGGACCGTGCGGACTACTATCCGCATCAGCTTTCCGGCGGACAGCAGCAGAGGGTGGCAATCGCCCGTGCACTGGCAACCGATCCGGAAATTATCTATTTTGATGAGCCGACCTCAGCACTCGACCCGGAGCTGACCGGCGAGGTGCTTGGTGTTATGCGCCAGCTTGCCAAAGAGGGAATGACGATGCTCGTTGTCACGCATGAGATGGGCTTTGCAAGAAACGTTTCGAACAAGGTTGTCTTTATGGAAAACGGCGTTGTCGTTGAGGAAGGTCCGTCGAAGGAATTTTTCGCAAATCCGCGGGAAGAGCGGACGAGAACATTTTTGCAGAATATTGAACAGCATTACGAGTAAGGTATCCCGCAAAGCGGCAAATCCTGTCCGGAGCACGGAATCCGGACAGTTTGCAATAAAGAAAACAGAAGAAGCAAAGGCAGCTTCTTCCAGAACAAAACAAAAAAGGAGTGGCGAATATTATGAAAAAGAAAATGGCAGCAGTATTTCTGGCAGGTATCCTGACATCATCCTTTTTACTGACCGGATGCGGAAACAGCACGGCAGATAACAGCAGTGCTTCTTCCTCTTCATCAGCATCTTCCGCAAGTGCGTCTGGGGATCTTTTAGAGCAGATCCAGAGCAAGGGTGAGATCGTTGTGGCAATGGAAGGAACCTGGGCACCGTGGACGTATCACGATGAGGACGACAACCTGGTCGGCTATGACGTAGAAGTGGCACAGCAGATCGCAGAGAAACTCGGCGTGAAAGCAACCTTTGTAGAGGGTGAGTGGGACGGCCTTCTTGCAGGAATCGATTCGGCCGGTACGATATCATGGTAAACGGCGTAGATATCACAGAGGAGCGCGCTGAGAAATACAGCTTTTCCGACCCATACGCATACAACCGCACCGCTGTTATCGTAAACTCTGCTAACGATGAAATCCAGTCCATGGAGGATCTCGACGGAAAGAGCACCGCGAACACCATTTCCAGTACGTATGCAGAAGTTGCCGAGAAATATGGCGCAGCCGTTACCGGTGTTGACGATCTGGAGCAGACTTTCGAGCTTCTCTTAAGCGGTCGTATCGATGCAACTCTGAACGCAGAGGTAACGTATTACGATTATATGAAAGCACACCCGGATGCAGAGATCAAAATTGCATGTCTCGATCCGGAATCCACAAAAGTCGGTATTCCGATGAAAAAAGGCGATGAGACCAAGACGCTGCTTGAGGCAGTCAACAAAGCACTTGGCGAGCTCGCAGAAGACGGAACACTGACAGAGCTTTCGGAAAAATATTTTGGAACGGATATCGCCAAAGAAGCAGAATAAGATACAAAATAAAGAAGGTTACAGATCATGATTGCAAATTACCATACCCATACATGGCGGTGCCGCCATGCGGACGGAACGGAGCGGGAGTATGTGGAGCGCGCGATTGAGGGCGGCCTTAAAATTCTCGGTTTTTCCGACCATTCGCCTTATCCGTTCCCGGACGGCTACGATTCCGGCATGCGGATGCGGCTCGATCAGGTGGAAGGCTATGTAGACACCGTGCTGGCATTGAAAAAAGAGTATGACAAGGATATTGAAATCCATCTCGGACTCGAAACAGAGTATTTCCCGAGATTCTGGGATCAGCTGATTGATTTTTTGTCGGACTATCCGTTTGAGTACTTTGTGCTTGGCCAGCACAGCCTGGGAAATGAGATCGAAAAGATTCTCTACAGCGGCCATGGAACAACAGACGGAAGCTACCTGAAACAGTATGTGGACCAGTGCTTGGCAGGCATTGATACCGGAAAATACCTGTATCTGGCACACCCGGATCTCTTTTTATTCAACGGCGACGAAGCAGTGTTCGACCGGGAATACCGGAGACTCTGCCGTGAGGTGAAAAAGAGAAACATTCCGCTGGAGATCAATTTCCTTGGTCTGATGGAAGAAAGATGGTATCCGAACGAGAAGTTCTGGAAGATCGCCGGCGAAGAAGGAAACACCGCCGTTTTCGGCTGTGATGCCCATACGCCGAAAGCCGTCTGGAATCCGGAGACGGAACAGAAGGCACTGCAGCTGGCAGCAAAATACGGTCTGAAAGTACAGGAAACTGTTCCGATGCCGAAGACATTTTAACAGAAGCAGAAAAAGCTGTTCTTTTCTGGTGAGAGTTTGAAAACTCCGCGGAAAAGAACAGCTTTTTTGATATGAGATTTTTTATGCTTTTTTTGTGTGCATCAGCCGTACCGCCTCTTCTCGCTGTTTCAGAATCTTCTGAATCGAAGTCCAGTAAACGATCATTGAGACAACCGGCCCGATCAGGTCGGAAATAGGTTCCACGTAGAAGATGTTTTCCAGTGCAAAGAACCGCGGCAGAAGAAACAGAGCGATAAAGTAGACGAATTTCCGGAAGAAAGAGAGTGCAAACGAATAGCGCACGCAGCCCATTGCAGTAAAGCCGTCTACAATCTCGTACTGAATGCCGAGCGGAATGACTGAGAGTGTCGAAATATGAATCGCGCGGACCACCATCGAGACGATCTGCGGATCGGAAGTAAAAGCTGCGCAAACAGCGTTCCGGCGGCATTGGAGATGAGGAACATCAAGGTCGTAAATCCGGCACAGAGTGCGATGATGGTTTTCTGTGCCTCAAGAATACGCCTGGAATTTCCAGCTCCATAATTGTATGCGAGGATTGACTGCGTTCCGCCGCTGATTCCGCCGAGCGGCATCGTAATAATCAGCATAAAGCTCTGAACGATCGTTGCACAGGTGATGAAGCTGTCTCCCTGTCCGGCGGGTGCATATCGCTGCAGGACGGCGTTCATCGCAATGATCATCACATTGTCGATGGCAATGATTAGAAACGGAGTAAAACCGACTGTCAGAATGCGTTTCATGATTGCAAATGAATACCCGCCGAAGGTGATGCGGATCGGAATCGTCTTTCCGAACAGAATATGCAGCATATACAGACAGCTTGCGATCTGGGAGAGCACGGTTGCAATTGCCGCGCCGCGCACGCCGAGATGCAGAACGAAGATAAACACAGGGTCCAGCAGCAGATTCAGGACGGCGCCTAGCAGAACAGATTTCATTCCCTCACTGGCAAAGCCCTGGCAGATCACAAACTGGTTCAGGCCGGTCGATAAAAGCGCAAACACAGAGCCGGAAACGTAGATCATAAAATAGGCTCTGGCGTAAGGATACGTAACGGTGCTGGCTCCGAATGCCATCAGCATCGGGCGGGTAAAAAAAGCGCAGCGGCTGTCAGAACGAGGGACAGGGAAACAAGCATCAGAAACGCATTAGCCAGGATGCGGGATGCCTCTTTTTCATTTTTCTCTCCGAGCCGGATGCCGAGCAGCGGTGCGCCGCCGACCCCGATGAGGGAGGAGAACGCGCCGATCATGGTGAGAATGGGACCGCAGACGCCGACACCCGCGAGCGCCAGATCACCGACAGAGGCAATGTGGCCGATGTACATACGGTCTACAATGCTGTACAGAACACTCACGAACTGTGCCAGCATGCTCGGAAAAGCAATACGGGGAACCAGCTTTCCGATCGGGTCGGTTCCGAGATGGTTTACAGTTTTCATAGAAAAATACCTTGTCGTTTTTTAGGTTTGGGAACAGACAGCAAAAAACATGCCCGAAACAAAATCCGGAAGACTTTGTTTCGGACATGCCGCTTTTGGTCTGTTCTGATAGATCAGCTGACAGAAAAATTATTCAGCAAGAGTGGTCAGATCTACTTTGAAATCGTCAGATCCCTGTCCGTCTACGGTGTAGTAAGCGGCTCTCTGCTCTGCGTTCAGGTAGATTTTGATCTCGCCTTTTAATCCGTTTGCTTTTACTTCTTTTTTGATGACTGCTTCGAGGTCTTTCATAGATACTTTTGTCTCGAAGATCTCAAGAACGGTATCAGATACTTTTGTCATTTTACGTGGGGTTTTGGTTGCTTCTGCCATGGTTTCCGTGGTCTCCTTTTTTACTGTTTTTTTAACGGTTTCTTTTTTGGTTGCTTTTTTCGGCTCTTTTGCAGCTTCTGCTTTTCCTTCGGCTGCTTCTGTATGTAAGGTTTTTTCAGTCGTTGGTTTTACTTCTTTTGCCGGTGCCGCTGTCTTTACAACGGTTTCCGCTGTTTTTGCAGCTTCTGCAGCCTGCTGTTTCGCTTTGGCCATTTTTTTCATGGTTCTTTTATTCATTTTATTCACTCCTCTATGCGATATCTCTAATAAATTACCATGTTTTTTGCCTTCTGTCAAATTTAAATTCGAGAAAACAGCGGCTTTAGGATTGTACACGGCGGAGCACAGAAAAGATTTTTTCAGAATCCCAGATCTGCGGAACAGGGTAGGTGGGATTTGCTTCTTTTAAAGCACGGCGTGCTATTTCTGCGTAATCATTCGGCGGAAGGTGTGGCAGAGTGGATGGAATGTCAAACGAATCGCGCATAGCCTCGATAGCTGCAATCATCCGCTCAGCCTTTTCAGAAACGGTATCTCCGCCGAGAGAAAGCGCATCGGCGAGAACGGCAAGTTTAGGCGCAATGCAGGAACCGTATTCGCGCAGAACAGCAGGCAGCAGAACCGCGTTGGCTCTTCCGTGCGGAATGTGGTACAGTGCACCGACGGCGTGAGCGATGGCATGGACGTAGCCGACAAAGTTGTTGGTAAAAGCGAAACCGGCCAGATACGATGCATGAAGCATTTCCTGCCGTGCGGCAAGACGGGAGCCGTCACGCCAGGCTTCGGGCAGGGCATGGAAATTTTCGCAGACTGCCTCGATGGATGCATTCTGCACGCTGCGGGAGGCGAAGAGGTTCAGAAAAGCTTCTATGGCATGGGTCAGGGCATCCATACCGGTATCTGCGGTCATAGAGGACGGGAGGCTGATCGTAAGACGCGGATCGAGAACTGCCGTATCCGGGATCAGACAGAGGTCATTGACGGCGTATTTGTATGGTTTCCCGTCGATACAGTCTGTGATGACAGCTGCCGCCGTTGCCTCGAACCGGTTCCGGCTGTCGTCGGCACGGCAA
>ENA-OQDW01000863-OQDW01000863.1-human-gut-metagenome-genome-assembly--contig:-NODE-863-length-11988-cov-2.253604_pt1 | contig 11988 bp, 20 predicted proteins | sample MGYA00242784_ERZ504613 | MGnify/ENA primary metagenome ERZ504613 (study PRJEB26092, sample SAMD00036330) | human gut metagenome | host: Homo sapiens | study: EMG produced TPA metagenomics assembly of... | reverse complement strand
TCCAGAAACTTGTCCGAGGCATTGTCCTGCAGGCGCCGGATGGCAGAGGCTGTGTCGAACAAGGCAATACCCTTTCCTGCAGGAAACTGATGAGGCGTTCTTTGCAGAAAGCCTTCTTCGTCTTGTCTACAAAATAATCCTTGTCATTGAAGAAAAGGAACCCGGTAATCCTCCACATGTCATTGTTCCAGTTGGGGTAGTAAAACTCCATGGACCACCGCTTTTTCTGCGGAGGAAAGCTTCCCAGCATCAGTAGACGGGCGTTGCGGGAAGGAAGGGTTCTAAAGGGTGTTGTTCTATTTCCATACTTTCCAATTTCATTGTTTTGCCTGCAAAAGTACGGAATATATCTTGGATATGCTATCCTGCAATGTCCTGATTGCTCATTCTGTCGGTGATTTGGAAGGGGAAATCAGGATATTCGTAGAGGCTGAACCGGGATTCCGTCTTGCCTTCCGTATAGTTCCAGATGGTGGCATATTCTTCGGCGTCTTCTCCCATGGCTTGCAGCTGACGGAGGTAGGAGGCTATGGACTTGTTTTCTACGATATATATTTGTCCCAGCCGGTCTATTATAGGGCTGTGGCGCCGGGTGCCGTCATGGTCGAAACGCAGGATGCGCTTGCCTTCGGGAGTGATGCCTACCATGTTGAAGGTCATGCTCTTGCCGATGGCGGGCAGGTTGAGCACATTGCGGTCGGTGGCGAGGAAAGGCAGGTGGTGCGTTTTCAGGAAACGCCGGATGCAGGCTGCCGGGTCATGGACGGTTCCAAGCAGTACGGACAGATTATGGGCATCTTCCTTGGTCAGCTTCCCGAAGCGCTTTTCTTCCCGTTGCTCTTGTACGGAACGGCTGTTGGGGGTAAACACGGCATTGTTTTCTTCAAAACCTTTCACGGAGAAGGTGTAGTAGCAAACCACTCCCAACTGATTGAGCACTTGGCGCAGGCGGGTGGTATGCCCTCGGCGGGATGCAGCTACGTTGTATACCAGTTGGTTATCAATGAGCCAGCCTGCCGCCAGCAGTTTGCGTATTCCTTCGGCAGCTTCCGGAGTGACTTCGAGCGGGGTTTGGAAATGTGTCTGGATAATGAACTGGCGGATGCCGATGGTAGACGCCTTTTCCTTGAATTCCCTTAGAATCTCCACCAGCCGTCATTGATGCGCATGGGCAGGTAGGCGGGGAGGCGTGAGCCGAGGCGTACACGTTGCAGCTCTGCATACTTTTCTCCCTCGGGCCGTTCCTGATTGGCTTTCCGCTTGCGGACTGCCATGCGGTAGACGGCGTCTAATATGTTGCCCAGCGTCTTGTTTTGGCTCATCAGTGCGTCACCGCCGGTGATGAGAATGTCCCGCAGTTGCGTGTCTTCCTCAAAATAGGCCATCAGCCGGCGCAGCTTCTTTTCCCATGTCTCCTTGGGACGCAGGGTGTCAAACTCAAAATTGAGCCGTTTGCTTTGAAAGTCGTACATAGCTGACAAGATGCGCAGAGTCCTCCGCAGGCGCGTCCCATGGTGTCGGGGATGAGGATGGCCACTTCCGGATAACGGCGGTGGATGTTATGCCGTCGGGCAGCAGCCAGCCGGCGGCGTTGGGTTTACCTGGTTCTACGATATCCTCCCGTTCCCAGGCACGTATCTGTCCGTAGGTTTCCACCAGTTGGGGTGAATAGAGTATATAGCTGCGCAGGGCCTCGTCGTCGTATCCGCTGCCGGTGCAGTTCAGCAGTGACAGATAATAGGGGGTGGCGAAGAAAGGCATTCCCTTCTTGCGGGCTTTTGAGAGCAGGTACATGGTTTCGGCAGAAAGGGAGTTGCCGAGAAGACGGTTTAGCTCCGTAGGGCTTTTGACGGCCATGGCAAGATGGAAACGGAAGTCATTCCACCATTCGCTGACGAGGTTGAACTTCTCCTCGTAGCTGAGTCCCTCTTCGAAATGGAAGCGGGAAGCCGGGTTCTTGCGGTGCTCAATCTTCTGCACCAGTGCATGCAGGATGCGTTCCTTGTTCTTTGCACGGATATGCTGCACGTCTTCATCCAGTCCGCTGGGCCAGCGTTCGGTCAGGGTTTTGATTTTCTGTGCGGAGGGCAGGGTGGGGGCTGGCTGGTGGAGGCGTTTGAACTGCTGGAACAAGTCGATGAACAGGTCCGTTTCCGTTTCCTCTTCCCATTGTCCTGTGAGGAAGGAATGCAGCATTGATAAAGTTGATATGGGCAGCTGTTCTCCGATGGAGAGCTCGTGTACTTCCTGCCCGTCAAATTCAATCAAGAGTCGAATTTGCTTACCGGCCTCGTTGTCCACTTCCGGATGTCCGGCAATGTACTCCGTCAGGTTGGCCTTGAAGGCTTCCGCATCGTCGCTTTGAACGGCGATGCTGACCAATTCAGGGAGTTCGTGCCGATAAAGTTGTTCCAGTTGTGATAGAGTGAGTGCAAGCATTTTCTTTTGTTTCATAAGCGGTTGTTTTTTTGAAGTTAATATTTATGATGGTTGACGCGGGGTGCGTCCTTGTGTTCCGTGAGGGGAAAATGATTTCATTTGCTAAAAATAACAAAAAAAGCGGGAAATTTCTTTCCCGCCTTCTTGTTTCTAAAGTTCTTTAGAATTCTTTTTCTTTTATTTCTCTTCGTTGGCTTTCTGTTTCGGTTCCTTTTTGGCCAGCATCACTACGTTGTAAACGTACTCGGTCATCCATTGTTCCGAATATCCCAGACGCTCTTTGTACTGGCGTACTGCCGCTGCCGTCTTGTGTACATCGTCCTTTTTCCATACGGTTTTTGTACAGACGTCGTGTACGGTTTTTTCGGTCATGCTGCGCAGTGCTCCCTTGAAGATGGAAGGCATGCGGAATTTCCACTGCATCAGGTTTCCCATCAGCATCATCAAGTCATTGGAGAAGCTTGATACATAAAGAGATAACCTTGTACGTCGTTCTGCGTACGGCAGTGCTTCTTGACGGAAGTATCAATTTCCTTGAAGAAGTTTTCACTGATGCCGTAGTCCTGCATCAGCATCTTGCGCGAAGCGGCCTTTTCCGCTTGTCCCAGGCGGCCTCCCTGCGTGGGGATTTTGAACAGACGCTTGAAGTTGGCTACATCCGGCACAAAGCGGATATTGGTGATGCCCAGGTTGGCGGCTATTACAGACTGGAAGTAGACGCGTGTCAGTGACACGAAGTCTTCCACATTCTTCGAAGATACTTCTCCGGTATTCTTGTTGAATAGTTTGGCAAATAAACTCATATCAAATTACGAATTACTGATTACAAATTACAAGACCGCAGGTCATCCGGCGGTTCCGGCTGCAAAAGTACGAAATAAGTTGGTTATCACCAGCACTCTATGTCTTTTTCTACCTCTTTCAGGCGGTTCTTGGTGAAAACGGGGTCTTTGATACCGGCGCTTTTCTGTGCGCGGTAGTCTTCAAGCAGCCTGAAAGCGTATTTTCCGAGCAGGCTGATGGCGATAAGATTGCAGAGCGCCATGAGTCCCATAGTGACGTCGGCAAGGCTCCATGCCAGGTCGAAGGTGGCAACAGCACCGAACATGACCATGCCGCCCACCAGTATACGGTAGATGTTGAGCACCCATTTACGGTGGGTAAGGTAGCGCACATTGGCTTCTCCGTAATAATAATTTCCCAGAATGCTGCTGAATGCGAAGAAGAACAAGGCTACCGCAACGAAGATGGCTCCCGAAGGTCCTATCTCGTTGGTCAGTGCATGCTGGGTAAGCTGTACGCCGTTTGTGGAACCATCCAGTGGAGCACCGCTGAACAGAATGATGAAAGCGGTGCAGGTACATATAATCAGCGTATCGGTAAATACTCCCAGCGTCTGAATCAAGCCTTGCTTCACGGGGTGGCTGACGTGTGCGGTTGCGCCACATTGGGGGCGGACCCCATACCGGCCTCGTTGCTGAACAGCCCGCGTTTGATGCCCTGCATCAGCGCCATGCCGACACCCCCTCCCAAAGCCTGCTCCCATCCGAAGGCGTGGCCGACAATGAGTGCCAGGACTCCCGGCAGCTCTTTGATGTTCAACAGAACGATGATAAGTGCCAGTGCAATGTATCCCAACGCCATGATGGGGACGATGATGCTGCTGACTTTGGCTATGCGCTGTACGCCTCCAAAGATGATTGTCAGCGTGAGTGCGGTGATGATCCCTCCCACAACGGCATGGTCGAACCCGAAAGCGCCTTCGAAAGCGGCACACAGTGTATTGCTCTGTACCGAGTTGAATGCAAATCCGAAGGTAATGGTGATAAGTACGGCAAACAGTGCCCCCATCCACGGCTGTTTCAGTCCCTTACGCATATAGTAGGCCGGGCCGCCGATAAAGGAGTCTTTGCCCTTTATCTTATACAATTGGGCCAGTGTAGATTCTACAAACGAGCTGGAAGCACCCAGGAGGGCAATCACCCACATCCAGAATACAGCGCCCGGACCGCCTACTGCAATGGCGGTGGCAACCCCTGCAAGATTGCCCGTACCTACACGGCTGGCAATGGAGATGGCAAATGCCTGGAACGATGAGATATGCTTTTCCTTGGCATCGCCTTTCCCGCCCGAGTCGCCCAGCAGACGTACCATTTCCTTTATCATCCGGAACTGTACAAAGCGGGTTCTCAGCGTAAACCATACGGCGCATCCCAACAGTAGGGCAACGAGGATGTAGGTCCAGAGCAGGTCGTTTATCAGATTTATTATTCCCATAATGTATATGTACAGTTATCTATTTGTAGTAAAAAAAACTCACACAAAACAAGTGCTACCCTCTGTCGTTATCTAAGGTGGTCTCTGTCGTTACTTTAGGCTGCCTCTGTCGTTAACTGAGATAGACTCCTTGCAAGTTGATGATAATCAACGTGATATGAACTCGTGTGCTGCAATTTGTACCATGGACAAATCTGGACAAACTTGACGGAATCTCCTTGCCTATTTCAGCCTGAAGTGAAATTTGTGTCCTTCAAACACCGGTTCCACTATGTCATAACGAACAAACTTTGCCAGCAGATGTTCGGCGGCGCGTCGGGAAAGATGCGCCAGGCGGCAGTAACGGTTCAGTGAAAGGCGGTCGTTTTCTTCCAGCAGATTGAGCAACAGTTGTTCCCGTTCGGTATATTCTATCAGTTCTCCTTTCGGACTTCCGCTTTGCTGCCAGACGCGCAGATGGACGGGAGTAGCCAGGATGTTTTCATCCTTGATGCGGAGATAGGCCAAGTATTTTCCTGTTTCGTCCTTGGCATATACCGGCTTCCGGTCACTTTCCTCGATTTGTACCACCAGCACACTGCGGCCTTCCACCAGATAGGTCTGCATGGTGTAGTTCACTTCGGGGCTGCAATAAAGTCCGGCAGCCGCTTCTATCATATATTGTTCTTCGTCCGAACGGACACCGGCAATTTTCCCGTTATCTTTCACTCCGATGAGCAGTTTTCCACCGTCTGTATTGGCAAAGGCTGAAAGGGTTTTGGCTATCTTGCGGGCGTCGGATATTTCGAACTTGAAATCCTGCTGTTGGTGCTCTCCTTCGGCTATGAGAGCGTGTATATATTCGGTGTCAGTAAGCGTTTTCATGCTTGCAAAAGTAGATAAAAAAATGCGTAAGAGCCCCTTTTTGCGGCGATTTTACCGAATATTTCAAAAAAATATCGTTTTTCTGCATTTATTTCAAGAAAGAATGTATTTTTGCCAGACATTATTAACGAAGTAATTTAAAAAGGATTATGAAAGAATTAGTTGAAAAAGTAGCTGCATTGTATGCAGACTTCTCAAAAGATGCAAACGCTCAGTTGGAAAACGGTAACAAGGCAGCAGGAACTCGCGCTCGTAAGGCTTCTTTGGAAATCGAAAAAGCTATGAAGGAATTCCGCAAAGCATCTTTGGAAGCTTCTAAGAAGTAAGAAAAAAAGCATATTTGATGCTGCGAAAGACTGCCACTACTGGCGGTCTTTTTTGTTTTTGAAAAGTATTATTGTTACTTTTGGCGCAGGTATTATGGATGAAAACGTTCTCAATAAATTGAAGATACTGGCAGAGTCGGCAAAGTATGACGTCTCTTGTTCCTCCAGTGGTACGGTGCGCTCCGGCAAGGCGGGTATGCTGGGGAACACTGTGGGCGGTTGGGGTATCTGTCACAGCTTTGCCGAGGACGGTCGGTGCATTTCCCTGCTCAAAGTGATGCTTACCAATTATTGCATCTACGACTGCGCCTACTGCATCAACCGCCGCAGCAACGACCTGCCGCGTGCCACGCTGTCGGTGGCCGAGCTTGTAGACCTCACCATGGAGTTCTATCGCCGCAACTATATCGAAGGGCTTTTCCTGAGCAGTGGGGTGGTGCGTAATCCCGATTACACGATGGAACGCCTGGTGCGCGTTGCCAAGGACCTCCGCACTATCCATCGTTTCAACGGATATATCCATCTGAAGAGCATTCCCGGTGCCAGCCGCGAACTGGTGAATGAGGCAGGACTTTATGCCGACCGTCTCAGCGTCAATGTCGAGATACCGAAGGAGGAGAACCTGAAACTGCTTGCCCCGGAGAAAGACCATAAGAGTGTATATGCGCCTATGCGCTACATCCAGCAGGGAGTCCTTGAAGTTCGGAAGAACGCAAGAAACACCGCCACGCTCCTCGTTTCGCTCCTGCAGGACAAAGCACACAGATGATAGTAGCGCTACCGCCGAGACGGACAAGGATATTCTGTATCTTTCGTCGGCCCTCTACAAGGGACCTACGATGCGGCGTGTCTACTATTCGGGCTATATTTCCGTCAATACCTACGATAAGCGCCTGCCGGCATTGAAGCAGCCCCCTTTGGTACGTGAAAACCGGCTCTACCAAGCCGATTGGTTAATGCGTTTTTATCAGTTCAAGGTGGAGGAAATAGTGGATGATGCCTACCCGGACCTTGATTTGGAGATTGACCCCAAGCTGTCCTGGGCTTTGCGCCATCCCGAGCAGTTTCCGGTCGATGTGAACAAGGTGGATTATGAGATGTTGCTCCGCGTGCCGGGCATCGGCGTGAAGTCGGCACGGCTGATAGTGGCTTCCCGACGTTTCTCCAAGATAGGTTTCTACCAGTGAAGAAGATAGGGGTGGTGATGAAGAAGGCGCAGTATTTCATTACCTGCTGCGAGTTGCCGATGCGCACGGTCAATGAGCTGACTCCGCAAGGGGTACGCAGTCTGCTGTTGCCCAAACCGAACAAGAAAAAAGTGGATGAGAGGCAGTTGATGCTTGATTTTGGCGAATGAATATCTTTTTATACGATAAGACTTTTGAGGGATTGCTGACTTCTGTTTTTGAAGCCTATTCCCGCCGCATTTTCCCCGATACACTGTTGTTGGAGGGAGAGCCTCTACCATTGTTCTACGATGAAATATTTACAGTGATAACCGATGAGGAGAAGTCCGGTCGCGTCTGGCGCGGATTGCAGAAGAAGCTGTCGTCTGCGGCACTTGCCTGCCTCGCCCAGTGCTGGCTGGCCGAGGAGCCGGAAACTCCCATGCTCCTTTTCCGCTATATCCGCAAGGCAATAGATGCTCCTCGTTCCATTGAAACAAACTTTGCCGACCCTGATGTGCTGGAGTTCTCCCGTATGTGGAAGCGGGTGGATTGGGAGCGTATACGCCTGCTTCAGTTTGTCCGTTTCCAGAAAGCTGCGGACGGTACTTTCTTTGCGGCTGTCAAGCCCGAGAAGAATGCCCTTCCCCTGGTGACGGAGCATTTCAAGGACCGTTTTGCCGACCAGCGTTGGCTGATTTATGACATCAGACGAGCCTATGGGTACTATTACGACTTGAAAGAGGTGCGCCAGGTGACTTTTGGTGAGGACAGTCGCGAAGGACATCTTGTCACCGGCATGCTCGACGAAAGTCTGATGGACAAAGACGAACGGCTTTTCCAATCTCTCTGGAAAACCTATTTCAAGGCAATCTGCATCAAGGAACGCCTCAATCCCCGGAAGCACAAGCAGGACATGCCCGTGCGATATTGGAAATATCTGACGGAAAAACAGCAGTGATTCCCTTTATTCGATTTTCTCCACTGTCACTTCGGGAAATTCCTGCATCAGTTGCAGCAAATATCCCTCATCATAGCCTTTCTTGGATTTGATGACCATGGTCACTTGATAGTTGGTGTACTCTCCCTGCACTTGCCGGTCCAGGTTGTAGGACACCACCAGATAGTCTTTGGAGTTGAATCGCCGGGACACTTGCGGCAGTATCTCTTTACTGGAAGTGGAAAAGGTTATCACGGAACTTTTCATGCCAATGCTTTTGAAAATAAGGCTCAACAGTTCGAGCCCTGCCAGAGTCAGCAGGGTGGCGGCAATGCTGATGGCGTACATTCCTGCACCTACTGCCAATCCGATGCCTGCAGTAGCCCATATTCCTGCGGCTGTTGTCAGTCCCCTGACTATCTGTTTCTGGAAAATGATGGTACCCGCACCGATGAATCCGATACCGCTGACTACTTGTGCGGCAACACGGCTGGGGTCCAGCGTCACACTGCTTTCCTTGATGATTTCTTGAAAACCATATTGGGATACAATCATGATGAGCGCGCTTCCCAATGATACCAGGAAATGGGTGCGGTAGCCTGCTTCTTTGGCACGGTATTCCCGGTCCAGTCCGATAATGGCACCCAATATTCCGGCTACCAGCAACCTGAGCACAAAATCAAAGTTTAACATCATCATCGTATCCTCTCTTTCTTTTTTATTAATTGATGACCCAATTCTTATTGTGGGGCACTGTTTTCTTGGGGTTGTAATGCATTCCGGCTTGTGTCGGTATTTTTAGTATGTATGTACGTCCGCTTTTATTCATCAGCGAGGTATCCCGCAGCCACGGATTGGCATCTTTCAGTTGGGCATAGGTGATGCCTTTATCTTTGGCAAACTGTGCCAGGTTGCCGATGCCCGTTGTGACGGTCACTTCCGTGTAGGGGATGGGCGGATAAAGATGTTCCCGTTTCAACAGAAAGCCGTACTGCTGCGGATTGCTGATGACTGCTTTGGCTGCCAGCAGGCGGAACATGTAGCGCGAAGTCTCTTCTACCAGCCATAAGTCGACAGCCTGGTCCACCATTTGCTTCTGCAGTTGTGTGGAGATGCGTCCTTGCCCGGCATTGTAGCAGCGGCTACGCACAGCCAGTTCCCGTATTTCTGATAAGCATCTTTCAGGTACTTGCAGGCTGCTTTGGTCTCTTTCTCTATATGGTATCGTTCGTCAATGTTGCTGTTCACCTCCAGTCCGAATTCGCGTCCGGTGGCAGGCATGAACTGCCATAGGCCGGCGGCACCCGCAGGCGATTTGGCAAGCGGGTTCAGGTTGCTTTCTATCACAGCGAGGTACTTGAAGTCATCGGGCAGGCCGTTGGCTTTTAGTATAGGTTCTATGACGGGGAAGTAGCGGTTGGCACGCTTCACCATGAGCATGGTGGTGGAGTGCATGTAGGTGAAGGACATCAGTCGCGGTCCATACGTTCGTGGTGGTCGTAGCGAAGCAGGTCAATAGCTTGTCCGGCAAAAGTGATCTTGTCCGGTACGCTGGGGGAGGTCACGCAGTAGGGAACTTCGGATTTCACGGAATCGCGTTCGGGATTCAGCGTACTGCTGCCTGCGAGGAAGGGGAGGCTGGAACCTGCGCACAGTGCAATGGCAGCGGTAAGCACGATATATTTTGAATTTTTCTTCATGTCTGTATGTCTATTTCTGTTTGGAGACGTGAAGATACGAAATCAATTCGTTATAGGCAACCTTTCCCATAGCCATCGTGGAATCATACGCCAAAAAAATACCAGTACCCGGTAGCGTCCGTCAATGACAACTACCCGTCTCTTTTCTCTTAAAGCCTTGATTATGTGCTGTGCTACACGGTCTGCTTTCATCAGCATCGGGTATTTCCCGCTTTTCAATAAATCGGTGGCAACAAATCCCGGACGGATGTCGGTGAAGTGTATATCAAGATGCTGCATCCGGGCAAGTTGTGCCAGCGCTTCGATATAGGTATTCTGGAAGCGTTTGGTGGCAGAGTAGGCCGGTGCAACGCCCAGTCCTTTAGTGCCTGCAATGGAACTGATGACAGCAATATGTCCGGAGCCTTTTTCCTTGAAATAGTTGAAGGCGGCAGTCACCATGCGGGTAAATCCCTCTACATTGGTACGTGCCGTGTTCAGTTCGATGTCCGGTTGTAAGTCCCGGTTTTGATGTCCCACGCCGGAACTGAGGAAAAACAGGTCTATGCCTCCCAGCTTTTTTATCAGGTTATGGAGGTGTAGAGTCGCTGTCTCTTCCGTAACGTCCAGCTGTTCCGTGACTATCCGGTCGGGTGCGGTGGCTTGCAGGGCATGCAATGCTTCCTCTCTTCTGCCGGCAATACCTATATGCCAGCCTTGTTGTACAAGTATCCTGGCTACTTCTTGTCCGATGCCTGAAGTGGCACCGATGATGATGGCTTTCTGCATGATGATAGGGGATTATCCGATGACGGTTGCTACAATTCTTCTTCCTCCGCCCCGGTTGCGGAACTCGCAGAGATAGATGCCTTGCCAGATACCTATGTTCAGACGCCCATTGGTGATGGGGATGGTGAGGCTGGTTCCGCTGAGGGTTGCTTGGCATGGGCGGGCATATCGTCATCGCCTTCGCATGTATGTTGGTAATAAGGTTCCCGTTCTTTTACGAGGCGGTTGAAGATGGCTTCCATATCTGTCTGTACGTCAGGGTCTGCATTCTCGTTGATGGTGAGGCCTGCGCTTGTATGCTTGATGAACAGATGCAGGATTCCGGCAGACGGAAGCGGTGGAAGGTTGCGTATAATCTCCTCTGTCACCAGGTGAAAGCCACGCCGGCGAGGGGTTAGGGTAAATTCTTTCTGTGCGGTCATAAATCATTGTTTTTCGTTTGTTGTCAGGATGGTCTTGTCCGGCAGGGCAGTTCCACGGTGAATGTGCTTCCCACTCCCATTGTCGAATCTACGGTAATCACTCCATTCATTTTCTCAACGATGGATTTGCAGATGGAGAGTCCTAATCCGGCACCTTGGGCAAAGGAGTCCACCTTTTCGAACCGTTCGAATATCATTCCCAGTTTTTCGGGGGAATACCGCATCCAGTATCGGAAACACTGATTCTTATTCCGTCTGTGTCCGTTTCGTAGTACACTTCGATATGTCCCTGCACGGTGTTTTTCAGTGCATTCGATTATGAAGTTGTTCAGTATCTGTTTGATGCGCATCGGGTCGTGCTCTATCTGGCCGGGGGCTGCCGGATACCTGGCAAAGAGTTTCACTCCTGCCGGAACGTTCCGTTCGTACTCGGTAATACTTTCCTCGATGAGTTCTGCCGGATTGAACCATTCGGAATGGAGCTCTATGTGTCCGGCCTCTATCTTGGAAAGGTCCAGAACGTCGTTGATTAGTTTGAGCAACAGTTGGTTGTTGTGGTTTATCAAAGAGATGTACTGTTCCCTTTCCTGCTCGTTTTCCACGTAGTGCAGCAGGCTGGAGAAACCGATAATCGCATTTAGCGGCGTGCGGATTTCATGGCTCATATTGGCAAGGAAAGCGGATTTCAGCCAGTCTGCCTCTTCGGCCTTTTCCTTGGCTTGTATCAGCATTGCTCCGTCTGCTTTAATTGGGTGATGTCATAATTGATGCAGATAATCTCTATGATGTTCTGTTCAGGCATGTAGCGTTCTACAATGATGTTGACGTGGGTCCACATGAAAGAACCGTCTTCTTTAAGAACACGTACTTCCCGGCTGAGCTTGTGTGCCAGTCCTCTCTTTACGTTCTGTAGGAAGTCAAGCATGATAGTACGGTCGTCTGGGTGGAGATGATTGTAGGTTCCGATGATTTCGGACAACGGTGTTTCTGTTTTCTCACCCAAGTTCTTGTACCAGCTGCGTTTGGGCATAGCCCTTGCTCATTAAGAAGGTCATAATTGGCATATCCCACTTTGGCATAGTCACT
>ENA-OQDW01000862-OQDW01000862.1-human-gut-metagenome-genome-assembly--contig:-NODE-862-length-12009-cov-2.451103_pt1 | contig 12009 bp, 13 predicted proteins | sample MGYA00242784_ERZ504613 | MGnify/ENA primary metagenome ERZ504613 (study PRJEB26092, sample SAMD00036330) | human gut metagenome | host: Homo sapiens | study: EMG produced TPA metagenomics assembly of... | reverse complement strand
TAACATTCAGACAAGTACCGGCTATGAGTAAATAAATATCAGAGGATGGAGTTAGTTATGACACGAAAAGAACTTAAATGAAATTAAATCAACAATATACATTAGAGGATTGTGGAATATTAAGGTTATGCGGATGCTATGTTGATGGTGAGCGAAATAAGATAACACAGTTTAATGAGAATTTTCTTAATCTTCCGGAAGAGGAGAAGCATAAATATTTTGATATATTTAAGAAGACTCTTTCAGGAACACCAGGAAAGAATCTGGTTGATATGAAGTTTAATGTCGATGCGTATGCTGATGAGGGCGCAAGAACATTTTTAATGAACTTAAGAGACAGCGGACTTAAGGATGACAGACTTCTTAACGAATTCTATGACAGGATTATCAATAATTACAGCTATGTTGGTAATTATCTGATTCTTCTAATTAATCAGGTATATGATATTCCTGCGGTTACTACTGATAATATAGAGATGGATGATGCATCTGATGAGGTTTACAGCTACATTTTATGCAGTATATGTCATGTGAATCTTTCTAAGCCGGGGCTTGGGTATGATGAGGAGGACAATAATTTCCACGATAAGAAGCAGAATCATATGGTAGATGTACCGGATGTGGGATTTCTGTTCCCGGCATTTAATAAGAGAAGTGCAGATGAGGATATGACACTTTTCTATACTAAAGATGTCAGTGAGTTTGAGGACGGGCTTATCGACTGCCTGCTTGACTGTGCGGTTCCGCTTCCTGCAAAGCAGCAGAAGGAAACATTTACATCACTTGTTAATGAGGCACTTGGTGAAGAGGCTGACCTTGAGATTGTGAAGAATATTCATGAAAATCTTGAGCAGATTATAGAAGAGAAGAAGCAGGAAAGTCCGGCACCGGTTATGCTTGATAAAACTGAGATGAAGGATCTGTTGGAAAAAAGTGGTGTTAAAGAAGAAAAGCTTGAAAATTTCGAGGAACACTTTGAGATGCTGCCGGTGAACATGGAAAGCTTGTTGCATCAAATGTTTCATCTGGTAAGAAATTTGAAGTGAAAACGCCGGATGTTGTCATAAAGATTAATTCAGATAAGACAGATATTGTGAGTACACAGGTAATTGATGGAAGACAGTGCCTTGTAATTCAGATTGACGAGAGACTTGAGGTTAATGGGATTTCAGTTAATCCTGATACAGGTGAGGTTATAGACAGAACCGCTGAGGGATATGTAGAAGAATGATTATGGAGGATGAGTCTGTATGACATTGAAGAAGTTGCTGCATAATTTCAATGGGCATCTGCACACGGTTAATTCCCACAGAAGGCTGGTGAGAAAATACTGCTTTAAGCTTGGATTATACAGGCAGGGAATGATGCATGATTTGTCAAAATATTCACCATCGGAGTTCATACCAGGAGTTAAGTACTATCAGGATGGACACAGAAGTCCTAATAATGCCCAGCGTGAAGATGAAGGTGTTTCAAAGGCATGGCTGCATCATAAGGGTAGGAACAAACATCATTTTGAATACTGGATAGATTACGATGTCGATGGTAACAGCACTATTCTTGCAGGAATGAAAATGCCTGTGAAATATGTTGCTGAGATGTTTTGCGACAGAGTTGCAGCGAGCAGGATATATAATAAAGACAAGTACAAGGATTCAGATCCATTGGATTACTATATTAAGGGGCTTGGGCATTATATTATGCATCCGGAAACAGATGCACTTCTTCATAATCTTTTGAAGATGCTTGCTGATAAAGGGGAAGAGTATACATTTTCATATATAAAAGAAAATGTGCTTAAGAAAAAGAAAACAGGCGGATTTTAACATTTTTTTGGTGAAACTTTAATATTTTGACAAGAAAAAGGTTTTTAAAATTGGCGTAATGGTGTATAATTTAAAGAACAATATGAACAAAAGATTGTTCTGGTGAATAATTTAATAAGAGGAAAGGGAGGTCTTATAATGGGGAAAATGCATACTAAGGCCGAAAGAGCTGAAAAAGTTAAAGAGATTAAGGCTGAGAATAGTAAGAAGGTAAAAGAGGTCAGGGCAAAGAAGAAAGAGCTTGATGCTGAGGTTAAGAAGAAAGCCAGACAGGTTGCCGCCGATGGAAAGAAGAGAAGAGCTGGTATTACATTCAGACTGGTTATGCTTGCTATTGTACCGGTAATTGTTATGGTACTGGGGCTTATTACAACTACAGTCTTCAGTCTTAAGTCAGGACTGGAAGAAGAGGCCATGGATGGACTTGAGCTGTTAAGCGGGGCAGTACAGAGTTCTTATGAGGATATTAAAGGTAACTATGAATATAAGAACGGTAGATTATTCAAGGGTGGCGAAGAATTGACTATTAAACCGGCTGCACTTGATATATATGTCAAGAACTCCAAGAATGATGTCCAGGTTACACTTACATATGGAACCAAGAGAGTTCTTACAACGCTTACTGATAATAAGGGAGCAAGATTAACGGGAACAGATATATCAAGTGAAGTGTGGGATGTAGTTAAGACGGGAAAGACATATAGAGATACTAATTATAAGGTAGATGGAAAGAGATACTGTGCAGTATATGTGCCACTAAAGGATAATAATCAGGTTGTAGGATGTGTATTTGCAGGACAGCCTACATCAGATATTACAAACTATATAATGCAGAAGGTTGGAACAATGCTTATAGTTTCTGCAGTAGTACTTATAGTAGTAGGAATTGTGGCAACATTTATAGCACAGAGTATTTCAAAGTCGATTAAGAGAGCAAGTGTATCTGTAACGAAAGTTGCCGGAGGAGATCTTACAGTAGAGGTTGATAAGACTGTACTTAAGAGACAGGATGAAATCGGAGACATGGCAGAGCCCTTGAAACTCTTATAATTAAGTTAAGAGAAATTGTTGGAAGTCTTGCGAAGTCTGCAACAGATCTTGGTGAGTCAGGTAATTCAATTGACTCTATGGCTTCACAGTCAAGTGTTGCTGCAGGAGAAATCAGTACAGCAGTAGAAGAGATTTCTAAGGGTGCAGTATCACAGGCAGAAGATATTGAGACAGCAACTAATGAAATTATGACAATGGGTGAACAGATTACTCAGATAGTTAATAATATTGCTGACCTTACAAAGACATCTAGGAACATGGAAGAAGCCGAAAATGCTTCACAGGATACAATGATTGAATTAAGTGATGCAGTACAGAGAACTACTGATGCAGTTGCAAGAATTGCAAAACAGATAGAGACAACTAATGAATCGGTAGATAAGATTGGCAATGCTGCTTCACTTATTGCAGATATTGCAAGCCAGACAAGCCTGTTATCACTGAATGCTTCTATTGAATCTGCAAGAGCAGGAGAAGCAGGAAAAGGATTTGCAGTTGTTGCATCAGAGATTCAGAAGCTTTCATCACAATCTGACAGCACAGCAAGTAAGATTCAGGAGATTATTACAGATCTCCAGAATGATTCGAAAGAAACACTTGAGGTTATGAGAAGTACAGAAGTTCTTGTAAGAGAACAGTATGAAAAGCTTGCAGCAACTAAGGAAAGATTCAAGGAAGTTGGTAATGGCATTAATGTTTCAAAGCGTGGAACAGATGTTATTAAAGGCAATGCACAAGTATGCGACAGCTCAAGAGTTACCGTTGTTGATGTAATATCTAATCTATCTGCTATATCAGAAGAGAATGCTGCTTCAACACAGCAGACAACATCTTCTATGCAGGAGCTTAATGCAACTATTAATATTCTTGCAGAAACAGCGGCTAAGGTTAAGGAAGTATCAGACCAGCTTAATGAAGATATGAAGTATTTTAAGATGTAATCAGAATAAAAATACCGGTTAAGTTTGTATATATTAAGAACTTAACCGGTATTTTTTTATGCTTTTTCTAGTACATTTATTAATTCCTTTAGCTGTGCCCGGATTTTCTTACGATTGATATCCGAATAACCAATTTCGTTGGCAATCTTATAAAGATATTCCTGAAAGTTCTGTACAATCTGTGGGTGATTGAAATCAAAAACCATGCTTGGCAGGGCTGTACGGATAAGTATTGCCTCAGATCCTTCGTTAACAATTATACATACGTTATCATCTGGATCGTATTGTATCGGAACAAAGAAATAGTCAGGATGTGTATCCATAATTCTTATAATATTCTGCAGATGCTTTGCATAAGAACGGGGCGTGTAATATACAGCTGTCTGTTGTCTTACAACAGGGAAAATAACCGGAACATGGCCAGCTATAACTTCTTCAGCAGTTGCCAGTGGACATATATCAACATTGCGTAAATCATCAAATACAGTGGATAACTGGTAAGAGGTACGCAGATTTACGCCAAGGCTGTCAGGATTATTATTAAGAAACTCTGTTATCAGTTCTTCCGGCATGGCTGCTGGAGGAAGACTCAATCCCTTCTGGATATGGTTTACATGGGTGTTTAATATACGGTGGAAACACTCAGAAACATCCTCTGCTGATTCATATATATTCATGGTTGGCCTGCAGTAGGATAAAAATGTTTTGAATTCATTCTCTTTTATTGAAACAACTGCAGGTTCGGTTGTCATAACAGTAAATGAATTATCACTTACCGTTGAAAGACAGTCAGAGTAAACTGCAACATGCGGAGGATAAATTATGCTTATTTTTGAAAACAGATTATCACGCATGCGAGGATAGTAGTAAGATTTCACCCGTCCGGTAATATATGCCGGAACCCAGTAGAAAAACTCTTCAAAAAACTGAGTGGTATTAACAGGAGAAGGGGAAATCTGGCATATAGTATATCCATAATCTATCAATCTGAGCAGAAGCTTCTGTATAGAATTAAGAATTTCCTTATTATCAAATATACTGTAAACATCATCATCAATCCATACATATACTGTACCGTGGTCTTCAAGGGTAAGAAGATGGTTGATAAAACTGATAACAGCCTGTTTTTTTCCTTCGGACTTATAAAGAATACTGGTAGCATTGGGAATTACGTCAATGGATTTTATTCCCATAATATTATTAGTGCCTGATGAAGAGATATTTTCATTAAGAATGCCGTCAACCAGTGTATTGGTCTGAGGAAGTTCATCCGCCAGCCACTGGTAAAGCATGTCTGAATATTCAGGCAATGGTCTGGAATGATTGAATCTGCTATAATCAGATGCAAGAGCCAAAGCCTTTCTTTGATAGCTGAGTTTAATTGAAGCGGCAAAATAGTCCGACATTCGTCTTAAAATTTCCTTATTACGAGGACATTTTCTCTTACCACTGCGATACAGGCTTACAGCAGAATTATCGATGCCAACAGCACCGGCCAGAGTTGTGTTATTAGTGTTTGTTATATCCATCAGAAACTTAAATTTGTCATTAAAAGTCATAAGCTCTCCTTATGCAAATGCGTGAACGCCAGAAATAATAAGCGTTGTAAGTGTGCGTGCCATTTCATCAAGAGTAATACCGTCAGGATCGGTTATCCATTCATAATACGCGGAAACCATTCCGCCAGCGACAAAGCTAGAAATCAGAGGATATTGTTCAGAAGGAACATTCATCTTAATATCCCTGTTTACCAGCTCTTTGAGAAGAGTTTCCTGCAATGCTTTCTGGAGTCTATTAAAAAGCAGGCTTCCGTTGTCCGAAGCAAAAAGGTCTCTTGCAATATCTGCATCAGACATAATTGTATTAAGAAACGCAAATAAAGTCTGAGGTGAGAACATATTATAATCCTCAGACATAGCACACAAAAGATCTTTAAGAGATGTTATAAGTTCATTAATTCCTTCATCAAGAACATCATTGACAGTTGAATAATATGTGTAAAATGTTTTTCTGTTAATGTCAGCCTGTGCAGCAAGCTCAGTAACTGTTATTGAATTTAGCTTTTTCTTCTGCATAAGCTCAACAAGTGCTTCGTAAATCGCTTTTTTAGTTTTTAGAATTCTGCGGTCAGCTTTAATTTCATGTGCAGAAGTAAAACTGATTTCTTCAGATTTTGCCATAATAAACTCCTATTAATCAGATTATAAAATATATATAAAATTGTTATGAAAATACTATGAAAAATGTATTTTGCAGTTAACTATATTGTACAACATTTGCAAGTGATAGTAAACAAAATACGACAAAATGTTACATAAGTGCCAAAAAGAAATTAATTGACCTTTGAAAATATTTGTTAAAAAACATACAATGCTGATTGGAAACATATTGTATGATATTGGAACATTTGTGTATTAACTTGTGATTAAATATTAATACGCGGATAAATGATTTGACAGCAAGAGGTATCAAATGAGAAAGAAAAATGCATTTATTAATGTAACAGCCAGTATGGGGAGAGGTCTTTTATACGCTTACCTGTATATTATGTTCAGACCTAAGATATGTTATCAGAGCAGAAAAGCTAAAGAGGAAATTGAAAAAGGCGGAGTCATATTTATTGGCAATCATGTGGGACATAATGACGGACAGATGTTTTATATGCTGTTTAAGAACAGTGTCCTTATAATAGCCAAAGACTGGGCTGATAAGAAGATTTTAAAGTGGCTTACAAGCGGTGGTAAGTTTATTTCTGTAGACCGCTTTGGAACAGATATTACATGGATAAGAGGAGCATCGGAGCATCTTCGTGCAGGAGATAATATGATAATTTTCCCAGAAGGACATACTTCTAAGACAGGGGTTATGGATGAATTCAAGCCGGGCTTTGCAATGTTGGCAGTTATGTCAGGTGCAAAAATTGTTCCGGTATATAATGACGGAGAATATCATAAGCTGTTTGGGAAGAGACTTAAGCTGTATGTTGGCGAGCCGATGGAACTTACTAAAGAGGGAAAGGGGCTTAATGCGGAGTATCTCGCAGGTGAGTGTGCGAGGTTCCGGGAGGCTGTGGAGCAGCTCGGAAGGTAGTGACAGGACGGACTGGGCTGCGGCCGGCTGGGAAGCGTGCGGACTGCGGGGGTATGGCGTTTTGAAACGCGCTCCCGCTCGGTCTCGGACGCAGCGGTACTAGCTCATCTGTGTAGGGAGTGCGGGCTGTTGAAAGCAAGCTTTCACCGCCCTCCTACCCACGGATTCACCAAGTGCCGGCGTCCTCAAACGGTTTCAAAACGCCATACCCCCTCAGCCTTTCGTTTCCACCCAGCTCGCAGCCCCTGATGTGCGGTCTGGATGCCGGAGGCGGGCAGCAGTGGAGGGGTGAATGACAGACGAACGGGCAGCCAGCCTCCGGCTGGCGATCCCGCATTTAGTTAATAAAATCCGGGAAGGTGTCAGTCGTAGGTTCACGGTTTATGGGTTTGTGTGGAAAAAACCGTCTGAGGACGCCGGCACTTAGCAAATGCGAGGTGCGAGGACGAAGTCCTCGCACCGAAGCAGGAGCTTAGTGACCGCTGCGTCCGAAGCCGAGCGGGAGCGTGTTTTTGGAGCATAAACCCATAAACCGTGAACCGTCCGTCGTCTGCATACCCCACCCACCGGATTTCATAAAATAAATCAAAAGGAGATTTTATCATGGTATTTGAGAAATTAAAGGAAATTTTTGGAAGGGTTATGCCACAGTGCGACCCGGCAACTATTACAATGGACAGTGTTCTTGCAACAGATTTAGGAGTTGATTCTCTTAATATGATGTTACTTGCTATTACTGTTGAGGATGAGTTCAAGATCAGATTCAGTTCTGATGCCAAGCTTGAAACTGTTAAAGATATTGTTGATTATGTAGAAGCTAACGTTAAATAAGAGGCGCTTATGAGCAAAGTAAAGACAGGGCTTGTACTGGAAGGCGGGGCTATGAGAGGTATTTTCTCAGCCGGAGTTCTTGATTACATGCTTAAGAAGGACATTTATTATGACTATGTTATAGGTGTGTCTGCGGGGGCAGGTAATGCAGTAAACTATGTATCCAGACAGGAAGGAAGAACAAAAAAGATAATTACTCATGAAAATGCTGAAAGCTATTATGGAGTCGGACAGCTTTTCGAGAATAAGAAGATTCTTAATCTTGAAATGCTGGTAGCCGAATATGCACTTAAAGATATTCCTTATGATTTTGACACATTTTTCGCATCTAAGACAGAGTGTGAAAGTGTTGTTGTTAATTGCGAGACTGGAAAGGCTGAGTATAAAGGGAATTTTAAGACTAAAGATGAATTCCTGAAGTGTCAGATGGCAAGCTGCTCTGTGCCATTTATATGCGAACCTGTTGAAATTGACGGCTATCATTATCTTGATGGAAGCATCATTGATTCGATACCGGTTGAGAGAGCAGTTGAGAAAGGGTGCGATAAGATTGTTGTTGTACTTACCAAGCCAGAGGGTTCTAAGCCTACGGATTATTCTAAGGTAAAGAAGCTTATCGAGTGGAGTTACAAGAAATACCCAGAGCTTTGTGAGGTTATGGCACACAGAAGGCAGGCTTATGACAGGCAGGATAAGTTCATGAAAAAGCTTGTGGAAGAGGGAAAAGTCTTTGTTATCCGTCCGGAGGAGCAGATGATAAGACACTTTGAGAATAATAATGAAAAACTTCTTCAATGCTATCAGTATGGATATGACACGATGAGAAAACAGTTTAGAACATTTGAGAAGTTTATGGAGGACAAAGCCTCTCCTCGCTAGAGAGGCTCGGATTTTCCTGCGGAAAACAAGGAGGATTAATTAATGAAGGTTTTGGTAGTAAACGGAAGTCCTAAAGGACCTAAGAGTAATACTATGCAGATGACAAATGCGGTTCTTAAAGGACTTAAGGAGACTAATCCGGAAGCTGAGATTGAGCTTCTTACAGTTAAAGATATGGATATTAAGCCATGTATGGGATGCATGAGCTGTTGGGGAAAGACAGCGGGACAGTGCGTTATCAATGATGTTATGCAGGATGTTCATGTCAAGTTCATGAACGCTGACGTTATTATATACAGCTTCCCATTGTATTTCTTCGGTATGCCGGGTCCAATGAAGACATTTGTTGACAGAATTATGCCACTTATGGAGACTTACAAGGGTAAGGTAAGAGATATCGGAGATGATGCATTCCACGAGTTCCGTTATGATATGGGTGATAAGAAATATTATGTTATATCATCATGTGGATATGGAAGAACATATGAGATATATGATGCCCTTATCAAGGAATTTAATTTTATCTATGGCAAGGGCAGATATCAGGCTCTCCTTTGTCCGCAGAGTGAAATGTTTGCAATTCCACCAATGGTGAACCAGATTAATGAATATCTTAAGAGATATACAGAAATTGGTAAGGTTATGGGAAAAGGTGAGGATATTCCTCAGGATATGATTGATTATGCTTCGCAGCCAATGATTCCACAGAGAGCATTAGAGAAGCTTATGAACAATTACTGGGATGCTGTTACCCCAGAGAATCCTCTTCCGGCTCCTAATTTAAGATAAGAGGCAGGTTATGAAAACATATTACATGTTTGGCGACTCGCTTATGCGCGGGGTTATGCCGGATGAAGCGTGGAATTATCACAGCTCAGATGCAATCGGATTTGATGCAATGCAGGCACAATATAATATGAAGTTTGTCAATTACGCGATGCCGACATTCACATCAGAGAGAGTAAAAATGTGGCTTACACAGATAATGTCAAGTCATCCGGTACCTGATGTGGCATTTCTTGAATGTGGCGGTAACGACTGCGACTATGACTGGAAGTCGATATGTGATGGCAAATGTTACTATGAACACAGGCACAGAGTTGCCCCACAGGATTTTAAGAAGAATTATGAGGATATGATACATTTGTTGCAGGAAAAGGGAGCAGCAGTAACAGCAGTAATTGCACCTCCGATTGCTATTGAAGTGTATCTTTCACATCTGCTTGAAAGCGGAATCAGCAGGGAAGTTATGTCAGAATATGTGAACTCAGTTCAGCAGATGCAGGACGAGTATGCAGAATATGGCGACATAATGAGAGCTGTCGCCAAGGAAAACGGCTGTGAAATATTAAGTCTTCGTGAAAGCTTTCTTGCACTTGATGACATGAAGGCATATTATAGTAAGGATGGGATGCATCCGAATGAGGCAGGATATGCACTTATTCGTGGTGATTTTGAAAAATATTTTGCATCTGCAGCAGGTATTATATAGAAAGATGAGGGTTATAATGTTTAATCTGCGTTTCAAATGTACTGTTATATCAAGCTGGCACATGGTGCTTCATGCTGTACCTAAGGCTAATAAGATGATTGCCAACAAGAACCGCTATTCAGAGAAAGAAAGATTTGTATATGCCAAGTGGATTATTAATTACATGAGAAAGCATGCCAGAACAAGAACCAGGGTGTATGGCAGAGAAAATATTCCAACGGACAGCAATTACATAATGTATCCTAATCATCAGGCAAATATGATGCACTGGGAATTATTCTTGCACAGGAAAAGCCGTGTGGTGTCCTCTGGGGGAAAAAGCAGGCTGAAAGACTTATGAGCCGTCAGGTATGTGGTCTTATTGATGCAGTCGTTATTGATCTTGACAATAACCGTGACAAGGTAAGGGCTATTATGGATGTTACCAGACAGGTCAAGTTAGGAAGGAATTTCCTTATATTTCCTGAGGGAGGTTACACTGACAATAAGAATGAACTTCAGGAATTTCAGGCTGGCTGCTTTTCGTGCAGCTTACAGACTAAGACACCTATCGTTCCTATAGCACTTTTTGATTCGTATAAATCCATGAATAGCAATACATTTGAAAGAGTAGATACACAGGTACATTTCTTAAAGCCAATTCTTTATTCAGAGTATGGCGAGCTTAAGAAAAAAGAGGTCGCTGAGCTGGTTAAGAGCAGGATTGAGGAAAGAATGGCTCAGATTAAGGCTGGGAAAATTAATGAAAGCTATGAATTAATTGGATAATAAAAACACAGGCTCAGGGAAATAATATGTTCCCTGAGTTTTTTGACCAAATTCTAAAATATTCGTTTCAATGGTTGACATGTTCTAAGTACATTGATAAAATATTTAAGGTTTACTTAATAATAAGATAGTATAAGGAATAGTATGTTGTTTGGTAAAAATAAGAAAAATGCAGAGTATATCGTTGACGTACATTGTCATATAATGCCAGGGATAGATGATGGTTCAAGAGATATAACAGAAACTCTTGAGATGCTTAAGATAGCACAATCAGAGGGAATTACACACATGATTGCTACTCCACATTTTAAAAGTGGGCATCGTAATGCTTCACCGCAGAATGTTAAGGAACTTATTCAATCTGTTGGAAAGGAAGCAGCCGCACAGGGAACAGATATTAAGCTTTACCAGGGCAATGAGATTCTGTTTCATGATGAGATGTGTGAGGAACTTGATAATGGAAGGATAAGCAGAATAAACGGAACTGATTATGTTCTTGTTGAATTCATGCCATCTGATCCATATCAGTATATAAGAAATTCTCTTGATGAGATTATGAGTGAGGGATATCAGCCTGTTATAGCACATGTTGAAAGATATGGATGTATGGTTGATGACATTGAGAATGTCAGGCGACTCAGCCGCATGGGGGTAGAGATTCAGGTTAATGCATCAAGCATTACCGGAGATACAGGTAAAGAAATTAAGAAGTTTGTACATAAGCTATTAAAAGAACAGCTTGTTGATTATGTAGGAACAGATGCCCATCGTTGCGATGGCAGCAGAACACCTATGATGAAAGAGTGCAGCAGGATGCTTTATAAAAAATATGATGAGGGGTATGTTGACAGTATATTATATGGCAATGCATTTGACAGACTGTTAGCAGATACGAATAATTAAAGGAGAATTAATGATGGAAACTAATAAGAGTACAGATGAGATTGAAATCAATCTTGGAGAAATATTTGCGTTATTGCTTCATAAGGTGTGGATTATAATACTGGCAGCTGTTGTATGCGGTGCAGTAGGATTTCTTTACAGCTATTTTCTTATAACACCTCAGTATCAGTCTACAACTAAGGTTTACATCCTTAATAAGCAGAACAGTACATCAGTTACTTATAGTGAT